>Ga0114939_10000870_pt1 | contig 24627 bp, 26 predicted proteins | sample AshMeaCrysSpring_FD_87196 | JGI IMG/M metagenome (GOLD analysis project Ga0114939, IMG submission 87196) | Groundwater microbial communities from Big Spring, Nevada to study Microbial Dark Matter (Phase II) - Ash Meadows Crystal Spring | ecosystem: Environmental > Aquatic > Deep subsurface >...
CGCCGAGAAAGCGCCCGACCAGGGAGCGCAGCGCCATGCCGACGAACGGCACGATGAAGAAAGCCATCCAGAAGAAGTTCTCCAGGGACGCGGCGCTGGCCACCTTGCCCGCGGAGGCCTTCTTCGGCGGCGGCGGCAGCGCCTCGCCCTCGATGGCCTTGAGGATGGCGTCGACGCCGTCCGAGATGCCGCCCGCGAAGTCGCCGGCGCGGAAGCGCGGCGCGACCCGCTCGGCGATGATCCGCTTCGACAGCGCATCCGTGAGCACGCCCTGCACGCCGCGGCCCGTCTGGATGCGCAGCTTGCGTTCCTGCTTCGCGATGACGAAGAGGACGCCGTCGTCGACGCCGGCGCGCCCCAGCTTCCACGCGTCGGTGACGCGGGTGGCGAACTCCTCGATGACCTCGGCGCCGATGGACGGGACCAGCAGCACGGCGACCTGGGAGCCCTTCGCCGCCTCGAAAGCCTGGAGCTTCGCGTCGAGGCTGTCGCGCTCGGCGGCGGCCAGGGTTCCGGTGAGGTCCACCACCCGGCCGGTGAGCTTTGGAACGGGGATCGGTTCCGTCGCCTCGGCGGCGAAAGCCGCGAAGGCGAGGAAGAGGGACGCGGCCGCCCCGGCGGCGAGGCGGCCGGCGGCGCGGATCACTTCGCGGGTGCGGGCTGGGCGGGCGCGGCCGGTTGCGCGGGTGCCGCAGTCGGCTTGGCGCCGAAGTCGACCTTGGGCGGCTCGGCGATCTTCTTCTCGTCCTCGACGGTGAAGTTGGCCTTCTCCTTGTAGCCGAAGAGCATGGCCGTGAGGTTGGTCGGGAACTGGCGCGCGAGGATGTTGTAGTCCTGCACGCTCTTGATGTAGCGGTTCCGCGCCGTCGTGATGCGGTTCTCCGTGCCCTCGAGCTGCGCCTGCAGGTCGCGGAAGTTGGCGTCGCTCTTGAGCTGCGGGTAGTTCTCCGCGACGACGAGCAGGCGCGAAAGCGCGCCGGAGAGCTCACCCTGCGCCGCCTGGAAGTTCTTCATGGCGTTCGGGTCGTTCAGCGCCTCGGGCGTCATCTGGATGGAGCCCACCTTGGAGCGCGCGTTGGTCACGCCCAGCAGGACGTCCTTCTCCTGCGCGGCGAAGCCCTGCACCACGTTCACGAGGTTGGGGATGAGGTCGGCGCGGCGCTTGTACTGGTTGATCACCTCTGACCAGGCGGCCTTCACCTGCTCGTCCTTGGTCTGGAAATCGTTGTACCCGCAGCCCGAGAGCACGAGCGCACCCGCGAGGGCGAAGGCAGTCAGGATCTTGCGCATGGAGCGGTTTCCTTCACGGAGAGAGTGGGAGCGAAACGACCCTTACAATGGGGGCGGATGCCGTGTCCTTCAAGATGCGGCGTCGGGCACGGCGCCGGACGCCATGACACGGCGGGCGAAGAGCAGGTCCTCCCAGGCCTTCGCCTTGTCCGGGAGGTTGCGAAGCAGGTAGGCCGGGTGGTAGGTGACCACGACCGGTATGCCGCGATAGCGGTGCACCCGTCCCCGCTGGCCCGCCAGGCTCCCCTCGGCTCCGGTGAGGCGCGTGGCGGCGGTCTTGCCGAGGGCGACGATGAGCTTCGGCGCGATGAGGTCGATCTGGCGGTCCAGAAAGGGCGCGCAGGCGGCGGCCTCGTCGGCCTGCGGCACACGGTTGCCCGGCGGCCGGCACTTCACGACGTTGGCGATGTAGGCCTCGCGGCCGCGCGCGAGGCGCAGGGCGGCGAGCATGGCATCGAGAAGTTTCCCGGCCTGGCCCACGAAGGGTTCGCCGCGCTCGTCCTCCTCCGCGCCCGGCCCCTCCCCGACCAGGAGCCACGGCGCGGATTCGTTCCCGACGCCGAACACCGCCTGCTTGCGCTGCCCGCACAGCCGGCAGCGGCGGCAGGTGCGCACGGCCTCCCGAAGCTGGGCCCAGTCCATCGCCTCGATGCCCGCGACAGGGCCGACCTGCGGCGACGCCCCAGGCCGCGCAGGCGCCTCGGCGAGCCCGTACAGGCGCGCGACCGGCAGCAGTTCGAGTTCGTCGAGAATGCGTTCGTGCATCGTTTCCCGGACCGATGGTTCGTCTAGAGCGTGATGCCGAGGAACAGGGCATCCTCGCGCCCGCCCACGGCCGGGTAGTAGCCGGGCCGGATCGCGATCTGCTGGAACCCCATCGTCCGGTACAGGTGCCGCGCCGCCGCGTTCGAGGGGCGAACCTCGAGGTAGACGATCTGGCATGCCGCCGCGCGCGCCCGGTCGATGATGAACGCCAGGAAGGCCCGGCCCAGCCCACGGTTCTGGCAGTCGGCGGCGATGGCGATGTTGAGAAGATGCGCCTCGTCCAGCGCCACCATCAGGATCGCGTAGCCGATCACGCGGCTCCCGTCGCAGGCCACCCAGCAGTCGTAACCGGCCTCGAGCGAGTCGCGAAAGTTGCCGATGCTCCACGGAAAGGCGTAGAGGGACGCCTCGAGCGCCGCCACCCCCGCGAGGTCGGCCGCCTGCATGCGCCGGTACTGGAACTGCGGCTTGGGCAGCGCGCTCATCGGGCTGCGAGCCTCTCCGCCGTCGTGAGCGCCACCTTGTCGCGCAGGTACAGCGGCGCCGCCGCCTCCGGCGCGACGGCTTCGCCGCGCCCCAGCCGGCGAGCCGCGACGCGGGCGATGCCCCCGGCGCGCGGGAGATCGTTTTCGAGGCGGTGCGCGACCTGGCGGGCATAGGCCCCCCGCAGCCAGGCGAAGGCGTCGAAGCCGCTGCCGGTGGCGACCCAGTCGCGCCCCGGCAGGGGCGGCAGTACGCCCTCCTTCACGAGGCAGGGCGCGATGACCGCTTCCCAGTCCCCGCCCATGCGCGAGTAGGCCGCGAAATAGACCTCGCCCATGCGTGCATCCAACCCCACGAGGACGCGGCTCGCGTGGGACTGCTCGGCCATCGCGACGAGGGACGGCACCGGCACCACGGGCTTCTCCGCCCCCAGCGCCATGCCCTGGACGATGCCGCAGGCGATGCGGATGCCGGTGAAGGAGCCCGGGCCCTGGCCGAAGGCGAAGGCATCGAGCTGCGCGGGGGCGAGGCGCGCCTTCTCGAGCAGGCCCAGGATCATCGGCGCCAGCGTTTCGGCGTGCTGGTTGGGCGCCAGCGACTCTTCCACCCGCAACGCGTCGCCGCGCAGCAGGGCAACGGAGCAGAGATCGGTGGAGGTCTCGACGGCGAGGAGGTTCAAGGGCGTGCGCGCTCGGCAATCGCCCCCATTATACCGACGAAGTCGCCTTGCGGCGCCTGACTCTTAATTTATATGAAACAAATGTTTAAGTGAGTTACTTAAACCTGTTTCGAGATCGCGCCCGGCCCCTTCACAAAGCCGAGCGCGGGGAACGCGGCGCCGAGAATTCCCGCGGAATCCAGCCCCCACGCGCCCCGCAGGAGCGTCGCGTAATACGACCGGAAGTCGACGCTGAAAGCCGGGTTGCCGTTGGCGTCCAACCGGTCGAGCCGCGGGGGCTCGCCATGGAGCCCGCCGTTCACGCCGCCGCCCATCACGAAGTGGACCGACGCCGTCCCGTGGTCGGTGCCCCCGCTCTGGTTCTCGCGGGGGCGTCGGCCGAACTCCGCGTAGGTCGCCACCAGCGTGTCGTTCCAGCGTCCGGCTTCCTGGAGTCCCGCCCGCAGGCAGGCAAGTCCCTCGCCGAGTTGCCGAAGCAGACCCGCGTGCGTGCCCAGTTGGTTGGCGTGGGTATCGAAGCCGTTCAGCGTGATCCGGATGGCCAATGCGTTCTCGGGATGGGCCGCCAACTGCGCGGCGGTCTTCACCGCCGTGCCGAACGGTCCGCCCGGGAAGGCGGTCGACAGGCCGCGGCCCGGCCGCAGGCGGTCGGCCGAACGGCGGATATCCGCCTCCACGCGCAGGACGTGGGCGAGCGCGGCGTTGGCAACGGGGACCGCCTCGGAACTTGCCAGGCGAGCGGACCGCAGGAACTGCTCCGGATCGGTGAGCGCGATCGTTCGCGCCGCGCCGCCCGACAGCGGGCCGAGGTCCGCCGCCCCGACCACGACGCCATCCGCGGCGAAGTGCGCGGGCGACGGTCGCCGCGCGAGCGCGCGCGCGAGCCAGCCGTCCGCGAGGTAGTCGTGGCTGGACGAGGCGGTATCCCAGATCTCGATGGACCGGAAGTGCGACAGGTTCGGCTCGGGATAGCCCAGGCCCCGCACGATCGCCAGTTCCCCGGCCTCCCACGCGGGCATCAGGCGGGCCAGCGCCGGGTGAAGGCCTTCCGAGTCCGACACGGGCAGCAGCGTGTCACGCGCGATGGCCAGGCGCGGCCGCAGTCCCGCGTAATGCGGATCGGCGTGGGGTACCAGCGTGTTGAGCCCGTCGTTCCCGCCCTTGAGTTCCACGAGGATCAGGAGGCGGGCGGGCAAGGCCGCGGCAAGGGCCGGCACCGCGCAGGCCGCGAACGGGGCGGCAGTGAGCAGGCGGAGGAAATCGCGCCGTCGCATCGCGGTCACCGGAGCTGGTAGGCGGGGTCTGCCGCCAGCGCGCGCACCAGCGCGAGCTTCTCGAGGTCGGCCGGCGGCTTGCGTACCGGCGGCACCGCGAGCACCACCTGCTGGATGAGCGCGGCGTCCGCGCCCTCCCCGCCCAGGCCTTCCGCCCACCGGTCCCAGTCGATCGCGTAGGTGGCCAGGCCGCGGGACATCGCGCGCCGCAGGCGCGCCTGCGGCGCCATGGGTCCTTCGCCGCCCATGGCCGGCTCCGCCGGCGCCGTCGCCTCGGTGCCCCGGAAGACGCGGTCGACGAATTGCTTGCGCTCCAGGAGGGTTGCCGCGTTGATCCAGGCGTTGCCGCCCGGCCACCCCTTCACGTTGGGCGGGGACATGAGGTTCTGGCCGAGCAGCGCGGCCGCGATCACGGCCGGCCGCATCGCCGGCGGGCTCATCCCGAAGGTGCGAAGCGTGCCGACCACCAGGTCCACCGGCGACTTCACCAGGGTTCCGCGGTTGTGCGGCGACCAGAAGGCGTCCGAGCTGAGGAGCGCGCGCAGCAGGGGCTTCACCTCGTAGCCCGAGCGGCGGAACACGGCGGCCAGGCGGGCGACCTCGTGCGCGTCGGGATCCGGCGATACGAACTCGCGCCAGAGCTTCCGCGTCAGCAATTCCGCGGTCTCGGGCCGGCCCAGCAGGATGTCGAGCACGTCGTCGCCGCCGAAGCGCCCCGTCCGTCCCAGGACCGTCTTCGTTCCCCCGTCGTGGAAGAAGGGCCGGTAGCGGAACTCGCCGCTGTCGCGGTCGATGCTCCAGCCGGTGAAGGCCCGCGCAGCCTCCTTCACGTCGCGCTCGCCGTAGTGGCCCTCGCCCAGCGTGAAGAGTTCCATCACCTCGCGCGCGAAATTCTCGTTGGGCGCCTGGCGGCGGCTGCCGGCGTTGTCGAGGTAGACGAGCATCGCGGGGTCGCGCGCGACGGCGCGCAGGAGCGTGGCGAAGTTGCCCGTCGCCTGGCTGCGCAGGAGTACGTTCTGGCGGTACATCAGCTGGCCGCTGCGCACCTTCTGCTGGCTCGTTGCGAAGTGGCCGTGCCAGAACACCGTCATGCGCTCGGTGAGCGGCGACGGGGTGGCGAGCATCTCGCGGAACCACCACTCGCGCAGCTCGAAGCCCCGCTCCACCTGGAGGCGCTGCGCCGCCTGCCGCTCCTCGGCCGGGAGTTGCTGGACCTTGTAGAACGGGAGGTAGGGCTCGTCCACCCAGGCGGGCGGGGGCAGCGTGGCCTTGCCGCGGGTGGCGCCGAGAATGCGATCGACGGCATCGGTGCGCGACAGTCCGGCGAAGGCCTTGACCTCCGCCGGCGTGGCGCCGAAGCCCGTCCGCGCGAGGAGGTGCCGCGCGCCGTCGGCGCCGATGGCGTCGTCGGCAGCCCAGGCCGCCGCTCCGCCCGCCAGGCTTACGACGACGGCGAGGACGCGGGCGAGCGTCGCGAGCAGGCGCGGCATGTGCTCGGCGGCGATCAGCCCTGACCGCCCCGGCCCATGAAGCGGCGGTGGGCGGCCTGCAGTTCCTCGGCGGTGAGGTGCCCGTCCTTGTCCGCGTCGATCGCGTCGAACTGCTGCGACAGGCGCGGGGCCTTGGCGACCTCGTCACGGCTCAGCCTGCCGTCGCCGTCGGCATCCCACTGCTTCCAGCCTTCGCCGCGGGCGCCACCGGCGCGATGCATGCCGCGGGCATTGCGCAACTCCTCGACCGAGATCTGTCCGTTCCGGTCGGCATCGATCGCGTCGAAGTTCTCGTGGAGGCGGGGCATCGATGCCTTCGCCTCGTCCTTGCTGATCATGCCATCGGCATTCGTGTCGGCGGCCTTCAGGTGTTCCTGCATCCTGGCGCCATGCCGGCCGGGACCTCCGTGCGGGCCCATGCCGCCGCGGTTGCCGCCCATCGGCCCGGCGCACTCGGCCGAGCCCGGCGTGCCGCCGCCCGGGCAGTTGGGACCGCCGGCGCCATAGGGGCCGGCAAAGGCGGCGGCGGCGAAGGTGGCAAGGACGGCAGCGGCGAGGGTGTTGGGGGATTTCATGACGATCTCCTGTCTGGGGTTTCGGAATGGACTCGAGGCATCGGCTACGAGCCTATCCCCAACAACGCGCGAAGGCGTGTCCGGACATCGGCACGATCGTAACCCTTTGTAAGCGGGACGGCACCCGCGGACGCGCTGTTAACATCTCCTTACAACGTGCCCGCAGCCCGCCGGGCGCCCGGGCCGGTAGGATCCCGCCATGCACGCCCCGAGCAAGCACCGCATCCTGGTGGTCGACGACGACCTGCGCCTGCGCGACCTGCTCAAGCGCTACCTCACCGAGCAGGGATTCGCGGTGGAGACCGTCCCCGACGGCGCCGCGATGGACCACCACTTCCGGCGCACGCGCTACGACCTGGTGGTGCTCGACCTCATGCTGCCCGGCGAGGACGGGCTCGCCATCTGCCGGCGCCTGCGGGCCACGGGCGACGCGGTGCCGCTCATCATGCTCACCGCCAAGGGCGACGACGTGGACCGCATCGTCGGGCTCGAGATGGGTGCCGACGACTACCTCCCCAAGCCCTTCAACCCGCGCGAGCTGGTGGCACGCATCAACGCCGTGCTTCGTCGGCAGGCGCCGCCACCGGCGCCGGGGGCCCCCGCCCGCGAGGAGACCGTCGTCGCCTTCGGGCCCTTCGCGCTCAACCTCGGCACGCGCAGCCTCACCCGCGGCGGCGAGCCGATCGCCCTCACCACCGGCGAGTTCTCGGTGCTCAAGGTCCTTGCCGAGCACCCGCGCGAGCCCCTGTCGCGCGACAAGCTCATGGACCTCGCGCGCGGCCGCGAGCACGAGAGTTACGACCGCTCCATCGACGTGCAGGTCTCGCGCCTGCGGCGCCTCCTCGGCGAGGACCCGCAGAATCCCCGCTACCTGCAGACGGTGTGGGGCTTCGGCTACGTGTTCATTCCCGACGGAAAGCCGCAAAGATGACGTGGTGGTCGGGGTCGCTCTTCTGGCGCACGCTCGCGGTCCTCGTGCTCGCGCTGGCCGCCTCGCAGGCGGCGTCGTTCTGGCTCTTCCGCCAGCAGGTTCAGCAGCCGCGCATGATGATGGGGATCGGCCAGTTCGTCAGCCACCTGAAGACGATCCACGCCGCCCTCAACACGCTGCCGCCGGGCGCCGAGCGCGGCTTCCTCGAGCGGCTGGCGGAGAAGGAGGGCATCCGCGTGCATCCCGCACGCGGCGACGAGCCCGGGCGCCCCGCCCCGGAGCGGCCCGGGATGCACCTGTTCCGCGACCGCCTCAAGAGCCTGTTCGGGCCGGAGACCGACGTGTACGTGCGGCCCGGCACGCCCGGGGTGCTGTGGGTTCGCCTGCGCGCGGGCGAGCGCGACTTCTGGGTGGGGTTTCCGCGCAGCCGCGTCGAGCGCGACAACACCGACGCCCTCGTGTGGTGGATGCTCGCGGGCGCGTCCATCGCGATCCTCGCCACCGCCCTCATCGCCTGGCGCCTGAACCGGCCGCTGGCGCGCCTCGCCAAGGCGGCCGAGGAACTGGGCAGGGGCGGCGATCCGCCGCCGGTGCCCGAGTCCGGCCCCTCCGAAGTGCGCGCGGTCGCCAACGCGTTCAATCGCATGAAGGAAGGGCTCAAGGCGAACGAGCGCGAGCGCACGACCTTCCTCGCGGGCGTGTCGCACGACCTGCGCACGCCGCTGGCCCGCCTGCGGCTCGACGTCGAGATGCTCGCCGGCCGGGTGGATCCCGAGACGCAGAAGGGCATGGTCGCCGACATCGAGGACATGAACGCGATCATCGACCAGTTCATCGACTACGCGCGCAGCGAGGCCACCGAAGCCTTCGAGTTGGTGGACCTGTCATCGCTCGCCCGCGAGAGTGCCGAGCGCGCGGCCCGCGCCGGCGCGCAGGTGCGCTGCGAACTGGCCGAGGCGCCGCCCCTGATGCTGCGGCCCCTGGCGATGCAGCGGCTGGTGTCGAACCTCATCCAGAACGCCGCCAAGCACGGCGGCGGCGAGATCGTCGTGCGGACCTCGGCGGCACCCGGCGCGATCGCCCTGGCCGTCCTCGACCGCGGGCCCGGCATCCCCGCGGCGGAAATCGAGCGGCTGAAGGAGCCCTTCACGCGCCTCGACCCCGCGCGCAGCGGCCTCTCGGGCGCCGGCCTGGGCCTCGCGATCGTGGCGCGCATCGCCAAGGCCCACGGGGCGAGGCTGGACCTCGAGCCTCGCGAGGGCGGGGGGCTCCGCGCGCGGGTGACGTTTCCGGTTTCCGCCTGATGCGGCCGGGGTGGAGTGGTACAGTGGGACTCCACTCCGGGAGTTTCCATGACCGTCTGCCCCATCGCCGTCGTCGCCGGCTGCAAGAAGTGCCCGGCGTTTTCCGTCTGCCCCCTGAAGACCGTGCTGGGAGACCAGCCCAAGGCGGATGCGGCGGCGCCGGCCGCCAAGGAAATGCCGGGCGCGAGGAAGAAGCCCCGCTAGCCGCGGGTCATGGCAGTGCGGCGAGGTACTCCGCCAGCGCCCGGATTTCCAGCGGCGTGAGTTTTTCCGCCACGGTGTGCATCACCTCGTTGTCGTTCGTGCGCTTGGCGTCGATGAATTCCCGGATTTCCCGTTCGAGGTAGGAGACGTGCTGTCCCGCCAGGCGCGGCAGCTTCTCGGAGGCGTGGGCGAGGGCCCCGTGGCAGGTCTTGCAGGCAGGAACGCCGGAAAAGGTGTTGCCCTTCTCGTACAGGTACTTGCCGACGCTTCCCAGTTCCGTTACCTGCCCGGAGGGCGGCGGCACGGGCTGCGCCGCGTAGTAGCGGGCGATGGCGTCCATGTCCGGCTCGGTCACGTTCTTCACGAAGCGCTGCATGATGCTCTGACGCCGGCCGGCGCGGAAGTCGCGCAGCGACCTGGCCAGGTAGGCCTCGTGCTGCCCCGCGAGGCGCGGGAAGTCCTCGCTCGTCGCCTCCCCCTTCTCGCCGTGGCACATCGCGCAGCGGGTCTTCACGATCTCGGGCGGCTGGGGGGCGGCGGGCTGGGCGGCGGAGAGCGTGGGCAGGCAGGTTGCGACGACGGCGATGGCAAGGAGGCTTCTCATGGAGCGCTTTCCGGTTGACCGAGACGCAAAACGTAGCACGAACCGGCCCTTCGATGGCCGTTGCGTCGACGACGTTCGGCGGTCATCCTCCTGGGCCCTCGCCGCCCCCCGCGGCGGGAGCCGCGAAAAACGCCACCGCCTCTTCCTGCCGTCGCGTCCGCCGGAACGGCGGCAGCGCCCGCCAGATGCGCTTGCCGTAGGGCTTGGAGACGAGGCGCGGGTCGCAGATCATGAGCACCCCGCGATCCGTCTCGTCGCGGATGAGGCGCCCCGCCCCCTGCTTCAGCGCGATCACCGCGCGCGGCACCTGGTAGTCCATGAAGGCGTTGCCCCCGGCGCGGTTGATCTGGTCGATGCGCGCCGCGAGCACCGGGTCGTCGGGCGGGTTGAAGGGCAGCTTGTCGATCACCACCAGCGAGAGCGCCTCGCCCTTGACGTCCACGCCTTCCCAGAACGACTGGCTGCCCACGAGGATCGCGTTCGGCGTGTCGCGGAAGCGCTCCAGCAACTCGTTCTTGCCCGCCGTTCCCTGCACGAGCACCGGCCATGCGAGCCCGGCGCCCGCGAGCATTTCCCGCAGGCGCTCGCGGCCGATCTCCATGGCGCGCAGGCTGGTGAAGAGCAGGAACGCGCGCCCGGCCGAGGCCTGGATGACGGGGAAGGCCGCGTCGATCACGCCTTCCGCGTAGCCGGGGCTGTTGGGCTCCGGCAGCCCCTCCGGGACGTAGAGCAGCGCCTGGTTCGCGAAATCGTAGGGGCTTTCCCAGTGGTGCGTCGACGCTTCCGCGAGGCCCAGCTCGGACTGGTAGTGCCGGAAATCCCCGCCCACGGACAAGGTGGCCGAGGTGAAGATCCACGCGCGCTTCCCGGCCGAGAGTTGCTGCGCGAAGATCGGCCCGACGTCGAGAGGGGTGCGGTTGAACACCGCCGTCTGCGCGTAGGCCTCGATCCAGCGGACGGCGTCGTCGCCCTTCGCGCCCCGCCACTCGGCGACGGCGTCGCGAAGCGCCGCGGTGCGTGCCTGGGCGTTGCGGATCTCGTCGGCCCTTTCGGCCTGCGCGGCGAGCAGCGCGGAAAGCTCGGCCAGGCGCTCGTCGAGCTTGTCCATGGCCCCCGCGAGATCCTTGCTGGCGTCGAACTGCGCCGCGGTGAAGCGTCCCGTGGCGGGCCCGAGCGCGATGCGCACGTCGCGCGCGGCCCGGTCGGTGGCCTGTGCGGCCTCCCCGATGGCGGGGCTGTCCTTGGCGTGCAGGAGCTGCGCGGCGCGCGCATCGCGGGCGAGTTCCAGCACCTGCGCGGTGGAGACCGACTGCCCGAAGAACAGGCGCGCGAGGTCCGGCAGGTGGTGCGCCTCGTCGAAGACGACGGTGTTGGCGCTCGGCAGCAGGTCGGTCACGCCCTCGTCGCGCAGGACGAGGTCCGCGAAGAACAGGTGGTGGTTCACGACGACGAGGTCCGCGTCGTTGGCGGCCTTGCGCGCCCGCATCACGAAGCAGTCCTCGTAGTGCCGGCACTTGGACCCGAGGCAGTTCTCGCGCGTGGAGGTGGCGCGCGCCCAGGCGCCGGAGAATTCCGGCACCTCGGGGCACTCGGCACGGTCGCCGCTCGCCGTGCGCGCGGCGAAGCGCCGGATGGCGTGGATGTCCTTCGCCTCCTCGAGGCTGGCGAACGTCCCCTGTGCCGCGTTCTCCTCCAGGTGGTGGAGGCAGACGTAGTTCGCCCGGCCCTTGAGCAGCGCCAGGCGCACCGGCAGGCCGAGCGTGTCGCGCACCAGCGGCAGGTCGCGGTGGTAGAGCTGGTCCTGCAGGGTCTTGGTGCCGGTGGAGACGATGACGCGCCCCCCGGCGATGAGCGCCGGCGCGAGGTAGGCGAAGGTCTTGCCCGTGCCGGTTCCCGCCTCGGCGATCAGCACGCCGGAGGCCTCGATGGCCTCCCGCACCGCCTCCGCGAACGCCAGCTGTTGCGGGCGAACGCGCCAGCCCGGCACGGCCTTCTCGAAGGTCCCCCCCGCGGAGAAATGGCGCGCGAGGTCTGCCGTCACGAGCGGCCGAAGACGATGCGCTCGTCCCTCAGGAGCCGCGCCACGGCGGCCACGGCGGCGGCGGCGAGGACGAGCGCGATGCCGGCGGGCACGAGGGCATCCTGCGCGGAGAGGCCGTCGCCGCGCAGCACCCGCTGCAGCGTCATCAGCTGCCCCAGCACCGGGACGGCGAGCTGCCAGGCCGCGTCGCGCGCGCCGCTGAACATGACCACGAGCGGGATGAAGGACACGGCGGTCGCAAGGTAGCTCACGTAGGTCTGCGCCTCGCGGTAGGTGCGGCCGTAGGTGGAGATCAGCATCTGCGCGGCGGCCGTGAGGGCGGCGAGCGGGATCACGATGGCCACGAAAAGGGCGAATTCCGGCGCGCCGAACTGCAGCAGGGACGGGAGCTTGCGCTCCGCGTAGAGCACGGCGGCGAGCAGGAATCCCGCGAGCGTCACCACTGCCACCGCGGCCGCGCTGGCCCACGCCGCCAGCCACTTGCCTACGGCGAACGCGGCGGTCGGGACGGGATTGGCGAGCAGGGGCTCGAGCGAGCCGCGCTCGCGCTCCCCCGCCGTCGCGTCGATGGCGAGCGTCATGCCGCCGAGCAGCGGCGCGAGAATCGCGAACATGGGAATCAGGAACAGCAACACGGCCCCCTTCTGGCGCGGCGTCGCCGCGTTCACGCGCGCCACCTTCACGCTCTCGTTGAGCGAGGGGCTCACCCCGCGCGCCATGAGGCGCAGGTACGCCGTCTCGCGGTTGAACGCCGCCAGCAGCCGTTCCGACTGCCGGATGGCGGGCGAGGACTCGGTGCGCGAATCGTCGAAGACCAGTTCCACGCCGGCATCCTCGTGCGCCAGCCAGCGCTCGTGGAAATCCGGCGGCACGACGATCACGGCGTCGAGGCTGCCGTCCTTCACGCGCACCGCGTAGTCCGCCGGCGCCTTCTCGATCTCAACGTCCGCGCGCTGCAGGAAGTTGACAAGCGCCGGGGCGTGCTCCGCCCCGAGCATGCGGACCTTGAGCGTCGAGGCGCGCTCCTCGAGCCCGGAGACGAACTGCGCCACGAGCACCAGCGTGAGGGGCCCCGACAGGACCGACGCCACGAACACCATCAGCGCCGTGCGCCGGTCGCGCAGGGCGTCGCGGATTTCCTTCCGGAAGACCGTCAGCACCCGCGCGATCATGCCCCCCCCTCCGGCGCGGCGCCGGTGAGGCGCACGAAGGCCTCCTCGAGGTCCGCGCAGCCCGCCGCCTCGCGGATGGCCGCGGGGGACCCGGCGGCCACCACCACGCCGTGCGACACGATCACGATGTCGTCGCACAAGGCGGCGACCTCCTGCATCACGTGGCTGGAGAAGAGGACGCACTTGCCCGCCTCGCGCAGGCGCCGCACCACCTCGCGCAGGCTTCGGGTCGTCATCACGTCGAGCCCGTTGGTCGGTTCGTCGAGGACGACGTTGGGCGGGTCGTGCACCAGCGCGCGGGCGATCGCCACCTTCATCCGCTCGCCCTGCGAAAACCCCTCGGTGCGCCGGTCGAGCAGCGGCTCGAACTCGAGCAACGTCGCGAGCCGCGCGATCGCCTCGGAAACCGCCGCCGGCGCGAGGCCGCGCAGCGCCCCGTAGTAGGCGATGTTCTCGCGCGCCGTCAGCCGCCCGTAGAGCCCGCGCGCGTCGGAGAGCATTCCCGTGCGCCCGCGCGCCGCAAGCGGGTCCGCCCGCGCGTCGATGCCGTCGATGCGAACGCCCCCGGCGCTGGGCTCGACCAGCGTCGAGATCATGCGCAGGGTCGTCGTCTTGCCGGCCCCGTTCGGGCCGAGAAGGCCCGTCACCCGCCCGTCGTCGGCCGTGAACGAGACCTCGCGCACGGCGGCCACGGCGCCGAAATGCTTGGCGAGCCTGTCGACGGCGATCATGGCCGCGCCCCGACGGGCAGGACGAAGAGCGGGCGCGGGATGCGCGCGAGGCATCCGGTGTCCAGTCCCCTCGCGTCCGCCGTGCGCACGAATTTCTCGATGAGGCGCGGGGCGCAGCCGTGGCTGCTGACGCCGTGGGCCAGGTTCGGGGCGACGGCGTGCTTGGCGTTGGGAAGCGTGGCCGCCACGAGGTCGCCGTGCCGCGGGGGCGTGGCCGGGTCGATGCCCCCGGAGAGGATCAGCACCGGCACGTCGGAGCGCACCGGCTCGTGGTAGTCGGCGGGAAGCGAGGCCGCGGGCCAGTGCCGGCAGGCGCGCACGAAGTCCTCCACCAGCGCGCGCCCGAACAAGGCGCGCGCCGCCTTGGCCACCTCGTCCGCGGAGATGCGCGGCACGTCCTCGGAGCACACGACCGCGAGGTGCATGCCCACCGAGAGATTATCCGCGACGGTGTCGGCCAATTCCAGGTTCGAGGCGAGGAGCGTGTTGAAGTCCCCCGCCGCGGCGCGCGTGATGGCGAGCGGCAGCAGGCTCGCGAGCTCGGGCGCGTAGAGCGGGCGGAACAGCCCCGACAGGAACACGCCCTCGGTCACCTGCACGATCTCGGCATCGCCGGTCACGGGGTCCGCGATCGCCGTCCGCGTCGGCGTGCGGGCGAGGCGCGCGCGCAGGCGCCCCACGTCGGCGCGCAGCGCCGGATAGGCCTTGCGGCACGCCGGCTCGCTCTCGCAGTCGGCCAGCAGCCGCTCGAAGGCCGCCTCGCCGTCGGCCACGAAGGAGAGCGGCAGCTTCATGGTCGCCGGCGCCACGCCGTCGAGGACGGCGCTGCGCACGCGCGCGGGATGGCGGCGCATGAGTTCCAGCGCCGCGCGCGTGCCGTAGGACCCGCCCCAGAGGTTCACCTTGCCGTAGCCCATCGCCCCGAGGATCTCGTCGATGTCCGCCATGGCCGTCGTGGTCGCGTAATGGCGCGGGTCCGCGTCGAGCGCGTCGAGGCATTCGCGCACCATCTTCTCCGGCATCGCGTCCTCGAAGAGCGCCTGGAGGGTGCCGCCCTCGGGCGGCTCGCAGTCGAGCGGATGCGACCGGCCGGTGCCGCGCTGGTCGATGAGGACGATGTCGCGCGCATCGTTGAGGCGGGCGAAGAGCGGCGCCACCTGCGGCGCGAGCGCGATGGCGCCCTGCCCCGGTCCGCCGGCCAGGACGACGATGGGATCCGGCTCCGCGGCGCGCCGCCGCGCCGGGACCACGGCGACGCGGATGGCGATCTGCCGTCCCTCCCGCGCGGCGCGGTCCTCGTACACCGCGTAGGTGCCGCACTGCGCCGCCCGCTCGAGCTCCGGCAGGCGGCACTCGGAAAGGGCGAGCCTTGCCGGCGGCGCGGAATCCGGCGCGCAGCCGGGCATGAGGAGCAGCACCGCGGCCGCGAACATGCGAAGGCCGGCCATCAGGAGAACTTCTCCGGCCGCAGGACGCCCGCGTCGGCGAGGAACATCGTCACCGAGTAGTGGGGGCAGTAGGCCGCGAGCACGTGATCGGCCAGCGCCTGCGCGACCGCCTCGGTGGCGATCACTTTCAGCTCGATGCTCCGGTCCGCCTCCCAGTCCCCCGCGCGCGTGCCGCGGCGGCCTCCCCCGCGGACGTCGTGCACCGTGAAGCCCTGCGCGCCGAGGCGCTTCAAGTCCTCCGTGAGGGGCTTCTCGAGGGCCGCCTCGGCGATGATCACGAGCAACTTGCGCGGGTGGGTATGCATGCTCAGGCGGCCGCGGCCGCGGCGAAACGGTGGTAAAAGGGGATGCCGACGACGATGTTGAACGGAAACGTGACGCCGAGCGCCGCCGTCAGCGACATCGCCGGGTTCGCCTCGGGGATGGCGATCCGCATGGCGGTGGGCGCCGCGATGTACGAAGCGCTGGCCGCCAGGGTCGCGAGCAGGGTCGCGCCGCCGACGGAAAAGCCGAGCATAGGCCCGGTCCAGGCGCCGACGGCGGCGACGGCGAAGGTGACGACGCTGACGGACCCGTAGTGCCCGGCGATCGAGGCGGCGTCGGGGCCCGCCAGGCGGCCCAGGCCGCGCAGGACCGCATAGGCGACGAGCGGAGTCGCGAATCCGAGGGCCAGCACGCCGGCGACCTGCACGCCGAGACCGCCGACCGCGTGGCTCGCCAGCTCGATGCCCCCCTTCAGGCCGATCGCCAGCAGGAGGTAGAGGGCTAGCGCCTCGTAGAGCGCCTCGGGCAGGCGCAGGTCCGAGCGCAGCAGCCGTGCCGCGAGGCCGAGGAGGAAGAAGAGGACGAGCGGATCGGGAAGCAAGGGGGCGGGGCGGGCGGCGGCGCAGCGCGAAGTATAGCGGCTGGGCGCTACCATACCGCCATGGCCGCCCCCGCGTTTCCACGGTCCGATCCCGCCGCCCCGGAATTCTGGGAGATGCGTTGGCAGGCGTCGTTCACGCCCTGGGATGCGGGCCGCGTTCCGGCGCGCCTGCGCGAGCACATCGTGGCCCATCGGCCGCCGGGGCGCGTCCTCGTGCCGGGGTGCGGGTCGGGCCACGACGTGCGCTTCCTCGCCGAGGCGGGGATCGACGTGCAGGGCATCGACTTCAGCCCCGCGGCGCTGGCCGCGGCGCTTCCCGTGCTGGGCCCGTTCGCCGATCGCGTGCGGCTGGCGGATTTCTTCGGACCGGGACTCGAGGGCCCCTGGGCGCTGGTCTACGAGCGCGCCTTCCTGTGCGCGCTGCCGCGCCGGATGTGGACTGCGTGGGCGGCGCGGGTGGCGGACCTGCTGGCGCCGGGCGCGGCACTGGCCGGCTTCTTCCATTTCGGGGAGGGCGATCGCGGGCCGCCCTTCCCCCTCCATGGCCAGGGCGAACTGGACCGCCTTGTCGAAGCCGCGTTCGAGCGGACCATCGACCTCCCGGTCGACGACTCCATCGCGGTCTTCGCCGGCCGGGAGCGCTGGCAGGTCTGGCGCCGTCGCTGAATGCGGTACCCGGTGCGCACCGGGCACCACGAAGGAGTCAGGCGACGCCGTGCGTCCGGAACCACTCGAGGAGGCGCTTCCAGCCATCCTCGGCCGCCTCCTTGCGGTAGCTGGGGCGGTAGTCCGCATGGAAACCGTGGGGCATGTCCGGATACAGCTGGATCTCGGACTTCTTGCCGGCGGCCTTCAGCGCGGCGCGCATCTTGTCCACCGTGTCGTTGGGAATGCCTGCGTCGGCGCCGCCGTAGAGGCCGAGGACGGGGGCGTTGATGTCCTTCACGACGTCGATGGGATTCTTCGGGGTGAGCTCGCTCGGCTGCCCGACGAGGCGGCCGTACCAGGCCACCCCTGCCTTCACCTTCGGGTTGTGGGCCGCGTAGAGCCACGTGATGCGCCCGCCCCAGCAGAAGCCGGTGACGGCGAGCTTGGCGGGATTGCCGCCGTGCTTCGCGGCCCAGTCGGCGGCGGCATCGAGGTCCGACATTACCTGCGCGTCGGGCACCTTGGCGACGATGGGACGGATGTCGTCGATGCTGGTGAGCTTCGAGACGTCGCCCTGCCGCGCATACAGCTCCGGGGCGATGGCGAGATAGCCCGCCTTCGCCAAGCGCCGGCAGATGTCCCGGATGTGCTCGTGCACGCCGAAGATCTCCTGAACCACCAGCACGGTCGGCAGGCCGCTCTTGCCCTCCGGCTGGGCGCGGTAGGCGGGGATGGCACCGTCCTTCACGGGGATCTTCACCTCCCCGGCGACAAGCCCCTTGCCGTCGGTCGTGACGACCGTCGAGGCGCTCACGGGTTGGACCGCCGCGGCAAAGCCGGTGGCGAGCGTGGTCATCATGAACTCCCGGCGCGTGAAATGGGTCCTGGGTTCGAAGGCGATGGTGTCGGGATTGCGCATGATGCATTCGTCTCGAAAGGAAAAGGATTCGTTGGGGAACCGGCGGCGCTGCGGGCACCACCCGCCCGGAAACGACAAAGGGCGCCCGCGGGCACCCTTTGCGCTCCGCGCACGCGCCAGCTATTCGCCGTAGAGCTTCTGCTTCATCTCGCGGCGCTCCTGCGCCTCGATGGACAGCGTGGCGGTGGGGCGCGCGAGCAGGCGCTGCAGGCCGATGGGCTCGCCGGTTTCCTCGCAGTAGCCGTAGGAGCCGTCCTCGATGCGCGCGAGCGCGCCGTCGATCTTCTTGAGGAGCTTGCGCTCCCGGTCGCGGGTGCGCAGCTCGAGCGCGTGCTCCTCCTCCAGCGTGGCGCGGTCGGCGGGATCCGGCGCGAAGGAGAGCTCGCGCAGGTGCTCGGTGGTCACGTCGGCGTTCTCGCGCAGCTGCTTCTGCAGTTCCGTCAGGCGCTCCTTGAAGAACCTGAGTTGCGCGGCATTCATGTAGTCCGACTTCGGCATCTTGAGGATCTCGGCCTCGGTCGGCACTTTCGTCTTGGTTGCCATTTACCCTCACCCTCGATTGCACGACGGGGGACCGGCGGGGGACGCCGGACCGTTGAAAAGCGCGCTAGTGTATCCGACCGCCCGCACCCGGAGCAAATGCTTTCGGCGCCGCGCGCGGGGGCGATCCGCGCCCGGCCCGAACTGGCAACGTATTGTTTTTCATGATGTTTTCGGAGGGATCCCGGAATCCCGGGGCGCCGCCGCGACCGCCACGGCGAGCGACTTCCCGAACGCGCCGCCACGCGGGACCGCGCGCGCTCGGGTCCCCCGGACCGGCGCGGGCGCTTGATACACTCCTGCCCATGGACGCCCCCGGCCTCGCCACGAGCGCGCCTCCCTCCCCCTGGCGGATGGGTACCCTGCCGTGGCATGCCCTGTCCCTCGCGATCGCGGCGGTGCTGGCCGCCCCGTTGCTGGTGGTGGCCGCGAACCTGTTCCAACCGGGCGGCGAGGCCTGGGGGCACCTGTCGGCGACCGTCCTGCCCGCGTACGCGCGCAATTCACTGCTGCTCGTCGCGATGGTCGCCGTGGGCACGGTGGCCGTCGGCGTGACCTGCGCGTGGCTCGTGACGGGCTGCGATTTCCCCGGACGGCACGTGCTCGAGTGGGCGCTGGTGCTGCCGCTGGCCGTGCCGGCCTACGTGAGCGCCTATGCCTACACCGACCTGCTGCAGTTCAGCGGCCCGGTGCAATCGGCGCTGCGGTCGGCCTTCGGATGGTCCGCGGCGGACTACTGGTTCCCGGACATCCGTTCGCTCGGCGGTGCCGGCGTGATGTTCGTCGCGGTGCTCTACCCCTACGTCTACCTGCTCGCCCGCGCCGCCTTCCTCGAACAGTCGCCCTCGCTCGCCGAGGCCGGCCGCACGCTGGGCCTCACGCCCTGGCGCGCCTTCTTCCGCGTGAACCTGCCCCTCGCGAGGCCCGCGATCGCCGCCGGGGCCGCGCTCGCCTGCATGGAGACGCTGGCCGACTACGGGACGGTGTCCTACTTCGGCGTGCAGACCTTCACGACAGGCATCTTCCGCGCCTGGCTGTCGATGGGGGAGCCCGTTTCCGCCGCGCGCCTCGCGCTGATCCTGCTGGCGTTCGTGGCCGCGCTGCTGGCCGTGGAACAGGTCGCGCGGCGGCGCGCCCGCTTCCACGAGTCGGCGCCGCCACGCCGCCGTGCGCGGGCCCGGCTGGGCCCCGCCGCATCGGCGGCCGCGTTCACCGCCTGCGCGCTCCCGCTTGCGCTGGGGTTCGCGATCCCTGCCGGCATCCTCGGCCACCTCGCGCTGACGGGCGGCGACCCGCAGTTCGGCGCGCGCTTCGTGCGTCTCGCGGCCAACAGCTTCGGGGTCTCGGCCGTCACCGCCGCGCTTGCCGTCTCCGTGGCCGTGGTGATGGCCTACGGCGCGCGGCTGTCGCGCAGCCCGCTGGCGCGGGCGGCCAACCGCCTGGCGGGGCTGGGCTATGCCATTCCCGGCGCGGTGATCGCGATCGGCGTCCTCATCCCGGCCGCGCGCATCGACAACCTGCTGGCCGACGCGCTGGCGGCCTCGCTCGGCGTGACCACGGGCCTGCTCCTCACCGGCAGCATCGCGGCACTCGTGTACGCCTACCTCATCCGCTTCCTCGCGGTGGCGCTGCAGACGGTCGAGGCGGGCCTCGCGAAGATCACCCCGTCGATGGAGGACGCCGCCCGCTCCCTGGGCTACGGGCCGGCGCAGACGCTCGCGCGGGTGCACGCGCCGATGATGCGGTCGAGCCTCGTGACGGCGGCCCTGCTGGTGTTCGTGGACGTCATGAAGGAGCTGCCGGCCACCTTCGTCATGCGGCCCTTCGACTTCGACACCCTGGCCGTGCAGGCCTTCAATCTCGCCTCGGACGAGCGTCTCGCCGAGGCATCGACCGCTTCCCTCGCGATCGTCGCCGTCGGGCTCCTGCCGCTGCTGGTGGCCTCCCGCCGGATGGTGCGCGGCGCCTGACCGCCCGGCGCCCCACCCGGCCGCGCGGCCCTACTTCCAGCCGGCGCGGTCGTAGATCTGCTGGGCCGCGGCCTGGTTGCGTCCGAGCAGGGTCACGTTGACGCTGTCCTTGCGGAACTCGCCCAGGGCGGCCAACTCGGGGTTTCCCTGCACCCTGCCGTGCACCGGGTACTCGTTGTTGCCGTTGGCGAAGTAGGCCTGCGCCTCGTCGCTCGCCAGGTACTCCAGGAACTTCACCGCGGCATCTCGGTGCGGCGCGTGCTTGAGCGCGCCCGCCCCCGAGACGTTGACGTGCGTGCCGCGACCGGCCTGGTTGGGAAAGACGACGCCCAGCTTTTCGGCGACCGCGCGCTCGTCGGGCTTCGGCGACTTGAGGAGCCGCACGTAGTAGTAGGTGTTGGCGATGGCCACCTGGCACTCGCCGGCGGCCACCGCCTTGAGCTGGTCCGTGTCGCCGCCCCGGGGACTGCGCGCGAAATTGGCCACGACACCCTTCGCCCACTCCTCCGCCTTCACGGGGCCGACCCCGGCGATCATCGAGCCCATCAACGACAGGTTGTACATGTTGGCGCTGGAGCGCACGCAGACCTTCCCCTTCCACTTCGGCTTTGCGAGGTCCTCGTAGTCGCGAATGTCGGCCGAGTCGACCGCGCCCTTCGCGTAGAAGATCGGGCGCGCGCGCACCGAGAAGGAGAACCAGAGGCCGTCGGGGTGGCGCAGTTCCCCCGGGATGCGCTCCTCCAGAACCCTGGACTTCACCGGGGCGAAGAGGCCCATCTGCTCGGCACGCCAGAGGCGGCCGGCATCCACCGTCATCAGCACGTCGGCGGGGCTGCGCGCGCCCTCGTTCCTCAGGCGCTCGAGAAGCGCGTCCTCGTTCGCCTCGATGCGGTTGACCCGGATTCCGGTCTTTTGGGTGAAGTTTGCGTAGAGCGCCTCGTCCGTCTGGTAGTGGCGCGACGAGTAGAGGTTCAGCACTTTTTCCTGGGCGGCGGCGGAGAGGGACAGCGCAATCAGCACCAGGGTAGCGGGAATCGATGGCATGGGAAGTCCTCGTGGGGATTTCTGGGCATAATAGTGAGAATGATTCGTATTTGTCAAATGGCAGACTTGCCATAGCCGACAAATTTCGCCAGATTGCGCAATATCATGGACTTGCAAGCCATCAAGTTATAATCATTCGCATGCACGCCGCCCTCGAAGTCCGCGATCTGCGCTTCTCCTACCCCGGAATGCCCCCGATCGTCGAAGGGTTCAACCTGCGCCTGGATGAGGGCGAAATCGGTTGCCTGCTGGGTCCCAGCGGGTGCGGCAAGACCACGGCCCTGCGTTGCATCGCGGGTCTGGAGGGCGTTGCCGCGGGCGAGATCCTGCTGCACGGCGCCGTGGCCAGCCGGCCCGGCCTGACGAAGCCCGCCGAAGCGCGCCGCGTCGGTGTCGTCTTCCAGGACTATGCCCTCTTCCCGCACCTGGACGCGTTGGACAACGTCGCCTTCGGGCTGCGCGGGCTTTCGCGCGCCGCAAGGCGGCAGCGGGCTGCCGAGCTGCTGGCCGCCGTGGGACTGCCGGGATCCGGAAACAAGTACCCCCACGAGCTTTCCGGGGGCCAGAAGCAACGCGTGGCGCTTGCGCGCGCCCTCGCGCCGGAACCGCAGCTGCTGCTCCTCGACGAACCCTTCTCGAACCTTGACACCGACTTGCGCGAGCGGCTCTCCCTCGAGGTGCGCGCCATCCTGAAGGCCCATGGCACCACGGCCCTCCTCGTGACGCACGACCAGAACGAGGCTTTCGCCATGGCGGACAGCGTCGGCGTCATGCGCAAGGGACGCATCGAGCAGTGGGACACGGCCTACAACCTCTACCACCGCCCGGCTTCGCGCTTCGTGGCGGACTTCGTCGGCGAGGGCGCCTTCATCGACGGGCTCGCCTCCGGCGCCGACGGCATCGACACCGTTCTCGGCCCCCTGCGGCATTGCCCCGGCTGCGACCTCAAGCCCGGCATGCCCGTCGCGCTGCTCCTGCGACCCGACGACGTGCAGCACGACGATGCCGCCCCGCTGCAGGCGGAGGTGGTGAATAAGGCCTTCCGGGGCGCCGAGTTCCTCTACACGCTGCGACTGGACGACGGCAAGCAACTCCTCTCGCTGGTGCCCTCGCACCACGACCACGCGGTCGGCGAGAGGATCGGCATCAAGCTCGACGTCGACCACGTGGTGGCGTTTCCTCGCGCCGGCGGCGCGGACGACTGAACGCCGACCCTACTTGACCTGCAGGCGACAGAGGTACCCGGTCAGCGCGAGGTTGCGCCCCCGCACGAAGGTCTCCGCGTCATAGGGCACGTCGCCGGCGTCGGCGATCGCCCTGGCCTGGTAGTCCAGGCCCCAGATCGGCATTTCCCTCGGGCCGTGGGCCTTGATCTCCTGCCGGCCGTCGATGATCTCGTAGACGCGGTTGATCGGGAACGTGCCCCCGTTGCGCTTCGAAAGCGTCGTGATGTCGGCCGGTGCGGCTGGAATTCTCGAGGTGTTCATGGCGCACTCCTCACTTTTCCTGCAGCCGGTACACGTATTCGACGAGGGCGTAGATCTTGTATTTCACGCAGGTCTCGGGGTCGAACGGGGTGTCCGCGGTTGCCGCGATGTCCCGCACGTCGAGAAGGTAGTCGGTCCCCCAGTTGGGCATCTCGCGCGGGCCGCGCGCCTCTCGTCGACCGGCGTCAATGGTCCTGCGGGAAGGCGCGCCCCGGGCGCGGCAAGCGCGCCGGTCAGGCGTACCTGCGGGCGTCTTCGATGACCTTGCCGTCGTTCGGCAGCGAGCCCGCCGCCACGAAGCGGACCTCGCCGCGCAGCTTGGTCACCTCGCGCAGCGTCGCCTCGACGGCCTGCATGAGCGCGGGGTCCGGCGCGCCGTCGCGCTCGATGCACAGCGTCATGCGGTCGTTGCCGCCTTCGTTCTCGACCACGAGCCTCGCGCGCCCGAGCCCGTGGCGCGCGGCGACCTCGGCCACCTGCTCGGGATGGACGAACATGCCGCGCACCTTGGTGGTCTGGTCCGCGCGCCCCAGCCATCCCTTGATGCGCGTGTTGGTGCGCCCGCAAGGGCTGGCGCCCGGCAGCACCGCGGAAAGGTCGCCGGTGGCGAAGCGGACGAGGGGGTAGTCCTCGTTGAACGGCGTGACGACCACTTCCCCCACCTCCCCGTCCGGCACGGGGTCGCCGGTGCCGGGCCGCACGATCTCCACGATCGCCTCCTCGTCCACGACGAGGCCCGCGCGGGCAGGCGTCTCGTAGGCGATGATGCCCAGGTCGGCGGTGCCGTAGGCCTGGTAGGCGTCGACGCCGCGCGCCCGCAGGAATTCGCGCACGAGCGGCAGGAACGCCTCCCCGGACACGAGCGCCCGCCTGAGCGACGAGGCATCCAGGCCCAGCTCGTCGCATTTCTCGACGATGAGCCTGAGGAACGACGGGGTGCCCACGTAGCCGGACGGCTTCAGGTCGGCGATCACGCGCGCCTGCATTTCGGTCTGCCCCACCCCGCCCGGGATCACCGCGCAGCCTAGGCGGTGCAGTCCGGTCTCGAACATGCTGCCGGCCGGCGTGAGGTGGTAGGAGAAGCCGTTGAGAACGACGTCTCCGGCGCGGAAGCCCGCGGCGAAGAGCGCCCGCGCGGTGCGCCAGAAATCGGGCCGCCGACCTTCCGGGTCGTAGATCGGTCCAGGCGAGACGAAGATGCGAGCGAGGCCCGACGCCGGCGTGGCGTTCAGGCCGCCGAACGGCGGCGCCGCCTGCTGCAGCGCCATGAGTCCCGACTTGCGCGCGACCGGCAGGCGCGCGAGCGCCGCGCGGCTGTTCACGGCCGCCGGGTCGACGCAGGCCAGGGTATCGCGGAAATAGGCACTGGCGGCTTTCGCGTGAGCCAGCTGCGCCGCCAGGCGGGCGAGGAGCGCTCGCTCGCGCGCCGCCGGCTCGCGCGTCTCCAGGGCGTCGAAATGCGCGCCGGTCATGACAGCCACCGCTTGCGCCGCCGGTAGTTCTTGGTGTCTCGGAAGCTCCTGCGCCCGGCCGTGGAGATGCCGAGGTAGAACTCCTTCACGTCCTCGTTCTCGGAAAGCGCGTGCGCCGTGCCCTCCATCACCACGCGGCCGTTCTCGAGGATGTAGCCGAAGTCGGCGAAGCGCAGCGCCACCATCGTGTTCTGCTCGGCGAGCAGAAAGCTCACCTTTTCCTTTGTGTTCAGGTTCTTCACGATCTCGAAGATCTCCTCCACGATCTGCGGCGCGAGCCCCATCGAGGGTTCGTCCAGCAGGATCATCGACGGCTTCGCCATGAGCGCGCGCCCGATCGCGGTCATCTGCTGCTCGCCGCCGGAGGTGTAGCCGGCCTGCGAGGTGCGGCGCTGCTTGAGGCGCGGGAAGAATCCATAGACGCGCTCGAGCTCGGCGCGGATCTCGGCACGCGAGACGCCGCGCGTGTAGGCCCCCGTGAGCAGGTTCTCCTCCACGGTGAGGTGCGCGAAGCAATGCCGCCCCTCCATCACCTGGATCACGCCCCGCTTCACCAGGTCCGAGGGCGTCATGCTGTCGACGCGCTCGCCGCGGAACGCGATCAGGCCCTTGGTCACCTCCCCACGCTCGGCGTGCAGGAGATTGGAGACCGCCTTGAGTGTCGTCGTCTTGCCTGCCCCGTTGGCTCCGA
>Ga0114939_10000871_pt1 | contig 24613 bp, 19 predicted proteins | sample AshMeaCrysSpring_FD_87196 | JGI IMG/M metagenome (GOLD analysis project Ga0114939, IMG submission 87196) | Groundwater microbial communities from Big Spring, Nevada to study Microbial Dark Matter (Phase II) - Ash Meadows Crystal Spring | ecosystem: Environmental > Aquatic > Deep subsurface >...
CCGCCGCCGGTAAACATCCTGAACATGAGCCACCAACAGCTGATCGACCGGCACGCCCAGATCGGCTGCGCGCAATATAAGTCGCAAATAGCCCAGCCGGTCGGTGAAGTGGGCGAGCTCGGCCGGATCGTCGCCCAAGATGACGGGGTCGAGGTTGAGCGGCGGGCGGGGCGGCAGGCCGTGGAAAATGCGGCCATCGCGCCGGTAGCCAACGGCCAGCACGCTCATCTCGATGGGCAGCAAGCGGTTCTGGCGCTGGTCGTTGATGACGGCTTCCGGGTGGTTGTCGGCCAGGATGAGCCGCCGCACCAGCGGGTCGTCATCGACGTTCATGTTATAGATGAGACCATAGATGACCTCGCGAGCGTCGACTGGTTGGGCTTTGACCAGACAACCAAAAGACGGCGTCGACAACTGCCTCACCTGGCAACCGATGACGAAGCCCTGGGTGCTGGCCCGCAGGACGCGGCCGACCGGCGTCTGGACCGCGCTGCCAAAGGGGATATCATCCATCACAAACTCCTATCCATGGCGCGAAAAATCGTGACGACCGCGGCCGCCACGGGCGATTTCCTTGCTGTCTTGCTTGGCCGTGATACTGCCCTGGATACCGGCCCGCTGCATGTATTGGTCGATCATTAAATTCAAGTTCGCTTCATCGTCCCGGCCGACGACAGCCAGTTCATCGGCCCGCATCAGGACATAGGGATAGTCACCCACGATGCGACACTGGTCCACGAGCAAGCTGTGTACAGCAGCGACAGCGCGCGGATCGCGAGCCACCCACATCGGAATATCGACCCGAGCCAGGCCACGGCCGCTCAACGCCTTATCCTCGCCATCCAACTCCGGAGATGCAAAGCCCGGATTCAGGTAAAAAAAGCAAACCTCATTGCGTGGGTCCACTTCGGCAAACCTGGTATTGGCCGGCGAGACATCGACGAAGACGGGACTACGCTGGCCGGGTTCCAGAATCGTCGCGTAGAGGTCGGCGTCGGTCAGCTCACCGTGCGGCGGCCGCTTGCCCAACTTCTTCCAGTTCATGTCCGGGTCGTCGGACAGGGTCTTCAACATCGTCACCACCGACCGCTTGCCCGGCCGGTCGATATAGCCGGCCAGCAATGCTCCGGCATCGCGGGCTTTCGTCATGGCTTTCAGCCAGTCAGTCACAGCCGTTTCCGCATCGCGGTTCGTGCCGCCAAACGGCCAATAGAGCAACCGCTGGTCGAGGACGGCCAGGGTGAGTGGCGCGACCGTGCGATAGGTCCAGGCCGTGTCGGCCAGCGTAGCGATCTCCCGTTTGTCGCGGGCGATGGTCACCTCGGCCTTGTCGAAACCCGGCTCATCGTCGGTGCGATCGTCATCGCCCGGCTGAGGGTAGAAGATAACCGGCGTAGAGTAAATGTCGGGGGCGTCGGGTGTGCCGTGGTGGTAGATGAAAACGCCAATGTTGATGAGCGAATAAAGAAAGGCGGCATGGCGGTTGGGCATGATCTGTGAGCCGTCGCTGGCGATGATCGTCGCTCTGGCCGGCGGCGGGCCGGGCATGACTCCCAGATCGAGCCGTTCGTCTGTTCGTAGCGGTCGCGCGGCGCGGAAGAACTTGGGATCGTCGCCCTGTTCGGCGATGGCGCGGGCCAGCCCGGCGTCAATGCCCGGCCAATCGGTGGCATGGGCAGCCAGCAACTCGCGCAGGCGGGTGGCGCGGCGGCGTTGATCGCGCACAATCTCCGCCGCGGCCGCGGCCATGCTGGTTAGCTCAGTGCCCAGTTTTTCCAGTTCCAGAGTCATGGTAGCAATAGGGTAGCACAGATGGTCTATGATGACGAGAGGAATAAGCGCCAGCCGGATCAAATGACTGCCGTGCCTTGAACGTGGGCAATGACCCTGCAGATGTTGTATTATTCTTCGAACAAAGCCCCTCATTTTAAGGAAGTCTGCCCACCATGTTCATCGTCGATGCCCATCTTGATCTAGCCTATAACGCCCTGAACAAAAAACGCGACCCGCGGCGCAAACTGGCCGAAATTCGTGCCGCCGAGGCACCGGCATACAAGCGCGGTATCCCGACGGTCAGCTTTCCCGCCATGCGTCGCGGTGGAGTAGGATTGGCCTTCGCCACCATCTTCAGCTCCCCGGCCGACAACCCCTTTCCCGATGATTCCGAGGAGGATGAGGCTTATACCACACCTGATGAGGCTCACCGCCTGGGGATGAAGCAGATCGACTTTTACCGGCGGCTTGTTGATGAGGACGAGTCGCTGCGTCTGGTGACCGATATCGCCGGGCTGGACGAGGTGCTTGCCGGGAGGGCGGGTGAACAACCACTCATCGGCCTGACGCTGCTCATGGAAGGGGCTGACCACATCCGCGCGCCGGAAGAAACTGAGGTATGGGTCGAACACGGCGTCCGGCTCATCGGTCCGGCCTGGGACGACACGCAATACTGCAACGGCGCTTGGCGCGGAAATAAAGAGGGGCTTACCCAATCTGGTTATGCTCTGCTGGACGTGATGTCAGACCTGGGTCTCGTCCTCGACCTGACCCATATGAGCGAGGTCGCGACGCTGCAGGCGCTCGACCGCTACCAGGGGGCGGTCGTCGCCACCCACAGCAATGCTCGCGCTCTGGTGCCCGGCGAACGGCAGTTAAACGACTTACAGATTCGTCGCATCGGTGAGCGCGACGGCGTCATCGGCGTGGTGCTCTTCAATGCCTTTCTCAAGGCTGGCTGGCGGAAAAAGCAGGCGAAGGAACTGGTAACGCTTGATGATATCGTCGCTCACATCGACCACATTTGCCAGACGATCGGCGATGCCCGCCACGTGGGCATCGGCAGCGATCTGGACGGCGGCTTTGGCGCGGCCGACATTCCCGCGCCGCTGGACAGCATCGCCGATCTGCCGCTCATCGCCGGGGCTTTGCGCGAGAAAGGGTATGGCGCGGAAGACGTGGCCGGGATCATGGGCATGAACTGGCTCGGTTTGCTGAGACGAGCGTGGAGCTGAGGCCGATCGCCGGCAACTGATATCCGCTACTCGGCCTTCGCCGATCCGGGCCTGGGTGCCTAAAATCCTTCCAGCTCCAGCAACAGCCCCAACTGCGCCGTCGTCTGGCGAAACAGCTCCCAGTCGCCGCGAATGGCCACGGCCAACTCGCCCAGGCTCTCGCCGAGGAAATCGCGTGTCTTGGGGTTGGCCCGCAGCGTCTCGATGATGGCCGGATCGGCTGCGCGCAAGACGATCACCTGTTGCAGTCGCCCCTCAACGCCGCGTTCGGACCAGCGCGTCAGGCCACGCCGGATTCCGGCCGGTATCGGCCGGCTGCTACCTTTTTCCAAGAACTCCAGCATTCGTTCGAGCGTGATTCCCTGATCGCGTGCCTCGTTCAGAGAAGACGGCAGAAGCCGGTAGCGGTAGGGCTTGCCCGGTGTCAGCGGCTCCGGGTCGGCGATGCGCGCCGCCTGGAACCTATCGTAGCGACTGGCATTGAAGGGTACGACCAGAATACCCTCCGGTTGAACGATGAACGGCACACTCACTTCATCCTCAGCCGGCGGCTCATCTCCCAGCCAGGCCAGGGCGCGAGCCGTCAGCCGATAAGCGGCTTCGGGCCCATCAACGGCCGATAGTTCAACCATTCCTAACCAGAACAACGGCCCCTGAATCAGAAAACGCACAAGCCGCCGCTCAACGCGATCCCAATTCTCAAAACCGTTCAAATATTCGTTGGTCGCCGTGTCGCGGATAAACCAGGCGTCGTAATTGCCATCCGGCCGTTGGAAATCTGGGTCCTGCCGCTTGATAAGGGTGATGATGTCGTCCAATCGATACCAGCGATCGTCAGTCGGGAGAACGTCCATCAAGGCGGTGCGGGCCGGCAGCGGATCATTCTGCCAGCTATCCCCCTCACACAAAAGGCCAGGCGTGTGCCGTAGTTCGTTCCAGATGCTCCGGCTCCAGGCGTCAACCAGCGCCCGTAATTGGGCTTCCCGGCTCTGGCGCAACCAGTCAATGGCCGGTCGCGCCGGGCGCAGCAAGTCGTTGGTTTGTCGCAGAAGACTCATCTCCGTCGCCAGGGTCAATATAAGCGAACGACGGTCACGATCGGGGTTGACCAGCAGCCCGGCCAAATCTGGTAATTTCTCCGGCCTCAGCCCGGTGCGTTGGGCCAGGGCCAGCAATGTCGTCAGATCATCGACGGCATCGGTCACTGCCTCACGGATGGACGGTGGCGGCGCGACCGGGATCAGGGTTTCACCGGCCGGTTCCGGAGCTTGGGTGGCGGCCCCGGACCGGGCGAACTGAGCCATCAACTCCTGCGGCAGGAAGAAATACTCAATCGTGCCCTCGGCTGTTTCATCAAAACCGCGATAAAGATACCCGCGATACCACAGGCTTTCGGCCGGGCTGATTGGATCCAACCAGGGTTCCTCGCGTTCCATCCGGCCGGGGCCCATCATCCTGATCTCTCCGAAATCTCGGGCGAACACGGCGACCGGCGCGCGGCCGCCAAGCCGGACCAGCTCTCGCAGCGCCGCCGCCTCATCGGGGTCCAGAAAATCAATCTCCTGCACCAAATTGATCTGGGTCAAGACGGGAACCAACTCGGTCACGGCTCCGGCCCGGTCGGTGCCGGTGAGGTCGAGACCCAACCACTCGCCGATAACCCGTAACACAATGAGTTCGTGTTCGCTCAGTGCCTGTTCCAGTGTGCGCATCGATCTCCAACCTCTGGGACCCAATAGGTCCTAGACCAGCACCTCCAGAGCGGCCGGTAAGCTGGTCAATGTAATTTGCCGGACATTGTCGCGCGGATAAGCGAACATTTCACCATCGAGATAAATTGGCATCGGTGCTGTCGAGCGGATAGTGATCTGTCGGTTTTGGCGCATGGTGACATGGCGCGAGGAGACGTGGGTGCCCTTCATCACCCGGGTCAGCATATAGAGCATAGTCGTCCGGCTAACCGGGTTCACCAGACAAGTATCGATGAGATTGTCATCCCGGTGGGCGGCAGGTGTTAATAAAAAACCACCTCCACCACGCGGACCAATCCCGGCGTAGAGAAAAAGCGTCCTCTGGTTCGCTACCTCGTCGTCAAAACGCATTTCCAGGTAGAGTGTCTCGTAATAGAAAAAGATCGTTTGCAGGACGGCCGTCAGGTACATGGGAAAACCGTGCAGGCGTGTGATGGTCTCGGTACGCATGACAACGATCGCGTCGAAGCCAATTCCCAGGTTGTTTTGAAAGACCTTCGTCAGGCCCCGATCATCGATAACCCGCGCCAGATCCAGGGTTAGCGGCGTGCCGGTGAAGACGCGCTCGACCGCCTCCTCCGGGTTTTCGGAAATGCCCAGGCTAAAGGCCATGTCGTTGCCCGAGCCGATGGGGATGATACCGAGGGGCAGGATGGCTTTATCGCCCTGGACCAGCCCATTGACGACTTCATGAACTGTGCCGTCCCCCCCGGCAACGGCAACCCGATCGTAGCCTTCGGCCGCTGCCTCGGCCGCCAATGCCGATGCATGGCCTGCTCGTTCCGTGGTGAAGAGGTCGAGGTCGCCAAAGCGGCGGCCCAGGCGAGTGATCATGTCTTTTTGTTCGCGTAACCGCCCCTTACCGGATTTCGGATTGATGATCACTTTGACGCGCATCAGTCGCCTTTACACTCCTGGGGGAACATGTTATACTTTCGTCGTACTTTATGTTACGTCAAGTTGAAGGTTCCGGCAAGCCGGAACCGGATAAAGCTGGGCACGGCGACTTCCGGCCTCAGCTACCGGCCACAGAGGAGTTCAAAGATGGGCGCGGATGAATTTATCGTCAACGATGGCGATAACGCCGAAGAGCAACAAATCGAGGAGGTCGCGACGGGAGAAACGCCTGAACGGACGTTCCTGGTCCTGGCCACCGCCCTGACGGCTTCCCTGTTACTGTTATCAGTCGCCGTCATCGGGTATTTATTCTGGGACGTCTCAACCGAAAGAGCCACGCAGATCGCGGCCATTGAAACTCAAAACGCCGTCATCCTCGCAACCAATGCCGCTGTAACTCAAACCATCGAATCGCTCAATGCTGAAGCGGCGGCGCTGGGTCAGAGAGGCGGTCAAACATCTTCCATCGACGGCGCAGTTGAGGGGAGCGAGGTCGAGGCATCAGCCGAAGCGCCCTTAGCGACCGCTATTGCCGAAATCGCCGGCGGCCTCTCGCCCGAAGACGCCTCGGCCACGGCGGATGCGGTCTTGGGCAGTCTTTCACCCGAAGACGCCACGGCCACGGCGGAAGCAGACTTGGGCGGCCTCTCGCCCGAAGACGCCACGGCTAGCGCGGATGCGCTCTTGGGCGGTCTTTCACCCGAAGACGCCACAGCCACAGCGGAAGCAGACTTAGGTGGCCTCTCGCCCGAAGACGCCACGGCCACAGCGGATGCGGTCTTGGGAAGTCTTTCGCCCGAAGACGCCACGGCCACGGCGGAAGCGGTCTTGGGCGGTCTTTCACCCGAAGACGCCACGGCCACAGCGGATGCGGTCTTGGGAAGTCTTTCACCCGAGGACGCCACGGCCACGGCGGAAGCGGTCTTGGGCGGCCTCTCGCCCGAAGACGCCACGGCCACGGCGGAAGCGGTCTTGGGCGGTCTTTCACCCGAAGACGCCACGGCCACAGCGGATGCGGTCTTGGGCGGCCTTTCACCCGAAGACGCCACAGCCACAGCAGAAGCAGACTTGGGCGGTCTCTCGCCCGATGATGCCACAGCCACGGCCCAGACTGCCGCGACGAGCGAAGCCACGGCGACTATGGTTGCCAATACACCCGAAAGCCAAGCGACAACATCACCGACCGCCACGGCGGCTATTGAACCGACGCCTGTTCCTACGCTCGAGGTAACCGCGACCATCGATCCGACGGCCGCCATTGCCGCCACCCTGCAATGGTTGGGCGCGACGGCGACCGCCATGAGCGCAACTGCAGTGGCCATCCCGAGCGCGACGCCCCCCCCGGATGGTTACCCTCCGGCGGCGACACTGCCGGCCGACGGGTACCCGCCTCCGGCCGGGAATGAAAATCAACCACCGCCGCCCGGCGTAGCGGTGACGGAAACGCCGGTCGGTGGGGCTACCCCGGCGGAACCGGCCACGCCGACCGATATACCCCCAACGGCCACGACCACGACCTTGCCGACAACGACTTCGACTCCCCTGCCGCCAACCGCCACGGCGACTGTGCCACCACCAACGACCACGGCGACATCCCTTCCCCCCACCGCAACAAGCACGCCGACGATGACCAGCACCGCGGAGGTCGTGGTTACCAGCCAGGTACCGCCGACAGCCACCGGCACGCCATTAACACCAACGATGGCTCCCACAATGACCGCGACCATTGGGGTAACGGCGACATCGACCGGCATGACGCCGACGTCCACGGTCATACCGTTGCCGACGGCAACGCCGACACCACCACCGTCTCTGCCACAGACCGGCTTTGATGCCTGGATGGTGGCGGCGATTGGCCTGATACTAATTGTGATCGTCTTCGGTGCCCGGCGATTGCGACGGGTCTAGTTGGTTATAACGTTCTTGGAACCGAAGAGGCCGGACACAATGTCCGGCCTCTTTTTCGGATGGAGAATATCACCTGCCGGAGATGTCTCTTTCCTGGCAGCTTGCTAAAGCCGGGAAAGAATCTCGCTTTTCTTCGTTTCGTATTCCTCGGCCGTGATTAAGCCCGCCTCCATGAGTTGCTTTAGCTTGCTCAGCGCCTGAAGGGGTTCATCGACCGGAGCGGCCGTGGCATTGCCCAATGGCCCGGATTGTTGAAGGACGATCCCGCCAGCTTCAGCCCGTTTTTCCTCCATCTGTCGGAGGCGCATCTCCTCACGGACGTTTTCCTCCATCTCCTGGGCAATGGCGTAAAGGCGACGAGCCTGGGCTTTTTCCAGATTCTCGATCAGGAGTTCGTCGCCATTGATCGCCTCCATCCGCAGGGTTGCCCGGAACGTATGCTCGGTCAGTGTCGCGTTGCGCATATCGCGCCAAATGTAATCTTTGAAGGTGGCCTTTCCCATCAGGCTGGGCCGGTAATCGATGAAACGCCGGTTCGTCAGCACAACCACATCCGGCGCCAGGTCAACCGTAAGCGGCTTCTCGATGGCAATGTAGAGTACTTTCTCGCCGCTGGTAAGAATTTGCTGGACTTTTTTATATGCATTGGCGACCTGCTCGGGGTCTTGATCTTCGGTAATGAATTGAGCGATTTCCGGATCGACCGGGTTCTGGTTGGCCATTTTTTTACCTCCCACTTGATTGATCTATGCAACTCAATAATAGGCTATTTTCATGATCGATCCAGCAAATACTTGTGATACGAGCAAAATCACTCATCATGTGTCGACCGATCGATAACGACGGTAAGCCGCGTAGCGAATTTGGGCGGCGGCCATCCACTCCATCAACCCGGCCTCATCTTCGAGCGCCAGCAAGCGGCGCAGCTCACCCAGGTCGGATTCGTAATCCTGAAGGAACTGGAAAATCGCATCTCGATTGGTCAGCAGGATATCCACCATCATCTGCGGGTTGGTGCCGGCGAGGCGCGTCGTATCTCGAAACCCGGAAGCGCTGATGGCCCATTGCGCCTCGCTAACAACCGACCGCATTAAAGCGGCGGAGACCAGATAGGGCAAGTGGCTGACAGCGGCAACGATATTGTCGTGTTCGGCCGCCTCCAGAAAAACGGGACGGGCTTCGATGGCGGCGATGAGCTCAAGGACCAGGGCCTGCATCGCTGGAGTTGTTCGAGAGGTCGGACAAATGACAAAGAGCTGGCCACGATAGAGATCGGCCGTCGCCGACAGCAACCCCGATGTTTCTTTGCCGCACATCGGGTGCCCACCGATCGCGGCGAACGAATCGGGTAACGCCGCCATGGCCGCCGTGATCGCTCGTTTGGTGCTGCCCAGGTCCAGCACGTAGCCGCCAGCCGGTCGCAAGGCAGGTAATGCGCTCAAAGTCTGTAATATCGCCTGAACAGGTGTGGCCAGAACAAGCAAATCCACGAGGGGGCTGTCCGGGGCAAGGGTATCAATTGCCTGATCAACGATACTTTCGCGCAGCGCCATCTGACGGACGATCGCCTGCCGTTCGACGCCCACAAGATGAGCGACTTTGCCGCGCAAGGCCAACGCCAGCGAACCACCCATCAGGCCCAAGCCTACGATGCCGACCCGTGTCTGCTGAAGAGAGGGATTGCTGTTCGCCATCGTTTACACCTAAACACAATAATCGCGGGCATTATACCGGAGCGTTTATCAATTGTCGCCCACTGGCCATCCTGTTAAAATGAAGAAAGGTTGAAAAACACTCACTGCCGGCGGCTAACCCGGCGATTTCACCGAATCTTTTCCAATTCCCCCATTAACATCTTAGTTTCATGACCGGAACACAATTATTCGGCCCAGCCGGCAACGGCGAGCCGTCGGCCATCTAAATACCGGTCAGTGGAGAGAGCGTTATGAGTGATGACTTTATCTTTGGCGGGTCTGTAGCTGAACTGGACCCGGATCTGCAAGCGCTATTGGAACGCGAGGCGGCCCGACAGGCTTCGCGGATCATCTTGATCGCATCGGAGAGCCAATCACCGGATAGCGTGACCGAGGCATTGGCCAGCAGCTTTGGAAATATCTACGCTGAGGGGTATCCGCGCGAAGAGAGCCGCCGCCAAAAAGAGGCCGAGATTCTCGACTTTGACATGGAACTAGCCCATTACCGGCGTTACAGTGACCCTCGGTATTACAAGGGGGTCGAATACGCCGATATGTTGGAGGCTTTGGCCCGGCGGCGAGCCGCGGAACTCTTCGCCGCGAACGGCATCAGCCCCGACAACCTTTTTGTGAATGTCCAACCGTTGAGCGGAGCCCCGGCCAACAACGCGGTCTATACGGCCTTGCTCGTCCCAGGCGATGTCATTATGGGGTTGAACCTGAACGATGGCGGCCACCTCTCCCACGGTTCGCCGGTAAATCGCTCCGGTAAGATATACAAGAGCGTTCCCTATTTCGTCGATCCGGCGACAGAAATTCTCGATTATGATGCGATTGAGAAGATAGCTTTGGAAACACGGCCGCGCATCATCGTTGCCGGCTACTCAGCCTATCCGATGATCATCGATTGGAAGCGATTCCGTGAGATCGCCGACAAAGTTGGCGCCTACCTTCTGGCCGACATCGCTCATATCTCCGGTCTCGTCGCCGCGGGGGTGCATCCCAGTCCCGTCGGCATCGCTGATATCGTCTCGACCACGACCCATAAGAGCCTTTGCGGGCCGCGGGGGGCGATGCTCATGACCCACAAGCGGGATATCGCCCGCAAACTCGATCGGGCGGTCTTCCCCGGTGAACAGGGCGGGCCTCATTTGAACACCATCGCTGCCTTGGCGGTAGCGTTGAAGCTGGCCAAGAGCGAGAGATTTCAGCAACTGCAACGTCGCATCGTCGATAATGCCGCCAGATTGGCGAGGCAACTCCGGGCGCATGGCATCCGCGTGGTCGGCGGCGGCTCCCAGAACCACCTCTTGTTAATCGATACCAAAAGCGTGACAGAAAACGGCATCTATCTTTCGGGCGACATCGCCGCGCGCATTCTCGATGTGGCTGGTATCGTCGCCAATCGGAATACGATACCCGGTGATAAGGGCGCCCTGAACCCCACTGGTATCCGGATCGGCACAGTGTGGATCAGCCAGCTTGGCTTTGGCGATGAAGAAGTTGATTTATTGGCCGAAGCCATCGCCACGGTTTTGAAGGGTTGCCACCCCTACCAGTATGCGGGGACCGGCGGCAAGCCGCAGCTCCGGGCGAGGGTTGATTACGAAGCGCTAAACCGCGGTCGGGAGATCGTCAAACGCCTGCGCCGCGTGCAAGACAAGCCGGCGGGAACGGTCGTCATCGTTCGGGGTGCGGCGGCACAGACATTCCTCAATTACGCTCTGACCAGTGATGTCGCCGGATTGGCAATGGACCAAACACAACCAACTCACCTGTTTGGCCAGGGTCTTGACTTCGACGCGTTCTTGGAGAGGACCGCAACTGACCATTACCGGCTACATTTCAAGGATGAACGTGATGCTCGTGCGGCGGCCGATTGGTTAGAAGCACTGTCGGACGGCTACGTTCAGTTTGATGATGTCTTCGGTCGTTTGCCTGGTCCAGTGGTCGTCGATGTTCAGGCAACGCCGGCTCGATATACTGCCGGAACCTACGACGCCAGCCCCTTCAGCGATAGTAAGCCCTATTTTGTCGGCCGCGACCGGCGATCAGCCCTCAGCGGTGAAGCTTTGCCGCAATTTGAGTGGCAGGAACCGTCCGACCCGCCCATCAAGGTGACGCCATTGCACCAGACCCATAAGGCGATGGGGGCGCGAATGGTGCCTTTCGGCGGGTATGATATGCCCGTGTGGTATACCGGCGTGAGCGAGGAACATGCCGCCGTGCGCCAGACAGCCGGCTTGTTTGATGTCAGTCACATGGGGGTATTCGACGTCAGCGGTCCGCACGCGCTGGAGTTGTTGAACACAATCACCAGCAACGACGTGGCAGCGCTGGCCGTAGGTGAATCCCAATACAGCTACTTCATGTTGCCTGACGGCAGCGTTGTCGATGATTTAATGGTCTATCGCGTCGACGAGCAAGTTTACATGCTTGTTGTCAACGCCTCGAACAACGATAAGGATTGGGCCTGGCTCAATGCCGTGAATGAAGGCCGCGTTCTCATCGACGCCAGCCGGCCGTGGGCGCGTATCCAGCATCCGGCCGTCGTGCGCGACCTGCGCGACCTGCAACACGGGGCTGATTGTCGCGTGGACATCGCCTTGCAAGGTCCGCGCTCGACCGATATTCTGTTGGCGCTGGCCGGCAATGAGCCTGGTTTCGCCCGCCGGTTAAAGGCGCTGCCCTGGGCCGGAGTCATGCGCGGCCAACCGGACGGTTTCGACTTGATCATCTCGCGCACGGGTTATACCGGCGAGCGCGTCGCGTATGAGTTATTCGTCCATCCGGATCAGGCGGCGGCTCTGTGGGATGCGCTCCTGCGGGCCGGCGAAACCTTTGGCCTGCAACCTTGTGGCTTGGCTTCACGGGACAGCACGCGAACCGAAGCCGGGCTGCCGCTCTATGGCCATGAATTGGCCGGGCCGCACAATCTCAATCCGGCCGATGCCGGGTTTGGCAGTTTTGTGAAGGCGTGGAAGCCGTTCTTCCTTGGGCGCGAGGCCTTCTTGAGCCATGAGGCCACACGAGATCGCATCCTGGTGCGCTTCCGCATGAACGATAAGGGCGTGCGGCGACCCGAGTCGGGCGACCCGGTGCTGGACCGCCGGGGCAAGGTTGTCGGCCACGTCACCAGCTGCGCCATCGACAGCGAGGGCTATTTGTTAGGACAGGCGATCGTGCCGATCAGCATGAGCGAACCCGGAACGGCATTGTTCCTTTACCAATTGGGCGGCGGCCAACGGCCGATCAAGCCGCCAGATAGTTTGGGCATAGGCAGTCGCTTGCCCATCCCGGATGGGGCGACGGTACTGACTCGTTTCCCGGAGCGCAAGAAGTAGCTCTGCCGCATGGCGATGAAGGAACGAAAGGACGATCAAAAACCGTTTACATAAGCTAAAAATCAACGTAGATTGACATGGTCGTGACAAGCGGTTAGGATCGCGCGTCAAGATAGACGAGGAGTGGACGATGCGTCGCGAAGTGTTAACGTGGTCTGATGTTGACAAACTGATCGATTACCTGGTGCCGCAGATTCGGGGCCGATTTGACTCGATGATGATCATCACTCGTGGCGGGATTGTGCCGGGAGGGATGCTGGCTGAGGCGCTGGATATCACCTATATCTTAACCGCTTCGGTGCGCTTCCCGTCCGACTTTCCGGGTATGCAACCGGAGATGGTTAAGTATGCTATCCCGGAATTCATCCAATTCCCGGCCGATGATGTATTGCGCGGCCGTCGCATCCTGGTCGTCGATGATGTCTGGACGAAGGGACGCAATAGTGTCACCGTCGCCAACCGCATCGATGCCGCCGGCGGTATCCCGGAATCGTGTGTCCTACACTACAAACCGTCCTACTCCCTTTATCCCGGTTATGCGCCGGCGTATTATGCAGCCGTGACCGATGCCTACATCATCTATCCCTGGGAACTGGACCGCGGACCGGAAATGTTGGGCGCCTGGAACTGATATCCCGCCCATGAGCAGCCGCTAAGACAACTTCTCAATCAGCCGTCGGCAGATTGCTCGCCAGCCGATAATCCGATAGGATTGGCGAGTTAACATGAATGTGCCCATGAGACCGGTGACCGCTGGGTCCCTGGCGGCGGAAGCCGTCGAACCGTGTCAGGTCCGGAAGGAAGCAGCACTAAGATGTCTCTTCCGGGTGCCCAGGATCACCTGGCAGGTCATCGGTCTCATGGGTACATTCCTTTTCTTCTCCTCTCGTCAAGGCGTCTGAACCAAAACATGGCTTTCCCAAACCAGCTCACGTTATTCATATTCCAGTGAATCGCCGTTTCGCACGCTTATCAATAAATCGTCCCTACTGGTGGTTGATCGTCCTGTTAGCAGCCGGAGCAATGGCCGGTTGCGGTCCGGCGGAGATGACCTACACGATATTCGACGGATCAACGACGATGACGATTACCGGGCGTTTCACCACAGTCGGCGAAGTGCTGGCCGCGAACGGGATTACGCTTGGCCCGAAGGATATCGTGACGCCCGGGGTGGCCGCCGCCGCCGAGCCGGAGATACCCATTACCTTGGACCGTGCCACCACGGTTATCGTTATCGATCTCGATGGCGTGGCGACTCATGTCACCCAAGAAGTAACGATCGGTGGCTTTCTGGACGAAATAGACCTGGAGATACCGCCCGGCGCGCGCGTCTTGGCCGATGGCCAGCCGGTTAGTCCCGAGTCAATGGATCAGATACCTTTGCCGGCGCAGATCGTCTTTGATCCGTACAAGACGCTCATCATCACCGAAGGCGAAGACCGCCGCTCGTGGCGAACGACCGCTCTGACCGTGGGCGAGGCATTGCTGGAGGCCGGGATCACCGTCGGCGCTTTGGACACCATCATACCGCCGCCGGAAACGATCCTCCCGCCTCGGCTCGACATCGAGATAAAGCGGGCAGCGCCTTACGTTGTCCACGCCGATGGGCGAACGGTCGAGATCGCGGCCGGTTCGGCCAATGTCGCCGAAATCCTGACGGCCAATGGCATCGTGTTGGGAGCGCTGGACTACACCCGGCCACCGGCCGGCTCGACTGTCCGGCCCGGTGATATGATTGAAGTCGTTCGCGTCACTGAAAGCATCGAGGTGGAGGACATAGCCCTCCCATTCGAAACCGTTTACGAAGCGGCACCCGATCTGGAAATCGACACCATCGTTCCGGCTGGAGCGGGCAGCCCTGGAATCTTGCAGCAACGCACCCGTGTTCGTTACGAGAACGGCGTTGAAGTCTCGCGGGCGCCGGACGGCGAGATCGTCGCCGTGGCGCCGGTTAACGCTGTCATCCGCTACGGCACCAACATCGTGATGCGCACAATCGACACGCCCAGCGGTCCGGTGGAATACTGGCGCAAGGTCAACATGCGCGTCACCTCCTACACCGCCACCAGCGCCGGCAAAAAGCCGGGCGAGCCGGGTTACGGCATCACCGCCAGCGGAGTCCAGGCCGGAACCGGTGTCGTCGCCGTCGACCCGACCGTCGTGCCGTTCAAGACCTATGTCTATGTGCCCGGCTATGGGGTCGCTTTCGCCGGCGATACCGGTGGCGGCATCAAGGGCCGGTTCATCGACCTGGGTTACGACGAAGACGAATACCAGTCCTGGCGCGGTTACGTCGACGTTTATTTTCTGGGTCCGCCGCCCGCGCCGGACAAAATCAGGTGGATTCTGCCCTGATGCACCCTAAACAACTTCTCGATCGTTACGGGCTCGCCCCCAAGCAAAGCCTGGGGCAAAACTTTCTGTTCGACGAGACCCTGCTGGCCCGCATCGTCGCCGCGGCCGAGCTTGAACCGGGTGATGAAGTCCTAGAGGTCGGTCCCGGTTTGGGTGCGCTCACCCGCCAGCTGGCGATGGCCGCCGGGCGGGTAGTCGCGGCGGAGCTTGATGGACGCCTGCTGCCGGTGTTGGAAAGCGAGTTGGAATCATTTGCCAATGTCGAATTGGTACACGCCGATGTATTACAGCTCGATCCGGCTGACTGGTTCGCCCCCGCTTACAAAGTGGTCGCCAACGTGCCCTACTACATCACCGGCGCGATCCTGCGCCATCTGCTGGAAAGCCGGCCGCGACCATCACGTTTGGTGCTGACCGTTCAAAAAGAAGTCGCCGAGCGATTGACCGCCCGGCCGCCCCAAATGAGTTTGCTGGCGATCAGCGTGCAGTATTACGGGTCCGTACGCCATGTGTCGTCGGTCAAGGCCGGCGCGTTCTGGCCGCGACCGGATGTCGATTCGGCTGTCATTCGCATCGATGTCGATCGGTTGGATCAGGCTGCGGCCGGCGCGGCGGCCGAGAAAGCCTTCTTCCGCGTCGTTCGCGCCGGATTCAGCGAAAAACGCAAGCAGCTGAAGAATAATCTGCGACAGTTGGGCCTGGCCGATGCGATCATCACCGCTGCGCTGGGCGAGACCGGGGTCGATGGCCGCCGGCGAGCGGAGACACTGACCGTCGAGGAGTGGGAGGGTCTAACTCACCAGTTAGGTGCCGACCACGTCTAGCCACACCCGGTGATGGCGGCCCAAGGACAGTTAATGATCCCTAAATACACCATCCTGGAGATAGAAAGTCGCTGGCAGGCGCGACTTGAACGCCTGCCCGCCCTGGACGGGCTCGAGTCCATCCTGATCGAAGACATCTACTTCCCCGGCACACGGACACGCCTGCGGAAGATGACTTCGGCCGGCGGCACGATCTACAAGCTCGGCAAGAAGTACGGCAAGATCAGTGACATTGAAGAACCGATCGTCAATATTTACCTGGATGAGGCGGAATACGCGTTTTTCGCGACCTTACCCGGTAAACATCTGGCGCGCCGGCGTTATCACTATACCCCCGGCAACCAGACTTATCTCATCAATGTAGCGCTAAACGGTGAAGGTCCCATCCTCATTGAAGCGGAATACCCCTCGCGCGAGCGCGCTCTGGCCGACACGCCGCCGGACTTCTGCGGCGTCGAAGTCAGCACGAATGTCGAATTTGAGGCTGCCCGCCTAGCAGTAGCTATGTGATACGCTGCATTTACTATTATTATCTGAAGCCGAGATATTTTTATCACGCCAATATTCACGCTTTCTTCACACGCTTCCTTACGCCAAGCGATAAACTCGTAACCAGGATAGAACATAAGTTCTTATCCGGCGCGGCCCAACTGCCGCTAGTCCGTCATGACATCGCTGGAGCAATTCCTTCTCGCGCGCCGGCTTCTGCCCCGGCAGTTCATTCGGCTTGAAGCCGATCTGTTTCTCATGTTGCGCGATCTGGCTGCGGCCGAGGGCTACTCGGTTGATGAATTTACGACAAGCGCCCTTTACTCGCTGGTGAAAGCCAATTACGCCCGGACCAAAAACGATCATCGTTGGGAATCACTAACCCCGCGCGAGCAGGAGGTGGCGGCGCTGGCCTGTCTGGGCTATACCAACCAGGAGATCGCCGGACAGTTGGTTATTTCCGTCAATACCGTTCGGTCGCACATACGCAGCATTCTCAACAAGTATCAGGCGGCCAACAAGGCCGAGCTGCGCCTGGCTCTGGCCGCCTGGGATTTTCACTCCTGGTGGGAATCGCGCTGAGTTCCCATCCCCTCATCCCTTCGGACTAATCCCCAAGATCGCGTCTCCTCAAGCGGGACTAGGCCCTGGTTGATCCCGCAAACCATCCGGTTACAGGATGGTCGCCCTCGGCTGTCCCGTTTACGCTGGGGCAATGAATGAGTTACCCGTTCTAAACGCCGGCGAACTGGTTGTCCTCCAGGCGCCACCACTTGAAGTCATGACAATGATCGTCGCCCGGCTGGCGATCGCCGGTCCGGTGTGCGTGCTGGATACCGGCAATCGCTACGATGCCTATGGGGTTGCCCGATTGGTACGCCGCCAGACAGTCGAGCTGGACCAAACGCTCAATCGGATTCACATCGCCCGCGCCTTCACCTGCTATCAGGTCGTGGCGCTCTTTGAACAACTGCCGGACGCGACCGTCCCGCATGTGGTCTTCGATCTGACAGCTACCTTCGAAGATGAGAGCGTGCCCTACGGCGAGAGTTACCGGCTGCTGGCCCTGGTATTAGACCGCCTGCGACGGCCCGCGCCGGTCGTGGTCAGTCTGCGACAGCCGCGCCACCCCCAACGCCGGGAACTATTGCGCGCGGTGGTCGATCTGGCCGATCACGTTTTTGGCTGGGAGATCGAACGAACTGCCGATCAACTGCCCCTGTTTCGCTAGGAATCGGTCGCAGACGGCGCACGCTTTTCAAAAGCTGTGGATATTTTCAGGATTTATATGGGACGTACACTAGCCACCACCAACCAGATCATTCAGAAAGAAGAGACGGCTTTTGCCAACTTCCGGCGAACGCTGCGGCGCGATGATCAACTTGTCTTCGACGGCCTGTTCGCCGCGGCCCGCAAGCACACAGCGGCCATCAGTCAGGCCAACCACGCCCTGCCCTTCGAGGTCATCTTGCTGGCCATGTTGCTGGAACAGGCCGCGGAAATCGAACGACTCAGGCGGCGCCTGGATGATTGATCTGGTTGGCTGGCTTCTGGATGTATATGACGCGCCGGGCGGCGTGATGGCCTGGTTGCTGACGGAAGCGGGCGAGCGAGTCCAGTTGTTCCACGCTTTTCCGGTCACCTTCTACGCGGCCGGACCGGCCGCGCGCCTGCGCCGGCTGTGGCGCTATTTGCAAACCCATCCCCTCCAGCCGCGTCTGGAACGTACCGAACGTACCGACTTGTTCGCCGGACCACTGGACGTAATGACTATCGAAGCCGCGGGACCGGCCGAGCAACGGCGTCTGTTCCGGCATGTCGCGGCTCGCTTTCCGGACCTGGACTACTACGATGCCGACATTCCCTTGCCGCTGCGTTACGCGGCCCGCACGGGAGCGTTCTCTCTGGCCCGCTGCCGGGCCAGCACCGGCACGACCGGCGAGATCGCCGCGATTGTTGACATCAGCCCGCTGGATTCCCCCTGGGACCTCTATCCGGTCGACCCGCCGCTGCGGGTCCTGGCCATGACGCCCGACACCAATCCGGCTCACCAGCCCCCGGCGCACGTGATCGTGACCGGACGGCAAGGGCCAATCCGAATCGCTCTGGAGCCGGTCAAGCTGCTGCTCATTCAAATTCAGGCCCTGCTGCGGCAATACGACCCCGACCTGCTGCTGACGCGCTGGGGCGACACGTGGCTGCTACCTCATCTACTGGCCGCGGCCTATCGCGACAAGGCCGGTTTTTTCAATCTCAATCGCGACCCGGCCCGCCGGCCGCTGCGACGCAAAGCCAACAGTTACTTCACTTACGGCCAGGTCGTCTATCGCGGCCAGCAAGTTCACCTGTTCGGCCGCTGGCATATCGATCAAGCCAACGCGATGATGTACAACGATTACGGCCTAGAGGGAGTACTGGAGCAGGCGCGGGTGACCAGTCTACCGGTGCAGGAGATCGCCCGCAAGTCGCCTGGTGCCGGGATCACCGCCATGCAAATGTTGACGGCGCTACGACGGGGGGTACTGGTGCCCTATCAGAAGCAGCAAACCGAGCAATTCAAGACCAGTCTCGACTTGATCCACGCCGATCGCGGCGGACTGGTCTATCAGCCATTGATCGGACTCCACCATGACGTGGCCGAGATCGACTTCACCTCCATGTATCCGTCCGTCATGGCCCGGTTCAACATCTCGCCGGAGTCGGTTTGCGTCGAATCCGAGCGGGCGGCTGTCGTGCCGGAGTTGGGGATGATCATCGACCAAACCAGTGAGGGCTTGGTACCGGCGACGCTCAAACCGCTGCTGGCCAAGCGCATCGCCCTGAAGCAGGAATTGGTCGGGCTGCATCCCCGCGATTGCCGCTACCGGCGGCTGAAGGCGCGCACGACGGCGCTGAAGTGGCTGCTGGTCGTCTGCTTCGGTTATCTTGGCTACAAAAACGCCCGCTTCGGTCGTATCGAGGGCCACGAGGCAGTGACCGCCTACGGTCGCGAGGTGCTGCTGTGGGCCAAGGAAGCGGCCGAGGATTTGGGCTACACCGTCCTGCACATGTACGTGGATGGTTTGTGGATCAAACACCCGGACGGCACGGCGGCCAACCTGGAGGCGGTCATGACCGAAATTCACGCCCGCACCGGCCTGCCGATCGCGCTGGAAGGTATCTATCGCTGGATCGCCTTCTTGCCCTCGTTGTTGGACCCCCGCGTGCCAGTTCCCAACCGTTACTTCGGTGTCTTTTTAGACGGCTCATTCAAGGTGCGCGGCATCGAGACCCGCCGCCACGATACACCGCCGTTCATTGCCCAGACGCAGATGCGCCTCCTCGAATGTCTGGCTCAGGCCGGCCCCGACCAGCCGCCGGAAAACCAACTGCCGGGCGCCGTAGCCCTGCTGCGACAGTGCCTGACTGACCTGTACGCCGGGCGCGTTGAATTGAATGACCTCCTGGTGACCCACCGAGTCAGCCGGTTGCCGGGTGAATTTCGGGCGCGCTCGCCGGCGGCGCGAGCGCTGGACCAGTTGGCAGCGGCGGGCAAGGAGTTGCGACCGGGCCAATACGCTCGCTTTCTCTACACCCGTGGCGATCCGGGGGTTTATGCCTGGGACTTGCCCGCGCCGCCGGACATCCGGCTGGTGGATGTCGCTCGCTACGGCGAACTGTTGTTGCGCGCCGCCGCCCACCTCCTGCAGCCGTTCATCGACGAGACAGCGCTGCGGCGCTGGGTCTTGGGCGAACCGTTCCAACCGACCCTACCATTTCCGATGGTGGCGCGGCAACCTCATTCTTCTCCCGATCTGCTTTCCCCTCCTCCGGGTACTGACGGGCGAGACGCTGTCCGGCATCGGCTTTAATTGAGGTATCTCCTACCCGTTCATCCAACATGTCACCCCTGATGTCGTTGGTCGAATGCCGGGCAGACGATCTTTATCCCCGACGGCTACATCTCGCCCCGGTTTAGGGAGGGCTCAACTGTTGTACGATTGGACCGAAGACGGGGTCGTGGTCGCTGGACGGCTATAAACAGCCGGTTGGCCGGCAAAGCCGGTTCCAGGCTCGCCGCTACCAGTCAACTCATTGCCTGCTATACTTACCGGCGTATGGGGTACGGTTTCTGTACCCCCATTGGTTGAGAACGCCTATGTCCGACCGGCAGCAACTCGAACAGGCCATCGCCGCCCAGGAAAGCCTGCGCGGCATCGTCGATGACGCCATCATCGATACGACTGTTGCCGCGCTGCGCCGGCAGCTGGAATCGCTGGAAACGGCGACCGAACCGGAATCGCGTCGCGTCCTGGCCACCATCCTGTTCATGGACCTGGCCGGTCACACCCAACTGGTTCACAGCCGCGACCCGGAAGAGATCATGGAGATTATCGACCGGGCGCTGCAGCGCCTGGCCGGGGCGGTGACTCATCACGGCGGCCGCATCGCGCGTTACCAGGGCGACGGCTTTAAAGCGGTTTTCGGCCTGCCACTGGCCCGGGAAAACGACCCCGACAGCGCCGTGCGCACCGGGCTGGACATTCTGGCGATAGCCGGTGAAATCGCCGTCGAGTTGGAAAACGAACGCCAACTGCCCGGCTTTCAGGTGCGGGTCGGGATTGATACCGGCCTGGTGCTGGCCGGTGGCGGTACCGAGGGAGAAGACGCCGTCACCGGCCTGCCGGTCAATCTGGCCGCGCGGCTGGAGAGCGCCGCCGCACCCGGCACGGTTCTCATCTCCCACCACACCTATCAGCACATTCGCAACGTGTTCGATGTCGAACCGCTACCGGCGATCCTGGCCAAGGGCTTCGACGAGCCGGTGCCGGTCTTCCGCGTGCTGCGCGCCAAGCCCCGTTCCTTCCGTACCCGTCGCCGCGGCATCGAGGGCGTAACGACGCGCATGATCGGCCGTGATGTCGAGTTACGAACCTTGCAGGACGAATTCGGACGGGTGATTGACAAGCGCGAAAGCCGGGTGGTTCTCGTCGTCGGCGACGCCGGCATGGGCAAGTCGCGCCTTTTGTATGAATTCGAAAATTGGGCCGACCGGCAACCGCCGACCATGCAACTCTATCGCGGCCGGGCGCGACTGGAAACCCAAAGCAGCCCTTTCGGCCTCTTGCGGGAGGTATTCGCTTTTCGTTGGGCGATCCTCGACGATGATCCTGTTCCGGTCGTGACGGCCAAGATTCAAACCGGCATCCGCGACGTGCTCGGCGCGAGCGAAGCCGAAATGAAAGCTCACCTTATCGGCCACTTGCTCGGCTACGATTTCGCCGCCAGTCCCTATGTAAGGCCGTTGCTGGCCAATCCCGGCCAGCTGCGCAGCCAGGCGTTGTTCTACACCGTCGAATACTTCAAGGCGGCCGCCGCTCGCGACCCACTGGCCATCTTTCTGGAAGATTTACACTGGGCCGATGACAGCACGCTGGAAGTCATCGAAACGCTGGTCGAGGTCATGGCCGGACGGCCGCTGCTCATTCTGGGCGCGACTCGCCCGGCCTTGTTTGAGCGCCGGCCGGATTGGTTGGCGGGTTGTCACTTCCTGCGCCGCGTCGATCTGGCGCTATTGGACCGGACAGCCAGCACTCAACTGGTCACCGAAATTTTACAGAAAGTCCCGGCCGTCCCCGGCCAATTGCGCGATCTGGTCGTCAATCGCGCTGAAGGCAATCCGTTCTATATTGAAGAACTGATCAAGACGATGATCGACGAGGGGATCATCCACAAGGACGAGGAAATCTGGTCGGTCTCCACCGATCGCCTGGCCGAGGTTCATCTGCCGCCAACGCTGGCCGGCATCCTGCAGGCGCGGCTGGACGGCTTGCCGCAGCCGGAAAAAGAGACGCTGCAACGCGCGGCCGTGGTTGGTCGCCGTTTTTGGAACGCGGCCGTCGAGGCGATGGCCAAGACCGACGTGGACAAACCGGAGGCCCGTATTTGGACCGCGCTGCAACAGCGGGAAATCATCTTTCACAGCGAAGAAACCGCCTTTGAAGGCACAGACGAATACGTCTTTCGCCACGCCCTGCTGCGCGATGTAGCCTATGAGTCCGTGCTTAAGCGACGACGGCGGGCGTATCACCAGCGCGTGGCGGAATGGCTTATCCGGGCTGGGGGCGTGCGCGTCGACGAGTATGCCGGCCAAATCGCCGGGCATTTCGCGCTGGCCGAAGAAAATGAGAGCGAGGCGACGTGGCGTTTCCAGGCTGGGAAGCAGGCGGCGTCGCGCTATGCCTTGGCTGAGGCGCTGGCCGAGTTCAACCGCGCCCTGATATTGACGCCAACCGGCGCGGTCGATAGCCGCTTTGCCTTGCTGGCCGAAGTCGAAAAAATATACCATACCCAGGGCCGCCGCGAACTGCAGTCGGCCATCCTGGCTGAAATGGACACTATTGCCATACATGGGACGGTGGAACAAAAGCTGGCCGTCACTCTGAAACGCGCGAAGTACGAGATGGTGACCGGTAACTTGGCGGCAAGCGCTGATCTCGCCCAACAGGTCATCCGTTTGGCTCAGGACTCCGATCATTTGCAGGAGGAAGTCTCAGGGCATCTGATTCTGGGCCAGTGCCGGTGGCAACAAGGAGATTACGGGCCGGCTGAGGCCGAAGTAAAGTTGGCCTTGCAGCAAGCCCGGTCAATCGGCGATCTCGACAGTGAACAGGAAGCCCTCCGAACGCTAGGCATCGTGGCCGAAGAGCGCGGTGATTTTACCGCCCAGGAGCAATACTTCGAACAGGTTTTGCAATTGGCTCACCGGAGCCACAACCTTTGGGCGGAACGACGCGCCCTCAATAGCCTGGGGGTGGCTGCCCAAGCGCGAGCGGATTATTACGGCGCGTTGGCCTTCTTAGATCAATCTCTCAACCTGGCCCGTGAGATCGGTGATAGGCAGGGGGAAGGAGTGGTCCTCGGCAACATCGGTTCAGTGCTGGCCGAAATCGGGCATCTCGAAACCGCGGTTTCAATGCAACGACAGGCGCTGGCGATCGCCGAGGAGATCAAGGATGTGTTCGGCCGGACCAACTCGCTTTTCAATCTGGGCGCGCTGGGCCTCATGATGAACGATTTGGAAACGGCCGGCGACTACCTGGCACGGGCGCTGGAGTTGGCCGAGGCGACAGGCGATCGCCTGACGGTTGGGTACTCATTAAATGAGCTGGGGCATCTCGCTCTGGCCGACGACCGGCTGGCCGAAGCCGCCGGCTGGTTCCGCCGCGCGCTGGACCTGCGGCAGGAGCTGGAGCAGCATTTCCTGGCGTTGGAGAGCGAGGCCGGATTGGCGGCCGCCCGGCTGGCCCGGGGAGAAGGGGAAGAAGCCCGGCAGACGATTGCCGAGGTGCTGGCCTTCATCGAGAGCGGTGGCCTGGAGGGGGCAGGCGCATTTCGCCCGGCGGCACTGGCGATCCGGGTGTTGCGCGAGACCGGCGATCCGCGATTCCCTGACGTGCTGGCCCAGACATGCGACTTGTTACAGTCCCGAGCGGGAAGCCTGACCGAGACGGATCGCCGCCTGTTTCTGGAAAACATCCCTTGGAATCGCGAGATCGTCGAGGCGTGGGAAGACTCTGGTCGTATCGCACCGTCCCGTTGAGGAGCCGGGCATCTGGGCATCGAGTTGGTTGACAATATTATCAAAAATGATAATAATATCAGCAGCAACAACGTTCTGCCCCCGCCGGCCGGTGTATCATGCAACGCGCCAACCTCATTCTGCACCCGATCCGCTTTCGTATTCTCCAGGCACTGGCCGGCGAGACGCTGACGACGCAGGACTTTGCCGACCGGCTGCCGGATGTGCCGAAACCTTCGATCTATCGCCACTTGAGACTTCTCCGCGAAGGCGGCATGGTGGTTGTGGCCGGGGTACGGCCGATCCGTGGCGTGGTTGAGAAAGCATACCGTCTGAATCAGCCGATGCGCCTGGGGGTCGAAGACATGGCCCGGTTGTCGCCCGACGATCACGTCCGTTTCTTCCAGAATTATGCGATGACCCTGATTCAAGGCTTCAGTGATTACGTGCATGCGGGGGAAGCACAGGCACCAATCGATTTGATGGCGGATCGGGTCGGTTACACCGAAGCGTTTCTCTACGCGACATTGGAGGAGTTTGACCAATTCGCAACTGCCCTGAACGCGGCATTGTTACCGCTCTTACAAAATCAACCGGCGGAAGGCCGGCGCAAGCGTAAATTGGCGATCATTACCCATCCGGCGGCAAGCGGCCCGGTTGGCGAATCACCTGACTTGGATGGATAAGTACCAATGGAAATCATTCGCCCCTATCTACCTTTCCTCATCCCTATATTGCTGTTGCAGCTAGGGCTTATCGTCGTCGCCCTCATCGATCTGTTC
>Ga0114939_10000873_pt1 | contig 24602 bp, 16 predicted proteins | sample AshMeaCrysSpring_FD_87196 | JGI IMG/M metagenome (GOLD analysis project Ga0114939, IMG submission 87196) | Groundwater microbial communities from Big Spring, Nevada to study Microbial Dark Matter (Phase II) - Ash Meadows Crystal Spring | ecosystem: Environmental > Aquatic > Deep subsurface >...
CCGGTGGCCACGTCGGTGAGCTGGGCCGTCACGCGCAAGCGGCTGCCGGAGGTGCGCACGCTGCCGTCGAGGATGTGGCCCACCGACAGCGCGCGAGCGATCGCCGGCACGTCGCGCCCCTCGCGCTGCGCGCGGAAGGCCGAGGCGCGCGACGCCACGCGAATCCCGTCGACCCGCACGAGCGCGTTCATGATCTCCTCGGCCATGCCCTCGCAGAGGTACGCCTGGTCGTTGGCCGCGCTCATGTCGGCGAATGGCAGCACCGCGATAGCGACCGTCGAGCCCGGCGCCTTCGGTGACGATGGCGAGGCCGGCTCGGCGGCGTCCATCCCGCGAGCGGAGGGAGCGGACGCCGACGCGGCCGGTGCGGTCACGGTCGCTGGAGTCTCGAGCCCCGCCTTGCGCAAGCCGTCGATCAGGCGCTCCACGTACTCCGGGGCCCACCACTTCTGCGCCTCCTGCCGCACGTTCGCCGGGACGTCGGGCCGGTGTGCCAGCAGCTCCCGCAGGGCCCTGCCGGCCGCCTCGTGTTCTCCGAGCCGCCCGCAGGCCGCCGCGATCATCATGGGCGCGCCGAAGTGGCCGGGCATGTTGACCTTGCGCGCCAACGCCACCGTGCCGCGATCGTCGCCCCGGGCGAATGCGTCGTAGACGTCGGCATACCAGTACCAGCCGGGATGGTGGGGATTGAGCTCCTTGGCGCGCGCCGCCAGCGCGAGGCCTCGTTCGGTGTCGCCCGAGTAGGTGAGCAGCTCGCCGAGGAAGGCGATGGTGTTGCCGTCCATCGGGTTCAGCGCGGCCGCCCGCGCCGCCACGTTGCGGAAGGTCTCGAAGTCCTTCTGGAAGAACAGCACCTGGGCCAGGCTGAAGTGGGCCAGGTGGTTCGAGGGCCCGTACTCGACGGCCTTCCGCGCGGCGGTCGCCGCCGTCGCCAGCGGGTCGGGCTGGAGGCGGAATCCCTGCCCGAACTCCTGGGCGCCGAGCAGCGCCAGCATGGCCCACGCGTCGGCATACCCCGGTGCCTTGACGACGGCCAGCTCCAGGCCCGACCGCGCCGCGGCGAGTTCCTCGGCCGTGACGCGCTCGAAGTAGCCGAAGCTGCGCAGCACGGTTTCGTACGGGCTCAACCGCTCTGCGGGGCGGCTGCGCAGTTCCCCACTCATGCTCCGGGGCAACACCCCGTGGGTGTCGGCCACCGTGGAGACGATCCGCGGCACCAGGTCGTCCTGCAGCTCGAACAGCGCGTCGGGGCTGAACGCGCGTTCGTAGGTCTCGGCCCACAGGTGGGCCCCTGTCGTCACGTCGACGAGCTGGACCGTGACACGCAGCTTCGCCCCCGCCTGCCGGAGGCTCCCTTCCATGACGTAGCGGGCGCCGATCGCCGTGCCGGCCCGCCGGGCGTCCGCGCCGTCCGGGGCGGTCCCCGCCGTCGAGGTGCGGGCGACGACCCGCAGGTACGAGAAGCGCGACAGCCCGGTGACGATCTCCTCGGCCAGCCCCCCGGCCAACGCCTCCAGGGCAGGGTCTGCGCCGCGGTGCGTGAACGGCAGCACCGCCACCCAGAAGCCCTCGTCGGTTCGCGCCAGGCCCGACCCCACGCCGGTCGCCGCACGGGCCGGCTCGAGACTCCCGGCGGAGGACGTCAGTCGCGGCAGCAGCTCCCGCAGCTCGTTGGAGACGTCGCGCGCCGTCTGGATGCGCTGGCGCGGGTCCTTCTCCAGGCAGCGCCGGATGATGCGCGCCAGCTCCGGGGCCAGGTCCGTCCTGATTTCGCCCAAGGGCCGAGGCGTGTCGCGCAGGATCGCCGAGGCAAGTTCCGCTGACGAGGCGCCCTCGAAGGGTCGCCGCCCGCTCGCCATCTCGTAGAGCAGCACGCCGAGCGAGAAGAGGTCGGTGCGGTGATCCACCGGGCGTCCCGCGACCTGCTCGGGCGACATGTAGGCGGGCGTCCCCATCACCACGCCCGCCTGCGTTTGCCCCGCCGACGTGAACGTGGCGCCGGCCGGATCGCCGGCGCGCAGCTCCTTCGCGAGGCCGAAGTCGAGCACCTTCACGCGGCCCTCGGGCGTCACCATCACGTTGGCCGGCTTCAGGTCGCGATGCACGATGCCCTTCTCGTGCGCGTCGGCGAGCGCGTCGGCCAGCGCCGTGGTGATCCCGACGATGCGCTCGATGGGCAGGCCGTGTTCAGGGATCACGCGGTCGAGCGGCTGACCCTCCACGAGCTGCATCGTCAGGAAGTGGACGCCGTCGGCCTCCTCGACCGAGAAGACGGTGACGATGTTCGGGTGGTCGAGCGCGGCGAGGGCCTTCGCCTCGCGCTGGAACCTGGCGAGCCGATCGGGGTCGCCGGCCACCGCGGCGGGCAGCACCTTCAGGGCCACGTCGCGTCCGAGCTTCGTGTCGGTGGCGAGGTACACCTCACCCATGCCGCCCGCCCCGAGTGGAGCCACGACGGCGTAGTGACCGATCCGAGTACCTGGTTGCAGGCTCACGTTCGTTCGGGCGGATTAAGGAAGCGGCCGTCGGAGCAAGGTCGTATCGGAGCGGCCATTATAGGTGGCGTTGCGTTTGCGTTAAACTCCAGCCTTCACTCCGACGCTTCACTCCGACACCGGCATCCTTCGATCTCGGCGGCCGGGCCGCTGGCGTGGAGAAGGAGAAGGTGATCGGGACCATCGAAACGCGGGTCAAGGCAGGCGTGTCGTGGCTCGAGCTCTTCGGGCCCACGCTCTGGGATCCCGCCCCCGGGGCGATGACCGGGATGATCCTCTCGCCCGGGGACGGGACCGTCTACGTGACGGGTCTCGGCAACGCGCTCATCCGCCTGCCACGGTAGGCGTTGGCCGCGCAGTCCTGGAGCGCGCTCTGCAGTGTCCGGCCGCAGACTTGTCGCGCGAGAGGACGTGAATGGGGACCTCTCAGGGTGTCTTGGGCGGCACCGCGGCGGGCTCGACCGCCGTGTTGGTGACTCGGAGACGCTGCCCGTTCTTGCCGACGACGATGACCGAGAAGGTGTCCGCGGTCGAGCGGTAGTCCTCGAGACGTTCGATCGCCCTCAGCGACCCCGTGTCCCGCAGGTACGAGAGCTCGGGGTCGTCGAGCGAGAGGCGCGGCGGGTAGTGACCGTTGTCGGCATACGACGAGAGGAGGAAGACGTGCAGGGCGCGCGCCGAGGACTGCAGCGCGGTCATCCTCGTCATCCTGGCGCCGAGTTCCGCCACGGCCGCCAGGTCCAGCAACTGCTGCGCGGCCGCCATCTCGTCGCTGCCCTTCGCCTGCCCCAGCAGGCCACGCGCAGCCGTCGCCGCACCCTCGGAATCGCCCGTGACCAGCAGGCGGGACGCCTTGAGCTTGTAGAAGTCGAAGGCGAGGAAATCGATGGCCTGCGCGCCCGCCGCCTCGCCAGGCAGGAGCGCGAGGTCCTTCAGGATCGTCTCTGCCAGGTCGAACTGACCTTGTCGCGCCAGCTCCCGCGCGTTGAGATACGCGGGCTGCAGTCGTTGCCGCCACTCCCCTGCCGTGCGCTCCACCTCCAGCACGATGTCGTAGTTGGCGTTTCGACGCGCGAACGCCTCGAGCCGGAGCACGGCGAACCCGGGCTCGGCGGGCTGGAGCGTGGCGACCAGGTCGGCGTAAGCCGCCTGCACCTCGACGGGCGTGGTCCGGCGGGTCTCGCACGCCGAGGATGCCAGAACGAGGAGGACGAGAATCGGCAGCAGGCGGTGGTGCACCGTCGGATCTCCGCCACCCGGGTATCGGCCAGAAAAGGCCTTCGCTGCAGGCGGCCGCGGAACGCCCCGTTCGAGCGTCTCAGCGGGCCGGGCCACGAAGGACCTTGATCCACGCCACTTCCAGCACGAACGGGCTAGGTGTCTTCTCGGCCAGCAGGAAACCGATCGACGTGACGCTGCGGGGATCCACCGGCCCCGCGCCCCGCAGGACCGGGCCGAACGAGGTGGCCTCGAACAGGCGCTCACCCTTCTTCCCGGTTCTTGTGCCACATGAACGCCACGAGCGCGACCACCGCGGCCACGGCGAAGTGGGTGAACCGGTTCTCGGCAGCCATCGCCGACGGGGAGACGAGCGAGACCCTGACCCCCTTCGTCCAGCAGGTCCGTGTCTGCCCGACGGTGAAGTCCTTGCCGGGCAGCACCTCGGTCGTTCTCCACGCCGGCCCCGCGCCCTCGACGACGAAGTCCACCGTCGTCTCGTCCACCCAGTAGCCCGAGTAGTTGCTGCGGCGCCCGCGGATGCCGATGTGGCCGCCCGCCGTCGCGGACGCCACCGAGCAACGCGCCGCTTGCCAGCCGGAGTGCCGGACCAGGTTCGAGATCTCGAGGCCGGCGAACACCACCAGTCCGAGGATGGCCAGCAGCAGCGGCCCGTGGTCCGCCAGGAAGCCCCACCGGGTCGCCGACGCGGCAGTCGTCTCGGCGGCGGCGTCGGCCCCGCGGTCATCGAGGATCGATGGCATGCGTTCCTCCGGCGGCAGCACCGGCCCGGGACCTCCCGTCCAGTGAGGTTCGATAGGAACGGTTCGCGACGGCCCATCAAGATATCCGATGCGCCGGTTCTGGGTTCTGAAGACCGGTCTTGTGTCAACTCAAGTGTACTCCGGTGAACTCCGGGATTAACCTCGAGCGCCGAGAGGTCCTCGGCCGGGCGCCGGAGGCGGAACGCGCGGGTGAAGTCGATCAGCACGAGGCGCCAGTCCTTCGTAATCAGCAGGTTCGTCTGATTGCGATCGACGTCGGCCGTCAGCTCGGTGAACAGGCGTGAGAGCTGCCAATCGCGCTGCCACAGCCACTTCGAGGGCGGCGTCACGCGGAAGTTCAGTTCCTTGGTGCACGCCTCACGGATACCGACCGGACGGGCGATCAGCCAGCCCGGTCAAGGGACCCTGAAGGACTTCACCGCGACAGCACGATTCCCGCGAGACCCACGAGCGACACGAGCAGCGCGCCCGGAATCGCGAATCGGACCCACCGGCCCCAGGTGACGTTGGCGGTGAGCAGCACCGCGAGGAGGGCGCCGTTGGTCGGCGTGATCAGATCCATCAACCCCGCGCCGGTCTGATACGCGATCACGGCCGCCTCGCGCGGCAGCCCCAGCAGGTCGGCCAGCGGCGCCATGATGGGCATCGTCAGCACCGCCTGCCCGCTGACCGATGGCACTGGCACATGGATCGCCGCGTGGACGGGGACCATGAGCAGGGCCGCGGCCTGGCGTGGCAGGTGACCCAGCGGCGAGGCGAGTGAATGCACCATCGTGTCGAGGATTCGCCCATCGGTGAGCACCACGCTGATGCCTCGTGCGATCCCCACGAAGAGGCCCGCCGTCAGCATCGCTTCCATCCCCTTCAGGAACTCGGCGGCTGCCCCCGACGGAGTCTTGCCGGAAACGAGGCCGACCAGAAAGCCCGCGACGAGGAAGAGCCCGGAGAGTTCGTTGAAGCCCCAGTCGAATCGAAGGACGCCGACGACGTACGGCACGAACGGTGCGAGCACGATCGAGAGGAGAAGACCGTCGCGCAGGCTCGGCGACGCGGGGTGCGCGTCCTGGGCGTGCGGGTGGGCGTCGTCGCTGGCCGTGTTCCACAGCGTCCAGGCAATCCAGAGCGCGATCGCGACAGCGAGGAGCGTGAACTCCAGCAGCGGTTGGGTGAGTGGCGGCAGCTCGGCGAAGCGCCGCGCGATGCCGGCCTGGAACGGGTTCGTCGGCCCGAACGCGGAGCCGACGACCGCCGCGCCGACGCTCATCGCGAGGGCGGTCACCGGACCAAAGCCCAGGCCGCGGCTCAGCACGAGGAGGACGGGCACGAGCGCGATGATCTCCTCCTGCATGTTCTCGAGCGCACCCATCGTCGCAAACGCGAGGCTGACCACGGCCAGCACCAGGCGTGGCCGACGCGTGCGGCCGACCAGCGCGCCGACCAGCCGGGCCAGCGCGCCGGTGGACTCGAGCAGTGCGAACGCGCCGCCGACGAACAACACCGTCGTGATCACGTCGGCCGCGGCGACGATGCCCCGGGGAACCGCCGTCAAGGCTGGAACGAGACCGACAGGCGCGGGATCCACGCGTGCGTACGTGCCCGGGATGGCGACCTGCCGGCCTGTTGCAGGATCCTGCCGCCGTTCGAACTCCCCGGCCGGCACCACCCAGGTCATGAGCACAGCCGTTCCAACCGCGCCCATCAGCAGGACGAACGGGTGTGGCAGGGACAGTCTCATGGCTGGGGGCTCGCGTGCTGGCTGTTCTCTGCGCGGCCGCCGGACGGTAGTGACATCGGTCTTCGTTCCGGCCAGCGGCGGGGTCGACGACCGCGCCATGTCAACGGTCTTGCGATTCCGACTTTTTTTGGCGATTCGCGTCAGTGGAGCAGGCCTGAGCCGGCGATGACCCGGATGCCGCGGACCCGCGCGGTGACGACGCGTTGGCCGTCCCGGGGGAGTTCCAGGCAGAAGCCGCGCCCGACCCACCCCAGTTTCACGGCGCTCCCGCCCAGAGTGGACCCGACCAGGTGCGCCTCGCGAAGCAGGGGAAAGAACGTCCCGCCCATGACGACGACGCGGGGGTCGCGAAGCCCGATGGTGGAGATCAAGGAGCAGGTGTTCCGCGTGCGGACCTCGAGGACGTCGGACGGCGCGAGATCGGCCGGGCGCGCACCTTCAGCGACCGCCGCAGACGCCGTGAAGCGGTCCAGCGTCTGAGCGATGAGGCGCGCGGGCCCCGGGCCGCCGACTGGTGGGTCGGACGTGGTCACCGCCGCGATCATACTCCGCGGGAGCCCTGCGTTAGGCGTGCGTTAGGCGGGGCCGGTCGAGCAGGACGTGCCGCCGCTCGGCGGTGCGCGGATCGTCCCCGGACGCTACCGGCCCGCGGCCAGCCGCGCACGCACCTCGGCCAGCCAGTCGAAGACCACCTGCACGTGGACTTGGCGGCTGCCGTGCGAGCTTCAGATCTGCTTCGGCGCCCGGCAGATCCCAGTCGAAGTACAGCCGGATCAGCCCCGAGACCGCCAGGGCTTCGGCGAGGTCGGGAGCGATCTCCAGCGCGCGCCGGATCGCGGCGCGGGCCTTTCGCACGATCTCCTCGCGGTTGTCGCTCAAGAGGTGGGCGTGGATCGCGTACGACTCCGCCAGGGCGGCATGGGCCGCGGCGTAGAGCGGGTCGCGCTCGATCGCCTGCTGGAAGAAGGCCGTCGCCTGCAGCAGTTCGTCGGGCGTCCCGGCCAGCAGCATCCGGCCCTTCAGGTAGAGGCGATAGGCCTCGGGATCGACGGCCGGGTTCCGGGCCTCGCCCTCCCCGGACAGGCGCGCGCCGAGGGCGCGACTGATGGTGCGCACCATCTCGTCCTGCACCTTCGGCGCATCGTCTGCGGCCATCTGATACCGCTGGCCCCAGAGCTCTCCAGGCACTTGGAGACGATCCCTTCGAGGGCCTCCGGCACCCTGCGGTTGAGTTCCGTGATGGGCTCCGGCGTGGCGTGGCAGATACGATCGATCGTCAGGTTGGCGGTGTTGCCCTCGAACGGCAGCCGGCCGGTGGCGAGCTCGTACAGGACGATGCCGAGGCTGAAGATGTCGGTCCGCGCGTCGATTGGCTGACCCGCCATCGAGAACCTACTTTGCGTTGGTCAGTATCGTCGGAATGATACAGGACTCATGGCGGTCGAGGCGCGAGGGCGCATCGAGGCGCGCGGGGATCGGCCATAGGCAGCATTGAGGCACGTTCGTGCTGCGGGGGCGTGCGGTAAGATGTCTCCTCTTCACGAGGGGGCTGGGACGGTGATCGGCGGGACACTGGGCAACGACCGCATCACGGCCGCGCTCGGCGCCGGCAGCCCGCCTCCGCTCGCGGCGGGATTCGGCGTGGCGCGAGCGACGGCGTGGCGCGTCCGCCTGCACCGCAACGCGGCTTCGGCGAGACCTCGCCGCAACTCGGCGAGCCTCGGAGCCGAGCGAGGCCGCGCCGTAGCCAAGGAGACGACTCGATGAACCCGGGAGATTCGCTGGGTCACTATCGAGTCGTCGCCGAGCTTGGCGTCGGCGGAATGGGCGAAGTGTATCGGGCGACCGACACGAAGCTGGGGCGCGACGTCGCGCTCAAGGTCCTGCCGGCGGATATGGCCACGAGCCCGGAGCGGCTGGAGCGCTTCCGGCGCGAGGCGAAGGCCCTCGCCGCTCTCGACCATCCCGGCGTCGTCGGTGCGTATTCGGTCGAGGAAGCCGACGGCGTCCACTTCCTGACCATGCAGCTCGTCGAGGGGCAGCCGCTCGACAAGCTCATTCCCGAGGGTGGGATGCCGGCCGACCGGACCCTGGAGATCGCGACCGCACTGGCCGAGGCCCTGGCCGCCGCTCACGACCGGGGCATCGTCCACCGCGACCTGAAGCCCGCAAACGTGATGGTGACGAAGGACGGGCGCGTGAAGGTCCTGGACTTCGGCCTCGCCAGAATGGGCCCCGCGGGCGAGCCCGCCGACTCCGCTCTGCCGACCGAGGCCCACACGCGCGAGGGCGTCGTGATGGGAACGATGCCCTACATGTCCCCGGAGCAGGTGTCGGGGAGGCCGCTCGACCGCCGGACCGACGTCTTCTCCCTCGGGGTCCTGCTCTATGAGATGGCGAGCGGGCGGCGGCCATTTCAGGGAGCCTCCTCGGCCGAGCTCGCCTCCGCGATCCTGCGCGATCCACCCCCGGCTCTCGCAACCCTCCGTGCCGGCCTGCCCGAGGGGCTGGTGCAGGTCGTCGCCCGCTGCCTCGAGAAGGACCCGGCCGCCCGCCTTCCCGGCATGCGGGAGGTCCACGCCGCGCTCTCCTCCGTGTCCGCGGGCGCGAATGAAGGGCCGAGCGCGCGCGCCCGCGGGGCACGCCGGCGCGCACTCGGCGTGGCCGCCGCCGTCGCCGTTCTTCTCGGGCTGACGTATGTGGCGACGCGCTCCGGCCTCGTGCGCCCGTCGGGAAGGGCGCCGGAGACCTCCGCCGGGCCCGGGATCCGCTCGATCGCCGTGCTCCCCCTGGACAACTACTCGGGCGACTCGGGCCAGGACTACTTCGCCGAGGGGATGACCGACGAGCTGACCACGCAGCTGGCCACCATCAGCCGGCTCCGCGTGATCTCGCGCGGCTCGGCGATGCAGTTCAAGGGCGCGAAGCGGCCGCCCACCCCCGACATCGCGAAGGCGCTCGACGTCGACGCGATCGTGGAAGGCTCGGTGCTGCGGTCCGGCGAGAAGGTGAGGATCACCGCCCAGCTGATCGACGCCCGGGCCGACCGGCACCTGTGGGCGCGGAGCTTCGAGCGCAGCGCGCGCGACGTGCTCGCACTGCAGGCCGAGCTGGCGTCCGCCATCGCGGGCCAGATCCACGCCGAGCTCACGCCCGCCGGTGAGTCGCGCCTGGCGAGCGCCCCCCCCATCAATCCCGAGGCCTACGATGCCTACCTGAAGGGCCGCTACTTCTTCAACCGCCCGAGCGACGAGAACCTGCAGAAGGCGATCGCGCGCTTCGAGGAGGCGATCGCCCTCGAGCCCGCCTTCGCCCCGGCCCACTCGGGGCTCTCCGACGCCTATCTCTGGGCGGGCTACAACGAAGGGTTCCTCACGGCCTCGGAGGCCCGGCCCCGGGCGAAGGCCGCCGCCCTGAGGGCCATCGAGCTCGACGACGCCTCGGCAGAGGCGCACACGTCGCTCGCCAACTTCAAGCTCTGGTACGAGTACGACTGGAAGGGCTCCGAGGCCGCGTTCCGCCGCGCCCTCGAGCTGAACCCGAGCTACGCGTACGCCCGCGACCAGTTCGGCATGGGGCTCGCGTTCCAGGGAAGACTCGAGGAGGCGATCGCCGAGGGGAGACGCGCGGCCGAGCTCGATCCGCTCTCCCCACAGATTCCCCTCGACGCCACCCTGGCGTTCGCCTGGAGGGGGGAGTTCGATGCGGCGCGCCAGCTGGTGCGGCGGGCATCGGACCTCGACCCCACCTTCTTCATGGTCCCGTGGATCGACGGGTGGATCGAGCTGCAAGCCGGCAAGCCAGAAGTCGCCGTCGCGCGGTTCCAGAAGGCCGAGGCCATGGGGGCGCCGGCGTTCGTCTCCGCCTGGCTCGCGTGCGCGCACGGGGCTTCGGGCAATCGCGCCCGCGCCGCGGCCGGGCTCGACGCGCTCAAGGAGAAATCGCTGCGCGGGACCCCGACCGCGTTCAACCTTGCGCTCGTCCACCTCGGCCTGGGCGATCACGCTCGCGCCCTCAGCCTGCTGGAAAGAGCGCACGCGACCGACTCGGAGTGGCTCGGGTGGCTCGGACTGGACCGGACGTTCGACCCGCTCCGATCAGAGCCGCGCTTCACGGCGCTCGTCCGGAAGGTGGGCCTGGAAGGCGTGCGCGACGGAGAGCGCGATTGATCGGCCGAACCCTCGCGTACTCCACCCTCTCGGGGCTTCGCCCTCGATCCGGGACAGCTCCTCGTGCAGGTGGAGCTCATGTACGCCTGATCTTCCAGGGGCGGTTCGAAGAGGCGGTGGCGATGGGCCGGAAGGCGATCGCGGACAACGGGTTCGTGAAAGCGCCCCTCACCGCGCTGGCGCTGTCGCTCGCGCTGGCCGCGCACGCCGACCGCCTGGAGCGCTTCCGCCGCGAGGCCAAGCCCTCGCCGCCCTCGACCACCCCAGCGTCGTCAATCATCCGGGAATGACGAGGGGGATGACCAGCCGTCCGTGCTTGCGGTACGTGCGGAAGTCCCGATCGAGCGTCAGCACGGTGCTCTGGGGCACGACCTCCGCCAACCGCACGACACACGCATCCGCGACCGACATCGGCACGTCAGCGTACTTGCGCATGAGCGTCCGCACGGGGCGGACGTGCTCTGCCAGGCGGAAGGACGCGTCGAGGGCCCCTCGTGCCAGCATCTCCAGCACCGATCCGCTCCCGGCGCGGGTCTGGCCGAGCAGGAAGCACGCCTCGGAGATGACGCTCTCGCAGGTCAACAGGGGCGGGGCGATCTGGCCCCACTGTGCGACCGACCACTCATGGTGCCGGTCGCGGGCGTTCAGCAGCGCCACCAGCGGGCCCGTGTCGATGATGACCGACCGTTTCACCGCCCGTACCCACGCAGGTGTTTCTTGTTCGACGCCAGGTCGGCAGGTCCGGTGGCCGTCCCGATCAAGTCACGCACCAGATCGAGGCAGGACACCTCCACCCCGGCGTTGTCCTCCAGGAGGCGGCGCAGCGCTTCACGTGACAGCTCCGACTTCGTGGTCCCCAGGCGCCGGGCGCGGGCCTCGAGCCGGGAATCGACCTCGTCTGGCACCTTGAGCGAGATGGTCTTCACGGCGCAATATTACCATCCAGCGACATGGGTATTACCGTGCGGCGGCAAGGTCGCGGGCGACCCCGCGCGCGTTTCATCGGCCGGTCGTTTCACGGTCGTGGCGCGCCACGTTCGTGCCGCGGGACGTGCGGTAAGATGTCTCCTCTTCACGAGGGGGCCGGGACGCTGCTCGGCGGGACTCTGGGCCACTACCGCATCACCGCCGCGCTCGGCGCCGGCAGCCCGCCTCCGCTCGCGGCGGGATTCGGCATGGCGCGAGCGACGGCGTGGCGCGTCCGCCTGCGCCGCAACGCGGCTTCGGCGAGACCTCGCCGCAACTCGGCGAGCCTCGGAGCCGAGCGAGGCCGCGCCGTAGCCAAGGAGACGACCCGATGAACCCGGGAGATTCGCTGGGTCACTATCGAGTCGTCGCCGAGCTTGGCGTCGGCGGCATGGGCGCGGTCTACCGCGCGACCGACACGAAGCTCGGCCGCGACGTCGCCCTCAAGGTGCTGCCGGCCGAGATGGCCACGAACCCGGAGCGGCTCGACCGCTTCGAGCGCGAGGCGCGGGCGGTGGCGGCGCTGAACCACCCCAACATCGTGACCATCTACTCGGTGGAGGAGGCGGCGGGGACGCGCTTCCTGACCATGGAGCTGATTCAGGGAAGGGGCCTCGACAAGATCATCCCGGAGGGCGGGCTCGAACTCGGGCCCTTCCTCGATCTGGCAACGCCGCTCGCCGAGGCGATCTCAGCCGCCCACGACAAGGGCGTGATCCACCGCGACCTCAAGCCCTCGAACGTGATGGTCGACGGCGACGGGCGGGTCAAGGTGCTCGACTTCGGGCTCGCCAAGCTGCAGCAGGCGAAGGATGTCTCCACGTCGCCCGAGCTCCTGACCGAGGCCCTGACCGGGGTCGGGACGATCGTCGGCACGGTGCCCTACATGTCGCCCGAGCAGATCGAGGGCCAGGGCGTCGACCACCGCACCGACATCTTCTCGCTCGGGGTGCTGCTGTATGAGATGGCGACGGGTGCGCGGCCGTTCGGAGGGGCGAGTCAGCCGGCCCTGATGTCGTCGATCCTCCGCGACCAGCCGGCGCCGGTCGTCGAGGTCCGTGCCGATTTGCCGCGCCACCTCGGGCGGGTGATCGGCCGCTGCCTCGAAAAGGACCGCCGCGACCGCTACCAGACCGCTCGCGACGTCTTCAACGAGCTCGAGGCGCTGCGCGCCGAGTCGAGCGCGATGGCGCCGCAGGAATCACGTCGGGTGACCGGGTCCACTCGTCCGGCCTCTGGTCAATCCTCGAGCAGTATCGAGCCGGGCCGCGGAGGCGTGCCGTGGATCGCGGTGCTGCCGCTCAAGGCCCAGGGCGCCGACCCGGAGCTCGCGGCCTTCGCCGACGGCCTCGGCGAGGACATCACCGCCGGCCTGTCGCGCTTCTCCCACCTCTTCGTCATCTCGCGCCATTCGGCCCTGCAGTACACGGAGAGATCGCTCGACGTGCGGGCGATCGGCCGTGAGCTGGGGGCCCGCTACGCGCTCGAGGGCGCGGTGCGCAAAGCGGGCAGCGCGGTGCGGGTGAGCGTCCAGTTGGTGGACGCCTCGACCGGTACCCACATGTGGGCGGAGGCCTACGACCGCGACCTCGCCCGTGTGGGGATCTTCGAGGTGCAGGACGACATCACCGACCGGGTGGTCGCGACGGTCGCGGACCCCTACGGCGTCCTGGTGCGCTCGATGGCCCTCGCGGTCCGCGACCGGCCGGTCGAGGAGCTGAGCGCACGGGAGCTGGCGCTGCGCTGCTCCGCGTACTGGCACCACATCCGGCCCGACGAGCACGCCCGCCTGCGTACGGCGCTGGAGCGGAAGCTGGAGGACGAGCCCAAGCACGCGGAGGCCTGGGCCTGCCTCTCGCGTCTTGTCTCCCAAGAGCACGAGTTCCGGCTGAACCCGCGGCCCGACTCGGTGGAGCGGGCACGCGAGGCGGCCCGGCGCGCGGTGGGGATCGATCCCACCTGCCAGTTGGGCTGGGAGGCGCTGGCGGAGGCGTCCTACTTCGCCCGCGACCTCGGGGCGTTCCGCCACGCCGCCGAGCGGGCCATGGCGCTCAACCCCCGAAACACGAGCACGCTGGCCTTCATGGCCGTGCTGATCAGCCACGGCGGCGAATGGGACCGCGGCGTCGGGATCGTGCAGCGTTCGATGGAACTCAACCCCCACCACCCGGGCTGGTATCACTTCCCACAGTTCTTCGACCACTACCGGAAGCGCGAGTTCGATCAGGCGCTCGCGACGGCGACGCGGATGAACATGCCCGAGGACTTCTGGACCCACGCCGCGACTGCTGCCGCTTGCGGCCGGCTGGGCCGGAAGGAAGAGGCCCGTGCCGCGCTCGCCGCGCTCCGGAGCCTCCTGCCCGGCTACCGCGACGAGCTGGGGCCGACCCTGGGGCTGTGGATCCTGGACGCGCCCGTCGTCGAGCAGGTGATGGAGGGGCTGGCCATGGCCGAGGCCCTGGTCGGCGAACCGCCGCAGGCCGCGCCCGGTCCCGCGGCGACCTCCGTCTCCACCTCGAGTCGCACCCCGCTCGTCGGCCGCGACGCCGAGCGGTCCCGCCTCGACCAGATGCTGGAGGCCGCCCGGCAGGGACGCGGCGGCCTGGTGCTGCTCGGCGGCGAGCCGGGCGTGGGCAAGACGCGGCTGGCGAGCGAGATCCTGGAGGACGGCCGCGCCCGCGGCATGCTGGCGCTCGCCGGTCACGCCTACGAGGAAGAGACGGCGCCCTGGATGACGAGCCGCGAGATCCTGCAGGAGATGGTGCGCCTGCTGCCGGCTGGTGACCTGCGCCGGATGCTGGGCGACAACGCCTCCGAGATCTCGCGCCTGCTGCCGGAGCTCCGGCGGCTCTTCGCCGACATCCCCGAGCCGGAGGAGCTTCCGCCCCAGCAGCAGCGGCGCCATCTCTTCAACGGCGTCGTCGAGTTCCTCGGTCGAGCCGGCGCCACGACGCCGATGGTGATGCTGCTCGACGACCTGCACTGGGCGGACGAGTCGAGCCTGCTGCTGCTGGAGCACATCGCCGCGCGTCTTGCGGAGATGCGGATCCTGATGGTCGGCACCTACCGGGACGCCGAGGCCGACATGGGAGCGGCGTTCACGAAGACGCTGGCCGCGCTCGTGCGCCAGCGGCAGGTGGAGAGGCTGCAGGTCAAGCAGCTCGACGAGGCCGCGGTGGCCGCGCTCGTCCGAGCGCTCGCGGGCTCCGAGCCGCCCTTGCCCCTCGCGAAGGCGATCCACCGCGAGACGGAGGGCAACGCGTTCTTCGTCGAGGAGGTCTTCCGGCACCTCTCCGAGGTGGGTGCGCTCTTCGACGCTCTGGGGCGTTGGAAGCCGGACCTCGACCTCGAGCGCCTGGACGTGCCGGAAGGCGTGCGGCTGGTCACCGCGCGTCGCCTCGAGCGGTTGAGGGAAGGCACGGTGAAGACGCTGACGCTCGCGGCCGGCGTCGGGCTGCGCTTCGAGCTGCGGATCCTGGAGGCGGCTTCGACCGACCCCGCCGCCGTCATCGACGAGCTGGAAGAAGCGGAGGCGGCACAGCTCGTCCGGCCGATCCGGGGCGGGCGCGAGGTGCTCTACGAGTTCAGCCACGCGCTCGTCCGGCAAACGTTGTTGAGCGCGCTCTCCGTTCCGCGGCTCCAGCGCCTGCACCTGCGACTCGCGGACGCGATGGAGCGCGTCTATGGCGCAAAGGTCGAGGAGCACGCTCCGGAGCTGGCCCATCAGCTCGACGCCGCCGGCGCCGCCGCGGCGCCCGAGCGGGTGAGGCGCTATCTGCAGCTGGCGGGCAATCAGGCGCGCGCCGCGGTCGCGACCGAGGAGGCGCTCGGCTACTTCAAGAAGGCGCTCGCGCTCGAGGAAGGGATGAACCCGGCGGAGCGGGCTGACCTCCTGTTCAAGCGCGGCGAGGCGAGCCGCACGCTCGGACGCTGGAACGAGGCGGAGGCAGACTGGCTCGAGGCTCTGCCCACGCTCGAGGTCGAGGGCAAGGCCGAGCCCGTCATGCGGATCTGCTGGGACTTGTCCTACCAGTCCCTCTGGCAAAAACGGCTCGACTTCGGCCGGATCATCGCCACCCGCGGCTTGAAGAGCGCCGGCGAAGAGGTGAGCGCGGGGCGCTGCCGGCTGTACGCGATGCTGGGTGCCATCGACACGCTCACGAGCCACTTCGATCAGGCCGACCAGCTGCTCGCGGATGCGACCACGATGGCCGAGGCTCTCGGAGATGAAGGGCTCCTCGGCGGTGAAGTGCTGTTGAACCTCCTCCAGCTCTACCACCACACGCTCCAGCCGACGAAGATGGTCAAGACCGCGGAGCGCGCGCTCGTCCTGGCCCGCCGCGCCGGCCGCCCCTGGGATCTCTCGAGCGTGCTGGGTTTCTCGATGATGGCTTGGTGCTTCACCTCCCAGTTCGAGCGAGCGAGCGCCGCCGCCGACGAGGCCGAAGCGCTGGGACGGCAGGAAGGAGACCTCGGCACGATCGGCCATGCCTTCTTGGCCAGGGCCTTCGCCGGCATCGCGGCGGGCGATCTGGCCGCGGCGCGCAGCAGCCTCGAGCAGGTGGTCCGGCTGTGGGGAGAGGCGGGATTCCCGTGGGTGACCGTGATGTGGGCGTTCCTCGGAAGCGCCGCGCGCCTGCAGGGGGACTTGCCAGGAGCACGCCAGGCAATGGACCAGGCCATGCGTGCCCCCCTGGCCGGCAGCTTCGGGGGCACGGAGGAGTCGTACCTTCTGCTGTTGGAGAGCCACGCGGGCGACGCCTCTGCCGCCGCAAGGCTCGACCGCCTGTCGGCGGCGCTGCCGCGCCCCGGGGTCACGAACGGGGTCGGCGCGTGGCTGGTGCTCCAGGCGTCGGTCGAGGCCGCGGGCCTGCTCGGGCGGCGCGAGCAAGCCGCAGCGCTTTATCCGCTGGTGCGCGAGTTGATGCAGAACGGCGCCGTCACCCCGTTTTGCCACGGACTGGTCGAGAAGGCCGCCGGGATCGCGGCGGCCGCGGGCGGCGATTGGCATCAAGCGCAGGAGCACTTCGAGAACGCGCTGCGCACGGCCCACGAGATGCCGCATCGGGTCGAGCAGCCCGAGGTCCGCCGCTGGTACGCGCGGATGCTGCTCGACCGCGACGCTCCCGGTGACCGCGACCGGGCGCGCACGCTGCTGGCTGAAGCCCGCGCGGCCTATGACGCGATCGGCATGCCAATGCACGTCGCGATGGTGGACGCGATGCTGAAGGGGGCCTCATGATCGGCCGCACCCTCGCCCACTACCGGATCACCGCCGCGATCGGCGTCGGCGGGATGGGCGCGGTCTACCGCGCGACCGACACGAAGCTCGGCCGCGACGTCGCCCTCAAGGTCCTGCCGGTCGACGTGGCGCGCGACGCCCAGCGCCTCGCGCGCTTCCAGGGCGAGGCCAAGGCCCTGGCCGCGCTCGACCACCCCAACATCGTCACGATCCACTCGGTGGAAGAGGCCGGCGGCGTCCATTTCCTGACGATGCAGCTGGTGGAGGGGCAGGCGCTGGACCACCTCATCCCGGACGGTGGTCTGCCCGTCGAGCGCATCGTCGAGATCGCGATGGCCATGGCCGAGGCCCTTGTCGCGGCGCACGAGAAGGGCATCGTCCATCGCGACCTCAAGCCCGCCAACGTGATGGTGACCCCCGAGGGGCGCGTGAAGGTGCTCGACTTCGGCCTCGCCAAGGAAACGCGGGCCGTCGATCCGGCCGACGCGACGTACACGTCGGCGGCGCAGACCCAGGCGGGCGTCGTGATGGGCACGCCGGCGTACATGTCGCCGGAGCAGGTGGCGGGGCGCGCGGTGGATCACCGCACCGACCTCTTCTCGCTCGGCGTGCTGCTGTACGAGATGGCGAGTGGCCGGCGGCCGTTTCTGGGCGCCTCGTCGGCCGAGTTGGCCTCGGCGATCCTGCGCGACGCGCCGCGCCCGCTCGCCGAGCTGCGGAGCGACCTGCCGGCCGGGGTGGGGGAGGTGATCGGGCGGTGTCTGGCGAAGAGTGCCGCCGACCGCTTCCCGTCGGCGCGTGAGCTGCGCGAGGCGCTGCGCGCCCTGCTGAGCGGCGGGGCATCGACGTCGAGCGCACTCGCGCCGGCCTCACGTCCGGTGGTGGCGGTCGACTCGGGAACCGCTCGCGCGGACGAGGGCTTCTGGGTCGCGGTGCTGCCGTTCAGGTTCACAGGTGGCAGCGCGGACCTCGCGGCGCTGGCCGACGGGCTGTCGGAGGGCATCGTGATGGGCATGCTGCGCTTCCCGTACCTGCGGGTGATCGCGCGCAGCTCCACGCTTCGCTACACGAGCGAGGCGGCCGACGTGCGCGCCATCGGCCATGAGCTGGGCGCGCGCTACGTGATCGACGGGACCCTTCGCCAGGCGGGAAGCAAGGTCCGCATCGCGGTGCAGCTCGTCGACACCCAGTCGGGCGCCCATCTGTGGGCCGAGACCTACGATCGCCCGTTCAGTCCGGAAGGTATTCTCGAACTGCAGGACGACCTCGTCCCGCGAATCGTCTCGACCGTCGCGGATGCGCATGGCGTCCTGCCGCGTACACTGGGCGAGGTGCTGCGCAACAGGAGCCCTGAGGAATTGAGCCCGTACGAGGCCGTGCTGCGCAGCTTCAGTTTCTTCGAGCGCATGACATTGGAGGAGTTCGTGGCATCGCGGACTGCACTGGAGCGTGCGGTCGCGCTGGCGCCGGACTACTCGTACGCCTGGGCCGCGCTGGCTCTCATCTTCGAGAGCGAGTACGCCATGGGATTGGAAGGCAAGCCCGATCCGCTGGGCCGGGGACTGCAGGCGGCCCGAAAGGCGGTCGAGGCCGATCCCTCCAATCACCGCGCGCACCAGGTGCTGGCCGAGATCCTTTTCTATCGCAGGGAGATCCAGGCCTTCCGGACCGCTGCCAAGCGTGCCCTCGAGCTCAACTCGATGGACGGTTGCGGCGTCGCGAGCCTGGGGGGGTTCATCGCCTACGCCGGGGAGTGGGAGCGCGGCTGCGCCCTCGTGCACCAGGCCCTGTGCCTCAATCCCCATCATCCCGGGTGGTACTGGTTCCCCCTGGTCTTCCACGCCTACCGGCAGGGTGACTATCGTAATGCGCTCGATCTTGCGCTCAGGATCGACTTGCCGGGCTTTCGCGACACGCAGGCGGTGCTCGCCGCCCTGCACGGGCAACTGGGCGAGCATGAGGCGGCGACGAGGTGCCTGCGGGAACTGCTCGCGCTGGCGCCGCAGTTCGCCGTGGAGGCGCGCACGGAGTTCGGGAAGTTCCTGGATCCAGAACTCGTGGAGCACCTGATCGACGGCTTGCGCAAGTCGGGGCTCGACGTGCCGGCGGCCCCTTCGTCATCGACATCGGCCGCCGAGTCTCAGGCCCCCTCATCGCCGTCCGGCGCCTCCCGCACCGACGAGGGGTTCCGGATCGCCGTGCTGCCGTTCAAGTCCGCCGGTACCAGCGCCGACCTCGCCGCGCTGGCCGAAGGGCTGACCGAGGGGATCCTCACCGGCCTGTCGCGATTCACGTACCTGCGGGTGATCGCGCGCAGCTTGACCGGGCGGTACTCGGGCGAGGCGGTGGACGTCCACTCCGTCGGCAACGAGCTCGGCGCGCGCTACGTGATCGAGGGGAGCCTGCGCCAGGCGGGGGCCCGGATGCGCCTCGCGGTGCAGCTGGTCGACGCCGTCTCCGGCGCTCACCTCTGGGCCGAGACGTACGACCGCCCCTTCCGCCCCGACGCGGTGTTCGAGCTGCAGGACGACCTCGTGCCTCCGATCGTCTCGACCGTTGCGGACATGCACGGGGTCCTGCCGCGCAGCATGAGCGAGACCGTTCGGAAGAAGGCCGCCGATCAGCTGACCCCGTACGAAGCGCTGCTGCACAGCTTCGGCTACAACGAGCGCTGGACCCGGGAAGCGCTCGCCGAAGCGCGGACCTGCCTGGAGAGAGCCGTTCAGCAGGACCCGGGCAACGGCGACTGCTGGGCCATGCTGTCGCTGATGTACTCCAACGAGTTCGGGCACTGGGACATCCGGGACCCGGCTTCCTTCGAGAAGGCGCTGCGAGCGGCACGCACGGCGGTCCTGGCGGCGCCGCTGCATTCCCTGCCCCACTACGCGCTGGCCCAGGCCCTCTTCTTCCGACGTGAATTCCCCGCGGCGCGGACGGCGGCGGAGCGGGCCGTGTCCCTCAACCCGCTGGACGCGGCGACGGCCGCGTTCATGGGGCTGCTGATTGCCTACTCGGGAGACTGGCCGCGAGGCTGTGAGCTGGCGGAGAAAGGCTCGAAGCTGAACCCGAACCTTCCGGGCATGTACAACTACACCGCGTGGCACGATGCGTATCGCCGGAAGGACTACCGCCGCGCGCTGGACCTGGCGCTCGAGCTCAACACCCCGGACAACTTCTATCAGCACGCCGTGCTCGCCATGTGCTACGCCCAGCTGGGCGAGATGGACGCGGCGCACAAGTCGCTCCAGCAGATGCTCGCGCTCAAGCCCGACTACGGCAAGGTCGCGCGGCAGTTGCACGGGAAGTGGATCCAGCCGGAGCTGGTCGAGCAGTTGATGGACGGGCTGCGCAAGGCGGGTCTCGAGATCGCCGACGACGAGGGACCGTCATGACCCTGGCCCCCGTGCGGTCGTCCACCTTCTTCAGCGACACGACGCTGCCACTGGGATCGCCCTTGACCGCGTAATCCTTGCCGTCGAACTTCGCCTCGTACGACTCGCCGGTCGGCGCGGTCATCATGAGGCCGTCGGCTGTGTCGTGGAACACGGGAACTCCACCAGGTTCCCGGCCGGCCTCTGCGGGGGCGTTCAGCGAATCGCGTAGCCGCCGTCGACGCGGATCGTCTCGCCGGTCACGAAGTCCGACGCCGAGGACGCGAGGAACACGGCGGGGCCGGCCATCTCCTCGGGCAGGCCCCAGCGTCCCGCCGGCGTCCGCGCCATGATCTCGTCGTGCATCGGCTTCAAGTCCGCCGAACGCACGACGGCCGTCATGTCGGTCTCTATCCAACCTGGCGCGATCGCGTTGACCTGGATGCCGTGCGGTGCCAGCTCGATCGCCATCGACTTGGTGAGCTGGCGTCATGTGACGGCCTCCTCCGTCTGCGATTGTCGTGTTCCGATCCGGCAGGTCGTCGCCAGGGCTTGAGGTCGCGGTGCTCGAGGCCCGTCTCGTCCGCCGCGGCGAGCGCGTCGGCCGGCGCCGTGGCGACCCTGACGAACACCTCCTGCGCTCGGGTCAGGAGCGCTGGTCATGGTTGGACTGCGGGGGCATTCTGACCCAGCGGGAGCGACGGGGGGTAGGAGTTTCTTGAAGCGGCACCGAGGCGCAGAAGTCGGAGGGCTCCGGGGCACGACTTCCGCCAACCGCACGACACAAGCATCCGGGACCGACATCGGCACGTCAGCGTACTTGCGCACGAGCGTCCGCACGGGGCGGACGTGCTCTGCCAGGCGGAAGGACGCGTCGAGGGCCCCTCGACGTCGTGGATCGTATCCGGCGCGCATCAGTCAGGATCGAGGTTCGCGTGACCATACGGGCAGCCGGCCGTCTGGCGGCAGCGCCAGCCCTGGACCTCCCGTCAGGGCGCCCGGTCTCAGCGCGACGCGGCATCGGCGCGGGATGGCCGCTGCCAGTTCACCACGAGGTCGATCCGGTTGCGGAGGTCGGCGGTGGCGCGCTTGACCACGAGCAGGCGCGTGCCGTCTGGCGACACGTCGTAGGAGCGGCCGGGCGTGTCGACGAAGTCGGTTTCGAACCGCAGCCGCGGCGTGTCCCACTGCAGGTCGGGATCGGTGCGCACCCTGACCGACAGCCAGCGGTTCCCGTTCCGGTAAAAGAGCTCGCCGCACGGGCACCACACGGCCTCGCCTCCGCCGCCCGTGGAGATCTGCCGCCCGCTGGCGCCGTCAGGGAACGACCGCACGAAGATCTCCACCTGGCCCGTCTCCACCGAGGTGTACGCGACGAAGCGACCGTCGGGTGAGAAGCTCGGCATGTGGCCCGCGAAGGTGAACTCCGTTGCCCGCGCCGGGGCGCCCTCGGCGCCGGCGAACGACACGGTGGCGTCACCGCCGCCGAGCGTGCTGAGGGCCAGCACCCTTCCATCGGGCGACCACGAGTACGCGCCGAGCGGTCGGACGGCTCGGCCTGCGATTTCCCTCGGTGAGCCACCCCCGTCGTCGCGTCGGGACAACACGCGAGAACCGCTGCTCTCGTCCGTCCACGCGCGAACGGCGAGGGTCTGGCCGTCCGGGCTCCAGACGGGCCAGCCGCTGCTCTCGCCAACCACCAGCCGTCGGCCCTCGCGCCGCGCGAAGTCGTAGATCCAGACGTAGTCGGTCACGTCACCGACGTGCACGGCCAGCCGTCGGCCATCGTCCGAGAGGTCGAGGGCCCCATAGGTGGCGGCCGGGGCATTCAGGTACTCGATCTGTCCCCGTTCGTCCACCCACGCGAGCCGGCCCTGGGCCCGCTCGCCGCCGGGGACGTACGCGACCATCTGGCCCGAGGCCGTTGCGTGGACCTGCTGGAACAGCGATTCCATGGCCACGCCAGCGGCCACCGGCCGCGGCTCGCCTGCGGTGACGCCCTGCTCGGGGTCGAACGCGATGGTGTGCAGCGTGGCTGCCCGGGCAAACACCAGCGTGCGCTCGCCCACGAACCTGGCGTCGTACCCGGATGGGATGACGACCCTGGCGGGCCCGCCCGCGAGCGGGACGATCGAGACGCTCGCGTAGTCGCCGCTGATGCTGCGCATGCGATCCGTCCGCAGCGCCCACCGGCCGTCGAGCGACACGTCGCTGAACCTCGCGAAACTCGAGTAATGCTGCTCGACCTTCGCCGGGCGGCCGCCCGTCGCGGCGACCCGCCACAGGCCCAGCCCGTAGTCCGTGCTGAAGTAGATCGTGTCGTCGCGCGTCCATTGGCCACGAACGGGAGTCTGGGCCTCGCAGACCGTCACGGGCGCGCCGCCGCCCGGCGCGACCTTCTTGACCTTGTCGTCGGTGAGGAACCCGAGCCAGCGGCCGTCGGGGGAGAAGAACGGGGAGATCGCGCCCTCGGTGCCTGCCACGGGCACGACGGTCGCGTCCGAGAGCTCGCGGAGGTACAGCATCGTTCCCGTGGAGGCCTGCCCGACATACGCCAGGGAGTGTCCGTCCGGGGACAGGGCGAGCACCGTGCTGTCGAACCCGGCCCGTGGGATCCGCGTGCCGAGCGCGAGCGGCGCCGTCCCCGGCAACTCGATGGTCGCTCGCACCAGGCCGTCGTGGCTGGCGAGGGCGGCCTCCGGCGCGGCTGCGTGTGGAGTGAGCCACAACCACGCTGCCAACGCGCCGCACGCCGCGGCTGCGATCAGTCCGAGGACGAAGGGAAAAGGGGATCGCGCGTGCGGTGCCTTCGGCTCCGGCGTCACGGGCAGCGGAAAGCCCGTCGCGATCGCGGCCGGAGCCGAGGGGCGGAGCAGCTCGTCGATCGCGATCCGGGCCTCGCCGATGTCCCGGAGACGCCGCTTGGGGTCACGTTCGAGGCACCGCTCGAGCAGCTGGCGAAGCCCCGGCGGCGTGCCAGCGGGCAGCGCCGACCAGTCGATGTCCTGCCTCAGCACTGCCGCGAGCACGTCGGACAGTTCCTCGCCCGCGAACGCGCGCTGGCCGCTGAGCATCTCGTAGAGCACGACGCCGAACGCCCAGATGTCCGCGCGCCGGTCGATGGGTTTGCCGCGCGCCTGCTCGGGGGCCATGTAGGCCGCCGTGCCGAGGATTACGCCCAACTGGGTCGCGTGCGCGGTGAGCGTGGGAGAGGTGGTCGGGTCCACCCGTGGCGTGCCGGCCGTGACCATCGCCTTGGCGAGCCCGAAGTCGAGCACCTTCACGGTGCCGTCGGGGCGCACCTTGACGTTGGCCGGCTTCAGGTCGCGGTGCACGATGCCCTGGTCGTGTGCGGCCTCGAGGGCCTCGGCGATCTGCCGCGCGATCGGGAGCGCCTCGTCCAGCAGGAGCGCACCACGCGCGAGGCGCTGCGAGAGGTCGTCGCCCTCGACCAGCTCCATCACCAGCGCGCGGACGCCGCCCGAGTCCTCGAGCCCATGGATCGCGGCGATGTGGGGATGGTTGAGCGAGGCAAGGGTCTGCGCTTCGCGGGTGAACCGCGCCAGGCGATCCGCGTCGTCAGCGAAGGACGCCGGCAGGACCTTGAGCGCGACCTCGCGTCCGAGCCTGGTGTCGGCGGCTCGGTAGACCTCGCCCATGCCGCCTTCGCCCAGCTTGCCGAGGACGCGATACGGGCCGATGTGGCGGCCAATCATCGCGTCCTCGACGGGCTACGGTGGACGCGCCGTCGCTGGCGGCGGCAGGCCGCGCTCAGCGGCGGGCCGCCGGCGCCAAGCGGCGACACCAACTCGTACGGGCCGAGGCGCTCTCCAGCCGCATGCTGTTGCACGGCGCGTATCTTAAACCTGATGATGCTCGTGGGCGTCGCCACCCGTATCCGCGTGCTCGACTCGCTCGCACAGACGCTGCCAGCCCTGGTGCTGATGTGCGTCAACCGGTTCATCGCCTGGTACGCGCTGGGGCAGCCCGGGGTCGCGACCACGACGGTGGGACCGTAGCGCATGACAGCCCAGGACGCTGGGTGGTGCCGAATTCGCGGATCCCGTCACGGACATCGAGACGGCCCATCGCGTTACGATGGCGTTGCGCCGGAAGCTGGAGCCGCCTGAAGACCGCCGCTGATCGCGCCGCCTCGCACGGGCCACGCGCCGCCTCGCACGGCCTCACCTCCGGACTCGTCGCTGCCTGCTCCGTTTCCTCGGCGCATCAGCCAGACGGCCCGTCGCGGGGAACCGGTGCGCGAGAGGTCCACACCCCCCTCACAGTCCACCCGGATCTACAATCATCCAGGCCGTGACAACTCAGGCCTCAAGGAGGGTCCACCGTGCACTTCATGAGACGCAGCCGTTCACTGATGCTTGCTCTCGCCGGCACGGTCGTGATCGCACTGTCGGCTGCCGCCCAGCAAGCGTGGGATGGCAAGATCGTGCGATACGGCACGATGCGGGAAGCCATTGGGCAACAGCAGAGCCAGGGGCGCGTGCTGTTGAGCGACATGGCCGGGCAGTCGCACTTCTATGGCGTGGCCGCCCTGGAGGGACTCGCGGGCGAGGTCACGTTCTTCGACTCGAGCCCGACCATCACCGGCGTGAGCGGGGAC
>Ga0114939_10000874_pt1 | contig 24601 bp, 21 predicted proteins | sample AshMeaCrysSpring_FD_87196 | JGI IMG/M metagenome (GOLD analysis project Ga0114939, IMG submission 87196) | Groundwater microbial communities from Big Spring, Nevada to study Microbial Dark Matter (Phase II) - Ash Meadows Crystal Spring | ecosystem: Environmental > Aquatic > Deep subsurface >...
GTTGTCGAACATGCCAAAGCAGCCGGTCACCTTATTTTCTTCGAAATACTTGCCCAGCGAGTTGTCCTGGGTTACATTGTTGGTGGTGCAGGCTGCAAACAGCTGCACGGCAGCCACCACCCCCGCTAACGATTGTTTCATAGCCTGCAAAGGTGCGCCAAACCTGCTTTGGCTCCCAACTATTGTTTACCGCTTTGTGAGCCTGTAGGTGGTTTCCTGAACCGCTTAAAAAACTCCCAGGTCCGTAGCATTTGGTCTATCCGCTGCCGGTTGTTGCCGCTGCGGGTTGTTAGGTAGGTTGTGCAAATGCGCAGGCCGTCGTCAGCGTAGCAGATGCTGAGCGGGGTATTTACCTGGTTCTGGCAATTGATTGGCAAATGGTGTTAGTGCTAAAGCCGGTGTAGCTTTGCCGCTAAAATTGATAAGCATGAGCAATCTTGTAAACGAATTCAACGATTACCGCACCCGCATGAACGAGGTGATATTGAGCAAGAACAACCTGGTGATGAAGCGCCTGTGGAACCTGGACACCAACACCTATGCCGAGGGCGCCCTGGATACTAAAACCAAGGAAATGCTGGGCCTGGTGGCGAGCATGGTGCTGCGCTGCGACGACTGCATCAAGTATCACCTGGGCAAATGCCACGAAGAGGGCGTAACTACCGAGCAGATGTATGAAATTTTTGCCGTTGCCAATATTGTGGGTGGCACTATTGTAATACCACATACCAGAAGGGCGGCGGAGTATTGGGAGGAGTTGGTCAGAGGTGAGAAGTGAGAGGTGAGAGGTGAGGGGTTGAGATTTCCCGAAGGACTCCTTGGGAGAGGTTGAGGTTGAGAGGCGTTTTGATAAATGATTACGAATAAATCAAAGACAAAATTCCAGAATCATTTTCAGTATTATATTACTGAATAATATCCTAATAATGCAAACAAATTCGTTTTGAATAATTTTCAGTACTATAATACCTTTTTATGACTTAAAATAGATTTTTTTAGTAGATTTGTGATTAAAATGGCATTATAATGCTGAATCAGCATCAGAAAATAGGGGAAATAATCCTGAATCGGCGCAAGGTGCTTAAACTGAGCCAACAGGATTTGGCGGAAATGGCAGGCGTTGCCACCAAATCGGTTTACCAGGTGGAAAACGGCCAGGGAAATCCGGGGCTGATTACTTTATCCAAATTGCTGGAGGTACTTGGACTGGAAATAAATATTCAAATCAGGAAGACGGCATGAATAAGGCAGTTGTATATGTGTATGGCGCCGTAGCCGGACTGTTGGAGCAAGCTGAAGACGGGCATTATATTTTCAGCTACAGCGATGAATACTTTGCCAGGCCTGATGCCCCACCCATTAGTTTGTCGCTGCCCAAAAGCCAGAAGATTTACCGCAGCAACCTGCTTTTTCCCTTCTTCTGCGGACTGCTGAGCGAAGGGGTGAACAAGGACATTCAGTGCAGGATGCTGAAGGTGGATGAGCGGGACGATTTTGCGCGGCTCTTGCTTGTTGGGGCCCTCGATCCGGTAGGTGCCGTAACTGTAAAACCTGTTGTGGAATGAAATGCCAGGCCTGCTATGGTGAGAGCACCAACGATTTTTGCCCCGCCTGCCGCAAACGGCTCTTTGGCAAGGCACGGGTAGGTGGCACACTGGCATTTGCCGCTCCCGACCAAAGCACTTTGCCGGCATTCCAGGCACACACCAAGCAGCTTTCCATCAGTGGCATGCAGTTAAAATACTCCCTCTGCCTGCAAAACAATGCGCTGCGCCTGTGCGATACCGGCGGCAGTTATATTTTGAAACCGGTTCCAACTTACAGATACCTCACAAACGTAGAAGCTGCTCCCGCAAATGAGCACCTCACCATGCAGTTGGCATCAAGGGTATTTGGTATATCCACTGCACCAAATGCCTTGCTTTATTTTGCCGGAGGACAACCTGCCTATCTTGTGAAACGCTTTGATGTAAAGCCCGACGGAAGCCGCTACCTGATGGAAGATTTTGCCCAAATAACCGGCCGAAGCAGGTTTACGCACGGTGCTGAATTTAAGTATGCGGGCAGCTATGAAGAAATAGGCACCCTCATAAAGCAATATGTAGCGGCCTCCATGCCTGCACTTGAACGTTTCTTCCAACTCATTGTGTTCAACTACGCCGTTTGCAACGGCGATGCCCACCTGCGCAACTTTTCGCTATTGCGCACTGATGATGGCGAATATGCCCTGGTACCAGCCTACGACCTGATGAGTACCGTGCTGCATACACCCAACGAAAGCGACACCGCACTCGACCTGTACCCTGACGATATAAGCGAAAACTATTCTGGCACTAATGGACACTACGGCAGGAGTTCTTTTCTGGAATTGGCACGCAGGCTGGGTATAGTACCTGCCCGTGCAGCGCGTATCCTGAACAGGTTTCTGGATGCACAAACTGAAGTGGAACAACTGGTTGGCCAATCGTTTTTGCACGATACACTCCGGCAGGTGTACCTGAAAAACTACGAAGAAAGAATTTCGAGGCTGAAAGAAGTATAATCTGCGCCAAACCGATTGACCTAACTTTGCAGCCCGCAAACTTGAAGCAGCAAAGAGGCAAATTCCATATTGCTTGGCTAGCACAACACAATATAACAGAATAAAGAGTATGAAAGAATCAACCATAAAAATTGACGTTTCGCTCGACGAGAAAAAAGTACCCACCGCCATACACTGGAGCGCTACCGACAGCACCGCCGAAGAACGGCAACATGCCAAGGCCATGATGGTAAATTTTTGGGACGGCGCCGACAAAGCCGCCCTGCGCATAGACCTGTGGACGCAGGACATGATGGTGGATGAAATGGTGGACTTTTACTACCAATGCTTTATGGGTATGGCCGATACCCTGCAGCGCGCCACCGGGCAGGCGGACCTGGTGCACGATATGAAGCATTTTGCACAGGATTTCTTCAAGAAATTTCAGGAGAGTCAGCGGAAGGGGAATGCACTTTAGGAGATGGCAGTTGGCTGATGGCAGTTGGCTGTTGGCAGTTGGCAGTTGGCAGTTGGCAAGGGAGGCGGTTGGCATAAGGCAGTTGGCAAGGTTATCAGTTGACAATGTGTGGCAGTTGGAAAGTGGACCAGATAACAAAAAAGCCAGTTTTTAATTATATTTCAAGCATACATGGATACTTCTTTCTTACAACAAACTCACCAAGCAGTCAGTATACATAATAATCAATAATTAAATAATAAATAATTAAATAATGAGCCTGGAAACCAAAGTAATGGAGCACATGAAGGAAGCCATGAAAGCCAAGAACGAAGCGGCTTTGCGTGGATTGAGAGCTATTAAAGCAGCCATTATACTGGCCAAAACCAGCGAAGGGGCCGGCGGTGTGCTCAAAGAAGAAGACGAAATTAAAATGCTGCAGAAGCTGGTGAAACAGCGTAAGGACAGCCTGGAAATTTTTACCACCCAGGGCCGCGCCGACCTTGCCGTTAAAGAGCAGGAAGAGATTGACATTATCAACAAATTTTTACCTGCGCAGCTGGAAGGCGATGCGCTTAAGGAAATACTGCGTAAAATAATAGCCGAAGTGGGCGCCACCTCACCTGCCGATATGGGCAAGGTGATGGGCGCTGCCAGTAAGCAACTGGCAGGACAGGCCGATGGAAAAAGCATAAGCGCAGGTGTGAAAGAACTGCTGGCGGGCGGATAACAATGGGGCAATTCTTGTGAAAATGGAATTCGCCTCACAACACGGGTGAGCTATGACATTTGGCGGTATGCATAATGTTGCAAACGCTAAGAATACCATACTAACATTGAAAAAAGTCCTCGTCATAAAACTGGGTACGGCGGCCATTACCACCGCCGATGGCCTGGTAAACACCACCCTGCTGCGCAATATTTGTGTGCAGGTGGCCGCACTGCACAACGATCACCAGATACTGATGGTGAGCAGCGGCGCCGTGGGTAGCGGCAAGCCGTTTATTGAAGGCTATAAAGGATCCATCAACCAGAAAAAAGCTGCGGCAGCTATTGGTAATCCGCTGCTGATGGCCCAATATGCTAGGCATTTTGCCAAAAATGATATTACCGTGGCCCAGTGCTTGCTGGAAAGGAATCACTTCATACAGCGCGAACGGTTTGTGCAGTTGAAGGCCACCATTACCGAACTATGGAAAAGCGGCATTATACCCATTGCCAACGACAATGATGTGGTAAACGACCTGGAACTGCGCTTTAGCGACAACGATGAACTGGCCACCCTGCTGGCTGTGGCTTTCAACGCTAAAAAGCTGTTGATTGGCTCGTCGGTGGCAGGATTGCTGGACAAAGCAGGCAATCTCGTAAAACAGGTGCCACAGGTGGATGAAACCATATTTGACCTGGTACGGCCCGAAAAGAGTGCACAGGGCCTGGGCGGCATGTTTAGCAAGCTGAGCCACACCAAAATGGCAACGACTATGGGCATCGAAACGGTCATCTTCAGCGCCCGCCAAAAAGGCAACATCTTGCAGGCATACAACAACCAAACGGGCACAACCTTTGCCGCTCAAAAAAGCACCCTCAATGCCCGGCAGCGCTGGCTGGTAAGCGGTCGCACTCACGGCAGCGTGGTGGTGGATGCAGGCGCCGCAGAGGCCCTGCGCAAGCGCAAGAGCCTGCTGGCCGTGGGGGTGAAGGGGGTAAATGGCCTGTTTTTGGCCGGCGAAATGATAGAAATAGAAACCGAAACCGGCGAAATAGTGGCCATGGCCAGAAGCAAAGTGAGCGCACGGGATATAGAAGCCGCCACAGGCTCGCTGGTGGTGGCGCATGCCAATGATATGATGCTGCAGTAATTGGGCGTGTACAATCAAACATCCAAATTAGTTTATCTTCACAATGGAATAGATGCTAGAATGACCGACATTAAACAATACGCCGCCCTCACAACGCTTTCGGCAGATTTGAGAAAGGAGATGGAGGATCTTTATGACAAACTCAAATAAAAGACTGCCCAAAAATCCGGGGAAAGGAAGCGCAAATTTGGCGCTGCCAAAGGTTTTTTCAAGATGGGAAAAGATTTTGATGAACCGCTCGAGGATTTCAAGGAATACATGTGATGCATTTACTGCTTGACACACATGCTCTTATATGGTTTTTGAGCGGAGACAAGCAAATGCCGGCGCCGTTGAGGAGTACTATTGCTAATTCTTCGCATAATTGCTTCGTAAGCATCGCAAGCCTTTGGGAAATTGCTATCAACACAAGCCTCGGAAAATTGGAACTTGGGGGAAGTTCTAATCAAATAGCGGGTCTTTTAATTGACAATGAAATTGACATCCTTCCCATCTCTATTCAGCACATTCAAAACCTGCTTACAATCGATCTTCATCATCTGGCTCCCTTTGACAGGATGATTATTGCCCAGGCATTTGTTGAGCAACTTCATATTGTTACCAGGGACCAGGCATTTGCAAAATATCCGGTCTCCGTGCTGCGGTCCTGACTTCAAACATTTAATTCATTCAGGACTTGCTAACATTCCGGGCTCAAAAACTGCAATACTACCAATTATGTCTTCAACATCTGATATAACTGATCTTTTGCTCAATGCAAAGCAAGCCTCGCGCTACATAAACCAACTCGCAAATTCACAACGTATAGCCCTTACTAACTCGCTTGCAACTGCAATAGAGCAACACATACCGAAAATTCTTGCTGCCAATGCCACCGACCTGGCCCGCATGGACCCCGCCAACCCCATGTACGACCGCCTGCTGCTAAACGAAAGCCGGTTGCTGGCCATTGCTGCTGCCACCCGCGAAGTAGCGACACTTCCTGATCCGGTAGGCAAACTGCAATTGAGTATTACCAAACCCAACGGACTGCGCATTAGCAAAATAACCGTGCCCTTGGGTGTAGTGGGCGCTATATACGAGGCAAGGCCCAATGTAACCATCGACATAGTTGCCCTGTGCCTGCGCAGCGGCAATGCCGTGGTACTGAAAGGCGGCAGCGATGCCGCGGCAACCAATGCATGCACCGTGGCCATTATGCAGCAGGTACTGGAAAATGCGGGCCTTCCCAAAGCGGCAATTACCCTGCTACCCAACGAGCGCGGCGTGGTGCAACCATTCCTGAACGCTACCAAATACATAGACGTGATTGTGCCCCGAGGCAGCCAGGGGCTTATCAATTTTGTGCGCAGCCATGCCTCGGTACCTGTCATCGAAACCGGCGCCGGCGTATGCCACACGTATGTGCATGCCCAGGCCAATTTGGCCAAAGCATTACCCATTGTGGTAAATGCAAAAACGCAACGACCCAGTGTGTGCAATGCGCTCGATACTATTTTGGTAGATGAAACTGTGGCCGGGATATTTCTGCCACAACTCAAAGAGCCCTTCGCACAATTTGGAGTGGGCATATATGCCGATGAAAAATCATACGCCTTTTTGCAGGCAGCAGCCTACCCCAACCTGCACCATACGCAGCCCGAAGATTTTGGCCGCGAATTTCTGAGCCAGAACTGCAGCGTGAAAGTGGTGCGCGATTTAGATGAAGCACTTGACCATATTGCCGAATACAGCAGCAAACACAGCGAGGCCATTATTACCGAAGATGCCGCAGTAGCCGAGCGCTTTTTGCAAGAGGTAGATGCCGCAGCCGTGTACCACAATGCCAGCACCCGCTTTACCGATGGCGGCGAATTTGGCCTGGGCGCCGAACTAGGCATCAGTACCCAAAAGCTGCATGCCCGCGGACCCTTTGCGCTGGAAAAGCTAGTGTGCGAAAAATGGATAGTACGAGGGAGTGGGCAGGTGAGATGATTAATGGCGCAATTACTCAATGGCGCAATAAGAGAATAGGATAATGTGATAATATGCTAATGTGATAATGGGCCAATGGAGTTGCATTTGGCTGAACGGAAGTTGTTTTGGGTTCTCAATTGATGAATTATGGAATTTGATCTTTTGCGCTATACAGGCAGCCGTATTGACAATGCGACGAAATGCCTCCAATATGAACTCATAGATGCGTCACTTCCTTATTCCAAATTTCTTATTCCTTATTCCTTATTCATTTGTACATATTGACTTATTCAATACACAATCATCATTCACTTTCTCCAAATACCCGCTTAACTTCTAAAGCCATTTCATTTGCAATAGTCTTCAAAGGATCTCCGGCTTCATTGCCTCGTTGTACAAAAGTTTGAGCAAGCGAATTATAATACCATTGCTGATCGATTTTTCCGGCATTGAAACGCTGCCAGAGCGTATCGCCCAACGCTTCGTAGTCGGCACGAATAGAACGGATATTGTCGAGCTTATCGGCGGCGCTTACCAGCAGGTATCTAAAATCGCTTTCGTGAGCAATATGATCAATGGTTTTTTGCTTGCGGCTGCGCCAGTCGCCTGTTTTGTCCTTTTTGCGCTGGGCGGCCTCTTCCAGTTTGTCGGCCTCGGTGGCAGCCACCACTAATTTGCTTACGTCTTCGCCAAACTCAGCCACAATATCCTGCACAGTTACGGGCGTATCTTCCACTGTATCGTGCAAAATACCTGCCACAACCACCGGTGCCGGGCAGCGGTGTTCGCATAATATTTTCATCACATTCATCAGGTGACTGATATACGGGATGGCTGTGCCTTTGCGCCAGTGGCCATCGTGTTTGTTAGCTGCAAAGCGAATGGCTTTAAAAATAAGAGCTTGTTCTTCGGGAGTAAAATGATTAGGTTTGTAATTCATATTATTATTATTTATTCCATGTTGTAAAAGGCCTTTCCGCCATAGCCGTGTTCAGATACCGCATATCGTGGGTTACCTCATCTCCTACCCACGCCGGCTTATCAAAAGCCTCATTGGCATGCGGCAGCTCAATTTCGGCAATGATTAGCCCCTCATTGGCGCCGCAAAATACATCTACCTCCCATGTAAAAGGGCCGGCGGGTATTTTGTAGCGGGTCTTTTCAATTTCACTTTCTGCCATGTGGTTTAGCATCGCATGCGCATCTTCCAAAGGAATGGTGTATTCAAATTCGTAGCGGTGCAGGGCATCGGTCATTTGCTTCAGGTTGAGCGTTGACTGATCGCCTTCGATACGTACCCGCAGGCTTTTGGGATGCTTGTTGAGGATGTAGCCCTGCCGGATGTAGGTACCGGTTGGCTTGGATAGTGCCTGCCATTTGGCGGCATCTACCAGGAATTTGCGTTCTATTTCGGTTGGCATGGTGGCAAGATAGGCAATCAGGTTGTAATGTATTTGCGGGCAGGCCGTTAGCTGCCTACCCATTTGCAATCTTGTTTGGAAGCAGGTAGTGGGACAGATCAAGGCTATCGAGCCGGAATTGCCGGTGGCAAACCCGCGCAGGCCATGCATTGCATAGCCGCAAGACCCCACTGGACCACAGCGTTGGTGCTGATGCCCGGCGCTTCTTCCACCGCTTGCATTACACTTGGCCCCTGTATGGTTATTGTTTGCCTGCTCAGGCGCCGGATGCCCGCATCTCCGCGGTAAAACTCCTGCCAGGCCCGGGCTTTTAGTTTTTCATCGTTCAGGCGCATGGCTGCATAGGCGGTTAGGCGCGAGTGACCCTGGCCCAGGTTGAGTCTGCCCAGTTCTTTGCCCAGTTCCTGCACTTGCTCTGCAGCCGGTGCATTGTACAGCCTGCAGTATTGCAGCCAGGCTTTTTCAAATTCAGGCATATCAAAGGTTTGAATCAGTTCGGCACACACTTCGGGCAGGCCAAAGGCGGCATTGAGGTGCGAAACCGATATGCGACCGGTTTCATCTTTTAGAAAAGCACCTGTAGCCAAATCCATGGGAGCGCCCCCGGTGAAAAATCCGTGTGGCTGTGCGGCAATGGAAGTCATGCTATTCTGCAATTTCTTCAACGTCAATTTGTCGCCCGTGCGTTCCCAATGGGTAAGCCAAGCCGCGGCTACCGAGCCCCAGTCGGTACCAAACGCCATATTCACCTCGGCGGTGCTTTGCGTGGTCTGCTGCACATCGCCCTTGGGCAGTTTGCGGCCCGGAGCTATCTGCTGCAGGGTGCGGTATGCCTCTACCTGTTCATCCATCAGGTCGCCCACACGCTCATCGGCAGTGAGGTAGTAAAAAATGCGGCGGTTGGCCACCGTGCTAATACGCAGCTGCTTGGCGCTGCAGCCCCAGTGCTGCACGTTGTGCCGGCTGCCCAGCGGTGCAAAGCGGCCAATATGATGCACGTCTACTTCGCCCGTATGCCTGGTCATAGCTTCGGCCATACGAAATACATCGGCGCGGCCCGTGCGCAAAAAATAAAACCACAGCCACAGGTCGGTGCTGAGTTCGCTGTTGTCCCATGCAAAGCCGCCAATATCATATTTCCAGGTATGGCGGTCGGGGTCGTAGCTGTGCATTACATCGCCATAGTTCCAATAGCCATACCAGCGGTGCTGCTCCACTTGTTTCTGATAAAAGCCAAAGTAGAAATCGAGCTGCTCATCCAGGGCGCTTTCTGCCTCCGATTTGCCTTGTGGTGTAGTCCAGAAACCGCCAAAGGCCCCCGCCTGTTGCAGCGCATAAGGTGCGGGCAATAGCTGCGGTGGCTGCTCGATAGCAGCCGCAATAGCAGCTAATTGTTCATTGGAAGGTGTTGCGTCAAGCACCCATAGTTGCAATTCGCTGGTACGGGCCACGCCGTGGGGTGTACCAAAGCCGGGCTCGTAATCTTCGTAGGTAATATCCAGGCCGGCCAGTTGTTTCTGATAGGTATCCTGCCCCAAACCATCGTGGTAAAAACGCATATCCATGGGCGGAGCATCGGGGCTCCACAACCACAGGGTCATTTCGCCTTGTTGGGTATGGGCATTGCGGATGTCAATTTGTGTCGGATTGCTTTGCCAGAAATGGCGGATGCCTGCCGCGAATCCACCCTGCGGGGTACCCAGGTAGGCTGTACCCAAAGCGCGCTGCCCGGCGGTGCATGGCACCCAGCCATAGGCGCTGCCCGTGCGCTTGCGAATGGAATATCCATCGGCCGTGGGCTGGCTCAGGGAATAATCGCCAAACGCCGGTATGTACTGCAACCCGGCTCGCACATTGGCTGCTATGTTGTCTGGGCTCACCTGCGTGCCCGATACCTGCGCCTTACGCACAGCCGCACCCGCATCGCGGCGCAGGCCCGTGAGACCCTGTACCGCTTCGGCAAACACACCACGGCCAACACCCGTAAAGCGCACATGCCGGTTGTAGGCAGGGCCATTTAGGGGAACATCGAACCGAATACCCAGGCCACTGATGAAATCCTGGTTTTCGTTGGCATCGTACACAATAGAGTGCATTAGCCTGATGGCCTCGCTACCGGCGTAGAAATAGAGCCTCACCACAAAGGGCAGCAGGGTGCGGCCAGATGCAGCCCGGTGCGCTCCGCTTATTTTTACCACAGCCCGCACGGGGCCATTTTGCTCCACTTTTACGGAATGGATGGCGCCGGCAAACAGGGTTGTTTGTAAAGGCGCTTCAGGTCCTGCTTCGGGGCTGTTTTGGCAATGCATCACAAGCCTGCCATTTTGGGCCACAGGCCTGCCATTGCGCAGTATTTGGGATACCAGCACCTCCCCTTTTGTTGCCACTTCACAAGTAAATAATCCGGTATTGATGGTGATTTTGTCCCGCGCTTGCTGTACCTGTATGCTCTGTGCAGGCTTGAGTGGCTTGCCTTCTTTCAGTACATAGTTTGTGCTAAGTGGGGCATGCGGCGGCATACAGTGCCCACTCCATTTTACCGATCCGTCGGGCCAATGCGCCAGGGCCCAGCTTTGCACAGGTACCTCCTGCCCGGCTTCATTGGCAAGCATCAGGACATCGGCTTTGCGCAGCGCCCCCTTAGGCCAGGGCACGCCCCAGGTACCTCCACCAAAGGCAGCAGGTGCCTGGTTATCGATCCAGCGCAGCGGCACATCGGGTATAACTTCGGGAGTATCTGCTTGCAGTATTTGCTGCGGAAGTGTTGACACAACCGGCAAGCCGGCGGTAAGCACAGCAGCATTTTTCACAAACGACCGACGGGTAAAACGGCGTGGGGTCATGGCAAACATTGTTTGCTACAAATGTGGGGCTTTGTTATGGTAGAACTGTACCGGAGTAGGGCAGGATGGTTGGGCCATGCTTATTTAAGCTCATGCTACCGGTGACAGGCATCATTTAAACCGCAGGCTCCCGATGGATAATCGTCTTTAAATTCGTTTTGCAAAAAGCATTCAAGCAGAACGACGGGTGCCCAATAGGCAGATACAACAATTTTAAATACCCGGATTTGCGTACCTGAAATACAGAAAACGCTATAGAACTGTGGTGAGAATCCATACTTTTATAGTACGTAGAAGTATGTAAATGAAGGCGTTGTGCGTTGTTTGCTGGGCTTGTATAATTTCTACGATCAAAATTCAATAAGCTAATTAATATGACCAGAGAAGAAGCACAAGCAGCATGGATAAAAATTGTAGACACTGGCTTTTCAGACTATAACCAATTATCACATGACCAAAAAATCTGGTTTAACATTGAACCACTTACAACTGATGGCATCATTGACCATTACATAAACCATGGCGCTGAACATAACAAAGACACTCTGCAGGCTTTGGAATTTCTTGGTTTTGCTGATATTGCCGGGCAAATGCGTAGAATAAACAAGCTATTTACTGATGGACAACCACCAGGGGACCTCATGGAAAGAAATAAAGAATGGAACACATGGTGCGATAAATATCAAGGACTCTTTGCCGAAATAGATGAAAAATTCTGGGCCAGGTGTGCTGACTTAGATAAAGCTTTGATGGAGCACATTAATCGAACAGGAATAGGAGTTAGCTAAAACGAAATCCTGACGGTGCATTACGGTATATGTGGTTTGACTTACTATTATCGGGCTAACGAATATCATGGCATCAAGTTACATATAGGCACCAATGATGCTACAAAAGCCACATATGACAGAAATGCTATTAAGTTAGCAGTCTTCCCGCTTAAATTCAGTAATCAACTTGAAATTCGTTGCCTCACAGGGAACAAAAAAGGCAAAAACCAATGACCTAAAGCGCAAAAGCCACACCCAACAAAATCATCGTTATGAAAATCCGCTTCATTACAATCTTGCTCACACTTTTCGTAACGGTTTCTTATAGTCAATTTCCATACCCCGTTGATATCATTGGCGTGAAAGAAGGCATGAAGATCGTTGACTATGGTGATAGACCGATCAGCATGTCGCCAGGCATCCTTGTACCCAATATGAGGGCCGAAGTGGACCTCTCACCCAAACTCAGCAGGTCGGAACAAAAAAAATACGGCAAGTCTCCGCTCCCTCAGATCCACTTGCGGTACGAAGGGGAGATGAAGGACAACAACTTCCATGGACTTGGCAAATTGCGTTTTGTGAATACGAATACCGGGTTCAGCGACTGGACCTATGTAGGAGACTTTGTGAACGGCAAAGCCGATGGATATGGCGAACTCACCGCCTTTTTCACTGCTGCGGCTTACACTTTCAAAGAATGCTGGTTCAGGGGGGTGTTTAAACAGGGAAAGCCAGTGGAAGGTACCGTCATCCTGGACCATCACCTTACCAAGCCTAATACGCCTACCGTTTTCTACACCGGAGAAGTGCTGTTCAAGGAGTCCAAACTCACCTGGCATGGGTACGGCGCCCTGTTGAAGAGCGAGTATGATGCCAAAGACCTGAGTTACTCCAGAGACCTTGGTATTCCCGGCGCCTTCTACGCCGGCCAGTTCCATCAAGGCTCCACCACCGGCTTTGCCATCACCAATACGGTGGACAACAGCGGCAGACTCGGCCCCCTGGTGACGGCCCTCGTAGGGGCTGATGATATCTTTCAGCAGTTCAGCGACCTCTCCCTGTATGTGGACCTGTTCACCCAAAAGAGTTTTTCGCCGCCCCTCCGAAAAAACAAGGAACTGTACCGCCTGTTCCCCAGGATAGAGACCGTGCATTACGGAGAGATTCCCCTCACCAAAGAGGCCATTTATAAGGGCATGATATCCAACGGGCTGCCATATGGCATTGGTTATACGGAATACCAGAGCGAACGGGGCGCCTACCGCGACCTGGGTTTCTGGTCCGATGGAAAGAAACTTGCCATCCGGGATGCACTGAAGGCCCTGCTACCCGATAGCAATTGGCTGACCCCAAAGACCGTGCAACCCGTCTTTGTTGCCTGCAATAAGCAGTGGAATGATAAAACGAAGCAAGAAGAAATTATCTGCAAACAGATGGCTGAGTCATTGCAATACTATGGGCCGGTAAATGAAAAAGGATACCCATCGGGTTGGGGCTGGATGGCAAACCCAACAAAACCCTGCAGAGATGCGCCGTCGTTCATCGGCAAATTCTCCGGCAAAAACCCTGCCGAAGACAAGACAGGGAAGATGCATGCTGACACGTTGATGGTGTTTACCTACAACCAGCAAAGGATAAGCCAATACAACTACTATGACTCCAAACTGGCCGCCCAGGACCAATACTACAGCGAGTTTGAGGGTGGGGTGTTCGAGCCGTTTGGCATGCTCTACCAAAGCAAGGGTTTCAAAAGGCACTATCCCAGGATCGCATTTGCAGAGGACATGTTCCAGGATAAGATTCATGTGGACTACGTGAAGTTTGAGAAGGAATTTGCAAAAAGCCTTTCTGCCCGGGCAGGCCTGGCGGTAGGAACAGTGTATTTTGATGCACAGCAACCGGCCAAAAGCTATGTGAAAGACATCAACGGCAATATCGTTTCGGGCATCGCGAAGAATAGAGAATCGCTGACCCGTGGAGACTGGGTGTTCCTCTACTCCTGTTTCTATTATGTGCACGACACCTATCGGAATATCCAGTTGGGGTCTTCCCCTTCGGATGGATTCTGGTTTGGAGAACAAATACCCCCAACCGTCTTTGTCATCAACGACCGCAACATCACCAACATCGAGTTTCGACCGGTTTATTGCTCAGGGTGTTCCGACCTGCCGCCACTCCGCACCGGTCCGGCAACCTACACCGGGCAGGCCTTTTCAGGCCGCTACGAGACCAATGTGTATCAAAATAATTCGGGCAGTTCCACCATCGTATCAAAGCCCATTTACAACCAGATAAGCATCACCCTGCCGCCGCCCACCCGCAAGCCATGTAAGGTGTGCAACGACAACAGAAAAAATGAAAGGGTGCCCATGAAGGTGGTAAAATTGTAGGTGCCGGAAGATCGATCTGTTCAAAAGGACTGGCTGAGAACCGATAAGACAGAAAACAAAAAGCGATCAGAAGGCTGGGAAAACACAGCTTCTTTACAGCACATGGCAGAAATGTTTGATCCAGCAACTGAACGCTGGCGCTTAAATGAAATGCGCCTATGCTTTCAGAAACATGAAGGCTTGCACGTTTATATTTGCCCGTGAAAATATTGGCGAGATGCGCAAATTGCTCATGCCGGCGTAAGTGCCCTTACTTATTGAATAGTTCGGTTAGGCAAATGTGTGAGATGCGATTCATCAAGCATCTCAACCCCTACCGATTTATCTTCTGCGTCAAAAAATTCCACCGAATAACCTTCTTTTCCACCCACAACGCCTAAGAATTCAACAACGGTGCCTACATCGCCCTGCTTCAGGCCATATTGAGGTACATCCTGCGAAAGCATTACCTGGGTGTACAATTTGAATTTCATAAACGCCTCCTGCTAAAACTCACAATTCTTCGGCGTCCTGGCAAAGGGTATCACATCCCTGATGTTGGTCATACCGGTTACAAACTGCACCATACGCTCAAAGCCAAGGCCGAAGCCGCTGTGCGGGCATCCGCCAAAGCGCCGGGTATCGAGGAACCATTCCATTTCGTGGGTGGGCACGCCCATAGCTTCCATGCGGGCCACCAGTTTGTCGTAGCGCTCTTCCCGTTGGGAGCCACCTACTATTTCGCCAATGCCGGGCGCCAGTATATCCATGGCAGCCACCGTTTCGCGGCCGGGCTCGCAGCCATCGTTCATACGCATGTAAAAGGCCTTGATGGCGGCAGGATAGCCGGTTACAATAACGGGCTTTTTGAAGTGCTTTTCCACCAGGTAGCGCTCGTGCTCGCTCTGCAGGTCAATACCCCATTTAACGTCGTACTGAAATTTCTTCTTCTTGTACGCCGGGCTATTCAGCAATATGTCGATTGCCTCAGTGTAGGATATACGCTCAAAGCGGTTGTTGCGTACAAACTCCAGCTTTTCGATCAGGCCCATTTCGCTGCGCTTGTCCTGCGGCAGGCTCTTTTCTTCGTCTTTCAGGCGGTCGTCCAGGAATTTGAGGTCGTCGGCATTGCGCTCCAGGGCGGCTTCAATGAGAAATTTTATGTAGTCCTCAGCCAGGTTTTGGTTGTCTTCAATATCGTAAAAAGCCATTTCGGGCTCTATCATCCAAAACTCGGCCAGGTGGCGGGCGGTATTGCTATTTTCGGCACGAAAGGTGGGGCCAAAGGTATATATCTCACTAAAGGCCATGGCTGCCAGTTCGCCTTCGAGCTGACCACTTACTGTGAGGTTGGTGCTGCGGCCAAAAAAGTCCTCGCGAAAATCAACGCTGCCATCTTCGTATTTGGGTGCGCTGCCATCTATGGGCAGGGTGGTTACTCTGAACATTTCTCCTGCGCCTTCGGCATCGCTTGCGGTAATGATGGGGCTGTTCCAGTAAATAAAACCGCGGCCCTGGAAAAACTCGTGGGTGGCGCTGGCCAGCGTGTTGCGCACCCTGAACACGGAGCCAAAGGTGTTGGTGCGCATACGCAGGTGGGCTATCTCGCGCAGAAACTCGAGGCTGTGCTTTTTGGGCTGCAGGGGAAATTTCTCCGGGTCGCTATCGCCAAGAATGTCTATATGTTCGGCCTGTATTTCCACCTTTTGGCCACTGCCTACGCTGGCTACCAGCTTACCTGTTACACGCAGGCAGGCACCTGTAGTAATGCGCTTAAGCAGGGCCTCGTTGGTATTCTCAAAATCAACTACAACCTGGATATTATTGATGGTACTGCCATCGTTGAGGGCAATAAAGCGGTTGCTGCGAAAGGTGCGCACCCAGCCCATTACGATTACTGACTGACCTGCTGGCTCGTTGGCCAGTGCTTCTTTAATTTTTACTCGATTGTTGAAAGCCATTGCTCAAACTCCTTTGTTGCCCGGCGCTGCTATTGGAGCCAACAGCTGGGCCTGTAAATGAAAAAACCCCCTTTCGGGGGCCGCAAAGATAGCGGGAATAAGCCTTTGCGGGTACATGTGTTTATCAGCTGGTTTTGTTCGTACCGGCCACTCATTTGCCTCAAAACCAGTGGCAAAGCTGCGCGGCAAAGTAATTTGACCAAGCTGTGTTTACCACAGCCGCCGTTTCTTTGCAGCCACATGAACACCGCCGGCTTTCTCACATGTACCAAACGCGCCTGGCACTTCTTTCTGGCATCAGGCGTGCTGCTCTTTTTGTACACCTACCTCAGCCACCTGGGTACCCTGCCGCTGGAAATACGCACCGATGAAGGACGCCGGGCGCTGGTAACCGCCGAAATGATGATTAGCGGCGATTATGTTAGCCCCACCCTCAACGGTGAACCCTTTTTGAACAAACCCCCGCTGTACAACTGGATCATGGCGGCGAGCTTTAAACTGGGTGGCAATTATCATCCTTTCTGGATGCGGCTGCCGGTTATCCTGTTTACCGCACTGTTTGGCTTTGCCATCTTTCGGTTTGTTGGCAAAGAACTGGGGCGCTTTGCCGGGTATGTAGTGGCGTTTGCCTTCATTACAAATGGTCGCATCCTCATTTACGATTCGCTGCAAAGTTTCATTGACATCGCCTTTGGCTTTGCCATGTACCTGCTTATGATGCTGGTGTACCATTATGGCAGGCAAAAGAAATATTGGCAACTGTTTATTTACACCTACCTGCTTACGGTAGTCGGCTACATGATGAAAGGTCTGCCGGCACTGGCGTTTCAGGCCATTACGCTGCTAACCTATTTTTTGTACACCCGGCGCTTTAAAGTATTGCTGGGCTTGCAACATATGGTGGGCATTGCAATATTTTTTGTATGCACGGCCGGTTATTACACCTTGTACTTCACCGCCAACCATATTACGCCTGCCGTGCTCTTTACACGCCTGCTTACCGAAAGCACCGACCGCACCGTGGTAAAGTTTGGTTTTTGGGAAACGGTGCTGCACTTTCTATACTACCCGTTGGAAATGATGTACCACTACGCGCCCTGGCTGTTGCTGATGGTGGTGCTGGTGCGCCGGGATTTCTTCCGCATCGTGAATGCGCATCCGTTTGTGCAGTTCAACTGGTGGGTGTTCTTTGCCAACTTCGTCATTTACTGGACAAGCCCGCAGGTGTATGCCCGCTACCTGTTTGCCCTGCTGCCCATGTTGTTTACGGTAGTGTTCTATGTGTTTTACACCTGCCTGCCGCCACGCAACAATTTGCGCAGGGTGCTTGAGTCTGTATTGGGTGGTGTGCTGGCCCTGTGTGCTACGGCCATGCTGGTGCTGCCTTTTGTAGAAGCTGCCAGCGGCAAAGTACACCTGGCGGCAGCCAAAGCATTTACCTGCGCCGCTTTGCTCGGGGCCCAGGCCTATACTTATTTTAAGCAACCATCTTATCGTTTGCCGCTGTTGGTGATTGGGCTATTTGTGATAAGGCTGGGCTTCAACTGGTTTGTAATAGACCAGCGGGGCGACTACCTGCGGCAGGCCGAAAAAGATGCCGCCACTATTGTAAACCTCAGCCAGGGCCGGCCGCTGTACCTGCTACGCGGCGCCAATGTGGGCAATTTCGATGGCATGAGTTTTCATATAGCTACTCGGCGTAACGAGATATTGGCTTACGATTCAAGTTTTTCGCCGAAAGCTTATTATATCTGCGATTCGGCATCATTAAGCGGAAAAACTTTTGCCACATTACATAGTTTCGAAAATCACCTGGCACCGAGATTGCACCTTGTCAAATTTTCCCAATAGCTCCACAGTCCAAACAGATCAACCGTCAAGCTGATTCGCTATCCGATCCCTGGTCCTTCTGCCGGCTGCTTTCAAATTCAGCCAAAATCTGCCGCGCCCTTTCAAAATCGGTCTCGGCAACCATCACCTTTACCGAACCGGCCCCGCCCGGCGCTGAATACCAGGGCATGAGGGTGCCCATAATTTCATCTTTCAGGTAGGCGGCTATGCCTTCGCTTCGGAGGATGCTTTGTACCAGGCCGGCTTCTATAATGTCGCTACTGTAGGCTTGTACCAGGTGTTGTGTGGGATCTGTCATGGCTTAAAGGTACAATGAGTCTTTGCTTCTTTGCATGATTAAAATGCATTCAGACCCCGAGCAGCTGTTAATACGTAAGGAAGAAAAAGCCCTTCCAACACGCTCTATGATACCCTATGGCTGTACAAAACTTTTCATCATACTGAAAAGAGACCCCCAAAACCGGAAAAGTTTTCATCGTACTTAAAACTTTTGCCTAAAACAAAAATCTTTTCATCATACTGAAAACTTTCGGACTGGCCTGGTACATCATTGCAACTCAAGCCTGCAAATGCAAAATGGGGACAAGCCCATCGCCTTCCCCCCGCATCATTTTTGCCTGTATGGCCAATCGGTCTACTTAAAAATCTTAACCGGGTAGGCCTCGGCCTGCTTCTTGTAGTCGGCCCAATTGCCCTTCAGGAAGCCTTCGCCTTTTTGCACGGCCTGGTTTACCAGGTCTTCGGCAATTTTCAGCGCCCGTTCTTCCTGCTCGCCCGGCATGGCGTTCTTGCCCATCACCAGCCTGCGGGCTTCATTCAATTTTTCCTGAACAGTTAGCTGGTAGGGCGTGCCATAGCCTTGCTTTTCCTGGCGCTTGCCAAACATGAATTCGCGAACCCCTTTAATGCTGTCCTGCATAGCTTTGCCGGCCTTGCGCAGGCTGTCGGCATCCTTGCCTTCGGCATCTTTTAGCAGGGCTTCCATTTTTTTAATGGCATCTTCCGCATCGGTAAGCTGGTCGGTAAGCGTGGTGAGGCGTGCTATTTGAATGTTTAGCTTTTCGGTCATGCTTCGCTGTGCGGCCCTTACCGCGGCAGGATAGGTAGCGCGTGGGTCGTATTGCACGGTCAGCATCAAGCTGTCGGTTTCCTTGCCTGCGCTCAGCACTACTTTGTAGGTACCGGGTTCGGCCATCATACCACCGCGGGGCTCGGGTGCGCCGGGTCGGGGCTTGGGCTGCTGCGGCATGCGGATTCCTTTGGTTTCATAGCCCCAGTAAATGCGGTTGAAACCGGTATCGGCCTTGGTTTTAAAGGTGCGGATGGGATCAGGCGAGGCACTTACCGCCATGGGATAAATTTTTACCGTTAAGCTATCGGCCACGCGGCCTTTGCTGGTATCGCCGGGCGCCTTGGGCTTCAGGAAGAAGTTGATGGGCGCATCGTCGCGGCGGTTGGTGCCGGCGTAGGTACCCCAGCTGCTCCATTCTATGCCGGGAGGACCTTTTTGGGTAACCTGGTAGGCTATCGGCGACTCATAGGCGATGAGCTTTTTATCGGCAGGAAGGCTGCCCTTGTTAGCCGCCAGGGCACGCAGCGGACGGATATCATCCAAAATATACAGTGCCCTGCCAAAGGTGGCAATAGAAAGGTCAGCCTCACGCTCCTGAATGGCAAGGTCGTAGGTGCTTACCGAGGGGTAATCGTTTTTGAACTGCTGAAAACTGCCGCCATTGTCCAAGCTGATCCACAGGCCATGCTCGGTGCCTGCAAATATGAGGTTTGGCTGCACGGGATCCTGCAGTATGCACAAAGCATAACCCTTCACTTTCTTTTCATCCACCAGGCGCGTCCATGTTTTGCCATAATCGGTAGTGCGGAAAATGTAGGGTGCAAAGTCGCCCTGCCGGTAGTCGTTGGCCACTACAAAGGCCTCGCCGGCATTATAGCGGCTGGCCCGTATTTGAGGCACCCAGCAGTTTTTGGGCATGCCGGTAATGCCGGCAGTCAGGTTGCTCCAGGTTTTGCCGCCGTCGCGGGTTAGCTGCACCTGCCCGTCGTCGGTGCCTACCCACAGCACATCCTTTTCCTTGTACGAAGGCTCAATGCACAGGATGGTGCAGTGGTTTTCGGCATTGGTAATGTCTATGGTAAGGCCGCCGTTTTCATCCTGCTTTTGCTTATCGGCGTTGTTGGTAGTCAGGTCGGGGCTAATGATGGTCCACGAGGTACCCTTATTGGTGCTTTTGTGCACAAACTGGCTACCGTAGTAAATGGTGGCCTTGTCAAAATTATCCTGCCCAAAGCCGCTGTTCCAGTTAAATCGCAGGCGTGTTTTGGCATCGGGTGTAGGGGGGCGAATACCCCAGTCTTCACCCGTTTCGCGGTTCACCCTGCTCAGGCTGCCGCCCTGGCTCATGCTGTACACCCATTTGCTGTTTTCGGGGTCGGGTATTACGTCAAAGCCATCGCCGCCGCCTACGCCCTGCCAGTAGCTGTTGCGCAGGCCACCCTGTGCCCATACATAGGCGGGGCCATGCCAGCTGCCATTGTCCTGCAGGCCACCCATTACGTTGTAGGGTATTTCGTTGTCTACATTTATGTGGTAAAACTGGCCCAGGGGCAGCTTTTCGTCAAACTGCCAGGTGCGGCCCCTGTCACGGCTGATGGCAATACCGCCGTCGTTGCCATCAATGATAAACGAAGGATCGTTGGGGTGTATCCACCAGGCATGGTGATCGGGATGCACGCCATTGTACGGAATAATGGTTCTGAAGCTTTTACCGCCATCATCGCTTTGCATAATCACCTGGTTAATGTTGTACAGGCGATTCTCGTTTTGCGGATCTACGGCTATATCCTGAAAGTAAAACGGCCGGTTGGTTACATACTGCGGTTCGTCGTTCACCTTTACCCAATTGGCGCCACCGTCTTCGGTGCGGTACAGGGCGTTCTTTTTGGCTTCAACCATGGCGTAGATCACATCTGGCTCGCTGCGGCTAATGGCCAGGCCCATGCGGCCCGTGCTGTCGTCGGGCAGGCCTTCTTTCTTGCCCAGTTTCTTCCAGGTTTTGCCGCCATCCCAGGTAGCATACAGGCCGCCGCCCTTGCCGCCACTCGTAAAGCTCCAGGGGGTGCGGCGGTGCTGCCACATGTTTACCAGCAGTTTGTTGGGGTTGGCAGGGTCCATCACCATATCGCCCACGCCGGTGCTGTCGTTGGTGTACAGTATTTTTTGCCAGGTAGCGCCACCGTCTGTTGTTTTAAACACGCCCCGCTCGGGGTGCGCTGCGTAGGGGTTGCCAATAGCGCCCACATACACGGTATTGGGATTGGTGGGGTCCACCAGAATGCGGTGGATGTTGCGCGTTTTCTCAAGCCCCATGTTCTGCCAGGTTTTGCCGGCATCGAGGCTGCGGTAAATACCCCCGCCAATATTGATGGAGTTGCGAGGATTGCCCTCGCCGGTGCCTACCCATACCACGTTGGGATTGCTTTGAGTAATGGCTATGGCGCCAATGTTTTGAATGGGCTGCTCATCAAAAACCGGACTCCAGGTAGCACCGCCATTAACAGTTTTCCATACGCCGCCACTGGCCGCGCCAATGTAAATAATGTCGGGGTTGGCGTGTACGGCATCAATGGCGGTTACACGGCCACTCATACCGGCAGGGCCAATGCTGCGGGCTTTCAGGTTGGCAAAGTGCTTTCCAAGGTCAACTGTTTGGCTACTTGCGGCCATCGCAAGGCAGCACAGAGCCGATAGCAGGCAGGATAGTTTTCTCATGCAGAAAAAAGATTTGTGTTTTTTAAACGACAGATGGAGGGCGAACCTACTGAAAGAGAGGGAAATGGTGAGGAACGAAAATTGGAAGCTCCACTATTATCTTCGAATGCCCCAAAACACGGAATCCCAAACAAATATGATTCAAACCATGCGTAAACTTTTGATAACGATTGAAAAAGGAAAAGACCAATATGCAGCCTACAGCCCGCAGCTGGCTGGTATCTATGGCACCGGCGATACTGCGGAAGAAGCCAAAGAGTCTGCTTTGAAAGCCATAGAACTACTCAAGGCAAACAATGATCCCAAAAATATTCCCGCCGTACTGAAAGGAGATTTCGAACCCGTTTTTCATTTCGATACCCAAAGCCTGCTCACCTATTTCGAAGGCGTATTCACCAATGCTGCCCTTGAACGGATCACAGGCATCAATCAAAGGCAACTGCAACACTATGCCAGCGGATTAAAAAACTCACGCCCTGCGCAAAGGCTCAAAATACAAAATGCCCTTCGCCGCCTTGGGTCAGAGTTGATGCAGGTAGAAGTGTAACAATAAATCTCTTTCTAATTATTGCCATATGCTTAAACACAGCTGAGGTCACCCTGCATTTGCCATAATTTGAACTGGCCTCCACTTTGCACAAATCCTCTTTACCCCATATTACTTACCTTTCACCCCTGCCATTGCCTGCCATAATTGAGAAAACGGATCTTAATTATTGCAGGAAAGCTATGACCGCAGAAGAACAAAGGCTAAAAGTAAATGCCGCCAAAAAGGTGCCGCTGGAGCAGTGGGGGCCATACCTGCCCGAACGTCAATGGGGTACCGTACGTGAAGACTACAGCGCCAACGGCGATGCATGGAACTACCTTAATTTCGATAAATCGCACTACAAGGCCTACAAATGGGGCGAAGATGGCATTGCCGGCATTTGCGACTACTTTCAAAACCTGTGCTTTGCCTTCACCTTCTGGAACGGCCACGACAGCATCCTTAAGGAAAAACTTTTTGGCCTTGGCAACCACGAAGGCAACCATGGCGAAGATGTAAAAGAACTGTACTACTACCTTGACAATACGCCCACGCACTACTACATGCAGGCGCTGTACAAGTACCCGCAGCAGGCCTTCCCCTACGATAAACTGCGCGCCGAAAACCGTAAACGCAGCAAACTGGAACCCGAGTACGAACTGCTGGATACCGGCCTGTTTGAACACAACCGCTATTTTGACCTTACCATTACCTATGCCAAGCACAGCAAAAAAGATATTGCTATCCGCCTTGATGTAACCAACCGCTATCATCAGGCCGCACCCATCACCATACTGCCCAAATTGTGGTTTTTCAACCGCTGGGGCCACAGCAAAATGGTGAAGCCGCCCGCAATAAAGCAGATATCCGACACCTGCGTCAAGGCGAGCTACGAAAGGCTGGGTAATTACTACCTCTACTTTCAGAAAGCCGCAGATGTACTGTTTACCGAAAATGTAACCAATACCGAACGGCTGAATGGCACGCCCAATGAAACACCCTTTGTAAAAGACGCATTTCACGATGCCATCATCCACGGTAAGCACTTCGACAAGCTGCGCAAACGCAGGTACGGCACCATATGCTCGCCGGTGTACCGCTGCACGGTGCCGGCCCATGGTACCAAAACCTTTTACCTGCGCCTCACCGAATCGCAACTGGAAGCGCCTTTTCAAAAAGGATTTGAATCTATTTTTGAAAAACGTCTTCACGAAGCTGATGATTTTTACAATAGCATCCTGCCTAAAGGCATCGCTGCAGATCACCGGCCGATACAGCGGCAGGCGCTATCCGGGCTGTTGTGGAGCAAGCAGTTTTACTATTACGATGTAGAACGCTGGCTGGCCACCGACGAGCATGGCAAACCCGCCCAGCCCCAACGAAAAACAGGCCGCAATCACCAGTGGCTGCACCTCAAAAACCAGGACATCATTTTGATGCCCGATAAATGGGAATGCCCCTGGTACGCTGCCTGGGATCTAGCCTTTCACTGCATAGCCATGGCTATGGCAGACCCCGTGTTTGCCAAGCATCAACTGCTGCTCATTATGCGCGAATGGTACACCAAACCCGACGGGCAATTGCCGGCCTACGAGTGGAACTTCAGCGATGTAAACCCGCCCGTACAGGCCTTTGCAGCACTGGAAATTTACCGCATCGAAAAACAGCAAACCGGAAAGGGCGATGTCGCTTTTTTAAAACGCGCCTTCCAAAAGCTAATCATCAACTTTACGTGGTGGATCAACCGTAAAGACCCCAACGGCAACAACCTGTTTGAAGGCGGCTTCCTGGGGCTGGACAATATTGGCGTGTTTAACCGCAGCATACAACTGCACAGCCAAATGCAACTCGACCAGGCCGATGGCACAAGCTGGATGGGCATGTATGCCCTTAACCTGATGGACATGGCCATCGAAATTGCGCTGCACGACAAATCGTTTGAGGATTCGGCTACCCGCTTTTTTGAGCACTTTGTGCTGATAGGCGAGGCGCTGAACGAGCTGCACCTGTGGAACGAAGAAGACAAGTTTTTTTACGATACCCTGTGCCGTGCTGATGCGGCGCCTATTCAATTGCGCATACAAAGCATTGTGGGCCTCACCACGCTGTTTGCCGTATCGGTAATAGAAAAAGAGGCCCTGAACAAACTGGACGACTTCTATGATGAGATTGTGCTGCATGGTTGAGCAAAAAAGTTCCATATTTCTTTCAGTATCACATATACTCAGTTTTTCACCCCAATTTGGTTTTAAAAAGCACACTTCAATAAACGGACTA
>Ga0114939_10000875_pt1 | contig 24596 bp, 23 predicted proteins | sample AshMeaCrysSpring_FD_87196 | JGI IMG/M metagenome (GOLD analysis project Ga0114939, IMG submission 87196) | Groundwater microbial communities from Big Spring, Nevada to study Microbial Dark Matter (Phase II) - Ash Meadows Crystal Spring | ecosystem: Environmental > Aquatic > Deep subsurface >...
AGGTCCTGCGGTCTCCAGGACCGCATCCAAGTGCCGGAACACCACGGCCTCGGTCTCCCCGTTCACCCGCTCGGTGAGGGTCTCGCCGACGCATAGAATGGGCGTGAGCCCCGCGGCCAGGGCCTGGGCGTACTTCGCGGCGATGATCTCGTCGGTCTCGCCGTAGTATTGGCGCCGCTCGGAGTGTCCCAGGATGACGTAGGCGCAGCCGAGATCCTTGATCATGCCGGCGGACACCTCGCCCGTGTAGGCCCCGCTGGCCTCGGCGGCGGCGTTCTGGGCACCCACTGCCACGCGCGTGCCGGCCAGGGCCGCCACGGCTTGCCCGAGGTAGGGGAAGGGAGGACAGACAAGGACCTCAGTCTTGGACAGACCGGCCACGCCCTCCTTGATGCCGGCCAGGAGCGCCTCGGCGCTCGCCTTGCTGCCATTCATCTTCCAGTTTCCGGCCACCAGGGGTTGGCGCATTGTGTACCTCCGTCAATTCGAGCCGGAAAGGTTATCGTCTGGCCCTGCCAAAAGCAACCCCAACCGCGGGCGACACGTGAACCGATGCCCGGCTTTCCCTTACACTTGCGCCATGTCCAAAACGAGAAAGCAGACCGGGGGCGGCTCGACCATCGCCCTCAACAAGAAGGCGAGCCACGACTATCAGATCGAGGAGCGCTACGAGGCAGGCATTGTGTTGGCAGGCTGGGAGGTCAAGAGCCTGCGAGCGGGGCGGGTGCAGCTCAAGGAGAGCTACGTCAGAATTCTCAACGCCGAGGCCTTCCTGGTCGGGGCCCACGTCTCGCCCCTGCCCACCGCGTCCACCCACGTCAACCCGGACCCGGTGAGGAGCCGCAAGCTACTGCTCCAGCGGTCCCAGCTCAATAAGCTGGTCGGTCTCACCGAGCGCGCGGGCTATACCCTGGTCCCAACAGCCCTGTACTGGAAGCAAGGTCGGGCGAAGCTGGAGATCGGCCTGGCCAAGGGCAAGAAGCTCCACGACAAGCGCGCCGACGAGAAGGACAAGGCCTGGCAGCGGGAGAAGCAGCGGATCTTCAAGCAGCGCTGACCGGGGCCAGGCGGGCCGGGACAGGCCCCTGGGCCCATCCTGGTCGATCCTCATCGCCAGCCCCGCAGCCTCAACTCGCCCCAGCTCGGTCTCGGGCCCCGCCGCGCTGGCGGTGCGACCCCGGCGTCGGCCTTGATCGCTAGCCAGGCTCGGACCAGATGACCACCCCTGTGTAGGCGGTCACCAGGACCAGGATGCCGAAGGCGATGCGGTACCAGGCGAAGAACGTGAAGTCGTGGCGGCTGATGTAGCGCAGCAGACCACGCACCGCGAGGAAGGCCGACACAAACGAAGTCACCCCGCCGACCAGAAACAGGGGGATGTCGTCCAGGGTCAAAAGGTCGAGGTGCTTGTACACGTCGTAGAGCGTGGCAGCGAGCATGGTCGGGATCGCCAGGAAGAAGGAGAACTCCGTGGCAGTCCGCCGCTCCAGCCCGAAAAAGAGCCCGCCGATGATGGTGGCCCCGGACCTTGAGGTCCCGGGGATCATGGCGAGGGTCTGGGCGAAGCCCACCAGCAAGGCATCCCTCCAGGTCATCTCGTCGACGCTGAAGACCCTGACCCTGTGATCCCTCCGCTCGGCCCAAAGGATCAACAGGCCGCCGACGATGAAGGCCATGGCCACCGTCAGGGGGTTGAACAGATAGGCCTTGATGGCACTGGCGAAGATGAACCCCAGCACTGCCGACGGCAGAAAGGCAACGATCACGTTGACGGCGAAACGCCGCGCGCCCCGCTCCGAGGGCAGGCCTATCAGGACCTGGCCCAGCTTCGCCCGGTACTCCCAGACGACGGCAAGGATGGCCGCCAACTGGATGGCGATCATGAAGACCTTGGCCCGCTCGCCGCCGAAGCCGAGCAGGTCCCCGGCAATGATCAGGTGACCAGTGCTGGATACGGGGAGGAACTCCGTCAACCCCTCGACGATGCCGAGGATTGCCGCCTTGGCGAGCAGGATAACGTCCATCGGGTTGTCTCTAGGAAGCAAAAAGGGACGCGGATTATACCGGGTCGACCCTGGCCTCGTGCGGGACAAATCCACGGCGCTGGCATGCCCCTGCCCCATTTTCAGTTTGACGCCAAGGCCCCACGCCTGTGGCAATTGGCCCGTTCTGCCCCAGGCCGCAAAGGTACGCCACAGCGCGCCTCGCAGCCCCGCGCAGGGCAATCGACGGTCTGCATGCGCACGGGCCCATCATTGCCCCGACCGGTGAATGCATCCCCGCCTGGTATAGCCCGCTTCTCGGTCTGCCCGGCTAATCCGCACCCGATCCAGGTCCGGACCTGTGGGTGGCGATGGGCCGCCAGTAATCGTTCGTCCCCCTCCCCAATAGGCGGCCTGGTCATTGCACCCGTGCGGGCTTTGGCCGGCCTCGTCCCTGCCCGGCGAATGGCGCCGGGTCGGACCTGACTATGGGCCTGGAACGTGGGGGCCGCCAGTGGAGCAGCAAACCCATAATGACGGATTCGTTGCCTACTGCTTGACTTCGGATCGGTTTCCACCAATTATATTTGCGATGCCGGATTGGAGCCGGTGTCGTACCGAGACAAGCACAACCCAAGCGGAGGTTTAACGTGGAATACAACGACCTGAGCGTCGACGAGATTCGGCAGCAGTTGGAGCAACTCGCGCAGAGCAAGGCAAACCTCGAGAGCGCCCTGGAGCGTCGTCGTCAGGAAGCCAAGGCCGACGTGGCACAACAGGTTCGGGAGATGATCCTGAGCAATGGCTATGAAATCGATGAGATCCTGCCCTACGTGGCTCGGCGCAAGCGCCGCGGGCAAGCCGCCAAGAAGGCGGTCACCGAGTATCAGTACACTCGTTACGCAGACCCCCAGGACCCCTCGCACGTCTACGTTCGTGGTGTCATTCCCGGCTGGATGAAGGAGCGCATGCAAGAGCAGGGCTACGACCCGAGCTCCAGGAAGGACCGCGAGTCCTTCAAGGCCAACTACCTCACGGCCCTGGAACCATAGGCACATCCCCCTGCCTCGGGAGGCCCAGGACTGAGCGCCACCAGGGGTTAGATTTACGGACCGTCTCGCAGTGACTGCTGACCTCGGGACGGCCGCCCACTAAGGATCGCGGCAGGGCATGCCTGCCATGACGAGCGTGCATTGTCCCCACCGCCCCCTCAACACGGCCCCTCGCCAAGCGGCAGAGGGGAGACGCACGCGGTGCCGCGCGCGCCTCTACCTCAATCACTCAGACAGACGCGCAATGGTTACGCCAGTGGCATCGGTGCAGCGGCTACTGCGGGAGACCACTGGCCACGACGCCCCCACCACGGGCCAAGGCTCAATCCCTGGGCACGAGGTCCCGATAGGCATGCCAGGTGGCATGTCCCACCAGAGGCATGGTGACTAGCAAGCCGATATAGAAGGTAACGATCCCAACCCCGACGAACATGACGATCAGGCACGCCCACAGGGTCATCGCCTGCCAGTTGACCCGCACGGCCTCCACACTGGTGCGCATGGCGGTCATGACGTCGGTATCGCGGTCCATGAGCATGGGCACCGTAATGGCGCTGATGGCGTAGGTGAAGGCGGCAATGACGGCGCCGGTTAGGATGCCCGAAAAGACGAACAGCGAGCTGTCTCCCGACAAGAACACCGCCGGAATGAAGTTCTCCCAGGTCGGCACCGGTCTGTCATAGAGCAGGGCAAATAACAGAAGGCCGGCCAGCATCCAGACCAGAAGGATCATGACCAGGACTAGGGCCATGGCGCCGAGCTGGACGTCATTGCGACGCCATGCCTCCAAGGCCTGACAGAACCTCAGCTCGTCGCCCTTCTCCAGATTCTCGCTGATCTGGTAAAGACCGATACCGAGCAAGGGCGCCACCAGGAAGAACCCCGCGGCCAGGGGCGGGATGATGAAGAACAGGTCCTCCGCCACCAGACCCAGCGTCAACAGGTAGCTCAACAGGACGAAGAAGGCCCCGTACAGGAGGCTGAAACGCGGGGCCCGGGTCAAATCGCTCCAACCCTTGGCGAGCCACTCCCAGGGGCTGTCGAAGGTGATGGTGCTGACCCTGGGGCGGGTACCCGGTCGGGTCTCTGGGTTGGCGGTTGCGGCTTGCGCCATGGCGGTCTCCTCCTTTGGTCTGGTTGTGGTCAGATGGGTGGTGTGGCGGCGTTTAACAGGGTCGAGAAGTCTCGCGCCATGATAGCCGGCTCATGGGGTGTACTGAAGATGGCCGCAAGGCGACCCTCCGGGTCGATCAGGTAGATCGAGGCCGAGTGGTCCATGGTGTAGCCGAGGGCACTCTTCGTATCCTCGACCCGCACATAAAGGCCACCCAGGTCACGCGTCAGGCCCCGGAGCACCTCCTGCGAACCGGTCGCACCCAGGAACGCCGGATGGAAGTGACGGACGTATTGCGCGAGCCGCTCTGGGGTGTCGCGCTCCGGGTCCACGGAGATGAGCAGGAATTGGGGCGCAGGTGCCGCCGCGGCGGCGATCTGCCTTTGCAGCGCCACGAAGGTCGCCATGGTCATGGGGCAGACGTCTGGGCAGGTCGTGTAGCCGATGGCGGCGAAGGTCCAGTGGCCGGCCAGGCCCTCGCCGGTCAGGGTCTGTCCGTCCTGGTCGGTCAGGGCGAAGGGCTTGAGCGGCTTGGGCTGTGGCAACTGGGTCCCGGCCTGGAGCTGCACTGTGGCAGGACCCGGCACGCTCTTGCGTTGTCCGGTCCAGTCGGCGCCGAGCCATAGACCCGCCAACACCGCAAGGACGGCGAGCGTTACAGCGACTGGTGCGGTCGGGAAGGGCTGGGGCTCGGGCGAGCTCATGCCGCGTCCCTCCGGGGTGCCGGTCCCGCAGCACCGGCCTCGGTAATGGCCGGAGGCGGTGGGCTCAAGGCATGCACCAGTGACAGGACGGTGAGCAGCAACAGGGCGGCGCCCCCGTTGTGCGCCACCGCAAGCCCCAGGGGGAGTTGGGCCAGGACGTTCGCGATCCCGAGACCGACCTGGAGCGCGAGCACAACGACCAGGGCCTTCGCCAAGCGACGGTGCACCGGCCGCCCGGCGCGGCGGACCAGGACCAAGGCAAAGATGCCAAGGTAAAGCAGGACCACCAGGGCCCCGGCACGGTGAGTCAGATGGATGGCGGTCCGTGCGGGCCCGTCCAGGAGCCCGCCTTCGTAGTCCAACCCCATCGGGCGCATCAGACTGAAGCCCGCCGCGAAATCCGCCCTCGGCCACCAGGCGCCGCCCTGGCAGGTCGGGAATTCCGGACAGGCAAGGGCCGCGTAGTGGGTGCTGGTCCAACCGCCGAGCAGGACCTGGGCGCAGACGAGCCCCAGGCCCAGCCAGGCCCAGGGTCTGAGGCGCGCCAGCTCAGGCGATACCCGGGCCACGAAGAGCCGCCCCTGGCGCAGGCTCAGCCACCACAGCAAGGCCAGTGTCGCCAGCCCCCCGACGAGGTGAAGGGTCACGATCGTTGGATTGACCAAGAGGGTGACGGTCCACATCCCCAGCAGACCCTGAAAGATCACCAGGGCCACCAGCAGGGTGGGCAGTCCGACCGGAAGGCCCGAACGCCGCCCGGCCCAGGCAATCCCCGCCATGACCAGGATGACCAACCCCAGCCCGCTGGCCAGGTAACGGTGGACCATCTCCTTCCAGGCCTTGGCGGAATGGACCGGCCGCTCGGGAAAGGCGGCGTTGGCCTCGGCCACCGCCTGTGGCTGACTGGGGGCGATCAGGCGGCCATAGCACCCCGGCCAGTCCGGACAGCCGAGTCCGGCATGGGACAGCCGCACGTAGGCGCCAAGCATGACCACTGCCAGTGTGATGAGGGCCGCGAAGGCGGCGAGGGCGGCGAATCTGCTTCGCTTCAATTGGAGGCTCTCCTAGAATGCGCGGCTGGACATCGTCAGGGGCGGGGCCTGCATGGCGAACGATATTAAGGCGACAGGAATTGGCCAAGGGTCACTCGCTGGTCCAACCGCCGTGGCACTGGCGCGCGGCTGGTTGGGACTCGGCGTGCTCGCCCTGGCCCTGGCCGGGATCTTCGCCGTGCTTCTGGTGCTGGCCCGCTCCCCAGGGCTGGCCTGGCTCTTCCCGACCCAGGACTTCTTCCGCACCGCACTGGTGGTGCACGTGGACCAGTCGATCCTGATCTGGTTTCTGGCCTTCTCCGGCGTCCTCTGGGCCTTGGCGCCAGGGAACTGGCCGCGCCTGTCCCGCCTCGGCCTGGCGGTGGCGACCCTCGGCTGCCTGCTGGTGGCCGCCTCTCCCTTCCTTGGGGCCAGCGCCCGCGAATTGAACAACTATATCCCAGTCCTGGACGCCCCCGTGTTCTTCTGGGGCCTCGCCCTGTTCGCCAGCGGCAGTCTGTTTCAGGTCGCGGCCTATCTCGGAGGGGCCCTGCGGCGCGTCCGATTCGCGGACCCGATCGCCGTCGGCAGCACGACGGCGGCCATCGGGGCCCTGATCGCCGCGCTCTCCCTGGGCTGGTCCTGGCTCGACCTGACCAAGGCCGGCACCGGTATCGCCTACGAGCTCCTGTTCTGGGGCCCTGGGCACGTCCTGCAGTTCGTCTACACACAGGTCATGCTGGTGGCCTGGCTCTGGCTGGCCCGAGACCTGGGACGCCCCCTGGGCCTGGCCGATGGCGCCCTGTCATGGCTCCTGGTGCTTGGGGTGTTGCCGTTGATCGCGGTGCCCCTGATCCATGCCGTCTACCCGCCTGGCACTGGGGAGGTACGGATCGCCTTCACTCGCCTGATGCAGATTGGCAACGGCCTGGCAGCGGTGCCGCTGGGCCTGCTCTTGGTCATCGCCCTGGCGCGCCACCGCCGAGTGCCGCTGGGGCCCTCGCATGGACCACAGTACCGGGCACTGGTCGCATCCCTGACCCTGTTCGCCGCCGGCGGCGTCCTGGCGGTGGCCATCTCCGGGGTCAACACCATGATCCCGGCCCACTACCATGGCTCCATCGTCGGCGTCACCCTGGCCCTGATGGGCCTCACCTACCACCTGCTCCCCACCCTTGGCCTCGCCCGCCCGGCCGGACGGATGGCGAGGGTCCAGCCCTGGACCTATGCGGGCGGCCAATTGTTGCACATCGCCGGGCTGGCGGCCTCCGGGGCCATGGGCATCCAACGCAAGACCGCGGGCGCCGCCCAGGGGCTGGACACCTGGCAGGCCAAGGCCGCCATGGGGGTCATGGGGATCGGCGGCCTCCTGGCGATCATCGGCGGCGTCCTCTTCGTCCTGGTGGTCATCCGGGCCCTGATGCACAGGCGCCAGGCGTAGGGTCCGCTGCGCGGACCGTCCGGAAAAGCCCCCGGCACTAGGGTTCCTTGAGCGAGCCTCATCTTCACAATTGAGTCAAACTTTCTCGGCCAACCAAGGCGCTCGCCCTGTTACGGACTGAGAATAAATGGACAGGATTAACAGGATTTCGCAGGATTAACAGGATTTTTTTCTCTGGAAATCCTTTTATCATCCTGTTAATCCTGAAGAATCCTGTTAATCCTGTCCTATTACAGGCCGTCCGTTGCGGACTGCGAACTTGAACCACGGACCTGTCGGTCTGAGGCACAGCCTCGCTAGCCCGTGACGAGCGGCAGGTAGTGATCCGCCAGCAGGAACCCGAACAGCCACATCAAGTAGCGGATGGAGTACAGGAACGTCGGCATGGCGTGCCCGTCGCCCTCGTCCGCCCAGAGGCGCAGGGCGAAGTAGACAAAGCGCACGCCGAGGACCACTGCCCCGGCCAGGTATAGGAGCCCGCTCATGTGGGCCAGGAAGGGCAGCAGGGAGGCCAGCAGTAGCATCAATGTGTAGATAACGATCTGTTGCTTGGTGAAGGCGACCCCGTGGGTGACCGGCAGCATCGGGATCTCCGCCTTGGCGTACTCGGCGCGACGGCGGATGGCCAGGGCCCAGAAGTGGGGCGGGGTCCACAGGAAGATGATGAGCAACAGCATGACCCCCTCGACCCCGACCTCGCCGGTCACCGCGGTCCAGCCCAACAGCGGCGGGGCAGCCCCGGCGATGCCGCCCCAGACGATGTTCTGGGGTGTGGCGCGCTTGAGGTAGCTCGTGTAGATCACCGCATACCCGATGAAGGCGGCAAAGGTGAGGATGGCCGTGAGGGCGTTGACCAGGGTGGACAGGACCAGCATCGACACCGCCACCAGCGCCAGGGCGAACGCCAGGGCGTGTGGGGCATCGAGGTCCCCGCTGGGCAGCGGGCGGTTGCGGGTGCGGTCCATGAGGCCGTCGATGCGCTGATCGACGACATGGTTCAAGGCCGCCCCGGCGGCGGAGGCCAGGCCGATCCCGATGAGCCCGAAGACCAGGGGCTGGACCGGGACCATCCCCGGGGTGGACAGCAGCATCCCCACCAAGGCCGTAAACAGGATCAGCGCCACCACCTTGGGTTTGGTCAGGTCGTAGTAGCGCCGCCAGGCAATGCCTTGGATCTTGCAAACGGTCATGGCGCCGAGGGCACCCCGGCCGACGGCAGGCGGAGACGCCATGACCGTTTCCCTCACCCCGGCCCTCTCCCAATGGGAGAGGGGGGCTTGGTGCGCCTGCGGCGCGGCTTTCCCGCTAAGGGTGATGTCACTTGTGGCCATAGCCTGCACCTTTGATCCAGTTCTTCGACGCCTTGATCAGGCGCCCCATGTCTTTCAATATGTCTTTCGCGGGGGCATCCGGCGCATAGCGCATCATCAGGTTGCCCATGGGGTCGAGGATATAGACAAGATCCAGGGCCTGGGGCCCCTGCCCGAGGGCGCCGATGAGCCAGGCGGCCCCGGCCGCGTCCGTCACGGCCACCGCCATCCCCCGAAACTCCTGCGCCAGCGCGGCACCCGTGGCCGAGGCCCCGGGATCGGTCAGGATCAGGAGGCGCTCGACGCTCAGGCTGCCGTCTCCAAGGGCCAGGCGGATCTGCCGGAGGTCATGCAAGCGCTCGCGGCAGGCATCCGGGCAATCGCCCCCGCCCAGGTACACCAGGGTCCACTTCCCCTCCAGCTCGGACCTGTCCAGGGCGACGCCTGCGGGTGTCGTCAGCCTGAGGTCCGCGGGCATCGCCACCACGGGTGAGATCAGGGTCCCGAGGTTGCTGCGTCCACTCGGACGGTACTGTGGGTTGAAATAGAAGAACCAGGCCGCCAGGACCGGCGCGGCAAAGAGCGCGACCATGATCATCAGAGTCCGGACGCCGCGGCGCCCAGGTTCGGCGCCGGCACCCTGCACCGCCTGCCCCGGGCCGCCGCTCATGTCGGCTCCCCCGACTTGGGCCTGGCCTCGCGGCTCAGCCGAACCCAGATCGCCAGCGCGATCAGGGCGAAGGCGAACCACTGCACCGCGTAGCCGAGGTGCATCCCCTCCTTGGGCATCTCCCTGGGCCAGTCGCGCACGAAGCCGCCCTCGCTGGAGGGATCCAGGAGTATCACCACAGGCTGCACCGGGTGAGGGACCCTGGCCCGATAGAGATCGACGGTGAGATAGGGCCAGCGCCCGCCCCAGTTGGCCGCGGCGTCCGCCCCGGATTGCAGGACCAGTGCCGGCGGGGCTGGGATGTGGGTCTGGCCGGTCACCGAGACCACCCCTGCGGGCACCGGGGCCTCGGTTGGACCGCCCCGGGCATCGCCGGGGATCCAACCCCGATTCACCAGGACCCGCATCTCCCCGCCGTCGATGCGCAGCGGGGTGACGACGTGAAAGCCGGTCTTGCCCGCATGGCGCCGGGCCTCCAGAAGGATTTGCCCGTCCGCCTCATAGACCCCGGTGGCACTCAGGTCCCGATAGCGCAGCGGCTCGGCCGCCACCAGGTCCTGGCCCAGGGTCAGGGCCGGCAGTTGCCCCTGGGCCTCCAGATCCTCTGCCTGCCGCGCCTTCTCCGCCGCCCGCCCGAGCTGCCAAAGCCCCAGAGCCACGAAGCTGGCGATGGCGAGCCCGAGGACCAGGGTCGGCAGCCAGCGAAGACGAAACGCGGAATCGCCAAGGCGCATGAGGATGCTATATTCCTGTCCATGTTGCGCCGGCGTTACGATGGCCGCGGACATCAACAACCGCCAAACACACGAGGGGGAATCATCATGGAGCTTATGTTCAAGATGCCGGTGATACTGGTCCTGGTCTTCATCGTCTTCTCGTTGGGCCAGGGCATGTATTACCTCGCCAAGGACGACGGCGAGGAGGACAAGACCAGGGTGGTGCGCGCCCTGACGGTGCGCATCGTACTCTCGCTGACCCTGTTCGGGCTCCTGATGCTCGGCTATTTCACGGGGCTGATTCAGCCCCATGGGGTCTGAGGCAAATCCCCCTCACGCTGCCGGGCGCAAGGCCCGGCACGCCGCATCCCCGCTCAGAGCCAATAGACAAAGACGAAGAGCCCGAGCCAGACCACGTCCACGAAGTGCCAGTACCAGGCCACCGCCTCAAACGCGAAGTGGTTGTGCGGGGTGAAGTGCCCCTTCATGGCCCGGATCAGGATGACCAGGAGCATGACCGCGCCCATGGTCACATGGAAGCCGTGGAAACCGGTCAGCATGTAGAAGGTCGAGCCGTAGGCCCCTGAACCCAGGGTCAGGTTCAGCTCGTGGTAGGCGTGGTAGTACTCATAGGCCTGAAGCAGGACGAAGAGAAACCCCAGGGCTATGGTCAGGGCCAGGCCCAGCACCAGGGTCTTGTTGTTGTGTTCCTTCAGGCCCCAGTGGGCCCAGGTCACGGTGGCGCCGGAGGTCAGCAGCAGGAGCGTATTGATGGCCGGGATGCCCCAGGCCCCCATGGGCTTGAACTCGCCGCCGAGTTGCTCAGGCCCGGCGGAGGGCCACACCGCATCGAACTGGCTCCACAGCAAGGCATGGGTCTCCGCCAGATAGCCGCCGCCCCCGAGCCAGAGCATGGCCACGTTGCGGATATACCAAAGGGCGCCGAAGAAGCTCAGGAAGAAGAACACCTCCGAGGCGATGAACCAGAACATGCCCTGACGGAAGGAACGGTCGACCTGGGCGTTGTAACGATCCGCCATACTCTCGCGGATCACGTCACCGAACCATCCGTAGAACATGAAGGCCAGCAGCGCGAACCCGGCCACGAGCATCCAGGTGCCGAGACCCACGCCATTGATGCTCAGGGCCGTCCCCGACAGCATCAGGAACACCGAGATCATGGCCGTAATCGGCCAGGGGCTGGCATCCGGGATGAAATAGTCTTTCTGCCCGTGGATAGAACCGCTCATCCTCACCACTCCTCTTTCTTGTGTTGTCGTTGATGGCCCTCGACGCCCACCGGCATCGGGACCGCGAACCGCGCCGGCGCCAGTGATTCCCGGCTAAGGGACCGCTGCGAGGGGTCCGCCCTGAACCCGCATGACGCTGTAGGAGAGCGTTAGGGAATCGATCTCCGGCGGAAGATCCGGCGACACCACGAAGCGCACCGGCATCTCCTTGCGCTCATTCGCGGCCAGGGTCTGCTGCGTGAAGCAGAAGCACTCGATCTTGGAGAAGAATCCATTGGCCTGCCAGGGCGCCACGCTGGGGATGGCCTGCCCCGTGACCTCCCGCCCGGCGCGGTTCTCGGCGACGAAGTTGACCACCCGCGCCTCGCCGACCCGCACCCGGACCTTGGATTCCGTGGGCCCCAGCCTCCAGGGCAGGTCCGGGTGGACGGTGGCGTCGAACTTCACCGTCACCCAGCGCCCCTCGTCGGCGCTGCTGACGCTGGCCCCGGAGCGCGCCCCCAGGGCGGTCATCCCATCCACGGACTGCATGCCGGTGGCCTGGCACAGGAGCCCGTAGAGGGGGACCATGGCAAAGCCGAACCCGAACATGGCCACGGCCAGCGCCACCAACCACCGCAAGGTGCGGCGTTTTCCCGCGGCGGTGCCGCTGGGCTCCGTCATGGCGCGCTCGCCGCGATCAGGTTGGCCAGCCCCTTCCAAAAGGGGACCGAGGTCACCGCCATAAACAGCGCGAACCCGGCCAGGAGCCAGGCGGCACGGAGGTTACGGCGGCGCAGTTGGGGGTCTGTCTGGGTCATGGTCAGGGGTCGATCGTCTCGGAGGGTCAGTCTTTGTCATCAACCCCGGCCGTGGGGTCAACCCAGGCCGGGGCCGCCCGCAGGCACAGGATCAGCGGGCCAGTACCGGAGGCGTGGTCCAGCTGTGGTAGGGCGGCGGCGAGGGCAGCTCCCACTCCAGACCCTTGGCGCCCTCCCACACCTTGGCCTCCACCTGCTTACCGCGGCGCACCGTGTCGATGATGATGTAGAGGAACAGCAGGTGGCTGAGGCCGAAGACGAAGGCGGCGACGCTGGAGAGCACGTTGAACTCGGTGAACATGACGTTGTAATCCACGATGCGCCTGGGCATGCCCGCCAGCCCGATGAAGTGCTGGGGGAAGAAGGTCACATTGAAACTGATCACGTTGACCCAGAAGAAGATCTTGGCCAGCCGCTCGTTGTACATGTGCCCGGTCCACTTGGGCAGCCAGTAGAAGACCCCAGCGAAGAGCCCGAAGACGGCCCCCGGCAGCAGGACATAGTGGAAGTGGGCCACCACGAACATCGAATCGTGATACTGCATGTCCGCCGGGACCACCGCCAGCATGATGCCGGTCAGACCCCCGAAGGAGAACATCAGCAGTATGGCCACGGCGAAGAGCATGGGGGTCTCGAAGGTCATGGACCCCTTCCACATGGTCGCCATGTAGTTGAAGACCATGAGCCCCACCGGGATGGAGATGATGATGGTCCCAATCATGAAATAGCTCACCGCCGCGAGCGACATGCCGATGGTGTACTGGTGATGGGCCCAGACCACCATGCCGATGACCATGATGGCGATCATGCCCCCGACCAGGGAGTTGTAGCCGAACAGGGGCTTACGCGAGAAGGTCGGGACTATCGAGGCCAGGATGCCGAAGGACGGCAGGATCAGGATATAGACCTCGGGGTGGCCGAAGAACCAGAACAGATGCTGGAAGAGCACCGGGTCGCCGCCGCCGGCGGCATTGAAGAAGCTGGTACCGAAGTGGCGGTCGAACAGCAGCATGGTCACACCGCCGGCCAGCACCGGGACCACCAGGATCAGCAGGAAGGCGGTCACCAGCCAGGTCCAGACAAAGATCGGCATCTCCATCAGCTTCATGCCCGGGGCGCGCATATTGAAGATGGTGACGATGATGTTGATGGAGGCCAGCACCGAGGAGATACCCAGGAGGTGGATGGCGAAGATCAGGAAGTCCATGGACATGCCGACTTGGATCGACAGTGGCGGGTAGAGGGTCCAGCCGGTGTTGATCTGGGTCCCGCCGCCGGGGAAGAAGGGGACGACGAAGGACAGGATCAGCATGGTCCCGGCCGCCGGCAGTATCCAGAAGCTCAGGTTGTTCATGCGCGGCAGGGCCATGTCCGGCGCCCCGATCATGAGCGGGATCATCCAGTTGGCCATGCCCGCAGCGGCCGGCATCACGGCGCCGAAGATCATCAGCAGGGCATGGTTGGTGACCAGATTGTTGTAGAGGTCCGGCTCCAGCAACTGCAGCCCCGGCATGAACAGCTCCATGCGGATGAGCATGGCGCTGGCCCCGCCCATGAACAGCATGGTCAGGGCGAACACCAGGTACATGGTCCCGATGTCCTTGTGATTGGTGGAATAGAGCCAGCGCCGAATCCCATGGGGGGCGCCGTGGTGCTCGTGCTCGTGGTCGTGATCTGCGGCCAGGGTCGTGGCGGTCATGACGGTCTACCTCTGCAGAAAGGGGTCCTGGGACGTCTGGTGGGGACTCGGGAACGGCCCCCGCCGCGACCGGCGCGGCGGGGAGGCTGGGTCATTTGACGGCAACGGAGCGGGCAGCGCGCACATCCCTCGGCTGCACCAAATCGCCCACATCGTTGCCCCAGGCGTTGCGCTCGTAGGTGGCAATGGCGGCGATCTCGAGATCGTTCAGGGTGTTCCAGGGGACCATGGCCGTGCCGGCCTTGCCGTTCAGAATGATGTCCAGGTGACCCTGGATCGGGCCTGTGGCGATCTTGCTCCCAGCCAAGGCAGGGAAGGCCGGGGGCAGCCCCTGGCCGTTGATCTGGTGGCAGGCGCTGCACTTGCTGTTGTAGAGATCCTTCCCCTTCGCCATCAGATCGTCCTTGCCCCAGGTCTTGTCCACATTCGCCTCCGCGGCGGAGGCCAGCATCACCTGTTTCTGCTGCTCGACCCAGGTGGCGAACTTCTCCTTGGAGACGGACTCCACCACGATGGGCATGCGCGAGTGCCAGGTCCCGCAAAGCTCGGCGCACTGACCCCGGAAGGTCCCCTCGCGGTTCAGATCGACCCAGGTCTCGGTGATATAGCCCGGGATGGCGTCCTTCTTCACCGCCAGTTCCGGAACCCAGAAGGCATGATTCACGTCGGCCGAGGTGTGCAGAAAGCGGACCTTGCTGCCCACGGGCAGGACCAGCGGGTTGTCCACGGCGCGCAGATAATGCTCGCCCGCCTTGTCTTCGGGCAAATAGCGGCTTTCGATGCGCAGATTCTTGGGCTTACCGTCCACATCGACGCTGTGGTCGAGATACTCGTATTCCCACCACCACTGGTGGCCGACGACCTTCACGTCCATCAGGTCCTCGCCCTTGGGGATCTCCCAGACCTTTTCCAGGGTCTTCTGGGCGGAGTTGGCGATGGTCAGGTCCACGCCCAGCACCAGGACCGGGACTATGACCCAGGACCAGTGCCCAAACCAGGACTCGTGGAAGTGCTGGTCTGCCTGGTAGCCCCGGCTCTTGCGGTGATGCACCAGGGAGTAGATGACGAAGCCGAAGATGATGACCAGCAGGACCGCGGCGATGGTTGTGGTCAGCATGTGGATGTCATAGATCTCCTGGGCCACGCCGGCCGCCGGCTGGGGGAAATTGAGCCCCAACTCGGCAGCGGCGGGACCGGCCCAGGCGGCGGACGCAACGACGGCCAGGGCGCCGGTATGCTTGTGATTCACTGCCAAATCCCCTCTCGTTGTGCTTGTGGTGCGGGCGAGGCGAGCCCCGGATGCAGGAGCGTCGCCTCGCGGCGTGCGATGCCGGCGCCTTGCAGGCCCAGCCACCCTTGGAGCGCGGCGGCGAGCTCCTCGCGCTCGGCCTCGATCACCCTGGTCGCCACCTCCAGGCGCCGCCCTTGGCAATGCAGCACCAGGTGGCTGGGATACCAGCCCCCGGGGTCCCGCGCCAGGGTCGCCCGGGTCCAGTGGCGCGGGAAATGCGCCACCTCGGCCAACCGCCGCCCACCATGGAGCACCCGCAGGTGCTCCCCCCCGATCTCGATCACCTCGCGGCGGTGCGCCGCCACCGAGGCCAGATAGAAACCCGCCCCCAGGACCACCAGCTCCAGCCCGGTAAAGGGCAGGACCAACCAGGCCCCGAGGGACGCCCAATAGGCCGCAACCGCCAGGATGGCGCAGGCCAAGGCGAACACCAGCCACTTGACCCAGCGCCAGCTCAGGCTGCAATTGGGGCTGAGGGTGAACCGACAGGCACCCTCAACCAGGGATTCGGCTACCAACATGGTTACAGGCCCAGCAGTGACTCGACGGGTCGTCGGCGTGGAAAAACCAGCACCGACGTGGCCTAGGGCCAGCGCGAAGGGACCCGGCCGGGGGATGGTCAGAGGTTCCTGTCGGCAAGGCGTGGAACCTGACGGCCGCAAGAGTGCGAGAAAGCAACCAAAATTGCAACTTAATTTGACTCAAATCAATATGTTAGAATCTCATAATATTTTTGTATACTTTCGGCGTGAAGCGGGGCGCCAGGTCGTACCGCAACGGGGAGAGATCGGCTCTCGGGTTCCTTGAGTGACCACCGTCTTCACGGTTGAGTCAAGTTCAGGCAACGGCTCAGGACACCCAGAATGGAATCGCCAGGGGCGCCTTGGCCGGCCTGGGCATCAACCGACAGGATTCACTCGATGGCGGTCGCGAGGCCGGGTGCCGGTGGCCTGGGACCGGATTGCTGGTTCGCGGCATCGTCGCCCAATCGGGTCGCCGCCCGCCGCCCTGGATCGGGGAGTCGCGGCGCCTGCGGCGGCCCTTGCGTGCCGCAAGGGTCGGCCGTCATCATCCCCGGCCATGGCAGACCCATCGCCGCCGCAGGGCCCAGGCGATACCAAGAGCGAGGGCAGAACCTTGGCGACAGCGCCGCAGCCACCCCGATACCCCGCCAATCGCCCCGCCGCGGGCGGGATGCTGGTGCCTGCAAGCCCTGCCGCATCCGATGTCCGCCCCAGCCACAAGCTGACCGCCGAGGAGGTCCTCGCGGACCTGGTGGCGGACGGGCTCATCGACCGATCAGCGGTGCAGGAGGTGCTGCGTACCTTGACCCCCAAGGACAGGGCCGAGCGCCACGCACTGGAGATCATCGCGGACGCCAAGGTCCATCGTGCCAAGACCCTGAAGCGCGTCTTCACCTTGGAAGAGTTGACCGTTTGGCTGGCCAGACGCAGCGGTCTCGACTACCTGCGCATCGATCCCCTCAAGATCGACGCCCCCAACGTCGGGGACATGGTGACGGCCGCCTATGCGGCCTGGAACCGCATCCTGCCGGTCCTGGTCACCCCGGAGCGGGCGGTCTTTGCCACCTCCGAGCCCTATCTCACCGACTGGATCGAGCAGGTCCAACAGATCGTCAAGCGCGACATCGTCCGGGTGGTGGCCAACCCAAGGGACATCGAGCGCTACCGCAAGGAGTTCTTCGGGGTATCGAGCTCGGTCCGGGGGGCCGCGGAAGGGCCGGACGAGGCACGCTTCCGCGGCCTGCACAACCTCGAGGCCCTGGTGGAGCTGGGCAAGTCGGGGACCCTTGACGCGAACGATAGCCACGTCGTGCACATCGTGGACTGGCTCCTCCAGTTCGCCTTCGACCAGCGGGCCAGCGACATCCACATCGAGCCCCGTCGCGACCTGGGTAACATCCGCTTCCGCATCGACGGAATCATGCACCAGGTCTACCAGGTCCCTGCCCGGGTGATGGCCGCAGTGACCAGCCGCATCAAGATCCTCGGGCGCATGGACGTCGCCGAGAAACGCCGCCCCCAGGACGGCCGCATCAAGACCCGCACCGAGGACGGGCGGGAGCTGGAGATGCGGCTATCGACCATGCCCACGGCCTTCGGCGAGAAGCTGGTGATGCGCATCTTCAACCCCGATGTCCTGCTCAGGGGGTTCACGGAGCTGGGCTTCGACCCTGCCGAGGCGCAACGCTGGAGAGAGATGGTCGAGCGCCCCCACGGCATCGTCCTGGTGACGGGACCCACGGGGTCGGGCAAGACCACCACCCTCTACTCGACCCTGAAGACCCTCGCGACCCCGGAGGTCAACGTCTGCACTGTGGAGGAGCCCATCGAAATGGTGGAGCCTGCCTTCAATCAGATGCAGGTGCAGCACAGCATCGGGCTCGACTTCGCCAGCGGCATCCGAACCCTGATGCGCCAGGACCCGGACATCATCATGGTCGGAGAGATCCGCGACCTGGAGACCGCCGAGATGGCGATCCAGGCGTCCCTGACCGGGCACCTGGTCCTCTCCACCCTGCACACCAACGACGCCCCCTCCGCCATCACCCGGCTGCTCGACATCGGCGCCCCTCACTATCTGATCAAGGCCACCGTCATTGGGGTCGTCGCCCAACGCCTGGTACGCACCCTCTGCCCCCATTGCAAGGAGCCAATACGCCCGGACAAGGCCCTGTGGGAGTCGCTGGTGCACCCCTGGCCCATCGCCGCGCCGGCACAAGTCTACGCCCCAAAGGGATGCCTGGAGTGCCGCAACACCGGCTACCACGGGCGCATCGGGCTCTATGAAATGCTGGTCCTGGACCCCGAGCTGCGCGACCTGATCCGCGCCGACTTCGACGAGGTCGCTCTGCGCGCCCTCGCCTACCGCATGGGGCTGCGGCCCCTGCGCATCGGCGGAGCCAGGAAGATCGCCGAGGGCGTAACGAGTCTGGCGGAGGTCTTCAAGGTCGCCCCCATCCGGGCGGACGGGGGGATGTGACCGGCGAGGAAGGCCCGCTCGCCGCCCATGGCCTCAGGCCGGGCGGGTGCGGCCGGTGCCTGCCGTTGTCGCTGACCTGGGGCGCGGGCGTGCGCCGGAGCTCCAGGCCAGGTGGATGAAGTAGGACCGCTGGGTGGCCCGCAGGGCCTCCTCCAGTTCGCGGATGTCGGAGTCGACCAGCCCCTTGATCGCCCGTTTAGCATCGATCTGGTCGAGGAGGTCGAGCCGCTCCCGTTCCAGCTCGGCGAGCCCAAGACCCTGCCTCCAGGCGTCCAGGGAGATGACGTTGCTCAGGGCGGAGTCACCGCGTCGCCGGCGCGCTGCGAGATTGAGGGCAGCCGCGCGCTCAGCGATCTGGGCATCCAGGGCCCTGATCTGCCCGTCCAGATGGTCGATGGCGCGCCCCAGGTCGCGCTGGATGTGGAATAGGTTGGCCGCGCCGGACTCGATCCACTCCTGGATGCGCCCTAGCTCCGCATCGTCGAGACGCTGCTTTGCGGCCACCCCATCCGAGATGGCTCGGATGCTTCGGTAAATGGACTTCCAGCCGCTGCGCCGGTCGAGAAACAACCGAGCCATGTAGGTCAGCAGTTGGCCCAGCGCCGCCTCGTAATCGCAGCTCGGGCAGGCGCGGCTGATGGCCGCGACGACCCCCGCATAGCCAGGCGCCGTGGTCGTGAGGGCGTCCCTGGGGGAGGCGTCCGGGCCGGTGGCGAAGATCAGGCTGAGGCGGCCAAGCAGGCGTTGATAATCCCCCCGCCCCAGCCCGAGGCGGTCCGAGCCAATTAGCGCCGCGAGCTCGCGCAGCATCTGTCGGGCCGAGCGGCGCGCGCTTCCAATCCCAGTCCCTGTGCCGCGAAGCTGTCCATCGAGCTGACCCAGGCAAACCTCCAGTACCCGCCTGCAGGTGTCGGGGAGGCCAGCGCTACGGCACTCGGCGAGGGTCGTGGGCAAGCCCCCCACGGCCAGGGTGGCGTGGGCCTGCACTCGGTCGGCGTTCGGCATCGGATTGCACCCTGCTGTTCGGAGCTGTGGGGACAGGCCCGGGCGCCCGCTCAAGCACCACGGAATATTATTTTTCGCTAATATACTTGCCACTGCGCGGCCTGGTCAACCTGCCTGATCCTGAGGTCTCCCCCACCATGGGGGCGGTATGACGACAGCGGCCTCTCATGCGTCTCGATTCGTCACACGCTCGCGGCACCCCCGGGGCCCTTGGTCGGTCACGAGGTGGCCCTGAGGCCTTGCCGTGGCTCCCCCTGCCGCAGTCTCGGCGGCGCACCCCAGGGTCGGTGCACACAGGTCGGCGATGCGGCGATGCATCGCGGCCCAGTGGCTCCCCTTCCAGTAGATTCGGTTGCAGCCCGGGCAGCGCCAGAGCTCGTCGTGGCGGGCCAGGACGGCAGGAGGGACCAGATCCGGCACCGCCTCGGCGGTGACCGGGACAATCCCTTCATTGCACACCAGACACCGGGTGAAGGGTGCGATCTCGGCGCAGAGCTGGAGGCGTTGGACCAGCTCGCCGAGCTGGGCGCCGGTTGAACCCTGCCGCAGGTAGCAGCCGTGGGTGACCCCCCGGCGCATCAGCAACTGCCGGTCGCGGGTCAGCAGAATGCGACCCTCGGCCGCAGCCTGGCCGACCAGGACTGCGTCCCCCAGGTCGTTGTGCCAGATCGTGTCGAAGCCCAACATGCGCAGCCCCCTGGCCAGCGCCCCCAGGTGGGCATCGGCAAGGAAACGCGGGTGCCGCAGCGGCCTTGCCCTCAGCCGGAGGACGGGGCGCACGTCGAAGGCCTCGAACATGGGGTAGATGGCAATGCGGTCGCCATCCGCCACCTGGGACTCCAGGCCGATGGACTCGCCGCCCCGCACGATCAGCTCCACCTCCGTGTGGGGGACACCGCACCCCTCGATGAGGTGACGAACGGGGCTCTGGGCACTGCAGATCAGGGTTAGATCCCGCCGGCGCCGCCCCGCGGGGAGGAAGTCGTTGAGCTCCGCGTAGAATCTCAGGGTGACCTTGGCCATGGGCGGATTGAATCGCCACCTGCCGCGCCTGTCGAGCCCCCAGTGGGACGCCGATCGATCGGCCATCCTGGCCGAGAGTCAGCGGGGCACCCGCAGACGCGACTCCCGCGCGCCCCACGTTCAGGCGCTCGCGCTCGACCATGGGGGTGGCCCCCGCCCCGCGCGGGGTGCCACGCGTCGCCATGGTCGTCAGCCGGCCGCGGTCCTTGGGGCTGCGTGGGCGACGGTGTTATCTTTCGGTTTCGTGACCATTAGGACCAAGCCCAGTCGCCGAAGGATCCCATGAACAAGACGCACGTGCTCGCCGCGGTCCAAATGGCCAGCGGCCCCAACGTCGACGCCAATCTGTTGGAGGCAGAGCGCCTCATCGGCGAGGCTGCGCGGGCCGGTGCCGGTCTGGTGGTCCTGCCGGAGAACTTCGCCTTCATGGGCAAGCGCATCCAGGATGTGATCCCGCTCGCCGAGGCTGACGGGGAAGGGCCGCTGCAGGGATTTCTCTCACGCACGGCGGCGAAGTATGCCGTGTGGCTGGTGGGCGGTACCCTGCCATTGGCCGCCAGGGATGGCGGACATGCCGACAATGCAGGAGCAATTGCCGGCGAGGCCGCCAGGGATGGCGGATATGTCGGCAATGGGTCCGCGGCCGCGGGGACCCTGCCGCTGTCACTCGTGCGTCCCCCCGACCGGGTGCGCGCCGCCTGTCTCGTCTACGACGACCGCGGCGACCGCGTGGCGCGATACGACAAGATCCACCTCTTCGATGTGAGCGTGCCCGTGGCGGAGGAGCGCTACGAGGAGTCGTCTGCCATCGAGCCCGGGGATGCTACCAGGGTCATCGATAGCCCCTTCGGGCGGCTCGGGATAGCGATCTGCTACGACCTGCGCTTCCCGGAGCAGTTTCGGCAAATGCTCGACGACGGCATGGAGCTGGTCGCCATCCCCGCCGCCTTTACGGCCATCACCGGCAAGGCCCATTGGGAGCCCCTGGTGCGGGCCCGCGCCATCGAGAACCTCATCTACGTCGCGGCGGCGGCCCAGGGCGGCTACCACATCAACGGGCGCGAGACCCACGGCCACAGCATGATCGTCGACCCCTGGGGCACCATCCTGGGCGAGGTCCCCCGGGGTACGGGTTTCGTCTGCGGCCCGATGGACGCCGGCTACCTGAGGTCCGTGCGGCGCAGCTTCCCGGCGATCGGCCATCGGCGTTTGAAATGAGACCCGCCAGACCCGAGCTTCCAACTGTGAGCTTGCCGCTCCAGGTACCCGCAACGACCCGACGCGGGCCCCTGAGACCGCCGCCCCACCTGCCAGAGCCCTGACACCCGTACCATGAATGACCCCATTGCCATCGCCCGCAACAGTATCCTGACCCCGGTCGGTCTTGATGACGCCGACCTCGACCGCCTGCTGGGCGGCCTGAGCAGCGTCGCCCTGGATGCCGCCGACATCTACTTCCAGAACGGCAGACTGGAGTCCTGGGTGCTGGAGGATGGCATCATCAAGGACGGCACCTTCAACATCGAGCAGGGCGCAGGGCTGCGTGCCGTCAGTGGAGAGAAGACCGGCTTTGCCTATTCCGACGAGCTCCAGCTACCGGTCCTGGAGCAGGCCGCCCATGCGGCCCGCGCCATCGCCCGCGCCGGCCAGGGGGGGCAGGTGCAGGTGGCGGGTGTTGCGGCGGCCAGGCGTCTCTATGCCCCCGTGGACCCCGTGACGAGCCTGCCAGACGCCGACAAGCTCGCCCTCTTGCACCGGGTGGATACAGAGGCCCGTCGCCAGGACCCGCGGGTCAGGGAGGTGACCGTCAGCCTGGTGGCGGCCCTGGACACCATGCTCGTCTTGTCCGACGATGGCTCCATGACCGCCGACGTCCGCCCCCTGGTGCGGATGAACGTCAGCGTCATCGCCGAGGCGAACGGGCGCCGCGAGCAGGGTTCCAGTGGCGGGGGGGCCCGCCGCGACCTGTCTTACTTCCTGGAGCAGGATCGCGCCCTCGGTTTTGCCCGGGAGGCGGTACGCCAGGCGCTGGTCAACCTCGAGGCCGACGCCGCCCCAGCGGGGACCATGACCGTGGTCCTGGGCCCGGGCTGGCCGGGCGTCCTGCTCCATGAGGCGGTGGGTCATGGCCTCGAGGGGGACTTCAACCGCAAGGGGACCTCGGCCTTCGCTGGGCGTCTCGGCCAGCGGGTCGCGGCCCCCGGTGTCACGGTGGTGGACGACGGCACCCTGGACGGGCGGCGCGGCTCGCTGAACGTGGACGACGAGGGGACTCAGACCCAGTGCACGGTGCTCATCGAGGATGGCATCCTGCGCGGTTTCATGCAGGACAAGCTCAATGCCCGCCTAATGGGGGTCCCCACCACCGGCAACGGGCGGCGGGAGTCCTATGCGCACCTGCCCATGCCGCGCATGACCAACACCTACATGCTCGCCGGGGACCGCGACCCGCATGAGATCATCGCCTCAGTCTCAAAGGGTCTCTATGCGGTAAACTTCGGCGGCGGTCAGGTGGACATCACCTCGGGCAAGTTCGTCTTCTCCGCCAGCGAGGCCTACCTCATCGAGAATGGCCGGGTCACCCGCCCGGTCAAGGGGGCCACCCTGATCGGCAACGGGCCCGACGTCCTCACCCGCGTGTCCATGATCGGCAACGATCTGGCCCTAGACCACGGGGTCGGGACCTGCGGCAAGGAAGGGCAGAGCGTACCCGTCGGGGTGGGACAGCCAACCCTGCGTATCGACGGCCTCACCGTGGGTGGCACCGCCGGCTAGCGACTGGTGACAAGCCGACAACCGCGACCGTCCCGGCCCCGGATCTCCGACCACTCGCCATTAACCACCAGCCAAGACGCACTGCCCGCCATGACCGACGACACCCGCGGGCGGCTCGCCCGACTGGAAGCCACCATCGAGGACCTGCTCAAGGAGGCCAAGCGCCGCGGGGCCACTGCCGCCGAAGCCGTGGTCAGCGGCAGCGCCGGCCTGGAGGTGGCGGTACGCCTCGGCGAGGTCGAGACGGTGGAGCATACCCGCGACAACGGCCTTGGGATCACCGTCTACTTCGGCCAGCGCAAGGGCTCGGCCAGCACCTCGGACCTCAGCCCGGCCGCCGTCCGGGAGGCGGTCCGCGCCGCCTGCGCCATCGCCAGCCAGACCCAGGCCGACCCCTGCGCCGGACTGGCCGACCCGGAGCGCCTCGCCACCGAGATCCCGGACCTGGACCTCTACCATCCCTGGGACCTACCCGTGGAGGAGGCGATCCGGCTCGCCATCGCCTGCGAGGACGCGGCCCGCGCCGCTGACCCGCGCATCGTCAACTCCGAGGGGGCGAGCCTGTCGAGCCACTTCGGGGTCCAGGTCTACGGCAACAGCCACGGCTTCATTGGCGGCTACCCCAGCACCCGCCACGGCCTGAGCTGCGCGGTCATCGGCCAGGAGGGCGAGTCCATGCAGCGCGACTACTGGTGGACCAGCGCCCGGGCCGCGGCGGACCTGGAGGACCCGCAGGCCGTGGGCCGCCGCGCCGCCGAGCGCACCCTGGCCAGGCTGGGGGCACGCCAGATCCCGACCTGCCAGGCCCCAGTCCTGTTTCGGGCCGAGGTGGCCACCGGTCTCCTGCGCAACCTCACCGGGGCCATCAACGGCACTTCCCTGTATCGGCGTGCGAGCTTCCTGCTCGATCACCTGGGGCAGCGGGTCTTCCCGGACTTCGTGCGCATCTATGAGGACCCGCACCTGAGACGGGGGCTGTCCAGTGCCCCCTTCGACGGGGAGGGCGTGGCCACGGCGGCCAAGGACTTCGTGACCGGCGGCATCCTCCGGAGCTATGTCCTGGATACCTATTCGGGCTGCCGGCTGGGGATGCCCACCACCGCCAATGCGGGCGGGGTGCGCAACCTGCACATTGAATTCGGTCCGCTGGACCTTCAGGGGCTGCTGCGTGAAATGGGGACCGGGCTGCTGGTCACCGAGCTGATGGGCAGCGGGGTGAACACGGTCACCGGGGACTACTCCCGGGGGGCCGCAGGCTTCTGGGTCGAGGACGGGGAGATCGCCTTCCCGGTGGAAGAGATCACCATCGCCGGCAACCTAAAGCGCATGTACCAGGGCCTCGTGGCCGTCGGCAACGATTGTGACTTCCCGGGCAGCACCCGCACCGGGTCCTGGCTCATCGACGAGATGACCATCGCCGGCGAGTGATCCCGGCCAAGGTCAGGTACGGGGCGGCGTCGCGCACCGGACCATCAGGCCACGCGGTTGCGCCGCTCCCCCGCCGCGAAGGCGCCGATGTTACGCGCCACCTCGTCCAGCACCCGCTGGCGCGCCTCCCGACTGGCCCAAGCGGTGTGGGGAGTCAGGATCAGGTTGGGGAGATCCGGGGCCAGCAGGGGGTGCCCCGGCGGGGGCGGCTCCACCGACAGCACATCCAGGGCCGCACCGCCGATGGTCCCGGCACGCAGGGCCTCGGCCAGGGCCTCGCCATCCACCAGGCCGCCGCGGGC
>Ga0114939_10000876_pt1 | contig 24557 bp, 23 predicted proteins | sample AshMeaCrysSpring_FD_87196 | JGI IMG/M metagenome (GOLD analysis project Ga0114939, IMG submission 87196) | Groundwater microbial communities from Big Spring, Nevada to study Microbial Dark Matter (Phase II) - Ash Meadows Crystal Spring | ecosystem: Environmental > Aquatic > Deep subsurface >...
GAATATCCCCAAAAAAAATCTCTAAATCCAACATTATCAACACCTGTGTAAAGATATTCAATGACAACCTGCATCACCAAACCCGCAACAAATAAGAACTTCAGAGTTTTCTTGCGGACACTATTTAGCTATGACTCCTAGTTTCAACAATACAAACCCAGAATAGCTACTCGTTTCAAGATTGATACGGTTCATCTCAATCCTATCTCTGCATTTCCCGTCATTTGCATCCTACTTTACCGTTTGAAGGTGTCTCGTCACTTAAAAACCCCGACTTTGTGGCCAAAAAACAGAATATATGCCGGCAAGGCTTAGACGCCCTTTTGACTATGCAGGCAGGCAGGCTTATGTTTGTACGCTTTTTTAATAATACCGCATGCGAGTAACCGAACATATAACCAAGGCAGAAAAAACTGTAGTTTCCTTTGAAGTATTACCTCCCCTGAAAGGGAAAACAATACAAACCCTGTACGACCACCTCGACCCATTAATGGAGTTTAAGCCATCTTGGATAAACGTAACCTACCACCGCGCCGAAACCATGTTTAAGAAAAAGGCCGATGGTTCGTTTGAAAAAGTGGAGGTACGCAAGCGCCCCGGTACGGTAGGCATTTGCGCGGCCGTCCGCAACCACTATAATGTGGACACTGTGCCCCACCTGATATGCGGCGGCTTTAGCATGCAGGAAACAGAAAACGCCCTCATAGACCTCAACTTTTTGGGCATAGACAACGTGCTGGTGCTGCGCGGCGATGCAGCCAAAAACGAAGCCTCGTTTGAGCCCGACCCCGGTGGTCACCGCTACGCCAGCGACCTGCTGAAGCAGGTGGTAAACCTGAACCATGGCCTGTACCTGGAAGAGGATATTCAAAACGGAGGACGTACCAACTTTTGCATAGGCGTGGCCGGCTACCCCGAAAAGCACTTTGAAGCACCCAACCTGGAGCTGGACCTGAAGTACCTGAAAGCCAAAGTAGATGGCGGTGCGGACTACATTATGACCCAAATGTTTTTCGACAACGAGAAGTTCTTCAACTTCGTAAACCAGTGCCGTGCGGCAGGTATAGAAGTGCCCATTATACCCGGTCTGAAGCCGCTTACCACCAAAAAGCAACTCAACGTACTGCCCCGCATTTTTCATGTAGATATACCTACCGAACTTAGCTTGGAAGTAATGAAGTGCAAAACCGACGCGGACGTGGAAAAAGTAGGTACCGAATGGCTTGTACAGCAGTGCAAGAGTCTGATGCACTTTGGCGTGCCGGTGTTGCACTTTTACACCTTGGGCAAACCCCGTGTTATTCACAATGTGGTTAAGCAGTTGTTGTAGCTAATAGCGGCAAGCTCAATTTTTGTTGAGCAGGAAAACAAAGGGCTTCTGCCTTGCCTCACCAAGTGATTTTAAAATAAGTGCCTCGTTGCGGATGATTCGGTAGCGGTTGAGGTCAGCAATTTCTGATGCGGCTGCAATAGCTATATATTGCTCCAGGGGCAGGAGCACCGAATCCAGTTTGTTAATCTCATGCTGCAGGGCCTGCGGCGAGCTATTTGCCCATAAGGGTACCACCAACAAGTCTCGTTTCGATGTTCTCAGCATGATTTAGTTTGTTTTTAATATCCTATCATTCCCTGCTTTTGCGGGCAGCCGCAACCTTTTTTGCCCATAGCTCTGGAGCCCGAGGAGCATGAAGCGGCCAAAAGGGCCACAAATAATAACAGACTCCAGAAGCCTTTGTTTGTTAGCATAACGATTGGTTTTACTTTGCCGACAAAAGACTGTTGCAACATACAAATTTGGGGCAAACTGTATTGCCTCCTCATAAAAAAACGAATTTGTATGCAAAAAATTACTGTTTACCCCGGCATCGTGGATAAAATTGGCATAAAAGTACTGGTTGCTCCCCTCGATTGGGGCCTGGGTCATGCCACCCGGTGCATCCCGGTTATCCGGGCGCTGGAGGCCGCCGGGTGCATGGTATGGCTGGCAGCCGATGGCAGACAACGACACCTGCTGGAAAGTGAGTTTCCTCATTTACAAGTGCTGCTGCTGCCAGGTTACAACATATCGTATGCCGGCAGGTTCAACTTTTTACTCCTTGCCAGCCAGGTGCCTGGGATTTTGCACAGCATACGCAGCGAAAACCTGTGGTTGAAAGAGATGCAGGCCAAACACGGATTTGAGTTAATCATCAGCGACAACCGGTATGGTCTTTATCATCCGGAGGTAGTATCTGTGCTTATTACGCATCAGCTACAGTTGCACCTGGCGGCACCCTGGGGTATTTTTGCAGGTGCAGCACGCCAAATGATTTACCGGCTTATCAACCGCTTTTCGTTGTGCTGGGTGCCCGATGCAACCGATGCAACCGCAAGCCTCAGCGGCAAATTGGGCCATCCTGCCAGTATGCCCGGGGTGCCGGTGCGGTATACAGGCTGGCTTACCCGGTTTGGCAAGGGCACCAAATTGCCTGCCCAGCCTACCCCCTATATTCTTGTAGTGCTGAGCGGCCCCGAACCACAACGGACCTTGCTGGAAAAAATACTTATTAACCAACTTTCAGATGTACCCGTACCCACTATACTGGTTCGTGGTCTGCCGGGCGAAAGCGCCAAACCAGTTGTACCCAGCCATTTTGAAGTACATAATCACTTGCCTGCCAACGAGTTGGAAGCACTTATGCAGCACTGCAAGGTGCTTATTGCACGGCCCGGGTACAGCACCGTGATGGATGCTTTTGCCCTGGGTGTTCGATGCATTTTTGTACCCACCCCTGGCCAAACGGAACAGGAATACCTGGGCGAAAGGCTTAAAAAAAGTGGACAGGCAGTTGTATATAATCAGGACTCGTTAAAGCTGGAAAAAGCTCTGATACAAGCGAATAAGTTGCAACCGCAAAACCTTACCAACAAGATTTCGGCCCTGGGCGCTTTGCTTCAAAATGCATTAACAGAAGCATTTGGGCTGGTGGAGCAAAAAAGGCAGCATTAACTTTGCCGGCTGTTTATATGACGATACGTACAAAAGCACACATGGCTGTGCTGAGCGCCAACTTCATCTTCGCCGTCAACTTTAGTACTATGAAACTGCTTACGGCAGGTTTTATACCCGCCTTTGCGCTCAACCTGGTGCGGGTGGGTGTAAGTGTACCGTTGTTTTGGATGCTGTACCTCCTAAACCCCGGCAAGGCTGGTAAGCCCGGCATTGCCAAAAGCGATGTAAAGCGTTTTGTACTGTGTGCCATAGCCGGCGTAGCCATTAATCAATTGCTTTTTGTAAAAGGGCTTTCGCTCACTCTTAGCATTCACGGCGCCTTGCTCATATTGGCTACCCCTATTTTCATTACCGCCATGGCGGCCTGGCTGCTGCACGAAGCCTTAACCTGGAACAAAGCACTGGGCCTGGTGCTGGGTATTGGCGGCGCTACCCTGCTGGTGCTGGCACGCAGCGGCAGTGGCAGCGGACATGCACCAAACATGATACTGGGCGACATTTTCATTATTGCCAATGCCATCAGTTATGCCTTCTATTTTGTGTGGGTAAGGCCATTGATGAATCACTATACCCCTGTGCACGTGCTGCGCTGGGTGTTTACGATTGGGGCCTTTTTTATTTTACCATTCGGCCTACCCGCACTACTGGAAACCGACTTTGGAGCATTCACCTCCATGGCATGGATATCGCTGGTGTTTGTAGTGCTGGGCGCTACTTTTTTGGCTTACCTATTCAATATTTATGCTCTTAAAGCACTTGGCCCAGGCATAGTAGGCAGCTACATTTATACGCAACCGGTATTTGCCACTTTTATTGGCATCATCTTTCTACACGAGGCGCTCACTTTCACCCATTTGCTATCGGCTGCACTCATTGCAGCGGGGGTATTTGTGGTAAACGTGAAGCTGCCGGCAAAGCAAGCCGCAGCCGAAAACCCTACATAAGTTTGGGATAGTCGAACAGCCAGAAGTGCTTTTTGCTATCGCGAAAATCGCGCCAGCGCTCAATATCGGCATGCAGGCCAAAAATGCCACAGGTGGGCATATTATCCACCCGGGCCACGCCCAACAGGTTTACAAACTCGGTAATGCCGGGATTGTGCGAAAAAATAACCGCCGTACGCCAGTCGTCGTTAAACTTGCTGGCTATTACTGCAAAAAATACCGAAGGCGGAGCGTGGTACAAGTCGGGAACGGTAATAATGTTTGTGGCCTCCGCGCCATACACTTTTGCAAAAAGCCGGGCGGTGCTAATGGCCCGGTTAGCGGGGCTGCTTACCCAACCGTCTATGGTCACTTTTCGCTCCAGCAGGCGGGCCGCCATCAAAGGGGCATCGCGGTTGCCCCGCTCGTTCAGGGGGCGTTCAAAATCGGTAAGGGCATTGCTATCCCAACTGCTTTTGGCATGGCGAACAAGAAGGATGCTTTTCATTACCTAAATATATGCAATACCACAATTTGCAAAAAAAATTGATAATAAAATACCCTCAGTATCCGCATTTACAGCGGAGCCTGAGGGTACAATAAAAAGCTTGTTTGCTAGTTGAACACTTTAAACATTACAGCATGGTAATCTGAGGCTTGTACTGCGTGGTTGGCAATTCTGTTTCCTTCAATTGCTTAAAACCGCCCTGGATATTCACGATTTCTTCAAATCCTCTTGCTTTAAGAATTGATGCTTCAATAAGCGACCGGTATCCGCCGGCACAATGGATGTAGTACTTTTTGTCGCGGCTTAGCGTATGCATATTCCGGTTAATAAAGTCCAGCGGAAAGTTTACAGCCCCCTGAATGTGCTCACTTTCATATTCACTTTCTCTGCGTGCATCCAGCAGGTTAAATTCTGCAGGATTGGCCAGGTATTTTTCGGCAAATCGGGTGGCATCTATTTCGCAAATGGAATCGGTTTCCTTACCGGCATCCATCCAGGCCTGTATGCCGCCTTTCAGGTATCCAAGCGTATTGTCGTAACCCACACGGGCCAGCCTCGTTACCACTTCTTCTTCCTGCCCTTCGTTGGCCACAAACAAAATGGGCTGTTGAAGGTCGCTAATGAGCGTACCTACCCATGGAGCAAAATTATCATCTATACCAATGTAAATAGAGCCGGGTATAAACTCAAGCGGAAACTGGTCTTTGGTACGTGCGTCTATTACCAGAGCATCGGTAGCATCACGTGCCGCTTCAAAATCGCTAACTGACAGTGCTGTAAGGCCATGCTTAAGCACTTCGTTAAAACTGCCATAGCCCATCTTGTTGAGCACCGCATTTTTAGGGAAATACTGAGGCGGCTCTACCAGTCCTTCGGTTACTTCTTTTACAAATTCTTCGCTGGTCATATTGGCACGCAGAGCATAGTTTACCCGCTTTTGATGACCAAGCGTATCAATCGTTTCTTTACTCATATTTTTTCCGCAAGCACTTCCGGCGCCATGGCCGGGATACACCAAAATATCGTCGCTCAATGGCATAATTTTATTGCGGAGCGAATCGAATAAATGGCCTGCCAGGTCTTCGCGGGTGAGATCTGTTTTAACAGCAAGGTCGGGGCGGCCTACATCACCAATAAACAGGGTATCGCCTGTAAAGATGCATACATCTTCGTTGTTCTCGTTGCGCAGCAAAAAGGTAGATGACTCCATGGTGTGGCCGGGGGTATGCAGTACCGCGATATGGATATTACCCAGCTTAAATGATTCGCCATCGTGCGCTACATAGGCATCAAATGCTGGCTGTGCAGTAGGGCCGTACACAATAGTGGCGCCCGTTTCTTTGGCAAGGTCTATATGCCCGCTTACAAAGTCGGCGTGAAAGTGGGTCTCAAAAATGTACTTGATTTTTGCTCCGTCAAGTGCGGCCCGCTCAGTATAGGGTTTGGTTTCGCGTAGCGGATCAATAATGGCTGCTTCGCCATTGCTTTCTACGTAGTAGGCGGCCTCGGCCAGGCAACCGGTGTAAATCTGTTCAATTTTCATGGCTTGATAGTATTTGAGGTTAATGATAATAATTTTCTTGCATCTGTACTCGTGGCTCTGGAAATGCGTAGTATATACTTTGCCCACAACCAAAAGGTACACAAATATGGAGGCTGCATGCATGCTGTGTATATGACATTTGTCACGCTAAAACCTGACATAAATCAAGGGGTGTGCAGTGATAATTGTCACTACTTACCAGGTACACACCTGTTAGTTTTGTGTTCGGTAAATAAACACCCCATATATGAAGAAACATCAAATACTGGTTGTAGGAGGCGGCAATGCCGGGCTTTCCGTTGCCGCCAAATTGCTGCTCAAAAACAAGAAACTGGATATTGGCATCATCGAACCTTCTGAAAAACACTATTATCAGCCTGCATGGACCCTGGTGGGTGCGGGCACCTTTGATGTAAACGATACTATTAAAAACGAAGCAGATTACATACCCAAAGGCGCCACCTGGATTAAGGACGCGGTAGCTGGTTTTGACCCCGACAACAACAAGCTTGTCTGCAAAAGTGGAGCAGAGTATGCATACGATGTATTGATAGTAGTGCCGGGCATACAACTTGACTGGCAAAAAATAGAAGGCCTGAAGGATACGCTTGGCAGCAATGGCGTTACCAGCAATTACCAGCATACCACAGCGCCTTATACCTGGGAACTTATTAAGAACTTCAAAGGAGGCACTGCCATATTTACCAACCCGCCCACCCCGGTTAAGTGTGGTGGTGCGCCCCATAAAATTATGTGGCTGGCCTGCGACTACTGGCGCAAAAAGGGCATACTCGACAAATGTGATGTGCATCTTGTTTCCGGTGGCAGTATCTTGTTTGGCGTTCCTGAATACCGCAAAACATTGGAAGAATACGCGAAGAAATACGGCGTGAAGGTGCATCTCAAATCAACCGTTACCAAAATTGATGGCAACACTAAAACCATCTCGTACACCCAGCCTGATGCCGATGGCAACCTGCAGGAACGGGAAATGAAATTTGATATGTGCCATGTGGTACCCCCGCAAAGCGCCCCCGACTTTGTAAAGGCAAGCAAACTAGCCGATGCTTCTACCCCACTGGGATGGGTAGAAGTGGACAAATACAACTTTCAGCATACCCGCTACAAAAACGTGTTTAGCTGCGGCGATGTGTGCAATGCCCCTGCCAGCCGTACAGGCGCTGCTATTCGCAAACAGGCGCCCGTAATGGTGGATCACATTGTTGCCTTCATGAATGGCACTACCAGCACCCAAAAGTATACGGGCTATTCGGCCTGCCCCATACCAACCCAATATGGCAAACTCATGCTGGCCGAGTTTGATTACGACAACAAGCCTATGATGACCTTCCCGTTTGACCAGGCCAAACCACGCTGGAGCATGTGGATGCTGAAGAAGTTTGTACTGCCCTGGTTGTACTGGCATCGCATACTGCAAGGCAAAGCATAAGAAATAAATTTTATAGTGTGTGGATTATAAAGGGGTAACCAGGTATGGTTGCCCCTCTTTGTTGGGTGCGGCAATAACATACATCGTAGTATTTTTCTCCGTATCGTATGTGACTACCTCGTGTCTCCTATGTTTGTGGCAAAAGTATATGCCGCCAATTGATTTGTACTGTCCCTAGTTTTCAAATGCACCGAAATAGCCCGAAGGGTATTCCCTTTGTGGCTTTACTCAGCTTAAAAAGAAATCTTTGAGCGCCTTGGTGCCTAAAAATTGGGTAGACCAGTTAATCAGTTAAAAAGGACGCAGGGATTAATCAATGCCCTTAGATCAGAGATCCGAGATCAGAAGTCAGAGATTCTTTTCGTGCCTTTGTGGCTAAAACTGACAGCATGGATAAGTTATAATCATTCAATTTTGTAGCATGCATAAGCAACGGCCCGATATACTGTTTGAAAACGATGCATACATTATCATCAACAAGCCATCCGGTATGCTTACCCTGCCCGACCGGCACGATGAACAACAACAATGTCTGCGGGGATGGCTAACGCATCTTTATAGTCAAATTTTTGTGGTGCACCGCCTCGACCGCGATACCAGTGGCATCATACTGTTCGCCAAAACAGATTCAGCGCACAAGTATTTCTCCCGTCTCTTCGAAGGCAGGGATATCGAAAAAATATACCAGGGCATGGTGCTGGGTGTACCGCTGCACTCGCAGGGCAGCATCGATGCCCCTCTAGCCGAGCATCCGGCCCAAAATGGCACCATGGTGGTTTACAAAAAAGGGAAGCCTTCACTCACTGACTACGAAGTTCTACAAGCTTGGGGACCTTACAGCCTGCTGCTGTTCAGGCTGCACACCGGCCGTACGCATCAAATAAGGGTTCACTGCAAGCATATAGGGCACCCCATTGCATGCGACCCGCTGTATGGCGATGGCAAGCCGGTACTCTTGTCCTCCATTAAGCGGAAATTTAAACTGAGCAAACTGGAAGAAAACGAAAAACCGATATTGTCGCGCCTGGCCCTGCACGCCTTCAGCCTGCGCTTTGCCGACCCCACCGGTGTGGTGCAATATGCAGAAGCACCTTTGCCCCGCGATATGAAAGCCCTGGTAAACCAGCTAAGCAAACACGCTTAAGCCAGGTAGCTTACCTGCTGCAGGTACAGGCCATGCGGCGGGGCCGAAAAGTCGGCCAGGGTGCAGTCTTTGCCTTCAATAATCTTTCTGAATTGCGCAATAGTGATCTTACCCCTGCCCACCTGAAGCATGGTGGCCACCAATGCCCGCACCATACCCCGCAAAAAACGGTTGGCACGCACCTGGTACACCCACTCGTCGCCCTCCATTACCCATTGGCTTTGCATGATGTGGCAAAGGCGGGTATGTGCCTGGGTATTGCGTTTGCTAAACGATGTAAAATCTTCATACACCATCAGCACAATGGCGGCTTCCTGCAGTTTGCCAAAATCCAGCGTAAAAGGGTAATACAAGGCCAGCTCCTGCCGAAAAGGGTTGGGTTGCTGGTAAATATGATAGTGATACAATCGGGATGTGGCCAAGAATCGGGCATGAAAATCAGGTTCTACAGGCTTAATGTTTTTGATAACAATGTCGTTAGGCAAAATGGCATTAAGGTTGTACACATGCTTATTTTCCACCGCTATATCCGGCGCGTCAAAGTGATAGAAATTTTGCCGGGCATGCACGCCGGCATCTGTACGCGACGAGCCTGTGAGCGCCACCGGTTGCCGGTATATTACCGCCAGCGCATCCTCAATATTGCTTTGTATGGTGTGTGCATTGCTTTGGGCCTGTGAGCCCGCGTATCGGGTACCCTTATATGCCACTTCCAGCAGGTAACGCATGTTCGTGCTCCTTATTTCATTTGCCGGTTCATCAGCTATTTGGCCGCAGGCATGATGGATTTGAATTTACCCAAGTAATAAGGATCTGAAAACAGGTCGGCAAGCGATGCAAACTCATCCTGAATGGCGGCATAGCCGTAAGCCTTTTCAAGAAACCGGTAGCGCCAGTTTTCCGACAGACGTGTTTTGGCTATTTGTTTCAGCTGATCGGTCGCAAAGCATTTGCCATCCATTATCAGCAGCGCCTGTTGGAGGGCCAGGTCCACATCGGGTTGTGCACGCACTTTTTCCACTACGGCCGCCACATCGTCGGGGGTACCTGCCAAGGGGCACCGCACAGGAATTTTTATACTAACGTTGGATGCTGCACTATCATTTAGCAAAGCTACCTGTGCCGTATCAGCAACAGAAATGAGTGAATCGCTGGCTGTTTTTATGGCACCGGCTGCCACTGACGCCACCTTTGCGGTATTAGCAGTCACTTGCAATGCTTTTACGGCATCTGTGGTTACGACAGTTACGGTTACCGTATCCACTTTTGTGCTATCGGCACCCATGGTAAAAGGCAGGAAAGCAGCCCCGGCAGCAACTTTTGCATCACCCGTTTTTGGAGGATCAGTAATTATAGCGCCCGTTTTTTGTGCCTGCACAGTATCCTGCCAGGCCTCCTGCAGCACTTGTTGCTCTTCGGCACTCAGGGTATCTGCTTTTGGCGCAGATTCTTTTTTGGTTGTAGCTGCTACTGCCCCTGCAGCCACGCCTGCAGCCATCAGGGCTCCGGCATTTGCTTTTTCTTCTTTTGCTTCCGTTGCAGCAGGTTTTGCCTCTGTTGGTTCAGCTTCGGTTTTTTGCCCGGCTTCTGCAGGTTGCAACTTTTCGGTTTTTTCGGGCTTTGCCTTCACTGCCAATGCCGCAGTGGCAGCCACATCCTTTTCGATGGTGCTTATGCTATCGGCTCGTAGTTTCTCAGCAGGTATTTTAGCCTGCTCTTCCTGTTGTATCCTGGCTGTGGCTATGCTGTCGGCTGTTCTTTTTTCTACTGCCAGCCTTGCTTCTTCGGCCTGCCGAGCCTGCACAGCGGCCAAACTGTCGGCCCGCAGTTGCTCTATGCGCTTGAGCTCTGCTTGAGCAAGAGCCTTTTGCTGAGCCAGCAGTTTATCGCGTTTTTTCTTTTCCACACCGCTCAATTGCAAATCGCCATTCAGGTAGTTCATAATACCCCAGCCTTCCTCGGGGTAAAAACGAACGATATATCCAACATCGCTGCCGTTTATCCGCAGGTCGTAATCCTGCACTGCCGATGAGCCTGCAAAACCAAGCCTGAGCTGGTATACACTATCTCTAAGTTTTGGCAAAATGACATATCCGCTGGCGGTGGATGAATAGGTCTTTTTATTAAGCTGAATGTAAAAAGGCTGCAGCTTCTCCGTTTGAAAATAAGCGAAGTATTCGCGCTGCGCCATGCCAGCAACAGATGCCAGCAAAAAACCTGTAATTAAAATAATGCGGTACATGAGTATGCAGCAAAAGTATTGAAAATGAAACATGGCCGCAGAAGGACGAGTGCTGGGGGTTTGTTATAAATGGTAGCATGAGCCAAATTATGGGCCAACTAACGGAGTAACGAGGGGCGCAGTGAAGGGCGTGGCGGCATAGCAGGCCTCAAAAACCTACATTTGCAGCCATTTGAAAATAAGCATGAAACATACATTATTTCCTGCCCTGGCTATACTGGTGGCGGCATCGTTAACAGCACAGCCAACCACTTCGAAAGACCAATACCGCGCCGAGGCTGAAAAACACTTTGACCTGGTACATACCAAGCTGGCCGTAAGTTTCGATTATGCCAAAAAGCGTATGCCTGCTAAAGCATGGCTAACCCTGAAGCCGCATTTTTACGAGCAGGACACCCTGGTGCTGGATGCTGTGGGCATGTTTATTAACCAGGTAGCATTGGTACAAGGCAGTAACAAAAAGCCGCTCAAATTCACTTATGCCGACAGCCTGAACCTGAAAATAGTTCTGGACAGAAAATATACCAGCAACCAGCAGTTGACCGTATATATAGACTATGTGGCCCGCCCCGACGAAATAAGCACCAAGGGCAGTGCCGCCATTCGTGCAGCTAAAGGCTTGTATTTTATCAACCCCGATGGCAAGGATAGCACCAAGCCCATCCAAATATGGACGCAGGGCGAAACACAGGCCACCAGCGTATGGTGCCCTACCATAGACAGGCCCAACCAAAAAACAACGCAGGAAATAGCCATGACCGTGCCGACCAAATATGTAACGCTGAGCAACGGCTTGCTGGCTGCGCAAAAAAAGAATGCTGATGGCACCCGAACCGATACCTGGAAAATGGACCAGCCCCATGCGCCCTACCTGTTTTTTATGGGTGTAGGCGACTTTGCCGTGGTTAAAGACCAATACAAAAACCTACCACTCACGTATTATGTAGAGCGCAAATGGGAATCTTATGCCAAAGGCATATTTGGCCTTACCCCCCAAATGATAGCCACCTACGAGCGCTTGCTGGGCGTGCCCTACCCCTGGAAGAAATATGCACAAATGGTGGGCCGCGATTATGTAAGTGGCGCCATGGAAAATACCACGGCCACCCTGCATGGTAGCGGCGCCTACCAAAATGCCCGCCAACTGGTGGATGGCAATCGCTGGGAAACTACGGTAGCGCACGAGCTGTTTCACCAATGGTTTGGCGACCTGGTAACCGCCGAAAGTTGGAGCAACCTGACGGTAAATGAGAGTTTTGCCGACTATAGCGAATACCTGTGGCTGGAAGCCAAATACGGGCGCGACAAAGCCGATGAAGACCACTGGCAGGGCATGAACGGCTACCTGCGCGGGCAGGCCAATGCCGCCAAGCACCTGGTGCGGTTTTACTACAACGATAAAGAAGACATGTTTGACGCGGTGAGCTACCAAAAAGGCGGCCGTGTGCTGCATATGCTGCGCCAGTACCTGGGCGACAATGCCTTCTTTAAAGGCCTGAACCTGTACCTGACCCAAAACCGCTTTACAGCCGCCGAAGCACACCAACTGCGCCTGGCCATGGAACAGGTGAGTGGCCGCGACCTCAACTGGTTTTTCAACCAGTGGTATTTTGCCAGTGGTCATCCCCTAGCAACCATTGATTATGCATACGACCCCGACAAAAAAGAGGCTGTGGTGTACCTGAAACAAACGCAGGAAGGTGCTAAGTTCAGCATGCCCATGGCAATTGATGTGTATGCCGGCGGAAGCCGTACCCGCCACCAGGTATGGATGAAATCTGCGGCCGATACCTTTAGGCTGCCCTGCTCCACCACCCCCGACCTGGTGAATGTGGATGCAGAAAAAACGATGCTTTGGCGGAAAACCGATAACAAGCCAGCGGCTCAATGGAACAACCAGTATGTGCTGGCTCGCAACTATTACGACCGCCGCGAGGCACTGGACTGGACATCGGCTCATTACGACAGCTCAGCCCTGTTGCGTTCATTAATGGTAAAAGCACTGAGCGATCCGTTTGAAGGTTTGCGCCAACAAGCCATTCGCTTCTGGAGCGCTCGTTACCAACTGCTTAATGCATCCGAATGGCAAACACTGGAAAACATTGCCCGCAGCGACAAAGACCGCCGTACCCGGGCGGCGGCCATTGATGTACTGGCTAAAAAAGCCAACCCTGCTTACCAGGCCCTGTTCGAAAAAGGCCTCACCGATTCATCGTATACCGTGGCAGGAGCCAGCCTGGAAGCTCTGCTGCTATTGAACCCCGAATTGGCAAAAAACAAAACCGCCGAACTGAAAAAGGATGCTGAAGGCAGGCTGGCAAATGCACTACAAACAGCAGCCTTGCAGCAGCGCGAACCTGCTGATTGGGAACAAGTAGTAGCTGAGTACAAAAAGCAAAACGTGATGCAGCGCAATCAACAAAATAAAGGTATGATATTGTATGCTTCCAAACTAAAAGATACCACAGCATTCAGGCAGGTGGTGGGCCCGGCCATAGAGTATGCCAAAGGAACTGCGCCCGACTTTGGGGGCATGCGTGCCGGCACCACCGACATGCTTGGCTGGCTGATGGAAGAAAAGCGCCGCCAACTTGCTGCCAAGCCCAACGATGCAATGCTGGCTGCCCAGGTGAAATACCTGGAAGAAAAAATGCGCAAGTAAGGTTGTTGTCGCGCATATCAAAATCAGTTAAAAAGTTTGGCCACAAGCAAAATCTTATTTTAAGATAAATAGCTGGCAGGAAATTATATGATTGTTCCCTCATTTGCGTTTGTTCACCCAATCACCATTGCACAGGAGGATATTGATGCGCTCGACCACGTAAATAATGTGGTATATGTGCGCTGGGTGCAGCAAGTGGCCGGTGCGCACTGGCGTAGCGTGGCACCATCCCACGTAGTAGATGCCTGCGTGTGGGTAGTGGCAAGGCATGAAATAGATTACCTGAAACCAATCCTTGCCTCGCACAGCGTAGAGGGCCGCACCTGGGTATTGCCGCCCGAAGGGCCAAGGTCGTACCGGTGTGTGGCCATATGCCGCAGCAATACCGGCGAAGTAATGGCCTTTGCCAAAACAACCTGGTACCTGCTCGATAGCCAAACCATGCGTCCAAAACGTATAGAACCCCATATTATCGAATGACTGCAGCCATGGACGTTAACCACCCAATGAGTTTAGTTATGCATGCATACAATTGACAAAAGGATTCATAGTTTGAGCCAGTTTTCCTGAACCAACAAATCAGAAATCGAATATTATAAATCAGAAATTTCAATCATGTTTACAGGCATCGTAGAAACTACCGGAAAAGTAGTAGCCATCGAACAATCGGGCACCAACCGCTCATTTTGGATAAAAAGCCCCATATCGGGTGAATTGAAAACCGACCAGAGTGTAGCCCACGACGGCGTATGCCTTACCGTGGAAAAGGTCGAAAACGGCACACACCGGGTAACAGCCATCAAGGAAACCCTAGATAAGTCGCACTTGGGCAGTTGGGCAACAGGCAGCATCATCAACCTGGAGAGATGCCTGGCCATGAACGGAAGACTGGACGGCCACCTGGTACAGGGCCATGTAGATGCCACCGGTACCAGCCTGCAAATGGAAAACCAACTGGGCAGTTGGCTTTTCACCTTTGTCTTTCCCGAAAAGTTTGCCGGCCTCATGATTGAAAAAGGCAGCATTTGTGTAAATGGTATTAGTCTTACAGCCTTCAATGTGGCAAACGACCGATTTTCTGTAGCCATTATACCTTACACATACGAACATACCAATATAAAAAACCTGGTGCCGGGCAGCCTGGTAAACCTGGAGTTTGACATGGTGGGCAAATACATTGTGCGCAACCTGCAATTACGACGCAGCCAGGCTTAAGTTCAGGTACAATCATGATGCAATAAGTCCGAAATTGCCCCTTTAGCCATGAATAATTACCCCCACATAGCCATTGCCTTACTCAATTACAATGGCAGGGAATTTTTGGAAGCCTATCTGCCCGGCGTATTGCAGGCCGGTTGGCCAAACAAAAGCGTGTGGGTGATAGACAATGCCTCTGCTGACGACTCTATAGCGTTTTTGCAGCTTACCTATCCGGATGTTCGTATTGTACAAAACGGTGCTAACCTGGGCTTTGCCGAAGGGTACAACAAGGGGTTAAAACATATTGAAGCAGACTTTTACCTCATGTTGAACAATGATGTAGAAACGCCGCCCAGCTTTTTGGCGCCCCTTGCCAAGGTAATGATGGCTGACGAAAAGGTTGCCTTTGTACAACCCAAAATACGCTGGCTGCGCCACAGAAACCTGTTTGAATACGCTGGCGCTGCAGGTGGTGTCATGGATATATTGGGCTACCCTTTTTGCCGTGGTCGCTTATTCGACAAATTGGAAGCCGACCACGGGCAATACAACGATACCGTGCCCGTATTTTGGGCCAGCGGGGCCTGTATGCTTGTACGCACAAGTGCATTTTGGCAGCTCGATGGATTTTACAGCTACCTCTTTATGCACAACGAGGAAATAGACCTTTGCTGGCGAGCTCAAAGCAGAGGGTTCAAAATAATGGCTTGCGGGAGCAGCGAGGTGTACCATGTGGGTGGGGGCAGCCTGAAGGCCGAAAGTACTGCCAAAGTGTATTTCAACTTTCGCAACAACCTGATCATGATTACCCGCAATATGCCTTTGGCCTGGCTAATGGCGGTAGTAGTAGCCCGATTTGGCCTCGATTTGCTGGCAGCCATCCGCTTTGCGCTGCAGCAAAAGACCGCTTTGGCAGCAGCCGTAATGCGTGCATGGCTGCACTACCTGGGCTGGCTAATACAAGCCCAACCAAACAAGTGGCCACACAGAAGAAAACTATTTGGATTGAAAGGTGTGTACAAGGGAAGTGCCGTTTGGCGCAGGTACCTGTGCAAACAAAAATAGACCTGTGCTTCAGGATATTATGGGTAAATAAGCGCCTTTACCACGCTACCACATTACAAACCTGCCTAGGTACCAAAAAGCTGAAGCAAACTTGCCCGCCATCACGGTTGCAACCAATGCTGTTGATGCCAGGCCCTCAGCTCAGGCTAAACAGGCTGCTTACAAAAGCCTGCTTATTAAACACCAGCAAGTCTTCCATTTTTTCGCCTACGCCTATGTATCGCACCGGAATGTTCATTTGGTGGCTGATGCCAAGCACTACGCCGCCCTTGGCAGTACCATCCAATTTGGTTATGGCCAGCCCAGTTACCTCCGTGGCTGCGGTAAAATGCTTGGCCTGCTCCAGGGCATTTTGCCCCGTACTGCCATCAAGCACCAGCAGTATTTCGTGTGGCGCATCGGGCAGTTGTTTTTGTATAACGCGACGTATTTTGCTCAACTCGTCCATGAGGTGGGCCTTGTTGTGCAGGCGGCCTGCCGTGTCAATAATCACTACGTCTACCCCCCGCGAAATACCGCTTTGGACGGCATCAAAGGCCACCGAAGCCGGGTCGCTGCCCATGGCCTGCTTTACAATAGGTACTCCTACCCGTTCGCTCCAAATCGTAAGCTGATCTACCGCCGCTGCCCTGAAGGTATCGGCCGCGCCAAGCAACACACTTTTTCCGGCTTGCTTAAACTGGTGGGCCAGTTTGCCAATGGTGGTGGTTTTGCCTACGCCATTTACTCCTACCACCAGCAGCACATAGGGTTTGGGCATGCCAGCCAGGTCAAAGCCATGGCTCAGGTTGTCGGGTGCATCTGCCAGCAAACCAGCCATTTCCTGTTGCAGTATACTGTTCAGTTCCGAAGTGTTGAGGTACTTGCCGCGTTTTACCCGCTCGCTAATTTTGTCAATAATGGCTACGGTAGTTTCTATGCCCACATCGGCACTAACCAAGGCCTCCTCCAGGTTATCCAATACTTCTTCATCTACCGTACTCTTGCCGGCTAGGGCCTTGGTTATTTTGGCAAAAAAGCCCTGCCTTGTTTTCTCAAGGCCTTCATTCAGGGTTTGCTTTTCTTTTTTGCCAAATAGTTTGTCGAAAAATCCCATTGCTTTTTTGTTTGAGGTTTGGTGTGTAAGATTTGAAGTGAGGCAACATGGAACCTCAAGTAGTGAGCCTTAAACTGAAAAAACAAAAAAGCCATCAAACCCCGAAGGAATGACAGCTGTAAAATGAGGTACTGAAAGACAGATTACTTCTGAGCCAGGAAATCCTTCACCTTTTCTTTGTGAACGATAGCTTCCTTAAAAGTATAAGCGCCGGTTTTGGGGCTACGCACGGCACGGATAACCTTGCTCCAGTTCTTAGCTTCGGCTGCGGCCTTTTGGTCTTTCGTTTTGATGGCGGTTTTAGCTGCTTTTGCCATATTAAATTAGTTAACGGATGACGATTGACAGTTCAGACTTGCTAACTGCAATTATTTGATTTCTTTGTGTACGGTAACCTTTTTCAGGATGGGGTTGAACTTCTTAAGTTCGAGACGCTCGGGGCTATTTTTCTTGTTTTTAACCGTGATATAACGGCTGGTACCCGGCATGCCACTGTTTTTATGCTCGGTGCATTCCATAATCACCTGAACCCTGTTGCCTTTAGATTTTTTTGCCATAATAAAGAGCTTTTATTGCTGAGCAGATACTTTGTACGGTTAAACGGCAACGCCACTGGCGCGCAGTTCTTTAACTACTGGGTACAAGCCACGCTTGTTGATGGTACGGATGGCATCGGCAGTAAGCTTAAGCGTAATCCATTTATCTTCCTCGGCTAGGAAGAAACGTTTCAACTGCAGGTTTGGATTAAACCTGCGCTTGGTCTTAATATTCGAGTGGCTTACACGGTTGCCTGTCATGGGCTTTTTACCGGTTACCTGACATACGCGTGCCATAATGCTTATTTTTTTGGGACTGCAAAAGTGAGATAATCGTACCACATAGCAAAATGAAATTTGAAAAAACGGATAGATTTTGCACGTTAGCCCATTCATTTGGGGAGAACCAGCCGATTGGCTTTTCCAAAAATGTCACTTAATTACAGATTTACCTGTGGCCGGCGCTTGTTTTTCACCCATTTTTCCAGCTCTACAGCGTGAAAAACGATGGATGACACGCCAATACAAATAACCAGTTCAACTAGGGTAAGTGGTTCTGTATGGAAAATAGCATTGGCGGCAGGCAGATATACTACAGCCATTTGCAGCATAAAAGTGAGTAAAATAGCGCCCAGAAGGGGCATGTTGCTCATCAGCCCCTGCTTGTAAAGGAACTGCCTGTCGCTGCGGATGGCCAGTACGTGGCCCAATTGCGTAAGCGATAGCACCGTAAAGACCATAGTTTGCCAGTGGGCATCGCCTGCATGAATGGCCCAGGCCTGCGTACCCAGGGTAACACCGGCCATAAGAATACCTACCCAGGCAATGTGCAGGCCAATTCCCTGGGCAAACAGGCTTTCGCCAAACTTGCGCGGCGGCCTCTTCATTACATCAGCTTCTGCAGGCTCGCCTGCAAGTGCTAAGCCCGGCAGTCCATCGGTAACCAGGTTTATCCATAATATATGGATGGGTAGCAGCGGATTGGGCAAGCCAATCAGTGGCGCTAAAAAGATGGTCCAAATTTCGGCGCCGTTGCAGGTCATGATGTATTTCACAAACTTGCGTATGTTGTCATATATGCGCCTTCCTTCCTTTACCGCCTTAACAATGGTGGCAAAGTTGTCATCGAGCAGTATCATGTGGGCGGCTTCCTTACTTACGTCGGTTCCGTTGATGCCCATGGCAATGCCAATATTGGCCGTTTTTAGCGAGGGGGCATCATTTACACCGTCACCCGTCATGGCTGCATAATGGTTGCGCGCCTGCAGGGCTTTTACAATTCGCAGCTTTTGCTCGGGGCTTACACGGGCATATACCCGCACTTTTTCCACCTTTTCCAAAAAGTCGTCATCGCTGGTGTCAGCCAGTTGAGCTCCCGTAAGCACCAGGTCGTGCGGCGTGAGCATGCCTATTTCGCGGGCTATGGCAGCAGCAGTGGCCGGGTGGTCGCCTGTAATCATTACCGGGCGAATACCAGCTGTTTTACATTCGGCAATGGCATCTTTCACTTCCTCGCGGGCGGGGTCTATCATGGCTACCAGCCCCAAAAAGTCAAGGCCATTTTCCACGGAATTGTAGGTGAAGGGATCAGGCAGGGTGTCGAGCCATTTATACCCGTATGCCAGCACCCGCATGCCATTGGCAGCCATGCTTTCGGCCCGCACCTGCATATCTTCATAGTTGTCGGAATGTTGCAGGCTGCCGAAAATGGATTCAAGTGCTCCCTTTGTGAATATCATGTACCTGCCATTGAGTGCATGAACGGTAGTCATGCATTTACGGTCGCTGTCAAATGGCAGTTCGGCTACCCTTGGCATGGTGCTGAGTATTTCCTGAAGGCGTGCCACTCCGTATTTCTTCTCACACCAGGCTACCAGAGCTACCTCGGTAGGATCGCCCAGCCACTCGCCTTTTTCGGTATGCTTCACATCGTGGTTTAGGCCCATCGCCATTTCAAGCAGGGGCAGGCCTGCCGGTACTTTACTACCGCTTTCGGTATGTACCAGCTCCATTACCTGCATTTTGTTTTGGGTAAGGGTGCCTGTTTTGTCGCTGCATATATAGGTAACCGAGCCTAGGGTTTCTACGGCGGGAAGTTTGCGAATGAGAGCATTTTGCAGCACCAGCCTGCGTGCGCCGCGAGCAAGCGCAATGGTGATTAGGGCAGGTAGGGCTTCGGGTATGGCTGCCACCGCCAACGATATGCTAAGCAACAACATAGGCAACAACGATTCGCCGCGCAGTAGGCCTACCACCAGCAGCAGCGCACATATAAGCAGGATGAGATAAGACAGTTTGCGGCCAAAATCGGCCATACGCAACTGCAGCGGTGTAGTGTGTTCGGCATCCTGTAGCAGGCGGGCAATTTGTCCAATTTCAGTATTCATGCCGGTGGTAACTACCAAAGCTTTGGCCCTGCCATTTGTAACCAGGGTGCTTTTGTAAGCCATGTTGAAGCGGTCGCCAAGGGGCAGGTCTTTGGCATCTATGGCAGCTACATTTTTGTCCACCGCCACCGATTCGCCGGTCAGGGCCGATTCGTCAATGCGCAGTCCGTATACCTCCAACAGCCGCAAATCAGCAGGCACAGCATTGCCGGCCTCCAGCAGTACCACATCGCCCGGCACCAATTGTGCCGAAGGCATTACCATGGGTTTTCCGTCGCGCAGCACCTGGGCATTGAGTGCGGCCATTTTCTTAAGCGCCTCCAGCGCCTTTTCGGCACGGTACTCCTGCACAAAACCTATAATAGCGTTGAGCATCACAATTACTAAAATTATTATAGTGTCAGTAAGATCGCCAAGCACCCCGCTCAGGATAGCCGCAGCCACCAGCACCAAAATCATAAAGTCGGTAAACTGACCCAGAAAGTGCATCCAGGCCGGCTTCTTCTTTTTCTCCTGCAATTCGTTGGCACCAAATTCAATGAGCTTTTCAACTGCTTGCTGCGCCGTAAGGCCTTCGGGCGAAGAACCAGTAAGCGAAAACAGATTGCTAAGGGGAAGATGGTGCCAAAGCATGCTTCAGTATTTTTTAAGAAGTTGGTTAAAAAATAACACTGCAAAGATCCCTTCCAATACTGGCCAGTTAGCTGTTGTATGTCAGCCAGTCCAGCTTTTTTATAATAATCTGGAATATTTCGCTGAAACGAAACAAGGAATTGCCTTTTGCCATGGGTAAATAAACAGCGTTACCCCCTTAGATTCATGCATGAACTTCGTTTTGCTACAGGCAGAGACACCTTGCTAAAACAAGGCACATCTTATGCTTCCAAAATTTCTGATTTTGCAACATCTTATGCTCCTAAGATATTGGGCGCTATTGTATTTTACCTAATTGGCACCTTTATAATTGGCAGAATTGCCGCCATTACAAGAAGAGTACTCACTGCCCGTCAATATGATCCTTCCCTGCTCACCTTCCTTGTATCTCTTATAAAAATCGGGTTGAACATTTTGCAGCTCATTTCCATTTTCGGCATTCTGGTGCAGACAATACGGCATTTGCAGCGCTAATAGTAGGTGCAGGTGTGGCTATTGGCTCGGCACTTAACTGAACACTCGGAAACTTTGAAGGCGGCGTGATGATGCTCATTTTTTTAAGCCCTTTAAAGTGGGCGACATTATTGAAGCACAGGGAATTACCGGTACGGTAATTGAGCAGGGGGTATTTGCCACTACAGTGCTTACACCACAAAACAAGACGGTGATACTGCCTAATGGGGCACTCTCTACCGGGGTAATTACCAACTACAACACCCATAGAAGCCTGCGGGTGGACCTGACCCTGGCAACTGCCCTGGATATGAGCACAGATCGAGCGCGCGAAGTGCCATTGCAGCCATGAAAGAGCATCCGAAAGTATTAAAATCGCTTGCACCCGATGTGGCTGTGGCCAAAATAGGTGACGCAGTGATTACCTTGGCTGTAAGGCCATACACCTCTCAGGCCAACTATTGGGATCTGTATTTTGGCATGCAGGAACGAGTAAAAGAAGCATTTGACAAAAACGGCATTGCCGGACCTATTCCACACAGAGTTATAATAACAAAAAGCTGATAGGTGCTTACTAATTGCACCTTTTGTGATGCCGCCATGCCACAGGTATGGCGGCTTTTTTTATCTTTGACAAAATTCTGCACGTTATTTCCAGGCACCCCAACATATCATTTCTAAGGTCTAACCTCGATTTTCTGGACCACCCGGCCTGGTAGCAACCCTGTATTTGCCAGTTAACGGCTATCGTTTTTCTTTTTAAAAATTATTTTCAATCGTCTCTGCAATACATTGGACTTGCAGAAAAAAATCTGTTTATGTCTGTTGAAAATTTAAATACCATCAGCCCTGTTTCTCAAGTTTATCTTAACCTGGAAGAACGCTATGGCGCCCACAACTATCATCCGCTTCCGGTGGTGCTCGAACGTGGGCAGGGAGTTTTTTTGTGGGATGTGGACGGCAAGCGATACTTCGACTTTTTGAGCGGCTACAGTGCCGTAAACCAGGGTCACTGCCACCCGCGCATTGTGGGCAAAATGGTAGAACAGGCACAAAAGCTCACGCTTACCAGCCGAGCCTTTCACAGCAACCTGCTGGGCCAGTATGCCCAATACATTACCGGCTACTTTGGATACGATAAGGTGCTGCCTATGAATACGGGCGTAGAAGCAGGCGAAACAGCGGTAAAACTTGCACGCCGCTGGGGCTATGAGGTAAAAGGTATACCGGCCAACCAGGCCAAAGTGGTGTTTGCCCGCGGCAACTTCTGGGGCCGTACCCTGGCAGCCATCAGCAGCAGCACCGACCCCGATAGCTATACCGGCTATGGGCCTTTTTTGCCCGGCTTGGAACTGGTAAACTACAACGACCTGAACGACTTGGAGCGTGCCCTGCATCACCCACATGTAGCAGCATTTATGGTAGAACCTATACAAGGCGAAGCTGGCGTAGTGGTGCCGGATGAAGGGTACCTGGCCGGCGTGCGAGAACTGTGCACGCAGTACAACGTGCTGTTGATAGCCGATGAAATACAAACGGGCCTGTGCCGTACCGGGCGCATGATTGCCTGCGACCACGAGGCCGTTCGCCCCGACATACTGGTGCTTGGTAAAGCGCTAAGTGGAGGCACCCTGCCTGTGAGCGCTGTGCTGGCTGATGATGAAATTATGCTTACCATCAAACCCGGGCAGCATGGTAGCACCTATGGCGGCAATCCCCTGGCCTGTGCCGTAGCTATGGAGGCCCTGCAAGTGCTAAAAGACGAACACATGGCCGAAAATGCCGACCAACTGGGCCGCATCCTGCGCGAAGAAGTGCAGCGCCTGGAAACCGACCACATAAAACTGGTGCGCGGCAAAGGACTGCTGAATGCTGTTGTTATAGACCATCATGACAAAGAAGCGGCCTGGAAACTATGCCTGCAATTAAAAGAAAATGGCTTGCTGGCCAAACCCACCCATGGCGACAAAATACGCTTTGCACCCCCCCTTTGCATTACCGAAGAGCAACTGATGGAATGCGTACAAATCATCAACAAATCCATTAAAATTCTTGATCAAACAACCATACAATAAGGCCGTGTACAGCTACAGATAATAATGGTGGCTGTAAGCAAATACACCCCATCTTTGCCGCGCAAAAAAGGCGGCTGCAATTGATACAATATTACAAGACCATAAACCACCAAACGGTGGAAATCAACAGCCCCGAAAACGGGGCCTGGGTAAATGTATTGCCGCCGCTGAAGCAGGAAGAGTTTGAAGAACTGAGCAGAGAACTTGACATCCCCATCGACTTCCTGAGCGACTCTCTAGATATAGACGAACGCAGCCGCTACGAGGTGGAAGACGCCGTAAAACTCATTGTGATTAAAACGCCTGCCGAAAACAACTCCTTCAACGACAGCGACGCATTTTACATCACCATCCCTATCTGTATCATTCTTACGCACAACCAGATTATAACTGTAAACAGCTTCGACAACGGCGCTATCAAACGCTTCTTCAACACGTTCCAGAACCGCAAGCCCGATAACCGGAAAATGATGCTGCTCAAGATCATGGAAAAAGTGGTAAAAAACTTCATGGACTTTTTGAAGGAAATAAACCAGCGGCGCAACCTCTTGGAGCAGAAGCTTTACGACAGCAACAGCAACGAAGATTTGCTGGAACTGGTACGCATTCAAAAAAGCCTGGTGTACTTTGTAACTGCCCTGCGCAGCAACGAGCTGCTGATGATGAAACTGGAACGTACCAACGTACTGCAGCTTAACGAAGAAGAACGCGAATACCTGAACGACCTGATTGTAGACAACAGCCAGGCCCTGGAAATGGCCAACATTTACACCAACATCCTCAGCAGCACGCTCGATGCCTATGCCAGCATCATCAGCAACAATCAAAACGTAGTGCTAAAGCGACTGACCTATGTAACCATTGCGCTGCAAATACCGGTATTAGTGGCCAGCATATACGGCATGAACGTGCCACTACCTTTTCAAAATTCGCATTTTGCCTTTTACCTGCCCGTGTTTATTTCGCTGGTGTTGGGCCTTTGGCTTGGCTGGTATTATGTACGCCACAAAGCATTTAAATAAATGGGAAATTTCAACATACGTATTTACGGCATTCTAATTAATGAAAACCGGCAGGTGCTGGTAAGCGATGAATACATCCGCGGAGGCTTGTACACCAAGTTTCCGGGTGGCGGCCTTGAGTTTGGCGAAGGCACCCGCGACTGCCTGCGCCGCGAGTTTATGGAAGAACTGAACCTGAATGTGGAAGTGGGCTACCATATCTATACCACCGACTTCTTTCAGATGAGCGCCTTCCGCCCCTCCGACCAAATCATTTCCATTTACTACCATGTAAGGGCCCTGGAACCAATAAGCGTAACCCTCAAAACAACGCCCTTCGACTTTAGCGAAAAGGAAATGGCTATTTATCACGCCACCGGCGAAATAGAAACGCCCCGCTTTGTAAATTGGGAGCATTTTTCGGCCGAGGCTGTTACCTTGCCTATCGACAAGATTGTGGCCGATATGGTGAAACGCCAATTTGCCTTATAATACTCGGGGCTTTCGGCTTTAGCATACAGTGAAGCAGTGGTTCCGGCCCTGCTGGCTGCGGTACGCTGCCATTTGGCCTCGCAGGCACCCACGCGCAAGCCCCAGCGCCTGGGCTATGGCAGCGTACTACCCGC
>Ga0114939_10000878_pt1 | contig 24505 bp, 25 predicted proteins | sample AshMeaCrysSpring_FD_87196 | JGI IMG/M metagenome (GOLD analysis project Ga0114939, IMG submission 87196) | Groundwater microbial communities from Big Spring, Nevada to study Microbial Dark Matter (Phase II) - Ash Meadows Crystal Spring | ecosystem: Environmental > Aquatic > Deep subsurface >...
CGGCGCGGTGGACCGGTTGCGGCGCTGCACCGAGACCGGGTCGGCCACCGGCCCGGGCCTCGTCCTGGCCGCCGCCGACCCGGCGAACCCCTACGGGGCGGCGCTGGCCTGGCCCGAACCCACCCACGGCGGTCACCGACCGGGCCGCAAGGCCGGGGCGGTCGTCGTGCTGGTGCAGGGCCGGCTGGTGCTCTACGTGGAGCGCGGTGGGCGCACCGTCGTGTCGTTCGGCAACGGCGCCGACGACCTGGCGGTCGCCGTATCAGCCCTGGCGCAGGCCGTGCGCACCGGGGCGCTGGGGCACCTGACCGTCCAGCGCGCCGACGGTGCGGCGGCCAGCACCGGGCCGGTCGGGGAGGCGATGGCCGCCGCCGGCTTCCACCTCACCCCGCGGGGGTTGCGGCTGCGGGCCGACCGGTCGCTGTGACCGGCCGAGACCCCCGACAGAAGGCCCTGTCGTCACCGGTCAGGGCGGCGCACGCTGGAGGCGACCAGCCGGCGTCCCCAGGGAGGTGGGTCGGATGACGACCGTCACGTTCCGCACCGAGGAGGTCGAGGCGTTCGCGTCGCTGCTCTACCGCGTCGCCGACGAGCTCGACACCATCGAGCTCGCGACCGACGCGCACCGCAAGTACGGGACCGAGCTGAAGGAGGTCGCCGCCGAGATGCTGCAGCGTGTCAGGGCCGCGGGCGGCTAACGGCGGCCCGTCTCGTCCCGAGGCGCGATCTTCGCCCCGATGCCGCGGTAGGCCCTGCGGTGGTAGAGCAGCGGGTCGGTCCCCGTGCAGTCCGCCGGCATCGCCACCACCTCACCGACGGCGATGCTGTGGTCGCCGGCCGGGACGAGGGAGAACGGACGGCACTCCAGCGCGGCCAGGCCGTCGGTGAAGTAGAGGGTTCCGGTGGCCTCGCCCCGGTTCGTCCGGAACGCGGCGAAGTCGTCGACGTCGCTCGGGTAGCGGTGCCGCGCGGCGTACCGGGCCAGGTCGACCTGCTGTTCGGCCAGGATGGTCAGGGCCCAGCCGTCGGCGACCTCGAGCGCGTCGTGCAGGAACCCTCCCCGCCGCACGGCGACCAGGCACAGCGGCGGGTGCAGCGACAGCGAGGCGACCGAGGTGACGGTGAGGCCGCAGTCGCGGCCGACGACGTCGCGGGTGGACAGGACGCAGACCCCGGTGGCCAGCGACGCCATCGCCGTCCTCAGGTCCAGGTACTCCTCGGCCACTGCCCGTGCGCCCTTCGCCTCAGGGCCGGCCGCTCGCCGGCAGGCCCAGTCTGCCCGGCACCTCCTGGTGGTCGGCCCGGTGGGGCACGATGGCAGCGTGCCCGAGGGCGACACCGTGTGGTTGGCCGGCCGCCGGCTGCACCAGGCACTGGCCGGCGAGGTGCTGGTCCGCGGGGAGCTGCGGGTGCCGCGCTACGCCGAGGTGGACCTGTCCGGACGGACCGTCGGTGAGGTGCGCAGCCGGGGCAAGCACCTGCTCACGCGGCTCGAGGGCGGGCTGACCCTGCATACGCACTTCCGCATGGACGGCTCCTGGCACCTGTACCGCCGGGGCGAGAGGTGGCGGGGCGGACCGGCCTGGCAGGTGCGTGCCCTGCTCGAGACCGCCGACTGGCAGGCGGTCGGGTACCGCCTGCCAGTCGTCGACCTGGTCCCGACCGTCCGGGAGCACTCGGTGGTGGGTCACCTGGGACCGGACCTGCTCGGCCCCGACTGGGACGACGCCGAGGCCACCCGGCGGCTGGCCGCCGACCCCGAGCGTCCCGTCGGCCTGGCCCTGCTCGACCAGCGGGTGCTGGCCGGGCTCGGGAACCTGTACCGCACCGAGCTGTGCTTCCTGCGCGGCGCCACGCCATTCACGCCGGTGGGGCAGGTGGTCGACCTCGACGCGTGGGCCCCGCTGGCGCACCGGCTGCTGCTGGCCAACCGCGAGCGAGCCGAGCAGGTGACGACCGGCCGGCGCGGGCGGGCCAGCCGGCACTGGGTGTTCGAACGCTCCGTCTGCCTGCGCTGCGGCGGCCCGGTCGGGACGGCGCTGCAGGGAGACCCTCCGCAGCAGCGGCTGACCTACTGGTGCCCGACCTGCCAGCGCGGGCCGGCACCCCCGTCCCGCCCGGTGCGGGACCTGCTCGGCGTGCGTCCGATCGGACGCACGCGTCGGCGTCCCTGACCCGACCCGCCGGAGCGTGGGGCGGTCAGCGCAGGGTGCCGGCGACCTGGAGGCGCGCCCCCGGCGTCGGCCGCGGGACCCGGGGGACGTCCGGGACGGACAGCGCCACCACAGCAGCGGTCTCGGCCCGGGCGAGCTCGTCGCTCACCTCGCGCATCACCACCGACATCGGCACGCCGAGGGCACCGCAGATCGCGGCGAGGAGCTCAGAGGATGCCTCCTTGCGTCCCCGCTCGACCTCCGACAGGTACCCCAGGCTCACCCGGGCCGACGCAGCGACCTCCCGCAGGGTGCGGCCCTGGGCCGTCCGACGCCGTCGCAGCACTTCGCCGAGGAGGCGGCGCATGAGAACCATGGGCGCCTCCTTCCGGACGACGGCAGGACCCCGGCCCACCGTGGCCACTGCGCTCATGCGACCACGGTACTCCGATCCGGGCGGGCCGGCCCGCCGAGCACACCGAGTCAACCGCGTCCCGGCAACGGGGATTCCCCGACCGCCGCACCGGTCGGCTCGGGAAGATCGCGCAGGACGCGGCGGAGCAGGTCCAAGCCGTGGGCGACGCTCAGCCGCTGCACCCAGCGCCGGGGTCCGGGCAGGCGCAGCGCCCTCACCCGCCCGGTGGCAGCCCCGCGCACCGCCACGTACACCTCCCCGGCCGGGTGCTCGCCGACCGGGTCCGGCCCGGCGACCCCGGTGGTAGCCACGGCCCAGTCGGCGGCCAGCAGCCTGCGGGCCCCCTCGGCCATGGCCTGCGCCACCTGCGGGTGCACCGGGCCGTGCCGCGCGAGCAGGTCAGGGTCGACCCCGAGCCGGCTCGCCTTGACGTCCGTGGCGTAGGCAACGAGCCCGCCACGCACGGCCAGGGACGACCCGGGCACGGCAGTCAGGGCGGCGGCGACCCCGCCGCCGGTGAGGGACTCCGCAGTCGCCACGGTCTGCCCACGTTCCTGCAGGGCGGCCAGCACCACCTCGGCGAGGGTGACCCCGTCCCGGCCCATGACGTCGGCGCCCAGGGCCGCCTCGGCCCGCGTGGCCAGCTGCTCGAGCCGCTGCCGGGCGGCCTCGGCTGTGTCGTGGCGCACCGAGAACCGCACGCTGACGTGGGCCGGTCGGGCCAGGTAGGCCACGTCGCTGCTGGGGTCGCCGGCCACCTCGGCCTCGACGTCGGCGAGCCTGGCGGCCACCGCGGACTCGCCGAGCAGCGCCACCTCCAGGCTGGTCGACACGGTCGGGGTGGGCAGTCCCACCCGGGTCAGCACGGCGGGCAGCACGGCAGCACTGACCATGCTGCGCAGCTCGGCCGGCACCCCGGGCACGGCGTAGACCAGGCTGCCGTCGATCTCGACGGCCACACCGGGCGCGCTGCCGTGCGGGTTGAGCAGGACGGTCGCGCACGCCGGGCGCTGAGCCATCCGGAGCACCCCGGCCGGGGTCGGCCGGCCCCGACCGGCGAACCAGGAGCGGATCGCCGCGGCCGCTGCGTCGTCGGTGACCAGGTCGCACCCGCAGGCCGCCGCCAGCGCCTGGCGGGTGAGGTCGTCGGAGGTCGGCCCGAGACCCCCGGAGACGACCACCGAGCCGACCCAGCCCACGACCCGACGCAGCGCCTGCGCGATGCGGGCCACGTCGTCCGGGACGATGGCCAGGTCGACCACCCGCAGCCCTTCGGCCCGCAAGACCTGGGCCAGCCACGCCCCGTTGGTGTCGGCGACGGAGCCGAGCAGCAGCTCGTCGCCGACGAGCAGGACCGCGACCGCGTCCGGGCCGCCCCGGCTGAGCAGGTCGGTCACGCGACGGGGCCGGCGGTCTGCCCGGCCCGCCGGGCGGCCTCCTTCGCCGCCGTCCGCTCGCTGCGCCGCCGCAGCCGGACGGCCTCGACGACGTAGTCGACGCCCGTGCCGACGGTGACCACCACCGTCGCGTACAGCAGGGTCGTGGTGAGCCACGACCACGAGTCGGGCAGCGGGAGCATGAGCAGCACCAGCGTGACCGTCTGCAGCGCCGTCTTCGTCTTGCCGCCACGACCGGCGGGTATCACGCCGTGGCGGATGACGACGAACCGCAGCACGGTGACGCCGACCTCGCGGACCAGGATCACGGCGCAGGCCCACCAAGGCACCTCGTCGAGCAGCGACAGCCCGATGAGGGCGGTGCCGACCAGCGCCTTGTCCGCAATCGGGTCCATGATCGTGCCGAACGGGGTGACCAGCCCGCGGGCGCGGGCGATCCGCCCGTCCACGAGGTCGGTGATCATCGCGCCGACGAAGACGATGACGGCCGCGACGCGGCTGGTGGCGTCCTCGCCGGCCTCGCGCAGCAGCAGCCAGCCGAACAGCGGCACCAGCAGCAGGCGACCGAGGGTGAGCGCGTTCGGCAGGTTCCACACGCTCGCCGGCGCCGCCGCGTCCACGGAGGTCAACCTACGACCTCCCCGGCACCTCGGCCACGAGGTCGACCCCGTCCGTGTCGACGACCCGCGCCGGCAGGAGCGACCCCGGCTGGGGCAGCGGGTCCCCGGCCGCCACCAGCACCGTCGTGACCCCGTCAGTGTCCGGGCCCTGGTGGGCCGCCAGGCCGACCACCGCGGCCGACCCCGCGGCGTCGTCGCCGGCCGGGCCGAGCACGAGCACGTCGACGTGCTCGCCGATACGTTCGGCGGCCCGCTGTGCCGCCAGCTCGTCGGCCAGGGCGCTGACCCGGTCGACCCGCTCGGCCACCTCGTCGGGGTCGAGGGCGCCGTCGAAGCCGGCGGCCGGCGTGCCGTCCTCGGCGGAGTAGCCGAACACGCCGATGGCGTCCAGCCGCGCCTGTTCGAGGAAGCGTTCGAGCTCGCGCAGGTCGTCCTCGGTCTCGCCGGGGAAGCCGACGATGACGTTGGACCGCACGCCCGCCGACGGCGCCTGGGCGCGGATCGAGGCGAGCAGGGCCAGGAAGTCCGGCCGTGAGCCGAAACGGCGCATCGCTCGCAGCACCGGCGCGCTCGCGTGCTGGAAGGACAGGTCGAAGTACGGCGCGACACCGGGGGTGGCGGCGATGGCGTTCACCAGCGTGGGGCGCATCTCGGCCGGCTGCAGGTACGTCAGGCGGACCCGGGCGATGCCCTCGACGGCGCCGAGCCGCGGCAGCAGCGACTCGAGCAGGCGCAGGTCGCCGAGGTCCTTGCCGTAGGAGGTGGAGTTCTCGCTCACCAGCAGCACCTCGCGCACCCCCTGGCCGGCCAGCCACTCCAGCTCGGCCACGACCTCCTCAGGCGGGCGGGAGGTGAACGCGCCACGGAACGACGGGATGGCGCAGAAGGTGCAGCGCCGGTCGCAGCCGCTGGCCAGCTTCAGCGGGGCCACCGGGCCGGAGCCGAGACGTCGGCGCACCACCCGCGGACCGGTCGCAGGCGGCAGGCCCTCCGGCAGGTCCGGCGCGGCGTGACCGGGCGGGCGGACCGACACCGTGGGCCGGTCGGCGGGGGCGAGCGGCAGCAGCCGGCGGCGGTCCTGCGGGGCGTGCGCGGCGAGGTGCTCCCCGGCCAGGACGGCCCGCAGCCGCTGGGCGATCACCGGGTAGGCGTCGAACCCGAGCACGGCGTCGGCCTCCGGCAGCGCCTCGGCCACCGCCGACCCGTACCGCTCGGCCAGGCAGCCCACCATGACGACCGCCTGGGTGCCGGCGTCCTTCAGGTCGGCGGCCTCCAGCACGGTGGCGATCGACTCCTGCTTGGCCGCCTCGATGAAGCCGCACGTGTTCACCAACACCGCCGCAGCGTCGTCGGGCTCGGCCACGAGCCGGAACCCGCCGGCCTCGAGCCGGGCGGCGAGCTCGTCGGAGTCGACCTCGTTGCGCGCGCAGCCCAGCGTCACGATCGCCACCGTGGGCGGCTGGGCGGCACCGGTCATGTCCGGACCAGGGTAGGTGCCCCCGCGGTGCCCGGCACGGGCGGTCGCCGGTCGCCTCACCGGCCCCGCAGGCCCGCAAGCACCTCGTCGATCTCGTCCGGCTTGATCAGCACGTCGCGCGCCTTCGAGCCCTCCGAGGGTCCGACGATCCCCCGCGACTCCATCAGGTCCATCAGCCGGCCCGCCTTGGCGAACCCGACCCGCAGCTTGCGCTGCAGCATCGAGGTCGAGCCGAACTGGGTGCTGATCACCAGCTCGGCGGCCTGGCAGAGCAGGTCTACGTCGTCGCCGATGTCCTCGTCGATCTCCCGCTGCGAGCCCGCCGGCGCGGAGACGTCGTCGCGGTAGGTGGGCTCGAGCTGCTCGCGCACGTGCCGGACGACGGCGTGGATCTCCTGCTCGGTCACCCACGACCCCTGCACCCGGATCGGCTTGCTGGCCCCCATCGGCAGGAACAGCCCGTCGCCCTGGCCGACCAGCTTTTCCGCGCCCGGCTGGTCCAGGATGACCCGGGAGTCGGCCAGCGACGAGGTCGCGAAGGCCAGCCGGCTCGGCACGTTGGCCTTGATCAGCCCCGTCACGACGTCCACCGACGGGCGCTGGGTGGCCAGCACCAGGTGGATCCCAGCGGCCCGGGCCAGCTGGGTGATGCGCACCACCGAGTCCTCGACGTCGCGTGGGGCGACCATCATCAGGTCGGCGAGCTCGTCGACCACCACGAGCAGGTAGGGGTACGGGACGAGCGTGCGCTCGCTGCCCGGCGGCACCGTGAGGCGTCCGGTGCGCACCGCCTTGTTGAAGTCGTCGACGTGCCGGAAACCGAAGTTGGCCAGGTCGTCGTAGCGCATGTCCATCTCGCGCACGACCCACTGCAGCGCCTCGGCGGCCTTCTTCGGGTTGGTGATGATCGGCGTGATGAGGTGGGGCACGCCGTCGTAGGCGGTGAGCTCGACCCGCTTGGGGTCGACGAGGATCATCCGGACCTCGTCCGGTGTGGCCCGCATGAGCACCGAGGTGATCATGGAGTTGACGAACGACGACTTCCCCGACCCGGTCGCACCGGCCACCAGCAGGTGCGGCATCTTCGCCAGGTTGGCCACGACCGTGCCGCCCTCGACGTCCTTGCCCAGCCCGATGAGCAGCGGGTGGTGGTCGGACCGGGCCGGCGCCGACCGCAGCATGTCGCCGAGGGCGACGATCTCCTTGTCCGTGTTGGGGATCTCGATGCCGATGGCGGACTTGCCCGGGATGGGCGACAGGATCCGCACGTCGGCGCTCGCGACCGCGTAGGCGATGTTCTTGCTCAGCGCGGTGACCCGCTCGACCTTGACGGCGGTGCCGAGCTCGACCTCGTAGCGGGTCACGGTCGGGCCGCGGGTGTAGCCGGTGACCTGGGCGTCGATCTCGAACTGGTCGAGTACCCGGGTGAGGGCGTCCACGATGCGCTCGTTGGCCGGCGTGCGCGCCTTGTGGGTGGAGCCCTGGCCGAGCATGTCCGCCGGGGGCAGGTGGTAGGTGACGTCCCCGGACAGCGCCAGCTGCTCGACCCGGGCCGGCATCGGGGTGTGCGCGGGAGGCTCGGGAGCCGGCGGCGTGGCTTGGTCGGTCGCCGGCCGACCGCGTCGACGCCCCCGCCCGTCGGTGCCCGGCTGCTCACCGGCAGGACCGTCAGCCCGGGCCACGTCCGCGGGTGGGTCGTCGGCGGCGACCACGACGGGCGACTCGTAGGCGTCGGGACCGTCGGGCACCAGATCGCCCGGGCCGGGACGGCGCACCTTCCCGGCGGCCGAGCGCAGCCGGGCCAGCACCACGTGCGCCGGCGTGTCGATCAGCACCAGCAGGCCGTACCCGACCGCGAGCACCAGCAGGGGGACGGCGACGTAGACGGTGAGCAGGTCGGCCAGCAGCGAGGAGACGACGTAGCCGAGCGCGCCTCCGGCCGAGCGCATCGCCTCCGGCCCGTCCACCGGCCGGGGCAGCCCGGCTGCCACGTGCACGAGCCCGAGCAGGCCGAAGCCGAGCATGGCCCCGCCGAGGAGCAGCCGGGCGCTGTGTGCGGACAGCCGCTGGGGGTCGCGCAGCAGCCGGACCGCGAGCAGCACGAGCAGCACGGGCACGAGGTAGGCGAGCACACCCACCGAGCCCGCGGTGGCCGAGCGGGCCAGGTCGAACACCGGCCCGTCCACCTGCCACCACACGGCCGCGGCGACGACGACGGCGATGGCGGCGACGGCCAGGCCGAAGCCGTCCCGGCGCAGTGCCGGGTCGAGCGAGGAACCGCCGCTGACCCCGCGCACGGTGCCCCCCACCGCGTGGGCGGCGCCGAGCCACAGCGCGCGGATCCCCGAGCCGACGCCACGCACCGCCCTCGCCAGCGGCGGTGGGCCGTTGCGGGCAGGCGGCCGGCGCGACGCCGGGGCCCGGCCCGGAGCGCGGCTCGGGGACCGGCTCGACGATCGGGAGCGGGAGCTGCTCGCGCTGCTTCGCCGCGCCCGCGCGGGGGAAGACGTGCGGGTCGCCATAGTCCCGGCAGCGTAGCGGTCATCGTCCCACCTGCCCCACAGGTCACATCCGCCGCGGCTGTCCCGTGTCGGCGGTGCTGCCGGTCAGATCGGGGCCGGGGGCTGCCCACGGTGGCGGCCACGGGCGGCGGCCAGCGCCAGCCGCACCGCCTCGGCGGGGCTGGCGGCCCGGACAGGCCCGGTCAGCGGCAGGTCCCAGTGCCCGAGCACCACGACGGGCTTGCCGGTGCGCACGCCCAGGGCCACCTCGCTCAGCGTGCCCCAGCTCAGCGCGACGCCGACGAGGGCGTCGCTGGCGCGGACCAGCAGCCCGTTGCGCAGCTCGCCCAGCCCGGTGGGGATCGTGAAGGTCGAGTCGGGGTTGGCGCCAGAGCGGTCGGCCTCGGGGAGGAGCCCGATACTCGTGCCCCCGGCAGCGCGCGCGCCCGCCGCGGCCGCCTGCATCACCCCTCCGTGGCCCCCGGTCAGCACCACCGCACCGGCATGGGCCAGAGCCGCCCCCACCTCCTGTGCCGCGGCCAGGTGCTCGGGGGTGGCGGACTCACCGGGTCCGACGACAGCGATGTAGGACGGCACGGGACGCATAGGGGGTATCGCACCACCCGCCCGGGGCCCACCCGACCGAAACCGGATCAGATCTCCACGACGACCGGGATGATCATGGGACGGCGGCGCAGCCGCCGGTTGAGCCACGGCCCGATCGTGCGTCGGATGGTCTGCTGCAGCTCGAAGACGTCGTCGTAGCCGTGTCCGGCGGCCTCCTCCACGGCCTCGGCGATCCGCGGGCGGACCGGGTCGAACACGGAGTCGTCCTCGGCGAGGCCACGGGCGTGGATCTCGGGTCCGGCCACGATCCGCCCCGAGGTCGAGTCGAGGACGACCACGACCGAGACGAAGCCGTCCTCGGCCAGGATCCGCCGGTCGCGCACCGACGCCTCGGCGAGGTCGCCGATCGTCGTGCCGTCCACGAACACGTTGCCCACCGGCCGCACGCCCACGACCGAGGCCTTGCCGTCGACCAGGTCGACCACCACGCCGTCCTCGACCACCAGCACCCGGTCGGACCGCACCCCGGTGGCAACGGCCACGTCGGCGTTGGCGCGCAGGTGCCGGTGCTCGCCGTGCACGGGCAGCACGTGCCGGGGCCGGACGAGGTTGTAGACGTAGGTCAGCTCGCCCGCGCTGGCGTGGCCCGACACGTGCACGTCCGCGTTTCCCTTGTGCACGACCGCCACCCCGTGCCGGGACAGGCCGTTGATCACCCGCGACACCGCGTTCTCGTTGCCGGGGATGAGCGAGGACGCCAGCACGACCACGTCGCCGGGCTCGACCGAGATCTGCGGGTGGTCGCTGTTGGCGATCCGGGACAGGGCCGCCATCGGCTCCCCCTGCGATCCTGTCGACATGAACACGACCCGGTCGCGGGGCAGGTCGAGGGCCTGCTTGAGGTCGACCAGGGTTCCCGCGGGCACGGTGAGGTAGCCGAGGTCGCGCGCCACGGTCATGGTGCGCACCATCGACCGGCCCACGAACGCCACCCGACGCCCGTGCGCGACCGCGGCGTCGAGCACCTGCTGCACCCGGTGCACGTGCGAGGCGAAGCTCGCCACCACGACCCGTCCCGGGGTGCGGCGGAACACGCCGTCGAGGACCGCGGCGATACCACGCTCGGCAGGGGTGAACCCCGGGACCTCCGCGTTGGTGGAGTCGATGAGGAGCAGGTCGACCCCGTCGTCCCCGAGCCGGGCGAACCCGGGCAGGTCGGTCAACCGGCCGTCCAGCGGCAGCTGGTCCATCTTGAAGTCGCCGGTGTGCAGCAGCACCCCGGCCGCGGTGCGGACGACCACCGCCAGCGCGTCGGGGATGGAGTGGTTGACCGCGAGGAACTCGCAGTCGAAGGGCCCGATGGCCAGCCGCTCCTCCTCGCGCACCACCTGCTGACGCGGCTCGATGCGGTGCTCGGCGAGCTTGGCGGCCAGCAGGGCCAGGGTGAGCCGGGACCCCACCAGCGGGATGTCCGGACGCTCACGCAGCAGGAAGGGCACCGCGCCGATGTGGTCCTCGTGGCCATGGGTGAGGACGAGGGCGACGATGTCGTCCAGCCGGTCGCGGATGGGCTCGAAGTCGGGCAGCACGAGGTCGACCCCCGGCTGGTGGTCCTCGGGGAACAGCACCCCGCAGTCGACGACGAGCAGGGCGCCGGCGTGCTCGAGCACCGTCATGTTGCGCCCGATCTCACCGAGGCCGCCCAAGGGCGTGATCCGGAGCCCACCGGCCGGAAGCGGCGGGGGCGGCCCCAGCTCGGGGTGCGGGTGGCTCACGCGACCGGAGCCGGGGCAGTGGCCAGCGGCACGCCCGCTCGGTCGAGGTCGTCGCGCAGCAGCGCCACCTCGTCCTCGGTGGCGGGGACGAGCGGCAGCCGGACCGCGCGGTCGGGCAGCACCCCGGTGAGCTGCAGCGCGGCCTTGGCCATCACCGCCCCCGGGCCTCGGGTCATGATCCCGCGCACCACCGGCAGCACCGACCGGTACTCGGCGCGGGCGGCGAGCAGGTCACCCCGCTGCGCTGCCGCCACCATCACCGCGTGCCGCTGCCCCACCACGTGTCCGATCACGCTCACCACCCCGACGGCACCGTTGGCCAGGTGGTGCAGGTTGAGGGCGTCGTCCCCGGAGTAGTAGGCCAGGTCGGTGCGGGCCAGCACCCATGCCGAGGCGTACAGGTCGGCCTTGGCGTCCTTGACCGCCACGACGCGGGGGTGCTCGGCCAGCCGGACGAGGGTCTCGGTGTCGATCGGGACCCCGGAGCGACCGGGGATGTCGTAGAGCATGCAGGGCAGGTCGGTCGCGTCGGCAACGGCGGTGAAGTGGGCGAGCAGCCCGGCCTGGGTGGGCTTGCTGTAGTAGGGGGTGACGACCAGCAGCCCGTCCGCGCCGGCGGCGGCGGCCTGCTCGGCCAGGTGCCGGCTGTGCGCGGTGTCGTTCGTCCCGGCCCCGGCGACCACCACGGCCCGGCCCGCGACGGCCTGCACGACGACGCGTACGAGCGCCGCCTTCTCCTCGTCGGAGGTGGTGGGCGACTCACCGGTGGTGCCGTTGACGACGACCCCGTCGTGGCCGGTGGCCACCAGGTGCTCGGCGACGGCGGCGGCCGCGTCCAGGTCGAGCACGCCGGCGGAGCGAAACGGCGTCACCATCGCCGTGAGCACCCGTCCCAGCGGCGCGGCGGTCACGGTGCCACCCGACCGTTGGCGACGAACGCGGCATGGGTCAGCGGCATCAGGTCGGACCAGATCTCCTCGTAGCGTTCGGCGACCATCTCGATCTCTCGCTGGGGGTAGGACGGGAACCGGCTGTCGTCGCTGCGGCGTCGCAACGACAGGAAGTTCATCAGGGCGCGGGCGTTCATGGTCACGTAGGCCGAGGAGTAGATCGACACCGGCAGCACGACCCGGGCCACCTCGCGGGCCACGCCGGCCCCGAGCATCCGCTGGTACTGCCGGTACGCCTGCGTGGTCGCGGTGCGCACGGCGTCGTCCACCACGGCGGTCTGCTCCGCCGTGCCGGGGACGAAGTCGTAGGCCCCGGGCTTGCCGACCTGGACGAGGTTGCGCTCGGGGGCCGGGCAGTAGAAGACCGGCTCGAGCACGCGGTAGCGACCGCTCTCCTCGTTGTAGGAGGTCATCCGGTGCCGCATGTGCTCGCGCCAGACGAAGATCGGCGCCGACACGAAGAACGTCAGCACCGAGTGCTCGAACGGGGAGCCGTGCCGCTCGCGCATGAGGAAGCGCACGAGCCCCGCCGCCTCGCTCACGTCGGCGTCGACCGAGGCCAGCGACCGCTCGCCCTGGGTCGAGACCCGGGCCGCGAACACGACGTCGGCGTCGGAGGCACTCGCCTTGACCAGCTCGACGGTCACGTCGCTGCGGAACCGCACCTCGCCGTCGGGCGCCTGCGTGCTCACCCGGGCGAGACTAGTCGGCAGGCCGACCACCGACCGGCAGCACGCGCCAGGCGGGGGCGGCGGCCGTGGTGGCAGCGCGCCAGCGGGCTGGTTGGATGCGCCCGTGAGCGAGACCGGCGCCGACCACAGCGTGCGGGTGGCCTGGGTGGCCGACGCGGACGCGATCGGCGCCGTCCAGGCCCGGACGTGGCGCACCGTGTACGCCGCTGGGCTGCCGGCGCAGGTGCTGGCCGAGCTCGACCCGCAGGCCCTCGGGCAGTCGTGGGCCGCGGCGATCAGGCGCCCCCCGTCGGCGCGGCACCGCGTCCTCGTCGCGCTCGAGCGCAACGTCGTCGTCGGCTTCGCAGCGGTCGGGCCCAGCGAGGACCCGGACGCCGACCCGAGCACCGACGCCGAGCTCGCGGCGCTGCTCGTCGACCCCGAGCACCTGGGCCTCGGGCACGGGTCCCGACTGCTGGCCGCGGTGGCCGACACCAGCCGCGCCGACGGGTTCGCCCGGCTCACCACCTGGGTGCTGGGCGGGGACGACGCGCTGCGGGCCTTCCTCGAGTCGGCCGGCTGGGCGGCCGACGGCGCGCACCGCGAGCTGGGGGCCGACGACGACTCGACCGCACGCCAGGTGCGGCTGCACACCACCCTGGAGGAGCAGTGAGGGCACAGCAGGCGCAGGCCGGGGAGTTCGCCGGCTTCCCGGAGCAGGCGCTGGACTTCTACGAGGGGCTCGAGGCCGACAACACGAAGGCCTACTGGACCGAGTACCGACCCACCTACGAGCGCTGCGTGCGGGCGCCGCTGCTGGCGCTGTGCGCCGTCCTGGAGCCCGAGTTCGGGCCGGCGAAGCTGTTCCGGCCGTACCGGGACGTGCGCTTCAGCGCCGACAAGTCCCCGTACAAGACCGCGCAGGGGGCGCTGCTGATCGGCGCGGACGGCGACCACGTCTGGTACCTCCAGCTGGGCGCCCCCGGGCTGCTGGTCGCGACCGGCTACCACGAGATGGCCTCGGACCAGGTGGCGCGGTACCGGGCGGCGGTCGACGACGAGACCACCGGGGAGCAGCTGGCCGCGGTGCTCGACGACGTGGAGGCAGCCGGGCACCGGGTGGTCGGCGAGGTGATGAAGACCCGCCCCCGCGGCACCGACCCCGCCCACCCGCGGCTGGAGCTGCTGCGGTTCCGCACGCTCACCGCGATGCACCAGTTCGGGCCCGAGCCGTGGCTGCACACGCCCGAGGTGGCCCAGGTCGTGGCCCGCACCTGGGGCGAGATGGCAGCACTGGACGCCTGGCTCGGTCGCAACGTCGGCCCCAGCCGCCTCCCGCGCGGGTGAGTGCCGTACCGTCCTGGCAGCGCCACCGCCGTCTGGTGCTGCGTGAGGCGGTCAGCGTCGGGATCGCCACCGGGGCGTACGGGCTGTCGTTCGGCGCGATCGGTGTGGCTGCGGGCCTGACCGTGACCCAGACCTGCGCCACCTCGGTGCTGATCTTCACCGGTGGTTCGCAGTTCGCCCTCGTCGGCGTGCTCGCCGCCGGCGGATCGGCACTGCCCGCGAGCACGGCGGCGGTGCTGCTGGGCACCCGCAACGCCTTGTACGGGCTGCGGCTGTCAGCGCTGCTGCGCCTGCGCGGGGCTTTGAGGCTGGTGGGTGCGCAGCTGGTGATCGACGAGTCCAGCGCCATGGCACTGGCGCACGCCGACGACGAGCGGGCCCGCCGGCTCGCCTTCTGGGCCACCGGGCTGGCCGTGTTCACGCTGTGGAACCTCGCCACGCTCGTGGGGGCCCTGGCCGGCCAGGCCCTCGGTGACCCCCGCGACCTCGGGCTCGACGCCGCGGTGCCGGCGGCCTTCGTCGCGCTGCTGTGGCCACGGCTCACCGACCGGGCCACCCGCACCGTCACGGCCGCCGCGGCGGCCCTCGCGCTGCTGCTCGTGCCCGTCGCCCCGGTGGGCGTCCCCGTCCTGGCGGCGGCGCTGGTGGCGCTGGCCACCGGGGTGCTCTGGCGGGACGCGTTGCTCGGGCGGCCCACGGCGGAGCCGTCGTGAGCACCTGGCTGGCGATCGGCGTGGCCGCCCTGGGCTGCTACCTGCTCAAGCTCGCGGGCCTGTCGGTGCCTGAGGCGGTGCTCGACCGGCCCCGGGTGCAGGCGGTGTCGATCGCGCTGCCGGTGGCCCTGCTGGCGGCCCTGGCCGCGGTCCAGACGTTCGCGGTCCCCGGTGGGCTGGCCATCGACGCCCGTGCGGCCGGCGTGGCCGCGGGGGCGGTGGCGCTGCTGCTGCGCGCGCCGTTCCTGGTCGTCGTGGCCGCGGCCGCGGTGACCGCCGCGGGCCTACGGGCGCTCGGGGTCGGCTGAGCCTGCCGCCGGGCCCGTCGCCTCGCCGTCGCGCCACACCCGCAGCGCCTGGCGCATGCTCGCCCGGGCCTGCCGGCGGTCGCCGAGGTCGTCGTAGGCCAGCGCGAGCCGGTACCAGCAGGCGGGGTCGCCGGGGCAGTCCTGCGCCGCGGCGTGGGCCCGCGCGAATGCCTCCTGAGCGGCGGTGCGGTCCGGGCGGCCGGAGGCCGTCCGGGCGACGTCGTCGGGAGGCAGGGCGCCGCGGCGCTCGAGGTCGGCCGCCAGCGCCTGGGTCTGCCAGCCGAACGTCAGCTCGCGCCACACCAGCCCGCCCCCCACCACCGGGAACACCAGGACCGCCAGCCCGAGCAGCAGGGTCACGGGGTCGCCGTCGGCGTCGGCGAGCAGCGCCACCCCCCGCCAGCCCGCCAGGGCGAGGTAGCCCACCAGCACTGCGACGAGCAGGTAGGCGACGGTGCGGGCCCTCATGGGCCGGTCGGCTCCGGGGCCGGCCCTCCCGGCGGCGAGGCGGCCGCCGCGGCCTGCTCGAGCACGGCGTCGATACCGACGGTGAGCCCAGGGTGGGCCAGCACCCAGCGGATGCCCAGCAGCACCCCCGGCATGAACGAGGCCCGGTCCAGCGAGTCGTGCCGCAGGGTCAGCAGCTCGCCGGGGCCGCCGAGCAGCACCTCCTGATGGGCCACCAGGCCGGTCAGCCGCACGGCGTGCACGTGAACCCCGGCGACCTGAGCGCCGCGCGCCCCGGGCAGGGCGTCGGTGGTGGCATCCGGAGCGGGCGGCAGGCCAGCCTCCGCACGGGCGGCCGCGATGCGCTGCGCCGTGCGCTGCGCCGTCCCGGACGGGGCGTCGGCCTTGCGTGGGTGGTGCAGCTCGACCACCTCGACCGACGGGAAGAACCGGGCGGCCTGCTCGGCGAAGCGCATGAGCAGCACCGCGCCGATGGAGAAGTTGGGTGCCACCAGCACGCCGACGTCGGGGCGGTCGGCCAGCCAGGCCCGCACGGCGGCCAGCCGCTCCGCATCGAAGCCGGTGGTGCCCACGACCACGGGCAGCCCGGCCGTGATGGCGAACTCCAACGTGCCCATCACCGCGTCGGGGCGGGTGAAGTCGACCACCACCTCAGTGCCGGCGTCGGTGAGGTCGGTCAGCGGGTCCCCGAGGTCCACCTGGGCGACCAGGGCGAGGCCGGGGTCGGCCTGCACCGCGGCGCACGTCTGGCGGCCCATGCTGCCTGCCGCGCCGACGACGCCGACCCGCACCAGGCCAGCCGCCGTGCCGGTCACGCCACCACCCGGCGGATGGGCTCGGGGTCGTCGAAGGGACCGACGACGGCCACCGACAGCGGCACGCCGAACAGTTCGCGGGCCAGGGCGTGCACGTCGTCGAGGGTGACCGCCTCGATGCGTCGCAGCACCTCCGACAGCGACGGCAGCTCCCCGGAGAGCAGGTCGGCCTTGGCCAGCCGGGTCATCCGAGAGCCGGTGTCCTCGAGCCCCAGCACGAGCGAGCCGCGCAGCTGGCCCCTCGCGCGGGACAGCTCGGCTTCGGTCACCCCGCGCGCGGCCATGGTCTCGACCTCGCCGCGGATCACCCGCAGCACCTCGTCCACCTTGGCCGGCTGGCAGCCGACGTACACGCCGAACTCGCCCACGTCGGTGAGCGAGGTGAAGTAGGAGTTGACCGAGTAGGCCAGGCCGCGTTCCTCGCGCACCGACTGGAAGAGTCGGGACGACGACCCGTCGCCCAGCACGCTGGACAGCACCGCCAGCGTCCAGCGGCGGTCGTCGCGGGGCAGGCCCGGGACCCCGAGCACCACGTTGGCCTGCTCGGTGTCGCGTTCCAGCACGTGCACCCCGGGCCGGGGGCGGCTGCGGCTCACCGGGGTGACCGCCGAGCGGGGAGCGGCCGGATGGGCTTCGGGCGCCAGCGCCAGCCGTCCGGCTGCCAGCGCCGTGCGCACCAGACGCACCACGGCGGTGTGCTCGAGGTTGCCGACCGCGGAGACCACCAGGTGCGGGGCGATGTACCGGGTGCGGTACCAGCGCCGCAGCTGGTGCGGGGTGATCGCCCCGATCGACTCGGCGGTGCCGAGCACCGGCCGGGCGGTCGGCGAGGTGCTCCACAGCCGCTGGGTGAACAGCTCGTGCACGCTGTCGGCAGGGTCGTCGGCGTTCATGGCGATCTCCTCGAGCACCACGTCCCGCTCCGCCTCCACATCGGCGTCGGTGACCTGGGAGGAGGTGACCATGTCGAGCAGCACGTCGACGGCCAGTGGCAGGTCGTCGTCGACGACCCGGGCGTAGTAGCAGGTGAGCTCTTTGGTCGTGAAGCCGTTGAGCTCACCGCCCACGGCGTCGAGCTCGGCCGCGATCGCCATCGCGTCCCGCCGGTCGGTGCGCTTGAACAGCAGGTGCTCGAGGTAGTGGGTCGCGCCGGCGAGGGCGGGCGACTCGTCCCGCGAGCCGACCGCGGCCCAGACCCCCACCGTGACCGACCGGACCGTCTCGACCTGCTCGGTGATCACCCGGACACCGCCGGGCAGGACGGTACGCCGCACCGTGCCCAGGGCCCGGTCGATGCCGCCGTCCTGCGGCGAGAGCAGGGTGTGGGTGGTGCCGGGGTGCTGGACGGGCAGGGCCCAGCTCCCCCCGGCAGCAGCCCGGCGCGGCGTCACGGGGCGGGGGCCTGCGCAGCCTCGGTCTGGCCCGCTGCCTCGGCGGCAGGCGCGTCGTCGAGCACCGGCGACAGCGACAGCTTGCCCCGGTCGTCGACCTCGGTGATCTCGACCATCACCTTGCTGCCGACCTTGAGGACGTCTTCCACGTTCTCCACCCTCTTGCCTCCGGCCAGCGCGCGCAGCTTGGAGATGTGCAGCAGGCCGTCCTTGCCGGGCACGAGCGAGACGAACGCGCCGAAAGCGACCGTCTTGACCACCGTGCCGAGGTAGCGCTCCCCCACCTGGGGCATGGTCGGGTTGGCGATCTGGTTGATCATCGCCCGGGCGGCCTCGGCCGACGGCCCGTCGGTCGCGCCGATGTAGATCGTCCCGTCGTCCTCCACGGCGATCTGCGCACCGGTGTCGTCCTGGATCTGGTTGATCACCTTGCCCTTGGGGCCGATCACGGCACCGATCTGGTCGACCGGGATCTTCAGCGAGATCACCCGGGGGGCGTACGGACTCATCTCGTCGGGCTCGCTGATCGCCTCGCCCATCACGTCGAGCAGGGTCATCCGCGCGTCGCGGGCCTGGCTGAGCGCACCGGCCAGGACCGAGGCGGGGATGCCGTCGAGCTTGGTGTCCAGCTGCAGCGCGGTCACGAACTCGCGGGTGCCGGCGACCTTGAAGTCCATGTCGCCGAACGCGTCCTCGGCGCCGAGGATGTCGGTGAGCGTCACGTACCGGGTCTGCGGCCCGTCGTCGGTCTGGACGGTGCCGGAGATGAGCCCCATGGCGATGCCGGCGACCGGAGCCTTCAGCGGCACGCCGGCGTTGAGCAGCGACAGGGTGGACGCGCACACCGAGCCCATGGACGTCGAGCCGTTGGAGCCCAGCGCCTCGGAGACCTGCCGGATCGCGTAGGGGAACTCTTCGCGGGTCGGCAGGACGGGCACCAGCGCCCGCTCGGCGAGCGCCCCGTGGCCGATCTCGCGGCGCTTGGGCGAGCCGACCCGACCGGTCTCACCGGTGGAGTACGGCGGGAAGTTGTAGTGGTGCAGGTAGCGCTTGGCCGTCTCGGGGGCGAGCGTGTCGAGCTTCTGCTCCATCGAGAGCATGTTGAGGGTGGTGACGCCCAGGATCTGGGTCTCCCCTCGCTCGAACAGGGCCGAGCCGTGCACCCGGGGCAGCACCGCCACCTCGGCGGTCAGCGGGCGGATGTCGGTGAGCCCGCGGCCGTCGATGCGCACGCCGTCGGTGAGCACGCGCTGCCGCACGGCGGTCTTCGTCAGCGACCGGAACGCCGCGCCGACCTCCTTCTCGCGACCCTCGAACCGCTCGCCCAGCGCGGCACCCACGTCGGCGCGCACCCGGTCGAGCGCGGCCTCGCGCTCGAGCTTGGCGGGGATGGCCAGCGCCTCGGTGAGCGCGCCACCCACGGCCTGCTCCACCGCCGCGTAGACGTCGTCGGCGTAGTCGAGGTAGCGCGGGAAGTCCGCGGTCGGCTTGGCCGCCTGCGCGGCGACCTCGTCCTGGGCGGCGCACAGCGCCTTGATGAAGGGCTTGGCGGCCTCCAGCCCGGCGGCCACGACGTCCTCGGTGGGAGCGGTGGAACCAGAGCGGATCAGCTCCCACGCGGCGTCGGTGGCCTCGGCCTCGACCATCATGATCGCGACGTCGCCGTCGGGCAGCACCCGGCCGGCGAGAACCATGTCGAACACGGCCTGCTCGAGCTGCGAGACGGTCGGGAACGCAACCCAGGTGTCCTCCACCAGGGCCACCCGCACCGCACCGATGGGCCCGCTGAAGGGCAGCCCGGCCAGCTGGGTGGACATGGACGCGGCGTTGATGGCCAGTACGTCGTACAGGTCGTGCGGGTGCAGGGCCAGCACGGTGACGACGACCTGCACCTCGTTGCGCAGGCCCTTCGCGAAGCTGGGCCGCAGCGGCCGGTCGGTGAGCCGGCAGGTGAGGATCGCCTCGGTGCTCGGACGACCCTCCCGGCGGAAGAACGAGCCCGGGATGCGGCCCGCCGCGTACATCCGCTCCTCGACGTCGACGGTGAGCGGGAAGAAGTCGAAGTGCTCCTTGGGGGACCTCGACGCCGTCGTCGCCGACAGGACGAGGGTCTCGTCGTCGAGATAGGCGAGGGCCGAGCCGGCGGCCTGGCGGGCCAGCCGTCCGGTCTCGAAGGTGACGCGACGCTGCCCGAAGCGCCCGTTGTCGATCACCGCGGTCGCGGTGTGCTCGTGCTGACCCGTCACGGGCCGGCCTCCTTGTCGTCGAGGGGCCGGCGCGGGCGACCGGTCTTCGACGGAAGCCCGCGGGACGAGCCCGAGAGCCACGACCGAGGACCGGTGAGTCCTGTGTCGATCCCCTGTGGATGGGGTGTTCTGTTGTGGACCGCCGGCCCGGCAGGCGCCGGACGGGCGGGGTGGTCGGGACTAGCGGCGCAGGCCCAGCCTCTCGATGAGGCTGCGGTAGCGCGCGATGTCGGTGCTGCTCAGGTAGTTGAGCAGCCGTCGGCGGCGGCCGACCATCAGCAGCAGGCCACGCCGGCTGTGGTGGTCGTGCTTGTGCTCCTTGAGGTGCTCGGTGAGCTGGTTGATGCGGTGCGTGAGCAGCGCGACCTGCACCTCCGGCGATCCGGTGTCGCCCTCGGAGCGGGCGTAGTCGGACATGATCTGCTGCTTGGTGGCGGCGTCCATGGACATGACGAGCCTGCTCCTTGTCGTGAGCTGCGCGGCGCACCCGGGCACGTCCACCGGGGCACAACGATCCGCGGCCGATCTACGGCACTGTCAGGGTACCAGCCCTTCCCCGCCTGCCCGGCCCGATCAGTCGCGACGTCGCAGCGCCCGCCTGGTGGCCGCGACGTCGCGGGCCATCTGGGCGAGCAGGTCGCCGACGGTGGCGAAGTGCTCCTGGCCGCGCAGGTGGGTGCTGAACCGGACGGCCACCAGGTGCCCGTACAGGTCCAGGTCGACCCGGTCGAGGACGTAGGCCTCGACCCGGCGCTCGACCCCGCCGAAGGTGGGGTTGGTGCCCACCGAGATCGCAGCCGGCAGGCCCGGCTGCCCTCCCCCGGTCTCGGTCGGGGACCCGGAGTCCAGGTCGAGCAGCCACCCGGCGTAGACGCCGTCGGCCGGGACGAGCGCGTCCGCGCTCACCGCGAGGTTCGCCGTCGGGTACCCCAGGCCCCGACCCCGTCCGTCGCCCCGCACCACCTCCCCCTCGACCTGAAGGTCGTGGCCGAGGATCTCCCGGGCCGCGGCGACGTCACCTTCGCCCACCAGGCGGCGCACCTGGGTGGACGACCAGCGGGCGCCCTCGGCGCCCACCGGGCCGACGCCGATCGCGTCGAAGCCGTGAGCCAGCCCGAGCGAGGCGAGCGCGTGCAGGTCACCGGCGGCGCGATGACCGAAGCGGAAGTCCTCCCCCACGACGACGACGGCCGCGCGCAGGCGGTCGACCAGCATCCGGTCCACGAAGTCCGGCGCGCTCATCGCCGCCACCTCGGCGGTGAAGGGCAGCACGAGGGTGGCGTCGACCCCGCGGTGCCGCAGCAGCTCCAGTCGCCGGCGCAGCGAGGACACCAGCAACGGACCGCTGCCGGGCCGTACGACGGAGACCGGGTGGGGGTCGAACGTGAGCACGACCAGCGGCAGCCCGCGGGCGTCGGCGAGGGCGCGGGCGACGGCGAGCACCTCGGCGTGGCCGCGGTGGACGCCGTCGAAGACGCCGATGCTCACCACGCTGCCGCCTGCGACGGCGGCAGCCGGCACGCTGTCCACGGAGCGCCAGACCTGCACGGGCGTCACTCTCTCATCCGACGAACACCGCACCCAGCGACGCCCGCGCCCCGTCGTCCTGGGCCACCGCCAGCAGCTGCCCGGCGGCGTCGAGCAGCGCCACCGGCCCCGGCGTCCCGGTCGGGCCCGGTGCCACCCCGTGCCGGACCTGGACGGCCGTGCGCGCATCGACCACCCGCACCGGCAGGAAGCGGCTCACCACGGCCCCGAGCGGGTGCAGGGCGGCACCGAGCCCCTCGGGCAGGGCGTCCAGCGGCGTGGCATCGGCCAGCGTGAACGGTCCCACCCGGGTCCGCCGCAGGGTACGCACGTGCCCGCCGACGCCCAGCGCCGTGCCGAGGTCGCGGGCCAGGGCCCGCACGTACGTGCCGGACGAGCAGGCCACCACCACGTCGAGGTCCAGCCAGCCCGGGCCGGGGTGTCGGGCCAGCACGTCGAACCGCCGCACCTGCACCCGCCGGGCCTCGAGCACGACCGGCTCGCCCGCCCGTACCCGCGCGTGCGCCGGCCGGCCGGCCACCTTGACCGCTGACACCGTGCTCGGCACCTGGTCGATCCAGCCCACCAGCCCCCGCACCGCGGTGTCGACGGCGTGGGCGTCCAGCCCGGAGGCGTCCGTCTCGGCCAGCACGTCCCCGTCGGCGTCCTCGGTGCTCGTCGCCACACCGAGGCGCAGCCGGGCGGCGTACTCCTTGTCGGCGCCGGACAGGTAGTGCAGCAGCCGGGTGCCACGGCCCACGCCGAGCACGAGCACGCCGGTCGCGGACGGGTCGAGCGTGCCGGCGTGCCCCACCCGGCGGGTGCCGGCGAGCCGACGCACCCGTGCCACGACGCCGTGGGAGGTCAGCCCGGCCGGCTTGTCGACGACGAGCAGCCCCGAGCGCGGCTCGCTCACTCGGGCTGGACCGGGGCCGTGCCCTCGGTCGGCTCGTCGGCCACCAGCCGGTAAGGGTCGGGGTCGCCGGCGTGGGTGGCGTCGCGGGCGGCCTCGGCGACCGCCTGGTCGGCGGCCCGGGCCGCGGCGAGCAGGTCCTCGATGTGCCGGGCGGTGTCGGGGACGGCGTCGGCGACGAAGGTGACCGTCGGGGTGAACTTGATGCCCGTCTGCCGGCCGACCTCGCTGCGGACCAGCCCGGTGACCTTGTCCAGGGCAGCGGCCGAGGCGGCCCGGGCCTCGGCGTCCCCGAGCACGGTGTAGAAGACCGTCGCCTCGCGCAGGTCACCGGTGACGCGCGCGTCGGTGACCGTCACGAAGCCGAGCCGCGGGTCCTTGACCCGCCGCTCGAGCGTCTCGGCTGCGACCACCTTGATGCGGTCGGCCAGCTTCCTGGCCCGCACGTCGTTGGACATGCCCTCTCCTCTCAGCCGTCGTCCGGCCCGTGCAGCCGACGTCGGGTCGCCAGCAGGTCGACCTCGCCCAGGTCGGCCACGAACCTCTCCACCGCGTCCAGCACCTCGCCGCAGCGGGCGGCATCCCCCGCGACGACGGCGACCCCGACCTCGGCCCGCCGGTGCAGGTCGAGGTGACCGGTCTCGGCCGCCGCCACGTCGAACCGGCGGCGCAGCTGCGCCAGCAGCGGCCGGACGACCGCCCGCTTCTGCTTGCGCGAGTGCACGTCCCCGAGCAGCAGGTCGCACTCGAGCGTGCCGGTCCACACGCCCACGGCCCTCCGATGCGTCAGCTGCGCGGCTTCTCCCGCATCTCGAACGTCTCGATCACGTCCCCGACGGCGATGTCGTTGAACGACCCCAGCCCGATGCCGCACTCGTACCCGTCGCGGACCTCGGTCGCGTCGTCCTTGAACCGCCGCAGCGAGTCGATGGCCAGGCTCTCCGACACGACCACTCCGTCGCGGATGAGCCGCGCCTTGGCGTTGCGGCGGATCGTGCCCGAGGTGACCAGGCAGCCGGCGATGTTGCCGAACTTGCTGGAACGGAACACCTCGCGGATCTCGGCCTGACCGAGCTGGACCTCTTCGTACTCGGGCTTGAGCAGGCCCTTGAGCGCGTTCTCGACGTCCTCGATGGCCTGGTAGATCACCGTGTAGTAGCGGATCTCCACGCCCTCGCGGTCGGCGAGCTCGGTGGCCTTGCCCTGGGCTCGGACGTTGAAGCCGATGATGACCGCGTCGGAGGCGGCGGCGAGCATCACGTTGGTCTCGGTGATCGCGCCGACACCCCGGTCGATGACCCGCAGGTCGACCTCCTCGCCCACGTCGATCTTGAGCAGCGCGTCCTCGAGCGCCTCGACCGCACCGGACACGTCTCCCTTGAGGATGAGGTTGAGCGTCTCGACCTTCGACTTCTGGAGGAAGTCCTCGAGGGTGACCCGCTTGCGCGCCTTGGCCAGGGCGGCGTTGCGCTCCATCGCCTCGCGCTTCTCCGCGATCTGCCGGGCGGTGCGCTCGTCCTCGGTGACGAGGAAGGTGTCGCCGGCACCGGGCACGGCGGTCAGGCCGAGGACCTGGACGGGACGCGACGGCCCGGCCTCCTCGACGTGCTCGCCGTTCTCGTCCAGCAGCGCCCGAACCCGGCCGTAGGCCTTGCCCGCCACGACCGAGTCGCCCACCTGCAGCGTGCCCCGCTGCACCAGGACGGTCGCCACCGGGCCGCGGCCGCGGTCCAGGTGGGCCTCGATGGCCACCCCGCGCGCCTCGGCCTCGGGGTCGGCGCGCAGCTCCAGAGACGCGTCGGCGGTCAGCAGCACGGCCTCGAGCAGGTCGTCGATGTGCAGCCGCCGCAGCGCCGACACGTCGACGAACATGGTCTCACCGCCGTACTCCTCGGCCACCAGGCCGAACTCGGTGAGCTGCTGGCGGATCTTGGCGGGGTTGGCGCCCTCCTTGTCGACCTTGTTCACCGCGACCACGATCGGCACGTCGGCGGCCTGTGCGTGGTTGAGCGCCTCCACCGTCTGCGGCATGACGCCGTCGTCGGCGGCCACCACGAGCACCGCGACGTCAGTGACCTTCGCCCCGCGGGCCCGCATGGCGGTGAACGCCTCGTGGCCGGGGGTGTCGATGAAGGTGATGCGGCGGTCCTCACCCTCGTGGTCCACGTGCACCTGGTAGGCACCGATGTGCTGGGTGATGCCGCCGGCCTCCCCGGCGACCACGTTGGCGCCGCGGATGGCGTCGAGCAGC
>Ga0114939_10000879_pt1 | contig 24494 bp, 16 predicted proteins | sample AshMeaCrysSpring_FD_87196 | JGI IMG/M metagenome (GOLD analysis project Ga0114939, IMG submission 87196) | Groundwater microbial communities from Big Spring, Nevada to study Microbial Dark Matter (Phase II) - Ash Meadows Crystal Spring | ecosystem: Environmental > Aquatic > Deep subsurface >...
CCCCTCCTCGACGACGCGCGCCCACGAGCCGAGGTGCGCCTCGTAGACGGCCATGGGGCGGTTGAACCAGGAGTTCGACGCCGGACGCCCCCGCATCCAGTCCTCGTCGCGCCACGTGTAGCCGCTCGCGTCCCACACGACCGATGCGGTGGCCGGCGGCTTCTCCGCGTAGCGCGCCCACGGGTCGGCTTTGAGGAACGTGAGGCCGCCGAGCTTCGAGCGGATCTCGAACTTGTACCGCTCACCGGCGACGAGACCCGGCACGAAGATCTCCCAGAAGCCGCTCGGCACGAGCTGCCGCAGCACGTGGACGCGCCCGTCCCACCCGTTGAAATTGCCGACGACACTGACGCGGTCGGCGCTGGGGGCCCACACGGCGAAGTAGACGCCGGCAACGCCGTCGATCGTCCGCAGGTGGGCGCCGAGCACGTCGAAGGCGCGCTCGTGCCGGCCCTCGCCAAGGAGGTGCAGGTCGAGGTCGCCCATCACGCGGCCGAACCGATACGGGTCCTCCACCTCGTGCGTCTCGCCGCTCGCCCACTCGACGCGCAGGCGGTACCGGTAGAGCGTGGCGCCGGGCACGGCCAGCTCGAAGATGCCGGCCTGGTGGATGCGCGTCATCGGCACCGCCGCCGATGCAGGCTCCCCCTGCGTCGGTTCGCGCACGACGGCGATCGCCGCGGCGGCCGGCTGGAACGCGCGGATGACCACGCTGGCCGATGCGCCCTTCCCCTCGAGGTGGGGACCCAGCACCGCGAACGCGTCGCGGTTCAGGCCCCGGGCGAGCAATTCGACCGCCTTCTCGTTGACCATGGTCGTCACCCTCGTCGGGTCGTGCCATCCCCATGGGCGGGCGGCCCCGGGGAGCCGCCCCTACTTGCGGAACAGGATCAGGTAGTCACGGCCCGACCACTGCGTGTCTTCGCGCAGCAGGTGGAAGCCGGCGCGGACGAACTCCTCCATCACCGTCTCACGGTCAACCCCGTGGCCGCCTCGGCGGTCGGCAGGCACCCCCTCGGGGGCCGGCCAGAGCGTGCCACCGGGCTCGAAGTCGACGACGGCGAGGCGCGCGCCCGGCCGCGCGGCGCGGAGGAGCGTCGCCAGGGTCTCGTCCGGCCGCGTGAAGTGATGGTAGACGCGGCGCAGCAGCAGGGCGTCGCAGCAGGCGGGGGGCAGGCCGCTGTCGGTTGCGGTGGCGGTGACCGCCTCGACGTTGGCTGCCCCGGCGCGCGAGGCGGCCCGCCGGAGGTCGGCCACCTTCCCGTCGTCGATCTCGGTGGCATACACCCGTCCGGCGGGTCCCACCACCTTCGAGAGCGCCAGGGTGAAGGCGCCGTTCCCCGCCCCGACATCGGCCACGTGGCTCCCGGCCACGACACCGAGCGCCGCGACGAGCCGTTCGGCCTCCGCCGCGTCCCGCGCACTCGTGCGCATCGTGAACGCGAGCAGCCCGAGGATGCCCGCCGCAAGCAGGGCCGACACGGCGCGCACGACCGTGCGCGACCGCGGGCGATCGTCCCGGTCCACGTCGGACGCCATTCGGGCATTATTCCACCATTGCGACGGTCGCGGCGGCGACCGGCGGCTGACGGCCTGGGCACGGGCCGCCCCATCGATCCGGCCTGCGTCCGACCGGCCGCTGGAGGGCGCGCGCGTCGGCGCCGTCAACGGCACGGTGTCAGGCCGGCTGTCGCCGGCCGGCAGCCGCCGGTCGGATATCCTTGTGTCGTGGTCGAGGTGACGCGGCACGGGTTGCCGGCGCCGCTGGCGGGGGCACTCACGCGGGCCGTCCCGGCCGACCGCGTGCTTGCACGGCCCATCGATCGGGTCGCCTTCGCCTCCGACGCGAGCGTCTACCGCCTGATTCCCACCGCCGTCGTTCTCGCGGCCTCCGTCGACGAGGTCCGCGAGCTGTTCGGCATCAGCCGGGCGCACCGGGTGCCGCTCACTTTCCGCGCGGCGGGTACGAGCCTCTCGGGCCAGGCGGTCACCGACGGCCTGCTCGTCGAGGTGGCCCGGCACTGGACCGGCATCACCGTGGAGGACGGCGGCGCGCGGGTGCGGGTGCAGCCCGGCGCGATCGGCGGCCGTGTCAACGCACGGCTCGCCCGGTTCGCCGCGCGCATCGGCCCCGATCCCGCGTCGATCGGCACCTGCACGATCGGCGGCATTCTCGCCAACAACTCGAGCGGCATGTGCTGCGGCGTCGTGCAGAACGCCTACCACACGATCGCGTCGCTCACCTTCGTGCTGCCCTCCGGCACGGTGATCGACACCGCGGCGCCCGACGCCGACGAGCGGTTCCGCGCGCGGGAGCCGGCGCTCGCCGGGGGCCTGCTGGCGCTGCGCCGCGAGATCCTCGATCGCCCGGCGCTGCGCGACCGCATCCGCGCGAAGTACCGCACGAAGAACACCAACGGCTACTCGCTCAACGCGTTGCTGGACGCCGAGCGGCCGGTCGACATCATGCGCCAGCTGCTCATCGGGTCGGAGGGCACGCTGGCCTTCATCGCCGAGGCGGTGCTGCGCACGGTCCCGGAGCTGCCGGTCCGCTACACGGGCATGCTGTTCTTCGCGGGGCTGCACCCGGCCTGCGCGGCCATCGCGCCGCTTCGCGACGCCGGGGCCGTGGCGCTCGAGTTGATGGACCGCGCGGCCCTGCGGTCGGTGCAGGACGAACCGGGCGTGCCGGCTGCCCTGCGCACCCTGCCCGACGGCGCCGCCGGCCTGCTCGTCGAGTTCCAGGCGCGCGATGAAGGCGACCGCGCCGGGCTCACCGCGCTCGCCGCCGACACGGCGGCCCCGCTGCCGCTCCTGCACCCGCCGATCTTCACGCACGACGCCACCGAGCAGGCGCGCCTGTGGCACGTCCGCAAGGGGATGTTCCCCTCGGTCGGCGCCACCCGGCGCAGCGGCACCACGGTCATCATCGAGGACGTCGCCTTCCCGGTGCCCGCCCTCGCCGACGCCGCCACCGACCTCACGCACCTTTTCGCGCGGCACGGCTACGGCGATGCGATCGTGTTCGGCCACGCGAAGGACGGGAACCTCCACTTCGTGCTGACCCCGTCGTTCAACACCGGCGCGGCCGTGGATCAGTACGCGCGCTTCATGGACGACCTCGCGCACCTCGTCGTGCACCGGTACGACGGCGCGCTGAAGGCGGAGCACGGCACGGGACGCAACATGGCCCCATTCGTCGAAACGGAGTGGGGCCCCGAGGCGGTCGCCATCATGGGCCGCGTGAAGGCGTTGTGCGATCCCGATCACCTGCTGAACCCCGGGGTGATCCTCAACCCCGACCCACGGGCCCACGTGGCGCACCTCAAGCCGTTGCCGCCGGTGGAACCCGAGGTGGACCGCTGCATCGAGTGCGGGTACTGCGAGCCGGTCTGCCCCAGCCGCGACCTCACCCTCACCCCCCGCCAGCGCATCGTCGTCCGCCGCGAGGTGGCGCGCCGCCGCGCAGCCGGCGAGGACGACGGGGTGCTGGCGGAGCTGGAGCGGGCATATCCCTACAGCGGCGTGGACACGTGCGCCGTGGACGGGCTGTGCGCCACGCGCTGCCCCGTGCACATCGACACGGGGGAGCTCGTGAAGCGCTTCCGGCGCGAGGCGCAGTCGCCACTCGCCGGCGGCGTGGCCAATTGGTGCGCGACGCACTTCGATCTCGTCGAGGCCGGCCTGCGCATGGGGCTGCGTGCCGGGCACCTGGCCGAGACACTGGCCGGCGACGCGGCCCTGCGCGGCGTGACGCGCGGCCTGCGGCGCCTCGGCGTCACCGTGCCGCAGTGGACGCCCGACATGCCGCGCGCAGCGCGCGGCTGGTCCGCGGTGCGCGAGGAGATCGCCCCGTTCATCACCGACGCGGCGCACGCCGCTGCCGTCTACTACCCGACGTGCCTCACCCGGACACTCGGGGCGGACCTCACGACGACGGGACCCGGTGAGGCGCGCGGTGGTTCGCCGGCGCTCCCCCTCACCCGCCTCGCCGCGCGCGCCGGCCGGTCGGTGTTCGTCCCGATGGACGCGCCCGGCACGTGCTGCGGCGTGCCGTTCTCCTCGAAGGGATACACCGAGGCCCACGCGATCGCGGTCAACGCCTTCGTCGAGCGCGTGTGGACCTGGTCGGACGCGGGCCGCCTGCCCATCGTCATCGACACGAGCCCGTGTGCATACGGTCTGCGGACGTGCCGCCCCGCGCTCACCGCCGCCAACCGCGATGTCTACGATCGGCTGCGGTTGCTCGACAGCATCGAGTTCGTGCACGACGTGCTGCTGCCGCGCCTGGCGCCCGTGCCGCTCGCTCGCCGCGTCGCCCTGCATCCGGTCTGCTCGGTGGTGAAGCTCGGCCTCGACGCACGCCTTGCCGCGATCGCCCGCGCGTGCGCTCGCGAGGTGCTCGTCCCGGAAGAGGCGAGCTGCTGCGGTTTCGCCGGCGACCGCGGGTTCCTCGTGCCGGAGCTGACGGCGTCGGCCACGCGACGCGAGGCGGCGGAGGTGCGCGCGCGCGGATGCGATCGCCACTATTCGAGCAGCCGGACGTGCGAGCTGGCCCTCGCGCGGGCGACGGGGCGGCCGTATCAGTCGTATCTGTGGCTGCTGGACGAGGCCGTGTCCGCACCGCGCTGACGTGCAGTGCCACGGCGGCAGGCGTGGCCGCCCGCGAGACCGACGGCTGAACGACGGACCGGCTGAATGCGGCCCGGCCCTTCAGGGCTGGGCCCCCCAGGCTGATTGGCGCCGCCTCGGTGCGCTCGTGCGTCGCGCCCCACCAAGGCCTCGCCCCGCCTGGACAGTACAATGAGCCGCCCTCGTGCTGCGTACCGTGCGCCTGCGCTCGACCCCCGTTCTTCTCGCCCTCGTGATCCCGATCGCGGTGCTGTCGGACTCCTCCGCAGGGGCCGCACAGCAGCCCGGCGGCCAGGCGGCACCAGCCACGGCCGCCACCGTGTCGGTGCCCCGCATCACGGCGGAGGCCGCAATCGACGGCTTGCTCGACGAGCCCGCGTGGGCGCAGTCGGCACGGCTCGACGGATTCCACCAGTACCGCCCCGTGGACGCGCGGCCGGCAGAGGAACGCACCGAGGTGCTCATCTGGTACTCGCCCTCGGCGCTCCACGTGGGCATCGTCGCCCACGACCGTGACGCCGGCAGCGTGCGCGCCACCGTGGCCGATCGCGACAACCTCGAGCGCGACGACACGGTCACGATCTACCTCGACACGTTCCTCGACCGCCGCCGCGCGTTCTTCTTCGGGGTCAACCCGCTCGGTGCGCAGGAGGACGGCGTCTTCAGCGAGGGGCAGTTCAACCCGGGGACGATGATCGGCGGCTCGATCGACCGGAACCCCGACTACCTGTTCGATTCCAAGGGACGCCTCACGCCGGACGGCTACGTGGTGGAGGTCCGGATTCCCTTCAAGAGCCTGCGCTACCCCGCGGCCGATGCACAGCGGTGGGGTCTCAACGTGCTGCGCAAGGTTCAGCGCACGGGGTACGAGGACACGTGGACCGACACGCGGCGCGCGGCGAGCTTCCTCGCGCAGTCGAGGACGATCGAGGGGCTGCACGGTCTGGAGCGCGGCGTGGTCCTCGCGGCCCAGCCGTTCGTGACCGGCCAAGCCAGCGGGATACGCACCGACAGCGGGTTCGACCGCGACGGGCTCGAGCCGGATGCCGGTGCCAACCTGCACCTCGGGTTCACGAACATCTCGGTGGACGCCACGGTCAACCCCGACTTCAGCCAGGTGGAGTCCGACGCGGGGCTCGTCACCGTCAACGAGCGGTTCGCGCTGTTCTACCCCGAGAAGCGACCGTTCTTCCTCGAGGGCATCGAGCTGTTTGCCACGCCCAACCAGCTCGTCTACACGCGCCGGATCGTGGACCCGATTGGCGGCGGGAAGGTCACCGGGAAGTTGGGCCGGGTGGGCGTGGCCGTGCTCAGCGCCGTCGACGAGGCGGACGGGGGCAACGCGTGGTTCAACCTCGCGCGGGTGCGGACGGACGTCGGGGCCGACTCGGTCGCAGGCGTGACGCTCACCGACCGGGCGATCGACGGCGATCGCAACACCGTGCTCGCCGCCGACGCGCGGTACGTGTTCGCCAAGATGTACTACCTGCAAGGGCAGGTGGGCGGTTCGTGGACGCGATCCGGCAACGACGGCGCGGTGCCCTCCAGTGACGTGACCGAGACCCGCGTGGCCGCGCCGGTGTGGCTCGCGGAGTTCGACCGCACCGGTCGCAGTTGGGGCTTCAACTACAAGCTCACCGGCATCGGCGAGGGCTTCGACGCCCAGGCCGGTTTCGTCCCGCGCACCGACATCGTCGAGGGCCGCGCGTTCAATCGGGTGACCTTCTACGGCGATCGCGGCGCGGCGTTCGAGAGCGTGTCGGTGTTTGCGGGACCCACGCGCTACTGGCGGCACACGGGGTACCCCGACACGCGCCCGATCGAGGGCAACGACTACGTGAACGTGATGGCGCAGGCCCGCGGTGGCTGGAGCCTGAGCGGCGGCGTGCGGCGGTCGTTCTACCTGGTCGATGCGGGCGACTACGACGATCTGCAGGTGGCGGATCCGGCAGGTGCGCTCGTGCCCTACGTGCCCCCGCCGCGCCTCGACGGGCTGTGGGAGTGGAGCGCGAGCGTCGGGACGCCCACCTGGCGCCAGCTCAACGCGGGCCTGTCGGTGCAGCTGGGCGGGGCGCCGCTCTTCGACGAAGGCGCGGAGGGCCGCGGCGTGCGGGGCTCGGCGAGCGTGGCCCTCCGGCCGACGCCGTCGATTCGCGTGTCGGCGTCGGCGCTCGTGGCGCACCTCGCCCGCGAGAGCGGCGGCGAGTTCGCCCGGACCGTGCTGCCCCGCCTGAAGCTGGAATACCAGCCCAGCCGCGCCTGGTTCTTCCGCGTCGTCGGCGAACTGCGCGACGAGCGGGTGGCCGCGCTCGAGGACGCCTGGACCGGGGCCCCGCTGTACGAGGACGGCGCGCCGGCCGAGGCGGGCCGGTCCCGCACACTGCGCCTCGACTGGCTCTTCGCCTACGAGCCCTCGCCGGGCACGGTGGCCTACTTCGGCTACGGCTCGACGCTCGACGCGCCGGAGGCGCGCACGTCACTCGGGCTCGAACGGGCAAACGACGGGTTCTTCGTCAAGCTGGCGTATCTGTTCAGACAGTGAACCGACAGCCTGACGCCAGGTGACCAGCGCCGAGCGGCCCGCGCCGCGCCGCTACACCGCCGACTTCGCGCCCCGCTCCTTGCCGGGCAGGTGCCGCACGTCGGATCCGATGTAGACCTGCCGCGGCCGCGCGATCTTCTGCTCGGGGTCGCGCAGCATCTCGTCCCACTGCGCGAGCCAGCCCACCGTGCGCGGGATCGCGAAGAGCACCGTGAACATCTCGGTCGGGAACTTCAGCGCCTGGTAGATCAGGCCGGAATAGAAGTCCACGTTTGGGTACAGCTTCCGCTGGACGAAGTACTCGTCGTGGAGGGCGATGTGCTCGAGTTCGAGCGCGATGTCGAGCTTCGGGTTGCGCCCGGTAATCGCAAACACCTTGTGCGCCATCTCCTTGAGGATCTTGGCGCGCGGGTCGTACGACTTGTAGATGCGGTGGCCGAAGCCCATGAGCTTGCCCTCGCCCTTCTTCACCTTGCCGATGAAGGGCGGGATGTTCTTCACGGTCTCGATCTCGTCGAGCATCCGCAGCACCTGCTCGTTGGCCCCGCCGTGCAACGGCCCGAAGAGCGCCGCGGCCGCGCCGGCCAGCGCCGAGTACGGATCCACCTGTGAGCTGCCGATCCCGCGCATGGCGGTCGTCGAGCAGTTCTGCTCGTGGTCGGCGTGCAGGATGAAGAGGATGTCGAGCGCCCGCTCGATCGTCGGGTTCACCTCGTACTTGGCCTCGGTCATCTTGAACAGCATGTTCAAGAAATTGCCCGCGTACGACAGGCCGTTGTCCGGCTGGACGTAGGGCAGGCCCATCCGGTGGCGGTAGGCGTAGGCCGCGATTGTCGGCACCTTTGCCACCAGCCGCCGGATCTGCAGCTTCCGGTTCGCCGGGTCCTCGATGTGGCTGGCTTCCTTGTAGAAGGTCGACAGCGCCCCCACGGTGGCGAGGAAGATGCTCATCGGGTGCGCGTCGTACTGGAAGCCGTCCACGAGCTTCTTGACGTTCTCGTGGACCATCGTGTGGAGCGTGATGTCGCCCTTCCAGGCCTGGGACTCCTCCGCCGTCGGCAACTCGCCCTGCAAGATGAGCCAGGCGACGTCGAGGAACGACGTCTCCTCGGCCAGCTCCTCGATCGGATACCCGCGGTAGCGCAGGATGCCCCGGTCGCCGTCGATGAAGGTGATGGCGCTCCGGCAGTTCGCGGTGTTCATGAACGCCGGGTCGTACGTCATCAGACCGAAGTCCTCCGGACCGGTCTTCATCTTCCGGAACTCCATCGCGGAGATGGTGCCCTCCTTGATGGGGATCTCGAACTGCTGACCTGTCCGGTTGTCGGTGACCGAGAGCGTTTCCTTGCCCATTCCGTGCCCCCTCGTCGATGCCGGGTTGACCGGCCGGAAGGATGTCGAACCGCCGAGATGAATCCGACCGTCTCCTTCCATACTAGACCCGCGGGGCCCGAATCCGTGCCAGCCCTCCGGCAGCGGATCGACGCGAATCCGCCAGGAGCGGAACCCGGTTCCTTCGGGCTATGATGCCCCCTTCGCACGGGAGACCGATGCCCACGACCCTGAAGCTGGACATGTTGCAGACGCTGGCGCTGGCGTCGGTCGTGCTGTTTGCCGGCTATGGCCTCCGCCGCCGCGTGCCGGTGCTCGACCGCTACAACATCCCGGCGCCCGTCGTCGGGGGGTTCGTGTTTGCCGCCATCGGGCTGGTGCTCCGGCTGCGCGGCGTACTGGCCTTCGAGTTCGACGCCACGCTCCAGACGCCGCTCATGATCGCGTTCTTCACGACGATCGGCCTCGGCGCCAGCCTGCGCCTGCTCCGGGTCGGCGGCGTGCAGGTGCTGGTGTTCCTCGCGCTGGCGGCCAGCCTCGCGGCCCTGCAGGACGCCGTGGGCCTGGTACTGGCGAAGTTGCTCGGGGTGCACCCCTTTCTCGGCCTGATCGCCGGGTCCATGACCATGACCGGCGGCCACGGCACCGGCGCGGCCTTCGGCAAGCTCATGGAGGAGCAGTACGCGTTCCCCGGCGCGGTGACGCTGGCGATGGCGGCCGCCACCTTCGGCCTCGTCAGCGGCGGTCTCCTCGGCGGACCGGTGGCCACGCTGCTCGTGCGGCGCAACGGCTTGCACCCCGCGCCCGGTGCGGCCGAGGCCGGCATGGTGGCCAGCCTCGAGCACGCGGCGCTCGACGAGGAGATCGACACCGAGCCGGCCGGTGCGCCGCCCACCGCGTACTCGCTCATGAAGGGCCTGACGATCATCCTCGTGGCCATGTGGATCGGCAGCCTCGTCAGCGGGCTCTTGGGACGGCACGTTCCGGGCTTCCCGCTGCCCGCGTACATCGGTGCCATGTTCTGCGCCGCCATCATCCGCAACCTCGCCGACCTCGCCGGGCGCCCGCGCATCGAGCAGCGGACCGTGGACGACCTCGGCACGATCGCCCTGTCGCTGTTCCTCGCGATGGCCCTGATGTCGCTCCGGCTGTGGGAGCTGCTCGACCTCGCCCTGCCGCTGCTCGCCATCCTGACGCTGCAGGTGACGATGATGGGCCTCTTCGCGTACTTCGTGACGTTCCGGGTGATGGGGGGCGACTACGACGCGGCCGTCATGGCCGGCGGGCACTGCGGATTCGGCCTGGGCGCCACGCCCAACGCCGTGGCCAACATGGAGTCGCTCGTGGAGCGCTTCGGCCCGGCACCGCGGGCGTTCCTGGTGGTGCCGATGGTGGGGGCCTTCTTCATCGACTTCGCCAACGCGTCGATCATCACGACGTTCATCAATTTCGTGAAGTGACCCGGAGCGATTCGGCATCAGGACGCGTCGCGCGGGCCGACGACGTGTGGAGCCTCGCGAGCCGGCGGTTCTTTCCGCGTTCACGCAGGGAGGAAACTCCCGGTGGCGGGATTGCGTATTCTGGGGGCATGCTGGAACACGTCATTCGACAGGAGCTCGACGGCCGGCGGCAGCAGCTCCAGGCGGCGCTGGCCCGGCCCAGCGCACCCCGTCAGTTGGCCTCGCTCCTCGCCGAGGTCGACGAGGCGCTCCGTCGCGTGGAGGCGGGCACCTACGGCCTGTGCGAGACCTGCGGCGACCCAATCGAGGCCGACCGCCTGCTGGCCGACCCGTTGCTGCGGTTCTGTCTCGACCACCTCACGCCCGAGCAGCAGACCGCGCTCGAGCGCGACCTCCAGCTGGCCGCGCGCATCCAGCAGGGATTGCTGCCCCCGGCCGACCTCGCCATCGACGGGTGGGACTGGGCCTACCGGTACGAGCCGGCCCACCTCGTGAGCGGCGATTACTGCGACGTGATCGCCGGACCCGCCGGCGAGCGCTTCTTCCTGCTCGGCGATGTCGCCGGCAAGGGCGTCGCGGCGTCGATGCTGATGGCCCAGCTGCACGCGATGTTCCGGTCGCTCATTCCGGTCGGGCTGCCGGTGTGCGACCTGCTCGAGCGGGCCAGCGCGATCTTCTGCGACAGCACGCTGCCGACCCACTACGCCACCCTCGCCTGCGTGCGGGCCCAGGCCGATGGCGCGGTGGAGATCTGCAACGCGGGACACCTGCCGCCCGTGCTGGTGCAGGCCAACGGCACCACGCGGCGGCTCGCCGATGCGAGCGGCCTCCCGATCGGCATGTTCTGCGCCGGCCGTTACGAGTCGTTCCACGAGCGGCTCGGCCCCGGCGACGCGCTCGTGCTGTGCACCGACGGCGTGCTCGACACCGAGAACGCCACCGGCGAGGAGTTCGGCTTCACCCGCCTCGAGCGCCACGCCTCGCGCCACGCCGGCCTGAGTCCGGCCGCGCTCGTCGCCGAGTACTTCCATGCCCTCGACCACCACCGGGCTGCCCGGCAGGCCGAAGACGACGTGACGATGCTGGTGGTGCGGCGGCGGTGACGGCCGGCGGGCGGCCGGCAGGTCGCCTCGGGAATCGGGTCCGAGTCCGGGCGGGCCAGGCGACCCGTACGCCTGGGAGTCTGCGACCACTGGGCAGGTTGTGACCCACGCTGTGCAGCGGGGTCGTGGAGGTGTCAGGCGACGTGTTCCACCGAAGGACACCGCTCGCGGCGTGTCCACCGGGGCAACTGGATGCCCCGCTCGAGGGGCGCGGCGCGGGCGGGCGCGGTGGTGCACCCACCGGCGAGGCTGGCAGCCGCGTCCGGTACGACGCCCCGCGGGGAGGGCGTCGCGCCGGCGGCGAAGCACTGGGGGTCGAGGCCCCCGCTCCTGGAGGGCGCCGCGCCGGCGGCGCCGGGCCGGGCCACGCGCTGACGGCGGGCGCGCTGATCCGCGGCATCGCCGCACACGACCTCTATCACGCGGGACAGATTCAGCTGCTGAGGCGGCTGTGCCGACGGGCCGGCCGCTGAGGCCCCGGCACAGCGGTTCAGCGCCGTGCGCCGCCGGCCGGGGCGTCACCCGGTCGCGTCGAGCGTGAAACGGCAGCGCGGGTAGCCTTGCGCGTTGGCGATATCGAGGATGTCGCCCGCCATCGCAGCCAGTTCCGCCAGCTCCCGGCATGGCTCCACGGCGTGCAGGGTGCGCGCAACGCGCTCGAAGAGCGTGAGTGACGACACGAGCTTCAGCGCGTCGATGTGCGAGCCCATCAGGTGCCGCAGGCTCGCGCCACGCGCGGCGAGCTGGTCGCGCACGACCGCCATCGCCTCGCGCAGCCGCGACCGCAGCACCGGGTGGCCCAGGTACGCCTGCGCTTCCTCGCGCCCTTCGATCCCGAAGTGGTCCGCCATCGGCGAGACGCCCAGCCCCCGCAGTTGCGGGAACACGAACCAGATCCAGTGGCCCCGCTTGGCGCCGGCGCGCAACTCGGCGAGCGCGGCGGCGAAGGCACTGCCCTGGTCCTGCGCGTGGAGGAAGCGGGTGAGGCTCACGGGGGTCCGTTCTCCGCCGGCGGCCGGCCGGGATCGACCCGCGCCGGCGCGGAGGCAGGAGGCTCGACGTCCTGGCGAACACGTCCCGCCTCGCTGGAGCGGTCGGGGCGCGCACGGGTGCGGTCGGGGAAGAGGTCGCGCCCGAGGACCGATTCGTAGGCGAGCTTGGCGGCGCCGAGGAACGGCGTGGCGGTGAGTCCCGCGTCGAGGGCTCCCCTGAGGAGCCCCTTCCGCCGCATCGTGCGGCCGATGGTCGCAACCGCGATCACCGTGCCGATCACCGGCACCGACTTCGAGAGCCGTCGGGCGGCCTTCAGCCCTCCCCACCGCACCACGTTCGTCATGAGAGGCATGCCCACCCCCTATGATATATTAGATATCCGATGTCCTCGCCCGAGGCCGTCGCCCCCCTCCACACGCGCTCCCTGCGCGAGCAGGTCTACGACTACCTCCGCGACCAGATGCGTCGCGGCGGCCTCCAGCCCGGCGCCTTCCTCGACCTCAACGACCTCACCCGCCGCCTCGGCGTCAGCCGCACGCCCCTGCGTGAGGCGCTCCTCCACCTCGAGGCCCACGGGTTCGTCTCCGTCCTGCCTCGACGGGGCTTCCGGCTCGAGGCCCTGACGCTCGCCGACATCCGCCACTTCTACGAGATCATCGGCGCCCTCGAGGCGGCCGCACTGACGGCGGTCGGGCCCTCCCTCGGCCCCGCCGACCTCGCCCGCATGCGACAGCTCGACGCGGTGATGGCCGAGGCCGTGGCCGCGCGCGACTTCGACCGCTACTACGCCGCCAACCTCGCCTTCCACGACGTATACCTGGCACGCAGCGACAACTCGCGGCTCGTCGCGCACGTGCACCTGCTCAAGCAGCGCCTCTACGACTGGCCGCGCCGGCAGCGCATGCTCCAAGCCTGGGAGCAGCACTCCGTCGCCGAGCACGAGGACCTCGTCCAGCTGCTCGAGCGAGGCGAGCTCGACGCCGCCGCCACACACCTCCGGGACGTGCATTGGTCCTTCGCGGTGCAGGAGCGCTTCGTCCACGCGTATTACTTCGACGGCCCGCCCGCGGAGGCGTGATGGGGGACGGGCTGGTCTTCAACCTACAGCGCTTCTCCCTCCACGACGGGCCGGGCCTGCGCACCACGGTGTTCCTGAAGGGCTGCCCCCTGTCCTGCGCATGGTGCCACAACCCCGAGAGCCGGTTGCCACGCCAGGAGTTGGTTCGCCTGCGCCACCGGTGCATGCGGTGCGGGCGCTGCACCGAGGAAGAACTGGCGAGGTCCGTCGTCGCGGGACGCTCGGCCGCCGACGCGGAGGCGTGCCCGACCGGCGCGCTGCAGGCCGTCGGCGAGATGATGGACACCGCGACACTGGTGCGGACGCTGCTGCGCGACCGCATCTTCTTCGACGAGTCCGGCGGCGGCGTGACCTTCTCCGGCGGCGAACCGCTCGCGCAGGCCGCGTTCGTCACCGACGCGATGCGCGCCCTCCGGGCCGAGGACGTGCACACCGCGCTCGACACGTGCGGGTTGGCGCGCTGGGACGAGCTGCGCGACGCCGCCGCGCACGCCAGCTTGGTGCTGTACGACCTCAAGCTGATGGACGACGACCGGCACAAGGCGGCGACGGGCGTGTCGAACCGCGCCATCCTGCACAACCTGGTGGCGCTGGCGCACGGCCACGCCAACGTCTGGATCCGCATTCCGGTGATCCCCGGCGTGAACGACGACGAGGCCAATGTCGAGGCAGCCGCGGCGTTCGTGTGCCCGTTGCCCGGTGTCCGGCAGGTGGACCTGCTTCCCTATCACGCGACGGGCGAGGCGAAGTTCGCGCGGGTGGGCCAGGCATACGGCCTGCACGGCACGCCCACGCCCGGTCACGACCGGCTCGACGCCCTGGCCGTGCACTTCCGCGCCCGGGGCCTGCACACGACCATCGGAGGCCACGCATGACCCCCCGCACCGAACGCCTGCGCCGCAACAGCCTGGACGCCATCCCGTCCATCAGCAGCGAGCGCGCGCAGATCGTCACGGACGTCTATCGCGAGCAGCAGGGGCGGCACAGCGTGCCGATGCTGCGCGCCATGGCGTTCCACGCGATTTGCGATCGGAAGACGCTGTGGATGGGCGAGGGCGAGCTGATCGTCGGGGAGCGTGGCCCCGCGCCCAAGGCGGTGCCCACGTACCCCGAGCTGACGTGTCACAGCGTCGAGGACCTTCGGATTCTCGACTCGCGGCCGAAGACCGTGTACAAGGTCGCCCCGTCGGTCATCGACGTGTACGAGCGCGACATCATCCCCTTCTGGCGCGGGCGCTCGATGCGCGACCAGATGTTCGCGGCCCTCCCGCAGGCCTGGCACGACGCGTACGCCGCGGGCTGCTACACGGAGTTCATGGAGCAGCGCGCGCCCGGCCACACGGTGGGCGACGGGAAGCTGTACCGAAGGGGGATGCTCGACGCCGCGGCCGACATCGCCGCCGCCGAATCGAGGCTCGATTTCGAACGGGATCCCGAGGCACTCGACAAGCGGGACCAGCTGCGGGCGATGGCCATCGCGTGCGACGCGGCGATCCGCTTCGCCCACCGCCACGCGGCGCTGGCCGACGCGGAGGCCGAGCGCGCGCCCGACGAGGCGCGGCGCCGGGAGCTGCGCAAGGTCGCCGGGGTCTGCCGCCACGTGCCGGCGCATGCGCCGCGCGACTTCCACGAGGCGCTGCAGGCGTACTGGTTCTGCCACCTGGCGGTCATCACGGAGCTCAACGGCTGGGACGCGTTCAGCCCGGGCCACCTCGACCAGCACCTCTGGCCGTTCTACCAGCAGGGCCTCGCCGACGGCACCCTCACGCGCGAGTCGGCGCGGGAGCTGCTCGAGTGCTTCTTCATCAAGTTCAACAACCACACGGCCCCGCCGAAGGTCGGGGTCACCGCGGCCGAGAGCGGCACCTACACGGACTTCGCGAACATCAACCTCGCGGGGCTGCTGCGCGACGGGAGCGACGGCAGCAACGAGCTCACCCATCTGCTGCTCGAGATCATCGATGAGATGCACCTGCTGCAGCCGAGCAGCAACGTGCAGGTGTCGCGCAAGACGCCCGACGCGGTGCTCAAGCACGCGCTCCGCGTCATCCGCAACGGCTACGGCTTCCCCTCCCTCTTCAACGCCGATGCCGTCGTCGAGGAACAGCTCCGCCAGGGCAAGACGCTCGAGGACGCGCGCGAGGGCGGCTGCTCCGGCTGCGTGGAGGTCGGCGCGTTCGGCAAGGAGGCCTACATCCTCACGGGCTACTTCAACCTGATGAAGATGCTCGAGCTCGCGCTGCACGACGGCTTCGACGTGCGAACGGGCACGCACGTCGGTGCCCGCACCGGCGACCCGGCCGGCTTCCGGACCGTCGACGATCTGTTCGCCGCCTTCGAGGCGCAGGTGCGCCACGTCCTCGACGTCAAGATTCGCGGCAACCAGGTCATCGAGCGGCTGTACGCCACGCGCATGCCGCACACGTTCCTCTCGGTGATCACCGACGACTGCGTCGCCAGGGGCAAGGACTACAACGCCGGCGGCGCCCGCTACAACAACACGTTCATCCAGGCCGTGGGCATCGGGAGCGTCACAGACAGCCTCTCGGCCCTCAACGACCTCGTCTTCGACCGGGGCGAGCTGCCGCTCGCCCGCCTCGTCGAGGTCCTCGACGCGGACTTCACGGGTCAGGACGCCCTGAAACAGCGCCTCCTCCACAAGACGCACAAGTACGGGAACGACGACGACCGCGCCGACGCGCTCATGACGCGGACATTCCGCATGCTCTTCGAGGCCATCGACGGCCGGCCCAACACCAAGGGCGGCGCCTACCGCCTCGAGATGCTGCCCACGACGTGCCACGTGTACTTCGGCGAGGTGTGCCTGGCCTCGGCCGACGGCCGCGGCGAGGGCCAGCCGCTCTCGGAGGGCATCAGCCCCGTGCAGGGGGCCGACCGCCACGGCCCGACGGCAGTGCTCAGGTCGGCCGCCAAGATGGACCACGTGAAGACCGGCGGCACGCTGCTGAACATGAAGTTCGCGCCGGCCCTGCTCGCGGGCGACGAGGGCATCGATCGCCTCCACGCCCTCGTCCGCTCGTACTTCAAGCTCGACGGCCACCACGTCCAGTTCAACGTCGTCACGGCCGACACGCTGCGCGAGGCACAGGCCCACCCCGCCGCGCACCGCGATCTCATCGTGCGCGTCGCGGGCTACAGCGACTATTTCTGCGACCTGTCGGAGGCGCTGCAGGACGAGATCATCCGGCGGACGGAGCACGCGGGGTTCTGAAGGCGGCGCCTCGCCGCACCGTGAGCCGTGAGCGTCGAGCTGATGATTCCGTCCGGTGCGGGTTCCACGCGGCCGGCCGTGCCCCGCATCACGGCGTCCATTCGACCCCCAGCTTCTTGAGGATGGTCACCGCGTTCTCGTTCTTCGGGTCCAGCTCCAGCGATTTCTTGTAGTTGGCAATGGCCTGCGCGGTGCGGCCCGCGGCCAGGTGCGCCTCGGCGAGGCTGTCGTAGGCGTTGGCGTCCTGGGGGTAGAGTTCGACGTTCAGCTGGAACACGCGCACGGCCTCCTCGACGCGGCCGTCGCTGAGCAGTTGGTAGCCGAGCGTGTTCAACTGGGCGGGCCGGAAGTCGGCCGCCGGCCTGGCATCCCGCATGCGCCGGTACTCGGCGAGCCCCGCGTCGAGCCCCTTCGTCTGGCTGACGAGCCACACGGTGTCCACAACGCCGGGGACCCACGGCGTCTGTCCCGGCCATTGGTACTCCCGGGCGATGCTGTCGAGCAACGGCTGCACGGCCGGCGTCCCGTTGTCCGAGTTCATCATCATGACCACGCCACGACCCGTTTCCGCGAACGCGTTCAGCACCGCCTGGAACCCCTCGTCTGCGCCCCCGTGCCCGAAGCGGTCCGTCTTGCCGGACGCGTCCACGAAGAAGCCGAGCCCTGCCGCATCGGCCTGGGGCGTGAGCATGAGGCGCGCGGTGTCCTGCGCGATCACCCGGTTCGACTGGCCCGCTTTGGACCGGGCCACCTCGATGGCCAGCTGCGCGAGATCCCACGGCGTGGTCCAGAGGCCGGCCGCAGCCATCTCCGGGTAGATGTGCCATCGGCCTTCGACCATCCTCCCGTTGCGGCGGTGTCCGCTGGCTGCCTGGGCGGCGCGAACCGCCGGCAGCGGCTGCTGGTAGGTACTGTTCTTCAGTCCAAGCGGCGCGAGCACGGTGTCGTCCATGATCTGCGGGAACGGCTTGCCGAGCTGGTCCACGAGCGCGAGCTGCACCACGGTGGTGCCGCCGCCGCTGTAGCGGAACTTCGTGCCGGGCACCATGTCCACGCGCACGGGGGCGGTATTGGCGGGCGTCGCCCCGTCGAGCACCTGCACGATCGTGGGCACCGTCTCGGTGACGGCGTAGCCGGGGAACCCGTGGACGGTGAGTCCGGCGCTGTGACTCAGGAGCCGCCGCAGCGTCACCTTCTCGGTGCGGGTGAACTCGTTTTCTGGCACCTTCCACGACACGAGCTTCGCGTTGATGTCCTGGTCGAGCGAGAACCGGCCGCGCTCCACGTAGTGCATCGCTGCCAGTGCTGCCACGGGCTTGCTGATCGAGCCGGCCTGGAAGAGCGTGTCGAGCGTCACCGGCTCGGGCTTGCCCTCCTCCCTCACTCCGTAGGCCTTGGCCCAGACCACCCGGAAGCCGTCGAACACCGCCACGCTGATGCCCGGGACCCTGTACGCGCGCATCCACCCCTCGACGTCAAGGGCGATCGGCCCCCCGGTCGAGGTCGGTACCGGCGGCAAAGTGGACTCGACGCGTTTGATGCGCTCCGCCTCGCCCGGGGTGGCCAGCCAGAGGATGGCGCCGTTCTCCGGGACCGCGGCACGGTCCTGAGGGGCGTAGGCCATACCGGCGACCGATACGAGCAGGAAACACGCGAGCATGAGCGAACGACGACAGGATGTGCGAGTCACAGGCGCCTCGACTGAGAGCTGTCCATACCGGCGGGTGTCGGATGCGTTCGATCCTACCTCTCTCGGCCCACTCCAGGCACCCGAGGATCGTGGTGTCTCACGCGGCGTGCGTGCGTTCGGCTGCGTGTGCCTGTTGCCTCCGGCGAGCAGGATGATCAGGGCGCGCGCACGTCGCGTGAACTTACCGGAGCGGGTATCATCGCGCCATTCATCCGGTTACCGAGACACCGGTTGACGATGATGCCGGTGGCCGCGCCGCCAAGCGAAGAACGCCCTGGATTGACGGCGCGTCAACGCACCCGCCGCGAGGGCGCGGGCCACCTGTGCCGTTCGCCATCGCGGTGCCGCGCTCCGCGTCCCCGGCGTTCCAGCCTAGCTCACGCGGTCGTAGCCGATCGCAATCACCTCGAGGCGCTCGGGGCCGCGCGGCGTGCGGACGGTGACCACCTCGCCGACCCGGGCCTTCAGCAGGGCGGTCGCCAGCGGTGCCCGCCACGAGATGTGGTGATCCCGGCCGTCGAGTTCGTCGATGCCGACGATGGTGACGGTCCGCTCGTCCCCGGCGTCGTTCGAGACGGTGACGGTGGCGCCGAAGAACACCCGGTCGGTGGGCCGGCCGGAGTTGTCGACCACCACGGCGCTGTCGAGGCTCTTTGACAGGTACCGGACGCGCCGGTCGATCTCGCGCAGCCGCCGCTTGCCGTAGATGTAGTCGCCGTTCTCCGATCGGTCGCCGTTGCCTGCGGCCCACGCGACGGTCTTCACCACCTCGGGCCGCTCGACCTTCCACAGGCGGGCGAGCTCCTCCTGCAGCCGCCGGTGCCCGGCGGGCGTCATGTAGTTCTTGAACGCGGGTTTCAGTGTCTCGACCACGGCGACTCGGCTCGCTCCAGTGTACCTTACCGGCAATGAGCGTCGACCGCTGCAGGCGAAGCGCATCGAGCGGGGTCACCACTTCCCCGCTGCCCGTTCGCCGACCCGCGGGACAACCTCGGCGATCCGGGGGTCTTCGCCGCGCTCTGGGCAGTGTGTGATGTGATCGTACGGGCTCGACACTCACCTGATCCTGTCGGAAGCCCTCACGGCCCAGGCCGGACGGGACCTCGTTGGCTACGCCCGCGCAGGCAGACGGGTGCTGCTGCCCGCGACCATCAGGGGTGGGCTGGCGTCACCCTCCGTGTCGATCGACCTTGGGGCGGCCGCGCGTCGCGCCCTGCGCAACACGCTCGAAGAAGAACTCGAGAAGGGGCTCGGGCGGCTGTTCAAGCCATGAGGGCGGCCGCGGGCGATGGCTCCCGTCAGCGCGTGCCCGCGGCTCCGGCCGTTGCCGTGCCGACGTACCGCTTGCGCAGCCGCGCGGCGATGACGTGGTCGGCGTCGGCCTCGCTGAGCAGCTCGAGCAGCTCTCGCTCGACGGCCTCGGCCTCCCCGTCGCGATGTTGGCGCCGCAGCAGTTCGGCGTAGGCGTTGCGAGCGGCGATCCAGTAGGGAACGTTGCCGATGTCCGCCACAGTCACCCGGCGGTTCTCGGTGGCGGTGCGAAGGACCCCACGCGCGCGGTCGCCCTGGCCGGTCCGTTCGAGCGCGCCGGCGTAGGCCATGGCGAGCCGGAGCAGTGAGTGAGTCGGGCGCGGGAACATCCGCCACCGTCGCTCGAACAATTCGAGCACGTCACGAGATGGATTCGGCGCGGCGAGGTCGGCCAGGTGCCGCACCTTGAATTCGCGCGCGAGGAAGAGAGGCTGGTCCGCACGCGCGCCCCCGCGGTCGAGCGTCCCCGCCTGCAGCGCAATCCACGCGCGGTCGATCGCTGGGGGCCAGGTGCGGATCCTGGATTGGTAGAGGGCCCGAAGTTCCGCCACGTCACCCCGGAACTCCGCCGCGAAGGCCTCGATTTCCTGGTCCTTCGTGTAATGCGCGTGAGGTTGGGCCCCGCGCAGGTCACCGAGTCCGACCTTGAGGTACCCGCAGTCAAGGTGAAGGCGGAAGAGCGCCTTCGGCATCGTCTCCCGCGTGTCGCACAGCGTCGCGAGGCGCTGGGATGCCCCGAGCGCGTCACCGCGCGCCCAGAGGTCCCAGGCCGGCGCCAATGCCGCGAACGACGTCAACGTGGCCGTCCTGTCGGTGTCCGCACCTCGCGCGAGCCCGTTGAGCCTCCGCACGTAGTCCAGGCCCCGATCCGCCCACGGGGCATAGCTCAGCAAGGCCCTGGACGTCCGGTAGATCGTCTCGGGGTCGGTCGGGCGCGCCTCGGCCTGCTGCAGCCAGTTGCCCACCACCTCCTCGAACGAACCAATCCGGTTGAGGTCGATGAACTCGATGTTGTGTAGTGCAAGGCGGTTCAGCGGGTCCAGCCCCAGCAGTTGTCTGAGAATCGGGTGTCTGGCGTCGTCGTCCTTGATGGCCCAGAGGTGGCCGTTGCGCGCCCAGAGCCGTTCCTCCGTGGACGCATCTGTGGCGAGTCGTTCGCCCTCCGCAAAGTGGGCAACGGCGTCCGGCGAGTTCTGGACGGCCCAGCCGAGCCACGTGTGGGCCATCGCGAAGAATGGATCCAGGGCGATGGCCCGCTCGAAGTGAGGCTCCGCGGCGATAGCGGCCGGCCGTGTCGCTTCGTTGTATTTCTCGCGCCCCTCGGTGTAGGCACGCAATGCCTCGAAGGAGGCCGTGGTCACACGTTCGAATCGCGCGGTCGGGCTGGGGAGCGCCGCCCTGTGCACGTCGAGCGCAGCGGCGATCTTCGAGGCGAGCGCCTCGCTCGCCCGGACCGCATCGTCGTTTGCGGCGACAGGCTCGGCGACGGTGTCGAGCACCTGGCCCGACTCCGGCACCACCAGGTTCGCCTCGAGCCGCCGGGTGGCCCCGGCCCGGGTGATCGCGCCAGTGACGAGCGCGCGGATGCCGCCATCGCGCAGGGCCAGCTCCCGCGCCGTCTGGGCGTCGAGCCTCGTGTCGGGCGGGCGCTTCATGAACGGCAGCATTTCCCGGAGCCGATCGGCCGGCACGGGTGTGAACCCGGGCGTCCGCGTGACGGCCAGTGTGATCGCGTTCTCGACGATGTGCGCGAGGCCGGCGTCGGCCGGGCCGCCGTCGACGGCGGCCACCAGGACGAGGTCGCGCGCCGCCGGTGGCGCGTCGCTTCCCGCGGCAGGCGAGGCCGCGCGCCAGCGCCAGAACCCGGCCCCGACGGCGGCGACGATGAGCGCGACGGCAACCATCGTCCAGGCGACGCGGCGCCTCGTCGCGGCCGCTCTCGACGGCGCCGCCGGATGCGGGACGAGCCCGGCGACCGGCACGTGCGCCGCCCGGTCGGCCGCGGTGCGTCGATCGGGGCGCACGAAGGCATCGAGCGCTTCCGCCATCTCTCCGGCCGACTGGAACCGGTCCGATGGCGACACCGACAGCGCACGGTCCACCGCCGAGACGAAGGCCGGCGGCAGGTCGCCCCGGACCTCGTTGAGCGTCGATCGCTGGCCTGTTCGGTGACGATCGCGCAGTTCGCGCAGGGAGCGGCCCGTCACCGGGAAGGCGCCGGTGACGAGGTGATAGAGCAGCACCCCGAGCGCGTAGATGTCGCTGCGCGGGGAGGGTGTGGCGCCGTCGAGCGATTCGGGCGCCAGGTAGAGCGGCGTGCCGGCCAACCCTGCGGGCTGGCCATTGCCCGCCCCGCCCGCCTCGGCGGGGCCGGCGGCGTCCCGCGTTCCGCTCGTGTCGTCGCCACCCTGCCCGTCGCTCGTCAGGGCCGTGCCGAAGTCGGTGAGCACGACCCGGCCGCCCCGGCCGCACATCACGTTCTGGCCCTTCACGTCGCGGTGCAGGAGCCCTGCGCCGTGCACGGCCGAGAGGGCGTGCGCGAGGTCGATGCCGATCCGCGCGACCTCGAGCGCGTCGAGCGGTCCCTCCAACGCGACGCGCTGCGCCAGCGTCTGTCCCTCCACGAACTCCATCCACACGCCCACCCGGCCCGCAATACGGTCGGCGCCGTACACGGTGACGACGTTGGGGTGCCGGACGCGGGCGAGCGCGCGGCCTTCGGCGATGACGTCCGAATCGCGCTCGACCACCAGCGACGAGTGTTCGGCCAGCAGCTTGAGGGCCACCTCACGGTCCAGGCGCGGGTCCCACGCGCGGTACACGTCGCCGAAGGACCCGCGTCCCAGATACTCGCGGACGATGAGCGGGCCCCACGCGTGCAGGCCGGCCTCGCCGGCCGCGTGGGGAGGCGCGGCTTCGACCTCGCGGCCGAGACGCTCGTGCGCGGAGAGGATGTCGGCGATGTCGTGGAGGCCGCGCAGGAGAGCCCGGTCGTCCGCCGAGAGGTCGGGCGTGTCGAGGGTGCCCCACTCGACGACGTCACCGCTGGCCACGGCCTCGGCGACCGGCACCAGCCGCGCATCGGGCTCCTCGGATAGGTCGGGACGGGTCAGCACCCAGGGCAGCTCAACGCGCCGGGCCCATTTCCCGGGCCAGGCGCATCATGGCCCGCGCCACCGCCTTGCGGGCGGCCGCGGGCGTCGGCTTGTTGAAGGCCGCTGTGAGCTCGTCGATGTCGAGGCCGAGCTCCACGCGCGCCACGATCAACTCCCGGTCCTCCGCGCGGAGGCGGGAGAGCGCGTCTTCGTAGCGATCGAGCAGTTGCTGCCCGACCGCCCGCTCGAGCGGCGATTGCCCGCCGTGACCGGCATCGCTGTCGAGCGGCGTCGTCACGGGCCGCCGGTTCGCCCGGCGCCCGTGGTCGCGGATGCGGTTCATCAGGCCCTCACGCAGGTAGGCCTGCAGCGCACCCTCGCCGCGCACCTCGAAGCGCTCGATCTGTTTAAACGTCGAGATCACCGTTTCCTGGACAACGTCCGAGGTGTCGGCCAGTCCCCTCGCGCCCGGTGGCAGGCGCCCGTGTGCCCAGCGGCGCATGCGGGGCAGGTAGCGGGCGATCAGGCCATCGAGGGCCTCGCGGTCGCCGGCCTGGGCGCGCACCAGCAGCGCCATCGACGAATCGGCAGCGCCAGCGCCCGGGATGACGGCGGCGGGCGGTGTGGCGGGACGGACGGGTCGAGCCATCGCGAAGTCCTCGCGGCCGCTTGGGTCGTGACGGGCCGATGATAGCGCAAAACGCGAGCGCCGCCCTGGCCGCGCGTGTTGCTGCCCGGTGCCCTGTCCCATTTCGCCCCAGGTCGGCGTTTATCCAGGTGAACAGGCAATCCAGCGCGTGCCACTCCCGTGCACTCCGGCCGGGAAGGGAGGTACGTGCGGTCCCGCCCGCCGGGTGTTCGCTAGGGACACGCGGGTGTCCCGTCCGACGACAAGGAGCAGGGGATGATGTCAACACGGAGTCAATCGCAACCGCGGGTCATGGCTGGCGCCCTGGTTCTCGGCCTCACGATCGTCTCGCACGCGCTGGGGGCCGCGCCAACCGTATGGTTGATGACGGTCACCATAGACGACTCGATCGATCCCGAACAGCCCTACGCGGTGTCCCACGACGAACTCGGCCCCACTTACGAGGACTATCGCCTCGATGGGGGCGACTACTGTGTCGAGGCGACCGTTTCGGGCGGTCTGTTCATCCGGTTCAATCGCAAGCTGGATGGGGATACGGGGACCCAGTACTGCGGCCAGTCCGGCGGTTCGCCGCGTCAGTTCGCGGTCGCCGTCTCGAGCGCCTCCGCGTGCGCCGAGTTGTGGTCGCATGGATACCCGACCGGACCCGATGCGCCTTGTGTCATCACGGACACTGACAACCCCCGCATCCGAATCACCAACGACCCATACGGAAAGCGAACGGCGAGGACCCCGGTCGCCTTTCTGACGAAGTGGTACGACGACTATCGCACTTCGTACGAAGTGCGCACGGAGACGGACGCCGTCGTGACGTCCGACGGCCCCGACAGGCGCATCGTGACGTACTCCGGGTCTGCACGGCTCTGGCGTTTCGAGGCTGGTGCGAAGCCGAAGGCGGTCGCGGACCCGTTCCCGCTGCCATTCCACATGACGTTCACGCGCACGGCCCAGTGACGGGGGCCCGAGCTAGCGCTCGAGGCTCTTCTGGATCGCCGCTGCCGCCTGCTGGGCCAGCGCGCGTGCTTCGGGCTCCCACCCGCTCCTGGCCGCATAGGACTGCAGCAGGCCCATCGCCTTTGCCTGGTCCCCACCTCCGACGCCTGGAGCCCGACCCCTTCGACCGCCCGCCCGGCCATCATTCGCACCTCGAGGCCGCCAATCATCGCGTCGGATTCGAGGGGCGCCACGAGCAGGTCGAGCACCGTCTGGCAGGCGCGGTCGCTCTGGCTGCCCTCCACCGCGCGCACCACCGCGTTGATTGCCGGGATGCGCACGCCGTTGTTGCCGCTGCGGACCGCCGATGCCAGCACGCCCAGTGCGGCCCCGGCCACCTCGCCGCCCTTGCCGGCGCGCGTGATCGCGTTGACGGCGTCGACG
>Ga0114939_10000880_pt1 | contig 24473 bp, 18 predicted proteins | sample AshMeaCrysSpring_FD_87196 | JGI IMG/M metagenome (GOLD analysis project Ga0114939, IMG submission 87196) | Groundwater microbial communities from Big Spring, Nevada to study Microbial Dark Matter (Phase II) - Ash Meadows Crystal Spring | ecosystem: Environmental > Aquatic > Deep subsurface >...
AAAATACATTTAACATTTTCAATCAGTTACAGAAGGAGCCTATCTTATGGCTTTCCGACTAAATCAAACAGTTACAATTCAACTGCGTAACTCCTGGTCAGATTAATTTGACTGTCGGGTGTAAAAAACCTCGAGGGCGGAAACAACCTAGCGCCAAGAGCAAATTAGCTAGAGGAAAGCAGGCGTCCGGTGAAACGCGAACTGCTCCTGTATGCGAAGGAGGGTGTCATGGATGACACCCGACAGAGCATAGGCGCGGACTCCAAAAAGATTGAGTTTACGGTACTAGGTCATACTGATATAAAATTGATTTAAGATGCTGTGCGTAAGCCCTGGACTTCGCCAGGCGATCGCATGTCTCAAGTTGTTGAATAGCAACAAAAATGTTGGTAGGAATGCAACGATTAGCAAACACCAAAAACTATTTGCGGCAATTCATCCCCCAATCAAAAGCCGGGGGTTCTCTCGCCGTTTTTTGTAAAAATTGTCGGAGTCAGTTCATGGATAAATCAACCAAAAATACGCTCAACCGCTTAATTGATTGGTTTCGCGGCGCGGAGGACACCGCCGATGCGGTACCAGTCGAGGTATCGCGCTTTCAGGCACGGTTGCGTCACTCCCCACTGATGGCGGACCCGACTCGGGGGCGCGTAGAGCGAGCGACAAAGCATCACAGAGAGGTCGTGAGCGAAGCGACCACTGTCGAACGCAATCATGACCATAGTAACCGTGCGGAGGCAGTGCAAGTGGCCCATACCGACGCCAAACGTGTCCCAGTAGAGCATGACAGTCCTAGTCCTCCAATCCACGCCGACCATCACGAGCGTGATGGTCACGCCCCCGTAGCCGGCCATGGGCATGAATCCGCCCACGCCGCCGAACATGGGCATGGCCACCACGATGTAATTGTTGCCAAAGGTACCGGCGGTCGTTTGGAATTGCACGGCAATACCTTGCACCTAACTAAGGGTGGCGCCTTCGGTTTTTTTGTCACGCTTTTGGGACTTCACGGTGGACATGCCCACCAGACCATCCGCGTCAGCGATATATCAGCGATTGAGTTCGAAAAACACGGCCTGTTTTTCCACTACGTGCGCTTCTGTTATCCCGGCGCGCCTAAAGAAAGCGGCAATCACCTGCATGATATGATGGCGGACAACGCCTTATTGATGAGTATGTTTGATAACCGGGGACTGTATCGAATTAAGGAAAAAATAGAACAGTCTATGGAACACAAGGCCTCGTGAGAGTTGCTAATGTATTCAGATACTTGCAATTGTGTACATTGAAGCGGGCCACGGATGGCGGGCGACCCCCCGTCTGCGGTTGCGGAACTAGAGTAGGCGCGGGCCGATTTCCACTGTTGGTTGTGTTTCGCGGACGCCAGGATGAAAATGGAGATGTACGGAGGCTCGGAAGTAAGGCGCGTGATACTCAAATGTGATTGTCGGGTCTAAAAAACCTCGCGGACCAACCAAGAGCTAGTGGTGATGCCGGAGGCATCCAGTGAAACGCGAACCACGCAATGGAACCCGCCCGGACGGTGGATGACTAAGCATTGGCAGTGGACTCCAATATGGATTCCGTGAGAATTGGCCATGGGTGATGTTATCCATGACGCGGGTGTTCTGCGTACCGTCGGGTGCGACCAACATTGGATCACAAGGCTATTCTGCCTAGGGATGACCAGCGGAGTGGCCTTTTTTACGGTAGCCACGGTTCCGATGCCCAATAAACACACGATGTTACCGGTACCGACCTCCGGTTGAGTACTGCCCAACCCGGACTTCAGTTGCAGACCGCAAAGCCTAGCGACGAAGGGCGAGTTATCAAATGAGTATGTTTACATATGAAGTTTGAAGCAGTGATTCATCCCTCCATTGGGACCGCAGTACTCGGGCTCGAGACTCTCCTCATTTGGTGGGCAATCGCCCAGGTCGAGCCCGCTGTGTCTTCCAAGGTGAAAGATATCCCCCACGAGGCACGCACGATCCAGCCCCTCACTACGCCCCGCTGGGTCGTGTGGTATGGAAACAACGACCAAATCCATCGTCAACAGGTGGATAGTGGTGCCTACCGAGAATTACGCCAGTCGCTCCACCAGGCTCGTGCCCAGGACCAAGAGCGACTGGTAGCCCTTGCCGCGAACTATCTCAGCATTGATTTGCAGCCGGTGTTCGCCGAGATCGTTGGTCGGCGTGAGCCATTCCTAATTAGTATGTTCGACTTTGGCTCCAGTAGCGCTATCCTCGGTGCTGCCTTATCCGCCGCTGAGACAGCTCAACGGTCGCCGAACCAGGAGGAGGCGCTAGATCAAGTACGCGCCGCCGCCGCCACCAAAATGGTCGACCGCTATCGAGACCAATTAATCGCACCAGAAACTACCCTGCGGTCGCTACGCGACGCCGCTGGAAGGTCTTTAGAGCTGTTGCGTCAGGATTTGCTACAAAACTGCGACCGCTATGACCGGGCTTTTCGCGGCTTGGTATCGAGCTTCCCAACAACCATCGAGACCCTAGACCCTGCCGCCGGATGGCAGATGGACGTCGCGTTGCGTCAGGAGACCGTTACTTTCCGCTCACTATGTACCGGGTTACGTGAAGTCGATTTAGGCGTTTATGTCGTGGAGACGGTCCTACGCGAGGCACTCACCGCCACCGACGCCGTGATTTATCAAGAGGGCTTGGAGATCGTCGTACCGATTGCTCAGACCGCCTTGGAGATCGCGAAATACATCGAGGCCAATACCGACACCTTTAGTGAAGAGTGGGGGCTCTCCAGAGAGTGGGCGCGCACCCCGGCCAAAATCACCAGTTATATCTCCTATGTGCGTATTTTGGCGCGCCGGGTCGGCGAACGCCTGGATGTGCGCCGGAAACGCCCCCGCTTGCGCTTGACCATCCAAAAAAAACTGGATCAACTCCAGGGAGAACTCATGGAACACCTGAAAACTACCTGTAATGAGTTTATTGCTACCGAGCTCGACCGCATCGAGCTGGGACTTGCCGCACGTGGGGAAGGCTTTTGGAGTAAGCCGTGAACGAACGAGATCATCGGGTGTTAATGGCAATCCTTAGTCTAGGCCTCATGGGTTTAGTAGCGCTCGCGGCATTTCATGTCTTCCCGCTCCTCAATCCACCGGTCTTGCCTGTGGCGTCCTATACCGTCCTCGGTCATGTCAGCGCCAATGTCGGCGATGGACCAGTCTTCACCCTGGGGAAAGACTTTTTTCCCCATCAGTGTGGCAAGGCACGCCTCGGCACGACCTTGAGCATTTTCCCCTACAAAGACGCCGCCTGTCGTACCGGGGTATCCAATTCACGACCGTATTTGATGGCGGCGGATGTTCGTGTTCCGTGGGCGGTTGTCCCGACCGCCGAGCGCGAAAACCTGCGTCACCTCGCTGGTGTGGTGATGGATCAATGGGAGGTCGTCGGCAAACAGCTGTTTCAGAGCGCCTTTTTCCGCCAATACTACGCCCCGACACTCAAAGAGATTGCTCAAAACGCACTCCGTCAGGCTTGGGCTGCTCCGGTGACCGAGCAAATTTTAACCCGGGCGGTACACTCCTTCGACCGTAGCCAATTAGACCGCATCATGGAGGGGCTTGTCCCGATTGTGGTCGAAAAGGCCAAACAAAATTTATGGCAAAACCTGCGTAGCTACGCCGCCGCAATTCTCGGTTCCTCCACTTCGGTCGATCAGGAGGCGGTATTGCACCTCGCCGCCAAGGTATTTGCTGACCCGCGTACCCGCGACCATTTAACCCAAACCTTCCCGCCATTACTCACCAATCGCGCCGTAGTAATGGTCGCCGCAGTCATGGCCCGTGAATCATTCCGCGTTATCCTCGACGACCCGCGCACAATGCCGTTATTAGGCCGTTTATTTACGGATCAACGCTTTTTGAGCCTGCAACCATTTACCGCCGAGGTCGAGCAATTAATTCGCACCTTACCCTTGCGCCTAATGCGTTTGCGCCGGCGTTTTGACCATAATCCCCTCGCGACCTATGTTTTGCGTAATTTGATTCGCGGACGTCGGGGATTCCTCGTATTAATGCTAAGCCCCGAACAAGAGCAACAATTAGCCGAAAGCGATTTACCTTCTGGCCCGGCACTAAGGAAAATTGAACCATGAATTCTGTTATGGTCTCGCCCAATTCCATCGTTCAGGATACGGCATCGCCCAATTTCACCGTCGAGGGGCTAACCATATCAACACCCACCGGAAAAGTATTGGTCGAAAACGCCAACTTTAGTCTTTCCGAAGGCGAGGTAGTTTTATTAGTCGGTCCCAGCGGAAGCGGTAAATCCACGATTATTAAATTACTTAGCGGGCTATTGAGTGATTCTGATAATCCCTGGAATGTCACTGGGAAACTTATTTATGGCGGACGGGTCTTTGATCTTTCCCGTGAACGTTGCGATTTGGGTGGTTTAGTCTTTCAGAATTACGCGCTATTTGATGATTTGACTGCGGCCGAGAATCTCGGTATTGCGATGGATCACTCCCAAAATACTGATCCAGCGCTGATGGAATTTCTGCTGAATTTGCTCACGGATATCGAACCACATCAGACTATTGCATCCTCGAGCGGCGGACAACGCCAACGCCTGGCAATTGCCCGAACATTATTGGCGAATCGCCCGTTATTATTATTTGATGAGCCTAATTCCGGTCTTGACCCGTCGACTGCGCAACGATTGGGCGCGCTTATTCAGGATTTGTGTCGGCGGATGAGACGTCCGGCATTAATTGTTGCGCACCACGTCGACGATATTTTACCGCTCGCCGACGCCGTCTATTTATTAGACCCCAAAACGCATACCCTGCGTCCCTTACCGATTAATCGCGAAGCGGTCGAAGAGGCGCTTTTATCTGTTGGCGTTGATGACGAGTCACCCGTAGCAAATTTGAGGAAGGATAAAGATCAAGTCCCAAATCAGGAACAAATCCTCGCGCATTGGCAACAACATCTAAAAGCTCACGGCTCATATCGGTGGTTCTTTCGCTATCTCTATGAATATTTTTGGATTTTATGGGGTTCGCCGTTGATGTTGCTGTATATCTTTTCCGGCGCGGGGATTGTCGGTTTTGTGACGCTGTGGTTTGGTTTTAATTACGAGCTATTAGGCGATGCAATTCGATCCTTTATTCATGATGAATCGCTTGCCGGACTCGGTTTTGTCGAGGGTTATATTGCCGTACCGCTAATTAGTTGCATTTTAATGGTAGCGCGCAATAACGCGATTATTACCGCGGACGTGGGAAATCGCGTTTTATCTTCGCAATTTTTGGCAATGCGTAATCTCCATATTCCCGGGCGGAGTTATCTTACTGCGGCGATTTTAATTAATACCGTCATCGGGGCGCTAGTTTTGGTCGGCGCATCGTTAGTTGTTGCGGGTTGGACTTCATATAAGACTTGGCAATTCTTATTTGCTGAGCAGCCATTTGAATTATGGCAGGAGAATTTCTTCCATTCGATGTTACGCAAGCCGGCTGCGGCGTGGCGTAATTTATTTTGGGTCGTGATTAAAGTTCTATTGAGTGGCGCATTTGGGTCGTGGTTGGCAATTCAGGCCGGGTTCTCCCGCAAAGATTCGGTAATTGCCGTTAATTATGCAATTGCCCGTTCGATCGTCATGGGAGTCACGGTAACTTTAATTATTCACGCTGGTATCGCCTTAATTGTGTGGCCGTAGTTTTGATTTGTGCAACCAATGACCGTAGAGAAACGACCGCAGAAACGATTATTTCACCCCCCAAAATTGGTCATTTCACGCTATTTAATTTCGCGCAGTTTTTTCCCCTCCGATTAATTTCTCGCCGGATAACGGCGAGAAACCTTCTTCGATCTAAATTCGATAATAATGAAACGACCGACCCACCTTAATTTGTTCACGATTCACTTACCGGTCGTGGGATGGGCGTCGATTGCCCATCGACTCGCCGGAGTGATGTTATTTTTGATTACGCCATTTTTGATCTACGGATTAGAAACGGCGCTCTATAGCCCGGAAAATTTTCTCCAAATCAAAAATTCCTTTTCTACATTCCCGGGTAGAGCCATTTTAATTTTTACTTGTTGGGCGTTCACACACCATTTTCTTGCAGGCCTCCGCCATTTATTCTTTGACCTCGATATTGGTTTTAGCGCGCCATTTTATCGTTGGAGCGCAATACTTGTTTTAGCCAGTGGCGTATTTATTTCCCTGGGCGTGGGAATAATCTTATGAGTTATCAAGCAAGCGGCCTGCGCGCATTTCTTTGGCAACGAATTAGTGCGGTGGTAATTGCAATTGGGACGCTGATTATTTTGGGCTGGTTAGCCAGCGGCAATTATCCAACCGGTCGAGAGCTAATTGCCCAACCACTGGGCGCTGCTCTGTTCGGATTATTTTGGGGGGCGGTACTGGCACACTCCTGGGTCGGGATGCGCGACATCATCCTGGACTATGTTGCGCGCCGTGGGGTGCGTTATGCCCTTCTCGCGGGGTTGGCGTTATGGCTACTCTTCTTGGGATTATGGGTATTTATCATCCTCGCCCGTAACCTATAACAGAAATTTATCGCGATGCTAAAACGTAGATTTGACGCGCTGGTCATTGGCGCCGGGGGCGCGGGTCTGCAGGCCGCGTTACGCCTGGCGCGGATTCCCGGGGTAACGGTGGCGGTGGCGTCTAAGGTGTTCCCGACCCGCTCGCATACCGCCTCGGCACAAGGCGGGATCAACGCCGCGCTCGCGAACGTCACGGCGGACAACTGGCACTGGCACATGTTCGATACGGTCAAGGGGAGCGATTACCTCGGGGACCAGGATGCGATTGAGTTTATGTGCCAGCTTGCCCCGCGGGTCGTGATCCAATTGGAACATCACGGGGTGCCATTTTCGCGCCTGGCGAGCGGGCGGATTTATCAGCGGCCTTTTGGTGGCCAAAGCCAAAATTTCGGCGGCGACCAGGCGACCCGAACCTGCGCCGCCGCCGACCGTACCGGCCACGCCCTACTCCATGCGCTGTATCAACAGAATTTGGCGGCGCGGACGAATTTTTTCCCGGAATATTTCGCGATTGACCTGGTCCGCAACCCGGACGGTACGGTCATCGGCGCGTTACTGCTCGAAATCGCTACCGGCGAACTATTGCTGATTGAGGCGCGCGTTACCCTGATTGCGACTGGCGGCGCCGGACAGTTATACCGGACGACCAGCACCGCGCTCACCAGTACCGGAGATGGCCTGGCGATGGCGCTCCGGGCGGGTATCCCTTTGGAAGATATGGAGTTTTTTCAGTTTCACCCCACCGGTATCGCGGGCAAGGGGATGTTAATCAGCGAGGGGGTACGCGGCGAGGGCGGTTATCTGATCAATCGGGACGGCGAGCGCTTCATGGGGCGCTACGCGCCGCATGCCCGCGACCTGGCGAGCCGCGACGTGGTCGCCCGCGCCATCGCCACTGAGGTCCACAACGGCCGCGGCTGTGGCCCCCAGCGCGACCACGTCCTCCTGAAACTCGACCACCTCGGCGCCGGGCTGATCGCGCACCGTCTCCCAGCGATCCGCGACCTCACCCAAACTTTTCTCGGACTCGACCCGGCTTTATCCCCGATTCCGGTATTTCCCACCTGTCACTACCTGATGGGGGGTATCCCCACCAACCGCTTCGGGCAGGTAGTGGCCCCCACCTGCCACGGCGAGGAACCGGTCCCGGGGCTATATGCCGCTGGCGAGTGTGCGTGCGTCTCGGTGCATGGCGCGAATCGCCTCGGCGGAAATTCCCTATTGGATATTTTGGTCTTCGGCTCCGCCGCCGCTGATGCGATGGCGGAGGAACTCGCGGCGCACAAAACTCCTCAAATAATTGCGCCCCAGGCGCTCGAATTAGCACTCGCCCGAATTAATCGCTGGCAAAAAACTGGCTCCGGTCCGTCAGTTGCTGAAATCCGCAATGAATTGCAATTACTCATGGAACAACATTGCGGGGTATTTCGCAGCGCTGTGGTATTAACCCAGGGAATTGAACATTTAGATGATTTAATTAAACGCCTCCCGGGAATTGTATTACGTGACCAAAGTCAAATGTATAACATGGCGCGAATTGCGGCGCTCGAATTAGATAATCTCGTCGAGATCGCCCGCGCAACTCTTTTTGCGGCCTTTGCTCGTCAAGAAAGTCGCGGCGCACATACGCGCATCGATTATCCCGCCCGTGACGATATTAATTGGCTAAAACATACGCTCTATTTTCGCGCCGGGGCACAAGTCGAATTTAAGCCGGTGCGCTTAAAACCGCTCACCGTTGAGGCATTTCCACCTCGGGTGCGCACCTATTAATTGTCCGTAATTCGTCAATAATAAAACTATGAATCACGAAATCCTTTGGGGATGGCTACAAAGATTAGCCGTCGATCGTCACGCAATTAATACTATTTTTTGGTTGTCGATGGCTGTTATTGTCTTTACTACTAATGGATTGCCCCGTGCGCCTGATATAGAACCGGCGCCTCTGCTACAAAAATTGGATCGGGCTGTGGTTTCCGCACTCCAAAAAGCCAACTATGATGCGACCGACTTAGCTTCTCAAGAATTGGATCGGTGGATTAATGAATTGATGCAGAGGGTGGATCAGGATTTCCTCGAGTGGTATTTTGGATATTGGAATCAGACCGGCATGGAATTGAATGGCCTTTATCATGAAACGCTCCATCTTTTTTATGAAGGATACCCTTCGGCAGCAGAGAAGTTTACCGAGAAGATTCAGGTGGAGTTTTCTAAAAGGGTATTTCGCCCGCGGATTTCGCAAATGGAGCTAGAGGCCATTACCCGCAATACGGTCAATCGTTATTTGCAAAAACTCTCCCAAGAATTTCGACTAATTCCCCAGCAATATAGGATTCCGCAAGGCGCTTGGAAACGTTATTTGAGTGATATTGCCGAGATTAGCTCAGACGCACATGACGACCGTAATTTATTTGTGACCCTCAAGACACTGTGTGCCTCGGCAATTGGTAGCGTCGCTGTATTCGCAAGTACACTCCCAATCTTTGCCGGAAAAGTCGGTGCTAGTGTAATCGAAAGATTGGCCGGAAAAGTAATGACCAGGATTGCCGCGAAAACTACCGCGAGGGTAATGGCAAAAGTCAGCGGTAAATTAGTCGGGCCGGTCTTGGGTTTGGGTATTTTTGCCTGGGACATTTGGGAGCATGAACAAATGAAGGCCGAAAATAAACCCATTCTGCGTAAATTACTTGCGGATTATCTCACGCAGGTGAAAAACTCTCTGCTGTATGACTCTAAGGAGGGAATTATCTCTATACTAAACGATATGGATAAGATTATTTACGTGTCTCTTGTGAAAAAAAGTTGAATTACACAAATACAGGAGTTACGCAGTTGCAAAATCCATTTAACATTTTCAATCGGTTACGGAAGAGGTCTGTCTTATGGCTTTCCAACTAAATCAACCAGTTACAATTCAACTGCGTAACTCCTGGACTTATTCCCCTCCAGTGGAGGGGTGCCCCACAGGGGCGGGGTGGTTTCTAAGGCGACCACCCCGTCAGGCTGCGCCTGCCACCCCTCCGGCGGAGGGGAATTAGGAGTTACGCAGTCTAAATCAACCAGTTACAATTCAACTGCGTAACTCCTGAAATAGTGAGATCATGGACATCGTATTTTTTGTTTACGGCCTGGCATTTTTTTCCATGGGTCTCAGCCTTCTCATTAAGGCAAAAGATGATAGTCAATTTGCTATTGCCAAACATCTATGGTTACTCATAATTTTTGCCTTTAGCCATAGCCTTTTAGAATGGATAGACCTGTGGCTAATTCTCCACAGAGATAATCAATTCATGGTTGCTATCCGTAGCTGGCCGCTGTTAATTTCCTTTACCTTTTTGTTTGAGTTTGGCCGCCGGGTACTAAATACCTGCGGTCAAAGATTATTTATCTTGCAGCCAATCCTAATTTATCCGCTTGTTCTAGCCTTTATTCTGACTAATGTCGAGCTTGCCGAGAATCATCTCCTGGCGCTCGATATCAATACTCGCTATGCCCTTGGTTTTCCTGGTTCTCTTCTTACCGGAATTGCCGTAGCAATTTATTTTCGCCAGGAAATCTTCACCCACTACAATTCGACGCGTTCGATGCGCGCCGCTATGTGCGCAATATCTTGCGGATTTATATTCTATAGCATTTTTACCGGGCTAATTACGCCTAAAAGCAATTCCTGGTTGTCAAGTTGGCTTAACGAAGATAATTTTTATTACACCTTTTTTGGAATTCCCGTGCAATTATTTCGCGCCGCCTGCGCCATTAGCATCTCTTTGGGAATGATTAAAATGCTGACTATTTTTAATCTTGAAGGAGAGGAACGGCTCACTAAGGCATTTGCAACCGTGGATGGCTCGCTGGATGAGGTGAAACGATTAGAACAATCACTCCAAAAGTTAACCAAAACTCTACTTGCCAGTGAAGAGCGGCTGAATCGCGCTCAAGCAGTTGCGGGTGTTGGTAGTTGGCATCTTGATATTCCATCGGAAACTCTAACTTGGTCAGATGAAAGTTATCGCATCTTCGGAATACCACTTGGATCGAATCTGACGCCTACAGATTTTTTCAATAGTTTATATCCCGATGACCGAGATTTGGTCATTGATAATTGGGAGGCAGCACTTCGCGGCGCACCGTATGATATTGAACATCGAATTGTTGTCCACAATAAAATTAAATGGGTTCGAGAACACGCCGAAATCCTCTTTGATGAAAATTATCAACCAATAGAAGCCCTCGGCACCGTTCAGGATATTACTTCTCAAAAGAAATATGAATTGGCGTTGGCGAAAAGTCAACGCCGGATGTTTGCCGTGATTGATGCGTCTCCGATAGCAAAAGCGCTATATGATGACCAGCAAAATATCATCTATCTCAATCCGGCGGCAGTTCGAATCTTTGGTTATCAAATTGAAGATATCCCTACGGTTAATGATTGGTGGCCGAGGGCATATCCTGACCCGGAATATCGGGCCTGGGTCATCGCGGAATGGAGCGCACGAGTTGCAAAAAAGCGTGCTGGAGAATTAACTGATCCTCTTGAGGTGCAAATTTTTTGTAAAGATGGCACAATCCGCACTATGCAAGCAGATATAAATTTTCTCCAGGATGAAAATGAAAATCTAAATCTAGTTACGCTAATTGATCTAACCTGTCAAAAGAGCGTAGCGAATCGCCTCAAAACCTTATTTGATGTTGCAAGTGATGGTATTCATATCCTCGATACACAAGGGAATATCGTTGAATTTAACCAATCTTTTACCCGCATGTTGGGCTATACCGATAGCGAAACGGCCCGCTTAAATATCGCGGATTGGGATGCTCTAATCTCCCGTAAAAATTTAATAGATACAATCAATAGTCTTCTCAAGAAACCAGCAACATTTGAAACCAAACATCGCTGTAAAAATGGTTCAATTATCGATGTGGAGATTAATGCCAAGGGAATTGAACTTGAAGGTCGTACCTATTTATACGCATCATCCCGTGACATTAGCGAGCGGAAGCAGATGCAACGGGAATTATTAAGCGCTAAGGAACGCTTAGAGGTCGCGGCGTCTGCAGGGGTTATTGGTATTTGGGACCTGGACTTGGTGCATAATCAATTGCTGTGGGATGGCGCGATGTACAAATTATATGGCGTACAGCAGGAGAATTGGCAGACCAGTCAGGAATCATGGATGAGTGTTATTCACCCGGAAGATAAATCTTATGTAGAACAACAAATTCAGGAAGTTTTACAGCGCGGTGAATTAGAAAAAACTTTTGAGTTTCGGGTTCTTTGGCCAGATGGTTCAATTCATTGTCTAAAAAGTGCTTCGCGGATATTTTATGATACAAATGGTAAAGCGTTGCGTGCGATTGGAGTTAATTATGATCTCACGGAACAAAAAAATACGGAACGGGCACTAATCAAGGCGCGTGCAAAATCTGATGCAGCAAATAAGGCTAAATCGGCGTTTCTGGCGAATATGAGCCATGAAATTCGTACCCCGATGAATGCTGTAATTGGTCTGACGCAATTAGTATTAGAGACGGAATTGACTGCCCTTCAACGGGATTATTTATCGAAATTGCATAATGCCGCGAATTCTTTATTGGGAATTCTCAACGATATTTTGGATTATTCTAAAATTGAGGCGGGCAAACTAGACGTTGAAGAGGTCAGCTTTACGTTAGCGGAAATTGTTGAGAACGCCTCGGGGCTATTTAAGATCGCCGCTGAAGAAAAAGGTATCGAATTAGTCTGCGAGCTTGATCCCAAAATACCGCCCGTTCTGATCGGCGATCCGCTTCGCTTGAAGCAGATTATTAATAATCTACTTAGTAACTCAATTAAATTCACTCAGCATGGTTATATCCATCTCACTATAAAAATAGACGAACAATACGAAAATATTATTAATCTGAAAATATCGATCGCGGATAGTGGAATTGGGATGACACCGGATCAGGTCGCTAAATTATTCACGGCCTTTGAGCAGGCGGACACCTCGATGACGCGCAGATTTGGGGGTACTGGTCTAGGATTGGCAATTACGAAGCAACTCGTAGAGATTATGGGTGGTAATATTTGGGTAGAAAGTACTTTTGGACAGGGGAGTACCTTTACGTTTATTGTCCCGCTAAAAATAGCTAGCGTATGGTCAATTAAATCTCCCGAAAAGTTAAATACTCGTGAGCAGACATCGCTAATTCGCGGTGCGAATATCCTTTTAGTCGAGGACAATCCGACAAACCAATTAGTTGCTTGTAAGATTTTAGAAAAAATCGGTTTATCGGTAACGGTGGCGAATAATGGGCGGGAAGGATTTGAACAGGCATTATTGAAGCGCTATGACGCAATTCTCATGGATTTGCAAATGCCGGAAATGGATGGAATTGAAGCAACTCAACGGATTCGCGCTTTAGCCCAATATAAAGATATTCCGATTATTGCGATGACAGCGGCGACGATGCTTGCGGATCGAGAAGCTAGTCAGGCCGCCGGAATGAATGATTTTGTCTCCAAGCCAATTAATGTTAATGAATTAACGGATACTTTAGTCCGTTGGATTCCGGTTCGTTCGGGAATAACGAATGCAGTTTTATCGAAACAAGAACAAAATAGCACCGCACCTTTTACTATTCCCGAATTAAATCTTACCGAGGCGGTTTTGCGTATGGGACAGGATTGGACTTTATTGCGTCATGCAATACAGGGATTTTCTCGGGAATTTGCAAATAGCTCCACGTTAATGGATAACTATATTAATCAAGGCCGCTGGGCGGATGCCCGGCGTTTGGCGCATACTCTCAAAGGAATAGCAAAAACCATAGGCGCAAACCATCTTTCTCAAATCAGCCGAGAATTGGAAAGCGAATTGATGCTAGGGCGCGCTGATTCATTCCCGATATTCAAAAATTTGCTAAACCAAATTCTAGTGGCTATTGCAGATCTATGATAAAAATTCTCAACCCTTCTTGGGAAAATACAATTCGGTGATTGTTCCTTGAAATGCCTCGGCGGCTAAGGCGATGGTTTCTGATAAAGAGGGGTGCGGGTGAATGGTGCGGGAAATATCGCGGGCGGTAGCACCGAGTTGAATTGCCAATGCCGCTTCGGCGATTAATTCCCCGGCACCAGGGCCGACAATTCCCGCACCGAGTAGGCGGTTGCTTGCTGGATCAAATAACAATTTAGTCATCCCCGCGGCGCGTCCTAAAGATAATGCCCGCCCAGATGCCATCCACGGAAATTGCCCCTTGGCGAAAGTAATTGCCTGTTGTTGAGCAGTAGTTTCACTTAGACCCACCCAAGCAATTTCCGGATCGGTATAGGCCACGCTGGGGATGATATCCGCAACGGCGGGTTTGTGGCCGGCAACAGTCTCCGCGACACATTTCCCTTGATAAGCGGCCTTATGAGCAAGCAACGGATTTCCCGCTACATCACCAATTGCATATATGTGCGGAATAGTGGTGCGCTGTTCGCTATCAACGGTAATAAAACCGCGCTGATCAAGCGCAATTCCGATGTCCTCTAAGGCTAAATTAGCGCTATTGGGGCGGCGTCCCACAGCAATTAACATCCGATCTCCGTGAAGAATAAGATTTCCCGTTGGACCGCTGAGATGTGCAATTAAATTTTCCGGTTGAGGATCAATTCGAATCAGCCTGGTATTCAGATGGATAGTAATACGATTGGCGAGGTGGCGGTGTAAAATCCGCACTAAATCCGGGTCGCAACCTGGAATTAACCCGGGAGTTAATTCAATTATAGTGACTTGAGAACCAAATGCCGCATAGATATTCGCCATTTCTAAGCCAATTATTCCCCCACCGATAATTAATAGGCGCGGGGGAATTTCCGTCAGCGCCAAAGCCGCAGTAGAATCAATAATTCGCGGGTCGTCTGGAATACCTGGGAGGTGTATTGTTTGGGAACCAGTCGCAATAATCGCCTTTTCAAAATTAATTGCGACTGAATTGGTGCCGTGGACTTCAAGACAATTAGGGTCACGGAAACGCCCAACGCCAAAAATAGTCTGCACTTTGCGTTGTCTAGCCAAATTCGCTAGACCTTTATTGAGTTTGGTGATAACCGCATTTTTTGTAGATTGCACTTGATTAAGGTCAATTTGCGGCGGATTAAAATTTACGCCCATTGAATTAAGCGCTTTCGCGTCATCAATTACTTGGGCAATATGCAATAAAGTCTTCGACGGGATACAACCAACATTCAGACATACCCCGCCCAAAGTCGGATAACGCTCGACAATCACCACAGATAAACCCAGGTCAGCGGCGCGAAATGCGGCGCTATATCCGCCCGGGCCGGCGCCTAATACCAAAAGTTGCGTGTGAATCGTTTCCATAGAAAATGGACCTCAAGAATTGCGTAAAAAATCTCTAATTCGTCCCGCCGCAACGCGGCAATTATCATAATCTGCAACTAAAGCAACCCGCACGCGATTTTCCCCGGGATTAATTCCATGAGCAGTGCGCGCAAGATAACTGCCCGGCAATACTAAAACATTAGTCGCGGCATAAAGCTCCCGCGTAAATAATTCACTATCTCGGGGAATTTCCGGCCATAAATAAAATCCCGCCGGGGGAATTTTTATATCTAACACATCGTGCAAAATTTCCTCTACGGCTATAAATTTGCGTTGATAAAGCGCACGATTTGCTAATACGTGGGTCTCGTCATTCCATGCGGCGGCGGAGGCGGCCTGTGTTGGAAGTGGTAATGCGCAACCGTGATAGGTGCGATATAAGAGAAATTGCTCCAACAGTTTTGCATCTCCAGCAACAAATCCCGAACGTAATCCCGGAACATTGGAGCGTTTAGAGAGACTGTGAAATACCACGCACTGGTGAAAATCATTTCTGCCAAATGTAACACACGCTTGGAGTAATCCCAGTGGCGGGGTATCGCGATAGATTTCGCTATAACACTCGTCTGCCGCAATAATAAAATTATATCGGTCTGATAATTCCAGCAATGTGGCGTAATGATCGAGATTAAATACCGCACCGCTGGGATTACTCGGAGAACAAATATAAATTAATTGACAACGCTGCCAAATATCTATTGGAACCGAATTAAAATCGGGTAAAAAATCATTCGCCGGAGAGGTATTAATAAACCACGGTTGCGCACCGGCAAGTAATGCCGCCCCTTCATAGATCTGATAAAACGGATTGGGCATCACGACAATTCGCTGAGGATTGATTACTGCCTGCGCAAAAGAGAATAGCGCCTCACGGGTTCCAGCAACTGGCAGACAATTACGTTCGGGGTCGATATATTGCGCAGATATTTGAAAACGATTGATCAACCAATTACTGATTGCGGTGCGTAACTCGATTGCCCCTTTTGTCGCAGGATATTGGGCAAGTTCCGCGTGATGTTTTAACCATGTATCAGCAATAAAGGGTGGCGGGGCGTGATGTGGCTCCCCGATCTCTAATCGAATAGGAGAAAATTCCGGCGGGGGGTTAATTCCAGCGATTAATTGGCGCAAGCGCTGAAATGGATATGGCTGAAGATAATTGATTCGCGGATTCATTTTATTCTAAATTAAATACGACGCGAGCATTAAATCGCGAATTTACAAAACCGTCGTGGCGTAATCCGCTAATCGGGAGCGCTCCCCGCGTACCAAAGTGATATGGCCAGCATGACGCCATTCCTTGAAACGGTCTACCGCATTTGTTAGGCCCGAATTATTCTCGGTGAGATAGGGAGTGTCAATTTGTCCGAGATTTCCTAGACATACCACCTTTGAACCCGGGCCGGCGCGAGTAATTAAAGTCTTAATTTGTTTTGCGGTAAGATTTTGCGCCTCGTCAATAATTAAATACCGATTCAAAAAAGTTCGCCCGCGCATAAAATTTAGGGAACGAATTTTAATTCGATGCTGGAGGAGATCATTTGTTGCTGCTCGTCCCCATTCACCGCCTAATTCAGTATTAGTCAGCACTTCTAAATTGTCCATTAGCGCGCCCATCCACGGCGTCATTTTTTCTTCTTCGGTGCCCGGTAGAAATCCGATATCTTCGCCAACCGGCACGGTTACCCGTGTCATGATAATTTCGCGAAATAGTTTTTCATCTAAAGTCTGCACCAATCCGGCGGCTAAGGCTAATAAAGTTTTTCCCGTTCCGGCCTGACCGACCAATGTAACTAAATCGATGTCCTGATCCATTAGCAAATTTAGGGCGAAATTCTGCTCTCGATTACGGGCGGTAATTCCCCAAATTGAATTTCGCGAATTGCGAAAATCCCGAACTAATTCAATAATTGCACCCCGCTCATCATTATAGCGCACGATTGCCTCAAACTCCCGTTCGGAACCGCGATATAGACACTGATTCGGATACCAATTATGCGTTAGCGGCCCGCTAATTCGATAAAAAGCGCGTCCCTCTTCCCGCCATGACTCCATAGATTTACCATGAGTCTCCCAAAAATTTGCCGGCAATTCCATTTGGCCGGTATAGAGTAAATCCACGTCGTCCAAAACTTGGTCATTGTAATAATCCTCCGCGTGGATACCTAAGATTTGGGCTTTAATCCGCAGATTTATATCTTTTGATACCAGAGTAATTTCAGGTCGTTCGGATTGAATTGCCCGCACCGTGGCAAGAATTGCGTTATCGGGATTATTTCCTGGAAGTATAATTGGGAGTTCAATGTTTGGCGATCGAGTTTGAAAAAAAATCCGGCCTGTCGATTTTAGATTCGGGATATTCCCCGGCAGATTGGAAATTGGCAAGCCTAATTCGATGTTGGCGTTTTGGGATTTGGCAATTAATTCGTCCAGGAAACGGCTAGCTTGACGAGCATTACGGGCGACCTCCGAAAGTCCTTTCTTTCCGGCGTCTAATTCCTCGAGTACCGTCATCGGGAGAAAAATATCGTGTTCATGGAAACGAAAAATTGCCGCTGGGTCATGCATTAATACATTGGTGTCAAGGACGAAAAGGCGCTTTCCAGTAATATGATTTGCGCGCATCGGGTAAATTACCTCAGCCAGATTGCAATTGTCGTAGTGTTTTCAATATTTCGGCAACGTGTCCAGCGACTTTTACCTTTCGCCATTCGCGGACAATAATTCCTGACGGGTCAATGAGGAAAGTGCTACGTTCAATAGTTTCGCTTAATTTACCGAAATTATTTTTTTGACGTAAGACATCATAAGCACGACAGGCAATTGATTGTTCATCAGACAACAAGGCAAATGGTAAATTCTGTTGTTGCTTGAAGTCATGATGGGCATGAAGGTTATCGCGGGAAATTCCCAAGATGATTGTATTTCGGGAGTGAAATTCTGCAATTTGGTCACGAAACTCTTGGGCTTCTTGAGTACAACCAGGGGTATTATCTTTAGGATAAAAATACAAAACGATCCAACGCCCACTCAATTCGCTAATTGATATGGTGGTGTTATCCGTCGCCGGAAGGATTAAATCCGGAGCCTTTTGATTAATTAAAGAACTTGCCATAATTGTCACCCTAAGAAACATAGAAAAGATAATTAATTGCGTACCGGCTCAATTACTGCGTCGAGATTGAGCGTATCGCAAAAATCTAGGAATTCTTCGCGCAGACGCCCAATATGAGTATCGGCTGGAACCGCCACATTTATATCTAAATTAAACATTGGCGTTCCGGTATGAGCGGCCATGTAAGTAGTCGAGGACATTTCCTCAATATTAATTCCGCGAGTAGAAAAAAAATTCGCAAGTTGATGGACAATTCCTGGATGGTCCAATGAAATTACCTCTACGTGATACGGAAGTAAATCACCGGCGGATTGACGTGGCTCAGTGCGTCGCGTAGTAATAATTAGCCCCAAGCGATTTTGCAAAAGGTTAATTTGATTTTCGAGTTTCGCAATGGCATTCCAGGGGCCGGATACCAGCATTAATAACGCGAATTCCCCACCTAAAACTGTCATCCGACTATCGGCAACATTACATCCGGCCTCTAAAATTACCGCTGATAACTCATTTATGAGTCCAGCGCGGTCTTGGCCAAGGGCAGCAATTACGAGGTAAGTAATTTTGCTAGTTTTCATAGGTACTCCTCTATTGAGAACAACGACTCTCGAATGCTATCTCACGCGCAAGGAAAATGCAATTCTATTCCCTAATAGGAATAAAAATTTACTGCATAAGCACCGGTTTGGTACCACATTTGGGTTATGGTAGATAATTTCCATTTTACTACAATGCGAGGGATGACTCAAGAATAATGGATACCGTTATGGAAATATCACAGGCACTAAAATCGCCGCTCAAAAATGAATCCGTACGCAATATTTTATGTTGGCTGGCATCTTATTATATTCGATTCGTTTTCAATTCTAGTCGGTGGAAGATTATTGGATTGGAGGCGCCCAAGGCTTTTTGGGACGAGGGTCGCCCATTTATTTTGGCTTTTTGGCACGGACGAATGTTAATGATGCCGTATTGTTGGCGTTCCGGGAAAAAAATTCACATGCTAATTTCTCAACACCGAGATGGCCTAATTATTTCGCGCATTGTAAATTATTTCGGGATTAATACCATCCCTGGTTCAACGCATAAAGGCGGCTCAGTGGCATTGCGTACTTTGCTAAAGGCATTGAAGGCCGGCGAATATGTCGGAATTACTCCCGATGGGCCGCAAGGACCAGGACTGACCGCCTCTGAAGGAATTGTCCAAGTAGCGCGTCTATCGGGCGTTCCGGTAATTCCTTGCACCTTTTCGACTAAATGGCGTCATTTACTCAGTACTTGGGACCGTTTTCTCGTAGCCTTACCTTTTAGTCGCGGAGTATTTATTTGGGGGACACCCATTTTTTTATCGAAACGTGCCTCGGCCGAAGAGCAGGAGGAATTTCGCCTCCGCGTCGAGTCAAGTCTCAACGCAATTACACTCGAGGCAGATCGGCTTGTGAAAGCGCAACAGGTGCGCCATGAAAGTTAAAATTAGCCATCTAATCGGTAGCACATTACCGAAATATCAGACCGCCGATTCGGCAGGGTTTGATATTTCGCCGTCGGTGGATAGCGTAATTGCGCCTGAATCGATAGCGATAATTCCTACCGGACTAATTATTGAGGCACCACCGGGATATTTTTTGATGATTAGCGCACGCAGTAGCTTATCGGTAAAAAAAGGCCTGATGCTCGCGAATGGAATAGGTATAATCGACCGGGATTTTGCCGGCCCAAATGATGAGATTAAATTATTGTTATACAATTTTACCCAGCAACCCGTAGAAATAAAATCGAGCGAGCGTTTAGCACAGGGGATTTTTGTGCCATTTGCTACCGCAGAATGGGAAGAAGTCGGACAAATCCGGCCAATTGACCGCGGGGGAATTGGTCATAGCGGGGGATATATTAAAGAATGAGTAAAGATAAGTTGATTTTTATTCGAGAACGACTTTATCAATATTGGCTACTTACTCGATTTCATCGTCCGATTGGAATTCTGTTATTGCTGTGGCCGACCCTCTGGGCATTATGGATCGCGGGTAATTGCCATCCCGATCCATTTATAGTTACTATTTTTGTGCTTGGTACAGGATTAATGCGGGCGGCGGGGTGTGCAATTAATGATTATGCCGACCGTGATTTCGATCCTTTGGTTCGGCGTACTCAAGACCGACCGCTTGCCGCAGGTCATATTTATCCTCAAGAAGCGCTCGGAGTATTTTCGGTCTTGGCGCTCATCTCATTTGGTTTAGTGCTGATGCTGAATCGTTTGACAATTCAACTCTCCGTGATTGGCGCATTACTGGCGGCGAGTTACCCATTTATGAAACGTTATACCTATTTGCCGCAATTCTATTTAGGATTCGCTTTTGGGTGGGCGGTGCCAATGGCATTTGCCGCGCAAACCGGAACTGTGCCGCTAATTGCCTGGATAATTTTTGCGGCCACAGTTATTTGGGCCGTCGCTTATGACACTCTTTATGCGATGGTAGATCGGGAAGATGATCTAAAAATTGGCGTGAAATCGACTGCAATTTTGTTTGGCCGGTATGACCGTTTTGCAGTCGGGGTTGCACATGGAATGGTTTTATTGCTCTTAATTTACGTCGGTATTCAGACTAATCGCGGCAGTGTCTATTTTTTTAGTCTTGCTGGTGCGGCAGGCTTGGCAATTTATCAGCAATGGCTGATTCGTTCTCGCGATACCGAGAAATGTTTTCGCGCATTTCTCAATAATAATTGGTTCGGTTTAATTATTTTCCTCGGGATTTTTTGGGAGAGTTTTATCGGTATTCTGGTCTAAGACCAAATGGAATAGCCGATCGTATCAATAGTTTTTACCAGACAGATTCATATAATTCCAGCCTTGTGGGCAATTGCCTTTCGGCGCGTCACATTTAACTCCCTCTTTGAAACAATCGATCCAAATCATTTACCGCTAATTGTACCCATGTGGGGCGTCCGTGATTGCATTGACCACTGCGTGGGGTCTCTTCAATTGCGCGTAATAAGGCGTTCATTTCGCCTAAAGATAAACGCCGGTGGGCGCGCACCGACCCATAGCAGGCCATCGTAGTTAATACCTTGCTAATATGTTCCGTGATTTGGCTACTGGTCTCGTATTCGACGAAATCGGCAAAGATGTCTTTTACTAAAGCCGTGATGTCGCTATTGGCTAATAATGCCGGAACTCCCCGGACGACTATATTGGAGCGTCCCAGGCGCTCTATTTCTAATCCCAGAGAGCGCAATTCATCGCTATATTCCTCGCTGAGGCGGGCGGCGCGTTCGCCAATTTCGATTGCGAGAGGTTCGAGTAGCGGTTGACTAAATAATCCGGCGCTATTCCAGGCCTCTTGCAATCGCTCGTAAGTAATTCGCTCGTGGGCCGCGTGCATGTCAACGATAATTAATCCGTGTTGATTCTCCGCCAAAATGTATATTCCGTGGAGTTGCGCAAGCGCATATCCTAGCGGCGGTTCGCCGACACTTGGCAAATTCTCTGTATCTTTGGATGTAGAAATAAATTCGGGCGATGACGGTCGTTTTGCTAAAAGAGGATTTTCCGCTAGTGGAATTGCGGATGGAGAAACATTCTCCTCTTCGAGATAATTTGTTTCTTTAATTACAAATGGCGATTCTGGAATATCTGCGCTTATGGACGGCGGATTTAGCGGGGTAAAGTGCGGTGCAATAAATATCTTGGGAGCACTACGGGTCGTGCTAAGGGCATTTCGCAATACTCGGATGATGAATTCCTGAACCGAGCGCGCAGCGCGAAATCGTATTTCTTGTTTGCTCGGGTGGACATTCACCTCTACTTTTTCCGGAGCAAGACTTAGATATAAAATGTAGGCCGGATGACGCCCGGGGCGTAATACATCGGAATAGGCCTGACGCACTGCATGTGATAAAAAACGGTCGCGTACTGTCCGACCGTTCACATAAAAATATTGCTGGTCCGGCGCCGAACGTGAATTAGTCGGCAAGCCCGCATAGCCACTAAGAATTAATCCATCCGCCGTATCCGTAAATTCGACGGCGCTCGCAGCGAAAATTTCGCCGAATAGCGCCGCGCTCCGCTCGCGTATTTCCTGGGGCTCAAGGTTATAGACTAAATTGCGCTGATTGTGGAGTGAAAACCCCACGACATTTTGAGATAACGCCAAACGCCGCAACATCTCCGCTAAATAATCGAATTCCCGGCGGGCACTTTTCAGAAATTTGCGGCGTCCCGGGAGGTTATAAAATAAATCCCGCACCTCGACCGTAGTGCCAATTGGATGAGTCGCTGGGCGAATTACGCCATTTTCCAGCGCCCAGGCATCATCCCCATCCACCAAGCGCGTGGTAATCCGCAGGCGCGCCACTGCCGCAATACTCGCCAAGGCCTCGCCGCGAAAACCCAAAGTCGCAATTCGATTCAGGTCATCCGAGTGGTGAATCTTACTGGTGGCATGGCGCTCGACAGCCTGCGGCAAGTCCTCTGGGTGGATACCCTGACCGTTGTCGCGGACACGGATCACCCCCACCCCGGCATCCTCCACTTCAATCGCGATATGATTTGCCCCGGCGTCGAGGCTATTTTCGACTAATTCCTTTAAGACCGACGCCGGACGCTCGATTACCTCACCGGCGGCGATTTGGTTTGCCAAAACCGGAGGCAATCGGCGAATACGCGCAACCGCGTTCATATCGTTAATTAAATTATCCGCCTCGAAATAATCTCAAACCACAGTTAAATCAGCGTGGGTAATTTCTAAATTTGCACCTACCACGGCAATTTTTACAGCAGCGGCGCTTCCGTTTCCATCTGAATCGTAAAACAGAATTCCGGTTGGCGCGTCATATAAAATTAGATCATTGGCATCTAGCGCCTGATTGCCCAAGACGAATCGACTTTCGGCCAGCGGCCCGGATATTTTTAATCCCGAAAACCCCCTGAGCCAAATTGTATCATCGATTACCGAGAAATCACTAATTGTATCTACGCCGCTACGGTGGGTTAAAATAAAAATATCACTTCCCGCCCCGCCAATTAATTTATCCGTGCCGTTACCGCCATCCAAAGTATCCTTGCCTTTATTGCCATCTAGAGTATCATTTCCCGCGCCGCCTTGGAGATTATTCGCGGCGTGATTGCCGATCAATTTATCATTTCCGCTACCACCGATCGCATTTTCAATTACGGTATCATAGGCAATCGCGAGATTATCGGTTCCATTATAAATTCCGGTATTCGTTTCCGTAAATCCCGGAGGCGCCGAATCTGAAGGAATATTAATTGAACTAAATGCGCCCGCTTGCAATTTAATTGTACTCCCGCGAGTAAAATTGGCAATAGATATAGTATCAGTACCGCCGCCGTCCCAAATAGTTTTAATAAAAGGCCGGGCAGGATCAAATTTGTAAACGGTATTGGTATTATTATAAGTAGTGTTGGCGCCATATAAATATTGTATTGCTTCAATATCTAACGGCATTAGCGTTTCGGGTTTGATATGTTCATAATGGAATACATAATTCCCCGCACCATTACTCGTCACCGTGCGAAATAAATTATAGGGATGGTAATTATAACTCATGACGGTATAGGTGTGATTATCTTTTTCGGGAGACAATTGGTAATTTCCTTCAAACGGATGTTTTAGGCCCAGGACATGACCAATCTCATGTACTAAAGTACCGTAAGCGTATCCATTTGAAACAAAATCATTGTCGCTCCAGACAATATTACTATTGAACCACACATCTCCGGATTGGGGAATTAGATCAACCACGGTAATAATTTGCGAATCGCTCAGATAAGAATATCTAAAACTTGGAGGATACGCAAAGCCGCTATTTCCACCGGTTTGGGCGCTCATTCCAAAAGATATATCGCCGCCGCTAGGAATTTCAACAAATTTAATCTCGGCAATCTGCGAAATCGATTTTAGAACTGCGCGTGCCGCATCTTTTTGGATATCACTAAACGCCTCAAAACCGGATTGAGTATCGGCGGAATAATCCGGAATTGCGCTCAAAAAACTATAAGTTATCGTAACGGAATTACCGATACCGCCGGGCGAGGTTAGCGGAGTAGCGATTGCGTCAAAGAAATTCCAACGCGCCGTTGGATAGCCATTACGGATATGAAGCAGGCCGTCGAGTGAATTAAAAGTTATTGTCATTGTTGTGTTACCTTCGAAGCGAGCCATGGAAGGCGATTGCCCCCCCGCCTGCGGTTGCGAAACTACGTTTCACAGAGTAGGCGCGGGCCGATTATTTGTCCACTGGGGTTTTCGCGGACGCCAGGCTGAAAATGGAAATGTACGGTCGGGAGGCTCGGAAGTAAGGCGCGTGATAGTCAAATGCGACTATCGGGTCTAAAAAACCTCGAGGGCGACGCAAACCAAGAGCTGGTGGTGATACCAGAGGTCGGGCGTCCAGTGAAACGCGA
>Ga0114939_10000881_pt1 | contig 24427 bp, 25 predicted proteins | sample AshMeaCrysSpring_FD_87196 | JGI IMG/M metagenome (GOLD analysis project Ga0114939, IMG submission 87196) | Groundwater microbial communities from Big Spring, Nevada to study Microbial Dark Matter (Phase II) - Ash Meadows Crystal Spring | ecosystem: Environmental > Aquatic > Deep subsurface >...
GCGCGCTGTTCAGCAGTGAGAGAGATCGCAGTGCCCAGATGCATCGTGCGCTCCAAAGAAGAGATACGAATATGACATCGGATCACTTCATTGGTGCCGTGATTTCGCAAGCACCACACTAGGTCTGCAACGGCAGGTCGGTTCCGGCACCGCCCTTCGGAAAGAGCTGATCAGGCATGGATTGCCTCGGCGTGATGGTGGGACTCGAGGAGGGACCCTCCCAGGTGCAAGCACCCGCACGCCCGAGCAACTCATTCACGGAGGGCGTGCCGAGCGCAGCCGGGAACGTCGATGCCGAGGACACGGCTGCCGAAGACGCCGGGCCGCCGAGCCCGTTCGAGAGAGCATCGTCGCCGAGGTGCAGCAGATGGAGCGGGACACGTCGAGCGCGCCGCCCCAGCGACGCGGCGCCGCGGACTGTCGGCGTTGCTGAAGGGAAGTGCGCGCGGGTGCTAAGCCCGCCCTCGCTCCGGGTAACCGACGCGGTCAGATGACGACGGTCTGGGCCGCGCCGTCCGGCCGTGCCTCGATGCACCCCACCCGGTACACACGCTCGCCGGCGTCGGCGAGGAAAGCGGCTGCGGCTTCCGCGTCCTGCGCGGCGACGATCACGACCATGCCGATGCCGCAGTTGAACACGCGATGCATCTCGGCCTCCTCGACAGCGCCCTCGCGCTGCAGCCAGTCGAAGAGCGGCGGCCGGGTCCACGCCGATTTCTCCAGCACTGCCCGCACGCCCTCGGGCAATACGCGGGGCACGTTCTCCACGAGACCGCCGCCGGTGATGTGGGCCAGACCCTTCACCTCCAGGCGCTGCATGAGGGCGAGCACGGGCTTCACGTAGATGCGTGTCGGCGCGAGGATCGCGTCGGCAAGGGACCTGCCGTCGAAGGGGCCCGCCAGGTCGGGCTTCGCGCGCGCGAGGATGCGCCGCACGAGCGAGTATCCGTTCGAGTGGGCACCGCTCGAAGCGAGGCCGAGCACGACATCGCCGGGCGCGATGGCCCGGCCGTCGATGATCCCGCTCTTCTCGACCACGCCCACGCAGAAGCCCGCGAGATCGTACTCGCCGGCGGGATACATTCCCGGCATTTCCGCGGTCTCGCCGCCGATAAGCGCGCAGCCCGCGAGCTCGCAACCCTTCGCGATGCCCTTCACCACGTCGGCCGCGATGTCCACGTCGAGCTTGCCGCAAGCGTAATAGTCGAGGAAGAAGAGCGGCTCGGCGCCCTGCACCAGGACGTCGTTCACGCTCATCGCGACCAGGTCGATGCCGATGGTGTCGTGGCGGTCGAGCTCGAAGGCGAGCTTGAGCTTCGTGCCGACGCCGTCCGTACCCGACACCAGCACGGGCTCCCGATAGCGCCTGGGCAGCTCGACCAGCGCCCCGAAGCCGCCGATGCCGGCGAGGACCTCCGGGCGCATCGTGCGCTTCGCGAGCGGCTTGATGCGCGCCACCAGCGCGTCCCCGGCGTCGATATCCACGCCGGCATCCTTGTACGAGAGCGGTACCGGTCGGTCCTGCGGTTCGATCACGTGAGCGGGCGCGGGGATGCGGTAGAGTGCGGGCTGGCCGCAAGACGCCGCGATTCTATCAGCGGCCGATGCGGCGCCCGCCTCCGCCGTCGTCACGCTTGCCCGTGCTGCAACCCCCGCTCAAGCATCAGGACGCGCTCGATTTCCCGCCCTCGCCGCAGACGTTTGCGACCTTCGTCGCGGGGGCGAACGAGCGCGCGCTGACCGCCGTTCGGGAGCTCGCCGCGGCCGGCGGTCCCGACCGTTTCGTCTACCTCTTCGGCAGCGACGGCAGCGGTCGCACGCATCTGCTCCACGCCGCCGTCGCGGCAGCGAAGGAGGGGGGCGCGAACGCGGTCCTCGCGAACGTCCGCCTGCTACGCGAGGCGACGCTCGCCGAGACGGTCCTGGTGGCGGTCGACGACGTGCACGCGCTCGACGCGGACGCACAGGTCGCGCTCTTCGACCTCTACAACGCGCGGCGAGCCGGAAACGGCGGAATGCTCCTCGCCGGTGACCGTGCGCCGCGCGATCTGGACGTGCGCGAAGACCTGCGCACTCGCATCGGAGCCATGCTTGCCTTCGAGCTTCACCCCCTCACCGATGCCGAGCGTGCGGAAGCTCTGGGGGCTTACGCCGCGCGGCGGCACATGACCCTCGACGACGCGGTGATCGACTACCTGCTCGCCCGCGTTTCGCGCGATCTGCGGGCCCTGACCGCGCTCGTCGATCGCATCGACCGCACGGCGCTCGAGAAGCGCCGCGCCGTGACCGTGCCGCTGGTGCGTGAAGTGCTGCAGCAGGCCGACGGGCACGGAGGGGGCGCATGACCTCCAGCAGCGGCGCGGGGAGCGCCGGCGAGCTCGTCCTCTTCGACCTCGACAACACGCTGCTCGCCGGGGACAGCGACTACGAGTGGGCGCAGTTCCTCATCGGCGAGGGCATTCTCGATCGCTCGATCTACGAGCGCGAGAACGACCGCTTCTACGAGCAGTACCAGGCCGGCACGCTCGACATCTTCGAGTTCCTCGACTTCCAGCTCGCGCCGCTCGCGCGCTACCCGCAGTCGCAGCTCGACGCCTGGCACGCACGCTTCATGGCGGAGAAGATCCGCCCGCTCATCACGGAGAAGGCGCGCTCGCTCGTGCAGCGCGCGCTCGAAGGAGGTGGCGTCGTCGCCATCGTCACCGCGACGAACTCGTTCGTCACGGGCCCGATCGCGCGCGAGCTCGGCATCGCGCATCTGGTGGCTACCGAGCCCGAACGCGACGCACGCGGCGCGTTCACGGGCAAGGTCGCGGGGACGCCGTGCTTCCAGGCGGGCAAGATCGAGCGCGTCGAGGACTGGCTCGCGTCGCTCGGCCGCGCGTTCGACGACTTCGCGCCGAGCTGGTTCTACAGCGACTCGCGCAACGACATCCCGCTGCTCGAGCGTGTCTCGCATCCGGTGGCGGTCGATCCCGACCCGGCGCTCGCGTCGGTCGCCCGGCAGCGCGGATGGCCGATCCTGTCGCTACGCTAGACCCGCGCCAGACGTCCCCGGCGCACCGCCCATGCGTCGTCCGGCGCTCGCGTTCGGCATCGGCGCGAGCGGCGGGCACTCTGGATCCTCGTCGCCGCTCGCGCAACCGCTGCTCCAGGCGCCGCGCTACATACTCCTCGACAGCCGCTCGCGCACCGCGACCTGCGCCACCAGCTCGCCACACGGCGCTGCTCGCGCGGCGCGCGGTGCAGGGGCACGGCGTGATGATGTCGCTGCGCGAGCCCTGCCCCGCCGCGCGGTACTGCGACCACGCGCTTTTGCTGTATGATCCGACGCGATTTTCTGCCGGGCCAGCGCGCGAGCTTCTCGCCCGGGAATCCCTGGAGCGGCCCTACGGCTGCCCGCTCGAAGCCTTCGCCGACGGTCGCGCTCCCGCTCATTCGGCTTCCGTCCGCACTTGATCCGCAAGCTCATCCAGCGCGTCTTGAACCGCGGCACCGAGCCCGAGGCGTACGGGATCGAGGCGCACGGTATACGCCGCGAGTCGATCAGCCACGGCTCGCGCAGGGTTTGCGAGGCGCTGCAGGCGCAGGGCTTCCACGCCTACGTGGTCGGCGGTGCGGTCCGCGACCTGATGCTCGGCGTCCTGCCGAAGGACTTCGACGTCGCCACCGATGCCTCGCCCGAGGATGTCCATCGCTGCATGCGCCGCTCGCGCCTGATCGGCCGCCGCTTCAAGCTAGTGCACGCGCTCTTCGGCGACGAGATCGTTGAGGTCTCCACCTTTCGCGCCTCCTCGCCCGGCGAGGTGGACGAGGAGACCGGCCGCGTGCTGCGTGACAACGTATACGGCACGCGCGAGCAGGACGCGGAGCGGCGCGACTTCACGGTCAACGCGCTCTACTACGACCCGCACACGCAGACGGTGCTCGACTTCCACCGTGGCGTGCGCGACCTGCAGAAGAAGCTCATCCGCGTCATCGGCGATCCGCGGGCGCGCTTCCGTGAGGACCCGGTGCGCATGCTGCGCGCCGTACGCCTCGCCGCGAAGCTCGGCTTCCAGATCGAGCCGAAGACACGCGCACCGATCGCGGAGCTGGCCGACCTGATCGAGAACGTTCCGCCGGCGCGGCTGTTCGACGAGATGCTGAAACTGCTGCTCTCCGGGCACGCGCTGCAAAGCGTGCACCGCCTGCGCTCGGAAGGGCTGCATCGCGGCCTGCTGCCGCTCCTCGACGTCATCCTCGAGCAGCCGCTCGGCGAGAAGTTCGTGAACCTGGCGCTCGCGCAGACCGACCAGCGCGCGCGGCAAGACAAGGCGGTGTCGCCGGCGTTCCTCTTCGCGGCGCTTCTCTGGCACGAGGTGCTGGCGGCCTGGCGCACGCACGAGAGCGCGGGCGAGCCGCGCATCCCGGCGCTCTACGCTGCCATGGACGACGTGCTCGACAAGCAGACCGACAAGCTCGCGATACCGCGGCGCTTCACGGTGACGATGAAGGAAATCTGGTCGCTGCAGCCGCGCTTCGAGGCCCGCTCGGGGCGACGCGCGTTCGGAATGCTCGAGCATCCGCGTTTCCGCGCCGGCTACGACTTCCTCGCGCTACGCGCCGAGAGCGGCGAGGCGCCCGGCGAGCTCGCCGAGTGGTGGCGCCGATTCCAGGATGGCACGCCCGAGGAGCGTTCCGAGCTGCTGCTTGCGGCCCCGGGCGGCGCCGACGCGCGCAAGCGCCGCCGCCGTCGTCGCAGCGGCGCCAAGCCGCAGGACGCGGGACCGCCGCCGGTCCTCGCCGACTAGCGGCGCGTCATGCGCGCCTTCGTCGGCCTGGGCGCGAACCTGGGCAACCCCGTGGCACAGGTGCGCGCCGGAATCGCGGCCATCGCCGTGCTCCCGCGAACGCGCCTCCTCACCCGATCCTCGCTGTACCGTACCGCACCGGTCGGCTATCTCCACCAGCCGGATTTCGTGAACGCGGTGATCGCGGTCGATACCGGGCTCGATGCAGCAACCCTGCTCGCGGCGCTGCGCGACATCGAGGCCCGCCACGGACGCGCGCGCCCGTTCCCGAACGCGCCTCGCACGCTCGACCTCGACCTGCTGCTGTACGGCGAGGAGACGATCGCGACGCAGGCGCTCGTCGTGCCGCATCCGCGCATGCACGAGCGCGCGTTCGTGCTGGCGCCGCTCGCCGAGATCGCGCCCGGAGCGCGGGTCCCAGGCCGCGGCACGGCCGCCGCACTGCTTGCCGCCCTGCCCGATCAGGGCGTGCGCAAGGGAGAGCCCGCATGAACCCGAGCGTGGTCGCGCAGACGACCTTCATGCTGGCAGCATCGAACCTGTTCATGCTGCTCGCCTGGTACGGACACCTCAAGCATTTTCTCGGCAAGCCGTGGTACGTGGTTGCCTTGATTGCCGGGGGCGTGGCGCTGTTCGAGTACCTGATACAGGTTCCCGCGAACCGGCTCGGCTACACGACCATGACGCTGCCGCAGCTCAAGATCCTCCAGGAGGCGGTCACGCTCGCGGTGTTCGTCCCCTTCTCGGTGCTCTACATGCAGCAGGCGGTGAAGCTCGATTACCTTTGGGCCTCGTTATGCATCATGGGTGCCGTGTACTTCATCTTCCGCAGCGCGTGACCGTGCCGGCACTTCGGCCACCGCTCGACTGACCGACGCCTTGGCGCTCTCCCGCTTCCGGTACATCGCCGTCGAAGGGCCGATCGGGGCCGGCAAGACCACGCTTGCGCGCCGGCTCGCCGAGCGGCTCGAAGCCGAGCTGGTCCTCGAGCAGCCGGAAGAGAACCCTTTCCTCGCCCGCTTCTACGAGGATATGCCGCGCTACGCGTTGCCCACGCAGCTCTTCTTCCTCATGCAGCGCGCCGGGCAGCTCCGCGAGCTGTCGCAGCCGTCGCTCTTCCGCGGCGGGAGCGTCGCCGACTTCCTGTTCGACAAGGATCCGCTGTTCGCACACCTGACGCTGGTGGGCGACGAGCTGGCGCTCTACCAGAAGGTGTTCGACAGCCTCAAGCCGCAGGCGCCGCGGCCGGACCTCGTGATCTACCTGCAGGCGAAGGTCGAGACGCTGGTCGAGCGCGCGCGCCGGCGGGGCATCGGCTACGAGCGGCCGATCTCGGCGGAATACCTGACGGCGCTCGCAGACGCCTACGGCAACTTCTTCCACCACTACGACGCCGCGCCGCTCATGGTGGTCAACTCGGAACGACTGAACTTCGCCGAACGACGGCAGGACTTCGATCTGCTGGTGGAGCGGCTCGCCGCCATGCGCGGCCGGCGCGAGTACTTCAACCTCGCGTAGCAGCCGCACCGCCCTCCGGGGCGGCGGGTTGCCCTGTGCGTGGGCGGGGCGCCCCTTCGCAGTGCGCAACGCTGATAGCGCGGCCGCGCGGCGTCGTCGCCACGACGCGGACCGTCGCCGACGCGTCGCCGCGGTTACTCCACCGGGCTTCATCAGCCCGCTCGCCCGGGGTACGCGGCGGAAGTACGTGACTTGGGCCGCACCGGACGCCTCGAGGCCCCTGCCGGCAAGCAGTGCGTCACACGCCACCGCATCGCTCGCCGCGCCGTGGGCGTAGTGCTTGCATAGGGGTGGGCGCCGGCCCGGGGGAAGAACTGGAGAATTTCGACATGTTCGAATGGATCGTCATGGTCGCGGCGCTCGGGCTCATCGCCTCGCGCCTCACGCCGGCGCATTTCGAGAAGGCGCGCAGCGACTGGGGACTCAAGCGGCGGCGCACTGCAGCCTGCGGCGAACCGCCGGCGCTGCGGCCCTTGCCGGCGCTCGCCATCGCCGGCACGGAACGGGCCGGCCACGATGCGCACGGCTTCGTCAAGGGATTCGGACTCGACCCCGCGAGCCTGCAGGACCTGCGCGTCTTCCGCGCCGACACCCTCGGCGGCCTGCCCGAGGCCGCCGCCGCGATGCTCGCGGAACTGCATCGCGCCGGCCGCGCCCGGGGCGGCGACATCATGGAGCTCATCCACTTCGGCCGCCCGCTCGGCGGCGATCAGGCGGTCTACTTCGCGCTCGTGCAGCCCGGGGGGGCTGCTGAGCCGCAGGTCGTCGCTTTCGTAGATCGAATCCGCTGAGGAATTTCTCCGCCGCTCCGCGCGAAGGCGCGTAGCGGAAGCCGCCGACTCGGGGCAGACTGCACAGCGAAGGATTTCGATTTGGGGAGGGGAGTGCCCTGACTTCGGCGGCCCATGTGGCCGCCGCTTTTTTTCGTTCGGCCGGCACTGCCGAGGGTAGGCTCGAGCCATGGTGATCATCCATCCCGCCGGTTGTCGGCAGCTCCAGGTCACGGGGGCGGCCCGCCGCGAGATCGAGACGCTCGCAGTGCTCGAACGCGAGCGGTCCGACCGCTTCCTCTCGACCACGGCGTCCACTGGACGCGCTTCCAGAGCGGTTTCAGCCTCTACGGCGAGATCGACTTCGTGGTCGTGGCGCCCAACGGCCGAGCGCTCCTCGTCGAGCAGAGGTCCGGCTTCCTCGACTAGGACGTGCTCGCGCTCGTCAACCGGCTGCTCGGCGCCGGACGCGACCGCGCGGCCCGGCGAACCTGCGGCGCGCGGAGCTACAGCTCGTAGCTCTCGGCGTCGCCCGTCAGCGCACGCTCCACCGCCTTGCGCGTGAGCTGCGGCGCGAAGCCCTCGATGAAGTCGTAGGTGTAGCCGCGCATTAACGTCCCGCGCTTGATCGCGACGCGCGTCGTGTTGACGCGAAACAGGTGTCGGGCGTCGAGCGCCTTGAGCTGCGTGTCGCGCGCCGGGTCGTAGGCGACCCCGGCGATGATGCCCACGCCGAGCCCCAGCTCGACGTAGGTCTTGATCACGTCGGAGTCGATCGCCGTCAGCACGACGTCGAGGGCCAGCCCGCGCGCGGTGAACGCCTCGTTGATGTGCGACCGGCCGGTGAACTCAGGGCTGTAGGTGATGATCGGGTGCTTCGCGATCTCCTCGAGCGTGAGGCGCGGCAGGGTCGCGAGCGGATGGTCGAGCGGCGTTATAACGACGTGGGTCCACTGGTAGCCGGGGAGCGCGAGCAGATCGGGATACTCGTCGAGCGACTCGGTGGCGATCCCGATGTCGGCCTCGCCGCGGATCACCATCTGCGCGACGGTCTGGGGGTTCCCCTGCTGCAAGGCGAGGTGCACGTTCGGATAGCGCTTGCGGAAAGCGGCCACCACGGACGGCAGCGCGTAGCGCGCCTGGGTGTGCGTCGTCGCGATCGTGAGGTTGCCGCTCTCGCGGTCGGCGAAGTCGCGGCCGACGCGCTTCAGGTTCTCCGCCTCCTCGAGCACCCGCTCGACGATCCGCACCACGGCCTTGCCCGGCTCGGTGAGGCCGACGAACCGCCGCCCCCGGCGCTCGAAGATCTCGACTCCCAGCTCCTCCTCCAGCTCCTTGATCTGCTTGGAGACGCCGGGCTGCGAGGTGAAGAGCGCATTGGCCGCTTCGGTGATGTTCAGGTTGCGGCGGACCGTTTCCCGCACGTACCTGAGCTGCTGGAAGTTCATAACCTCGGCTTCTAACGTTATCGCCGGTTATTCTTTCCGGGAATGACGGCAGTCTATTACGCTTCCGCCGCGTTCGTAAACGCCCTTTGACCTCGCGACGCCACGGCGACGCGATCTCTCTCATCCCGCCGTCATGTACCTGTACGACGAGATCGATCAGCGCATCGTCGACGAGCGCGTCCGCCAGTACCGCGACCAGACCCGGCGCTTCCTCGCCGGCAAGCTGTCGGAGGACGATTTCCGCCCGCTGCGGCTGCAAAACGGCCTCTACATTCAGCGGTACGCGCCGATGCTGCGCGTCGCGATCCCATACGGCCTGCTTTCGACCCGACAGCTGCGCAAGCTCGCGCACATCGCGCGGCGCTACGACCGCGGCTACGGCCACTTCTCCACCCGCCAGAACATCCAGTACAACTGGCCGAAGCTCGAGGAGTCGCCCGACATCCTCGCCGAGCTGGCGGAAGTGCAGATGCACGCCATCCAGACCTCGGGTAACTGCGTCCGCAACATCACGACCGACCACTTCGCGGGCATCGCGCCCGACGAGATCGTCGACTCGTTCGTCTGGTGCGAGCTGGTGCGTCAGTGGTCAACCTTCCACCCCGAGTTCGCCTACCTGCCGCGCAAGTTCAAGATCGCCGTCAACGGTGCGACGCACGACCGCGCCGCGACCTTCGTGCACGACATCGGGCTGCACGCGATCCGCGACGAGCGCGGCGAGATCGGCTTCCGCGTGATCGTCGGCGGCGGCCTCGGCCGTACCCCGGTGATCGGCCACGTGATCCGCGAGTTCCTGCCCTGGCGGCATCTGCTCACGTATCTCGACGCGATCCTGCGCGTGTACAACCGCTACGGCCGCCGCGACAACAAGTACAAGGCGCGCATCAAGATCCTCGTGCGCGAGCGCACGCCCGAGGTGTTCGCGCGCGAGGTCGAGGCGGAGTGGGAGCACCTGAAGGACGGGCCGGCGACCCTGATCGGGGAAGAGGTGGCGCGGATCGAGAGCCGCTTCACCCGACCGCAGTACGCGGACCTGCCCGCCGAGGACGCCGGCTACGACACCGCGCGCGCCACCGAGCCCGCGTTCAGCGCCTGGGTCCGCCGCAACGTGCACCCCCACAAGGTCCGCGGCTACGCCGCCGTGACGATCTCGCTCAAGAGGAACGGCGTGCCGCCGGGCGACGCGACGGCCGACGAGATGGACGCGATCGCAGACCTCGCCGACCGCTACAGCTTCGCCGAGCTGCGCGTCACCCACGAGCAGAACCTCGTGCTCGCCGACGTCCGCAAGGCCGACCTGCACACGCTCTGGCAGGAACTGCGCGCGCTCGGGCTAGCGACGCCGAACGTCGGACTGCTCACCAACATCATCGCCTGCCCGGGCGGCGACTTCTGCTCGCTCGCGAACGCGAAGTCGATCCCGGTCGCGCTCGCAATCCAGGAGCGGTTCGACGACCTCGACTACCTTCACGACATCGGCGAGCTCGACCTCAATATCTCCGGCTGCATCAACGCCTGCGGCCACCACCACGTCGGCCACATCGGCATCCTCGGCGTCGACAAGGGCGGCGAGGAGTGGTACCAGATCACGATCGGCGGGAATCAGGGCCCCACCCACCCCACCCGCGACGGCGCAAAGGCGGCCATCGGCAAGATCATCGGCCCGTCGTTCGCACGCGCGCAGATTCCCGACGTCGTCGAGCGACTGATCGCCTGCTACCTCGACCATCGGGACAGCGACGCCGAGCGCTTCGTGGATACCGTCGGGCGCATCGGGATCGAGCCCTTCAAGCAGCGCGTCTACGGCGCAGGCGGTGTACCGGGCGGCAAGTCCGGCAACGACCGCGCAGCCGAGACCTTGGTCGCCTGAGCCCAGAGATCGTCACCCTCCCGGAAAGGACCGCGGAATGTCTCCCCTGCTGCGCGCGCGCGAGGTCGTCGAGGACCGTTGGATGCGACTCGGCATCGACGATCCGGTCGAATCCTGCGCGGATGTGCTCGTGCCGCTCGCGCGATGGCAGAAGGAGCGCGAGGCCCTGCTTGCCCGGCCGGCTCGCGTCGGCGTGCTGCTCGGCCCGGCGGACAACCCGGCGGCCATCGCGGGCGACGTCGACCGCCTCGCCCTGATCGCCGTCGACTTCCCGCACTTCACGGACGGCCGTGGGTACTCGACCGCACGGCTGCTGCGTGAACGCTACGGCTACCAGGGCGAGCTCCGCGCCGTCGGCGACATCCTGCGCGACCAGGTGTTCTATCTGAAGCGCGTCGGGTTCGACACGTTCGCGCTGCGTGCCGACCAGGATCCCGAGGACGCGAAGAAGGCCCTCGACGACTTCAGCGAGGCATACCAGACCTCGGTCGATCGCCCGCAGCCGCTCTTCCGCCGGCGGCTCGCCTGACGATGAGCGCCGCGCTCGCCGCCGAGGTCCGCCCCGACCCTGCGCACTTCCCGGCGCTCGCGGAGCGCATCGGCACGCTGGGCGCGCTGCTCGACTGCATCGCGGTGGAGTTCCGCCCCGCGGCGCTCGCCTCGAGCCTGTCCGCCGAGGACATGGTGCTCACCGACGCGATCCTCGGTGCCGGCCTGCCGATCGAGGTGTTCACGCTCGACACCGGACGGCTGCACGGCGACACGCTCGCCGTGGTCGATGCGGTCAAGTCGCGCTACGGTCATGCCATCCGTATCGTCCGCCCCGACGAAGCGGAGGTCGCGGAGTACGTCGCCAGCCACGGCGCGAACGCCTTCTACGAGAGCGTGGGCCTGCGCAAGCGGTGCTGCGAGCTCCGCAAGGTGCGGCCGCTCGCGAGCGTGCTCCACGGGTATCGCGCCTGGCTCACCGGGCTGCGGCGCGCGCAGGCGGTGACCCGCGGCAGCCTCGAGATCCAGGCGTTCGACGCCGTGCATGGAATCCAGAAGTTCAGTCCGCTCGCCGACTGGAGCGAGCGGGACGTCTGGGGTTACATCCGCTCGCGCCAAGTCCCCTACAACCGACTGCACGACCAGGGCTACCCGTCCATCGGTTGCGCGCCGTGCACCCGGCCGGTCACCTCCGGCGAAGACGTGCGCGCGGGCCGGTGGTGGTGGGAAACGCCCGAGACGAAGGAATGCGGCCTGCACGTCGCCCCGGACGGCCGGCTCCAGCGCAGCCGCGCGACGAACCCCTGAGCGTGATGAACCGCATCGACCCCGAAGCGCTCCGCCCGGCGCGCCGCACACACCTCGACTGGCTCGAATCCGAGGCGATCCACATCCTGCGGGAGGTCGCAGGCGAGTGCGCCAACCCCGTGCTATTCTTCTCCGGCGGCAAGGACTCGATCGTGCTCCTGCGGCTTGCCGAGAAGGCGTTCCGTCCGGCGCGTTTACCCTTTCCGCTGCTGCACATCGACACCGGCCACAACTTCCCCGAGGTGATCGCCTTTCGCGACGCGCGCGCGAAGGAGCTCGGCGAGCGGCTTCTCGTCCGCTCGGTCGAGGATTCCATGCGCCGCGGCACCGTGCGCCTGCGGTCCGAGAGCGAGAGCCGCAACGCCGCACAGTCGGTGACGCTCCTCGAAGCCATCGCCGAGCTCGGCTTCGACGCCGCCATCGGCGGCGCGCGCCGGGACGAGGAGAAGGCGCGCGCCAAGGAGCGCGTGTTCTCCTTCCGCGACGAGTTCGGCCAGTGGGACCCGAAGAACCAGCGGCCGGAGCTCTGGAATCTCTACAACGCGCGCGTCCACAAGGGCGAACACGTGCGCGTCTTCCCGATCAGCAACTGGACCGAGCTCGACGTCTGGCAGTACATCGAGCGCGAGCGACTCGCAGTGCCGTCGATCTACTACGCCCACCCGCGCGAGGTCGTGCGCCTCGGTGAGCTGCTGATGCCGGTGACCTCGATCACCCCGCCCAGGCCGGGTGAGAGGGTCGAGCGCGTCTCGGTGCGCTTTCGCACTGTCGGCGACATCACCTGCACCTGCCCGGTTGAGTCCACCGCGGCGACGCCCGCGGAGATCATCGCCGAGACGGCGCGCACCACGATCACCGAGCGCGGCGCCACGCGCCGGGACGACCAGACGTCCGAGGCTTCGATGGAGCGCCGGAAGAAGGAGGGCTACTTCTGATGGCGCTCGTCCTGGAAGCGTCCGACCACGAGGTGCGCGACCGCGGCGTGCTGCGGTTCATCACCGCGGGCAGCGTCGACGACGGCAAGAGCACGCTCATCGGCCGGCTGCTGCACGACTCGCGCGCGATCCTCGCCGATCAGCTCGCCGCCGTAGCGCGCGCATCGTCGAAGCGCGGCAACGAGACGATCGACCTCTCGCTCCTCACCGACGGCCTGGAAGCCGAGCGCGAGCAGGGCATCACGATCGACGTCGCCTACCGCTACTTCGCGACGCCGCAGCGCAAGTTCATCATCGCCGACACGCCCGGGCACGAGCAGTACACGCGCAACATGGCGACCGGTGCCTCCACCGCCGATGCCGCGGTCATCCTCGTCGACGCGCGCAAGGGCGTGCTGCCGCAGACGCGCCGCCACACCTGCATCGCGCACCTGCTCGGCGTGCGGCACATCGTCGTCGCGGTGAACAAGATGGACCTCGTCGGCTACGACGAGGCGGTGTTCGAGCGCATCCGCGCCGACTGCCTCGCGTTCGCCGCGGGCCTGGGCATCCCCGACCTGCGCTTCGTGCCCATGTCGGCGCTGGCCGGCGACATGGTCGTCGAGCGCGGCGAAGCCCTCTCCTGGTATCAGGGCCCCGCGCTGCTCGAACTGCTCGAGTCGCTCGAGCCCGCGGACGAGGCGGCCGGCCTGCCCGCGCGCTTCCCGGTCCAGCTCGTCGTCCGGCCGGGCGCGGGCACGGACTTCCGCGGCTACGCAGGTCGGCTCGAGTCCGGCGCGCTGCGGCCGGGGGATGACGTCGTCGTGCTGCCCTCCGGGCAACGCACGCGGATCGCCGAGATCGTCGTGCTCGGCGCGCAGCGCGACCTCGCAGTCGCTGGCGACTCGGTGACGCTCACGCTCGCCGACGACGTGGACATCTCGCGCGGCGACCTGATCGCCGCGGCTGAGGCCGCCCTCACGCCGGTCAAGGCGCTCGACGCGCGCGTCTGCTGGCTCGACACGGCGCCACTCGACCCGACGCGGAAGTACCTTCTCAAGCACACGACGCGCACGGTCCGTGCGAAGGTCTCGGCGGTGGTCGATCGCGTCGACATCCACTCGCTCGCGCGCGTGCCGACGAGCGTCGTGTCGCTGAACGACATCGCCCATGTCCGTCTTGCGCTGGCGCAGCCGATCGCGGCCGATCCCTACGCCGCGAACCGCGCGACCGGTGCGTTCATCCTCATCGACGAAACGACGAACCAGACGGTCGCCGCGGGGATGATCGAGTGAACGCCACGAGCACGCCCCCGGAGCCCGGCACCGTCTATCTCGTCGGCGCGGGCCCCGGCGCGCCCGACCTGCTTACGCTGCGTGCGGCGCGGCTGCTCGAACGAGCGGACATCGTCTTCTACGACGCCCTCGTGCATCCGGAAACGGTAGCGCTCGCGGTGCGCGCAGAGAAGATCGCCGTCGGCAAGCGCTGCGGTAAGCTCGGCGCCGCGCAGAAGTTCATCAACAAGCGGCTCGTCGACGCGGCACGCAGGCATGCCGTCGTCGTACGCCTGAAGGGGGGCGATCCGATGCTCTTCGGGCGCGCCCAGGAGGAGATCGACGCCCTTGACGCCGCCGGCATCGCGTACGAGGTCGTACCCGGCGTGACTGCAGCGCTCGCCGCAGCCGCGGAGACCGGCGTATCGCTCACGCGCCGCGGCGTCAGCCGCACCGTCGTCTTCGTCACGCCACGTGTCGGTGCCGACGAATCGGAGAGCGACTGGGCCTCGGCGGTGCTCCACGCCGACACCGCGGCCATCTACATGGGCGCCGGCCAGGCCGAGGCGATCGCGGCGGAGCTGATCGCGCGAGGCCGCACGCCCGGCACCCCGGTGGCCATCGTGGAGAGCGCGTCGCTGCCGGGCTCGAGCGCGCGCTACGGGACGCTGCGCGAGCTCGCCTCGATCGCAGAAGAAGTGGGCGCAGGGCCGGCGGTGATCCTGATGGGCGAGGTTCTGGCCGAGCGCGCCGCGGTCGACACGTTCGCTACCACCCACGTGGGTCGATCCCGCGCCGCCTGAGCGAGAAGCGCGGCCGCTGCACGCTCGATTCGTTCCGCGTCGCGACCCGCTAACGGAACGGGGTTCTTCGCGCGCGCGAGCCTGCGCGTGCCACGCGCAGGCGCAAGCCCTCACGAATGAAGCCAGAGCGGACCTGCGTCCGCGGGTCCGGCAGAGTGCTAGACTGCCGGCCGCATGCGTCCCGCCACTCGCCGCCTCGCTGCCTGGATTGCAGGCCTTGCCGTCCTGATCGGCGCACTCGCGCCGACGATGGCGCGCGCGATGGCGGCCAGTCACGGCGATGCGGCCGCGTGGACCGAGATCTGCACCGGCGCCGGCATGGTTCGAGTCGCGCTGCCTGCCGACAGCGCGCCGGACGAATCGGGATCAGGGAGCGGCGTCGCCGGCATCGATTGCCCGTATTGCCAGACGCACGCCGACTCGTTCGCGTTGCCGCCTGCGCCCCGCGCGGTCGTTCCTGCCGCGGCGCTCTTCCGTGCGCTGCCCGAGCTCGCCTACAGCTCGCCCCGCCCGCTCTTCGCGTGGGCGGCCTCCCGACCCCGGGCCCCGCCCCCCGTCTCCTGACCGTCGCTGATCGCGCCCGGACCTAGGCGTCCGGGCGTGCTTCGTCACGCCGTCTCGGGAGGTCTGCCATGCCCAATGGCCTCAAGGCAATCGTCGCCTTGAACCTGATCACCGTCGCACTGATCGGGTTTTTCGCTTACGTCATCGGCGGCGGGTTCGAGCCCGCCGTGTTTCCGCCTGACCGCGGGCACGAGCTGCGGCTCGTCCCGATGCGCACGGAGGTCCGTGTCGCCACCGACCGCGCGGCGCCACCCGACTCGCGCATCGAGGTACCCGCGGCATTCCGCACCGTCGATCCCGCCATACGTCCGTGGGAATACCTCCCGGACGGATCCGTTCGGTTCACGGGCTCGCCGTGAAGCTCGCCGTCCGCTGACCGTCGTCGCCTTCGCGGCAGCGTGCTCGCTCCGAGTTGGCGCCGGTGACGTACCTACCCCTGCGCGACGCCCGCGCCGCCGGCTGCGGTGCACGACGCCGCGTACCTCGCGGCCACGGCACGCCGACCCGTTCGCTCCGCGGCCGGACAACAGCAGTCCATAACTTCGACAGAAACCACCAGGGAGAGCTCGACCATGCGCAAGCTTCCGACGCGTCAACGCTACGCAGGCATCCGGACTTCGCTCGACAGCAACCGGACACGGTTAGCGGGACACCGCGCGGCGATGGCGGTCGCGGTATCCGTCGCGGCCAGCGCCGCCGAAGCCCAGCCGGTCGTACTGCCCGAAGTCACGGTGGTCGATACTGCTTCCGGTCCGCCCGTGGAACAGACGACTGCGGGTCCCGTGAAGGGGTACCAGGCGCTGACCGCAACCACTGCGACACGCACGCCCACGCCGCTGGAAGAGATTCCACAGTCCATCCAGGTCATCACCCGGCCGCTCATCTCCGACCAGAACAACCTGACGGTCACCGAAGCCCTGCGCGACGTGAGCGCAGTCCAGGGCACGAACGCGTTGCAGACCCCCGCGTACGATTCGACGTACATCCGCGGCTTTTCCGCCGAGCAGTGGATCGACGGACTGGCGACGTACTACAACCCGGGCAACCGCGACGCCCTGATCAACGTGGAGCGCATCGAGGTGCTGAAGGGTCCGAGCGCCATCCTGTACGGCGGCGGCGTCGGATCGCCGGTAGGCGGCGTGGTGAACGTCGTCTCCAAGCTGCCGACGGGCAAGGCCTTCTACGGCGCGGGCATCATCGCCGGCAGCAACCGCTATTTCCAGCCGTACTTCGACGCGAATCAGCCGCTCAACAGCGAGGGCACCGTGCTCTTCCGCATGACGGGGTCCTATACGAGCGCGGAGTCGTTCATCGACGTGCTGGAGAAGCGGGCCTATTCGATCAACCCGACGCTGATGCTGACGAACCTCCGCGATACGCGCTTCATGCTGCAGGGCCGGTTCACCGACTGGAAGCAGCAGGAGTATCAGGGGCTCCCGGCGACCGGAACCCTGACCGGCGACTTCAGGATCGCGAACAGCCTCTTTCCCGGTCCGGCAAGCATCCCCAAGTCGTACTCCCGGACCAACAGCGGCACCGCGCTGCTCGAGCACACCTTCAACAGCGTCTGGTCCGCAAGCCTCCAGGCGCGTGCGAGCAAGACCGAGTTCGCGGAGTACGCGCAGAACTACGTCGGCACAAACTTCGCCGCGAACACGCCGGCGATCCCGCCTTCCTTCTGGAACCTGCTCAACCTGGCGCTCTCGCAGGAACAGACCGAGTACACGGTCGCGGCCAACACGCTCGCACAGTTCGACTACGGCCCGACGCGCAACAAGTTCCTGCTCGGGCTCGACTACAGCCGGGTGACGGACACCGGCACCATGCTCGCCGATTTCAACGATCTCTTCACGCTCGGCCTGGTCAACCTCGCCGATCCCTCGCCGACGTTCCAGCCCTACGTCCAACCCGCGCAGCGCCCTCTGAACACGGTGGTCGACGGCGACAACACCTACACGACCGCCGGCGTCTATGCCCAGCTGCAGACCGCGGTCTGGGACCGCCTGTACCTCCTCGCGGGCGTGCGTGTGGCCAACCTCCAGATCGAGAGCGTGTCGCCGACGTTCGCGCGCACCGACACCACGGATACGACCAAGGTGCTTCCGCGCATCGGCGCAGCCTACGAGCTCGTCCGCGGGCTCTCGGTCTTCGCCGGATACAGCGAGGGCATCAAGGCCAATCCGTTCGTCTTCTTCTCGGGGACTCCGCAGCCGGAGGAGTCGAAGCAGTACGAAGGCGGCGTGAAGTTCAACACCGCTTTCGGACTCTCCGGGGCCGCCGCGCTGTTCCAGATCGACCGCACCGGGGTGCCGGTGGCGGTCGGCCTGACCAGCGTCCCGGAAGGCGAGCAGCGCTCGCGCGGATTCGATGTGGACCTCCTCTGGCAGCCGAACCGGAACTGGCAGGTGCTCGCGAACTACGCCCACATCAACGCGACGCTCACGAACGCGGTTCCCGGTGTCGCGCCCGCGGGCAACCGGCTCAACATCGTGCCGCCGAACTCGGGCCGCCTGTGGGTCAACTACCGTTCGGCCCCGGCGCGCTGGCCGGCTGGCGGGTCGGCGCCGGCATGTATGCCGCCTCGGGGGCCTACGTGGACCTCGCAAACACTTTCAAGACCAGCGGGTACTACACGGCCGACGCAACGATCGCGTACGAGAGCCGGCACTTCGACGTCTCGGTGACGGCCAGGAACCTGACCCAGCAGAGCTACTATGTTCCCTTTGTCTACTATGGGGGTCGGGTCGCGCCCGGGGACGAACGCAGCGTCTTCGTGAATATCGCCTTGAAGTTCTGACGAAGGAGCGCGTCATGGATCGACGAGGATTCCATGCGGCCGCGCTGGCGGGCGCGCTCACGGCGCTGTCCGCATCGGCGCACGCGGCACCGCAGTCGCAGCGGATGAAGCCGGATCACGACATGAGCGCGTTTCCGCCCTCCTGGACGCGCGCCGACCGCATCGCGATGCTGCTCTATCCGGGCTTCACCGCGCTCGATCTGGTCGGCCCGCAGTACATGTTCGGCAACCTCATGGGCGCGACCGTGCATCTCGTGGCCGAGACCGAGGCGCCGGTGGAGAGCGATACCAAGCTCTCCATCGTGCCGACGGTCACGTTCGCCGGAAGCCCGCGCGACCTCGACCTGCTGTTCGTGCCCGGCGGCGGGCAGGGCACGCTCGCCGCCATGCGTAACGGCGCGCTGATCGATTTCGTCGCCGACCGCGGAGCGCGCGCGGGGCTGGTGACCTCCGTGTGCACCGGATCGCTGGTGCTGGGGCAGGCGGGGCTGCTGCGCGGCTACCGCGCGACCAGCCACTGGGTGACGCTCGGGCTGCTGGGCGCGTTCGGGGCGACCGCGGTCGATGCGCGCGTCGTCGAGGACCGCAATCGCATCACCGGCGCCGGCGTTTCGGCGGGCCTGGACATGGGGCTTCGCGTGATCGAGCGCATGCGCGACCGTCAGTACGCGGAAGCGGTGCAGCTGCTCGCGGAGTACGCGCCACAGCCGCCGTTCGCTGCCGGCACGCCTGCGACGGCCCCGGCGGAGACCACCGCCCTCATCGGCGGCATGTTCGACGGGTTACTCGGCGAGATGCGTGACGTGGCCCGGGCCGCGCGCTGAGACGCCTGCAACACGGAGACACCGATGACCGACCGGTCGCCGCAGGTGGCGCAAGCGCTGCTGAAGTACGTCGACCTCGGCGTCGGTACGTTGCTCATCCGCGGCTTCGATCCACTCGAGGACGCCGTCGACTACGGACGGGAATTGATCCCGCGCATCCGTGGGCTGGTCGCGGAGCGCGAGGCGCGCGGCCAAGACGTCCACGACGAGGTAGCGTAGCGGAGACCCCCCCGGTAGCTATCGCCGGAAGCAGCCCCGACACGCCGCGTATACCCGCCGCGATCGGACCGAGCGCGGTGCGCTCCCCTGCCGGCGCTGTTCAGGCGCGCCCACGGGGGAGCATCGATGCCGGTCTTCTCGCGCCCGGCCGGCCGTCGTTTCCCCCGGTGACCCGGTGACCCGGTGACACGGCGCGCCGCTCGGGGCCACAATGCGGCTCGCCATGCGCGATCGCCGGCCGCCTGCGCGTCGACATCATCTGCGGCAGCTCGCCGCGATGAGTGGCTCGCTCCTGGTCGGCGCGTGCGCTGCGCCGGTTGCGTATCCGCCCGCCGCGCCGTCCACGGGCCGCCGCCCCCCGCCGGCGGAGCGCGGCTTCCAGCCGTCCGACGTCGCGAAGTCGGACATCGACGTCGCCGCCGAGGTGCACCTGCGCGAAAGCCTCGCCTCCACGCGGCTGGTCACCGAGAAGCTCTATCGCCGCAATCCGCGCGAGTGGCGCAAGGCCTACCCGTCGATGGACGCCGCCCTGGCGCGCGCGTTCGATCCGCGCTACGAGTTCCGCTTTCCGGAGCTCGGCAATGCCCGCGGCACCGAGGTCATCCACCTCGCGCTGAAGCCCGACTACGCCGGCGACCGCGTGTTCGCATTCGGCGTCGGGTTGGGCGGGATGATCCTGCTCGCTTACAACGGCAAGACCGAGTTCTTCGTGACCGACATTCTGGATCCGCAGAAGCTCTACAACTCGGCGCGCAACGTCGAGATCGCCGCCTGGAAGCTCGGCAATGCCCGTGGCGACTCGGGGGCGCTGCTGCTCGCCTCGAACGAGCGTTCGGGCGACGTCCAGAACCTCTCTTTCGAGCGGGAGCTCGGCAAGATCATCGGCTACCAGGACGCGATGGCGCTGATCGCCGCGCAGCGCTACAACCGCGCCATCCGCCGCACCGTGCAGACGCTCGCGACCGCCGTGTTCCTGCCGCTCTGACTTCCGGGCCGCCTGACGGCCAAGCAGCGGGCCCCGGCCCTCGCCGCCGAAGGGACGCGAGCGGGTCGAGGCGTGCCCGCGGGTGCATGCAGGATAATCGCGCGGTCTCCGGTGCTCGGGCTCGTCGTGCCTGCGCCCGTGCGGGGACCCCAGTCATGAATGCATTCGTCAACGAGCCACGCCCACGCCGCCCCGTCGCATGGCATGTGCGGAGCGCGGCCGGATTCGTGCTCGGTGGCCTGGCTGCCGCGGGCTACGTGCTCTGGCAGCTCATCGTCGAACAGAAGCTGTTCCTCCACACCCTCCTCGTCGAGCGGGTCGGAGCGCGCGGCGTGCCGAAGCTCCCCGTCGGCTACGGGAACGTGCTCCGCCTCAAGCTCATCATGCTGGTGCAGCAGTTGACCCGGAACCCCGAGGCGCTGAAGGCCCGGCAGTTCCACGTCTACGCGGCGATCCTCGGCCGGCTGCAGAAGCAGGGTGTGAGGCCCGCACCGCCCGCAACCATCCGGGAATACGCGGCCGAGGAGATCGACCCGCGGAGCTTCTACCGCGAGCACGTGAAGCGCGGGGTCCCGTGCGTGATCCGGGGCTTCCAGCGCGAGGGGCTCGAGCGTTGGACCTTCGCCGCGCTTGCCGAGCGCTATCCGGATGCCGTCGCGCAGGTGCTCGACCTGCGTGACCGACGGATCCGGTCGGTCACCCTGCGCGAAGCGTGGGCGGATGGCCGGGCTCGCTACATTCCGCAGCAGGCGCTGCTCGACCAGGACCCGGCGTTCCGCGCGGAATTCGGCATCGAGCGTTCCAACCGCTTCTTTCCGGTGCTGGGGCGCCCGGCCACGCCGATCGCCTGCTTCCTGATCCTCGGCTTCGGGCGCGGACTGAACGCCAACTTCCACTGCGAGGAGAGCCCGAACTGGTACCTCGCCGTCAGTGGCAGCAAGCGCTGGACGCTCGTCGAGTCCGAGTACTCCTGGCTCCTGTACCCAGCGGCACGCGGCGACGGCTTGCGGCGCTTCTCCGAGTTCCGCGCCGACGCGGAGGGCTACCCCGAGGACCGCGCGCGCTTTCCGCTGGCGGAGTACGCACCGCGCATCGAGCTCGAGCTCCATCCCGGCGACGTGCTCTACTTCCCGGCCTGGATGTGGCACAAGACGATCAATCTCGACGCCGAAGGGCTCGGCGTGACCTGCCGGTACGTGGCGCCCACCGTCATGAGCAACCGGTTCTTCCGCGCCCTGCAGATGATCTCCCCGGCCCTCTGGAAGAGCACGGTTCAGGTCGTCGCGGGCGCGGTTCGGGGTGATTCCGGCGGCCTCGAGGAAGCCGGCGGCTTCAACGAGCAGGAAGTCTCCCTGTACTGACCGTCGCTGATGGCGCACGCGGAACCGCAGCCGACTCGCAAGGTCCTCGCGGTCTCGAGGTCCGAAGCGGCCGCGAGGCCGCAGCGCAGGTTGAGCGCGAGGGCTGACTTGTCATCCGCCGCCGCTCACGAAGTCGCCCACGCTTCCGACAGCAGTTCGGCTTGCTCCAGCACCGTCTGCGTGGCCTTCTCCTGCTTGTCCGGCGGGTAGCCGTACTTGCGCAGGATGCGCTTGACCAGCACGCGCAACTGGGCGCGCACGTTCTCCCGCAACGTCCAGTCGATGGTGACGTTGGCGCGCACGGTCCGGACCAGCTCCTGCGCGATGGTGCGCAGTGTTTCGTCGCCGAGCACCTTCACGGCGCTGTCGTTGGTCTCCAGCGCGTCGTAGAAGGCAAGCTCGTCCTCCGACAGCTTCAGCGCATCGCCGCGGGCGTGAGCCTCGCGCATCTCCCTGGCCAACCCGATCAGCTCCTCGATCACCTGGGCCGCCTCAATCGCGGGGTTCTGGTAGCGGCGGATCGAGCTTCGCGGCCTCGGCGTGCAGCAAGGCGGCCCCAGCCGCGAAATGCACGCGCCGCGCAAATAAATGCACGCATGCAGTCGGCGTGCATTTCCGTGCATTTGGGACGCTCACCGGGGCGTCCTCTTGTAACTGACGCTCCGCCCCCGCTCGCCCTCGCGCTCGATAAGCCCTTGTTGCGCCAGTCGATCGAGCAGCCGGTAGGCCTGTGGGCCGGTGACCCGGCACAGCTCCGCCGCCTCGCGCCGGGTGATCCGCCCGTGCTTTTCCACGTATTGCAGCACCATCTGTTCCTGCTGCAGCGGTTCAAAGCCGCGCTGGCGCACGTAGCCGGCCTTGTCGCCGACCAGCCGGTAGGTCGCGGCGGAGAGGTGCCAGGTTCGGCCCTTTTTCTGGCCGCGATCTTCGACGAGCCCGGCTTCGACGAGGCGGTGCAGCGCTGCGCGAGTTTCGGCTTCCGGCTTCTGCACGAGCCAGGCGGCATCGTCAGTGGTAAGGCTGCGCGCCTGCCACAGGGTGTTGAGGATGAGCAGTTCGTCGAGCGCGAGATCACGCCCGTGCTGGGCTTCGGTGACCAGCAGGCGCACGAAGTCAAGGTTGGCCGCGCCGCCGGGGATGACAACGCTTACCGTGGCTTCGTTGCTGCGCGCGTACGAAGGTGCGGGGCGGCCGTTGCGCAGCTGTTCGTAGAAGATGGTGTCGATGGGCGCGGCGCGGTGACGAGCAGGTTGTCGAGCCGCACGCCCTCGGGAAAGCCGCCGGGGCTCGTGATCTCGATGTGGTCAGTCTGCCACTGGAAGTGCACGGCGCCCAGGCGCTGGTAGTCGCGGTGGATGAGGGCATTGGCCAGCGCCTCGCGTAGCGCGCGCTCCGGATAGTCGGGCACGCCCACGCGCAGCAGCCCCACCATCAGCTCCTGCTCGCGATTGCGGGCGCGGATGCGCGCCTCGCACTCTTCCATCACGCGCAGGAGCGGCCAGCGGAAGAAGTCGTTGACCTCCACGTCGAGCCCGCGCAGCACCTGAAAGGCGACCTCGTGTCCGGGCATGAAGCGGCGCAGGGCATCGTCCTTGGCAAATAGCAGCAGGGCGGCCAGCCGCACGCCGCGCACGCTGCCGTTGGCGTCCACCACGCCCAGCGCCTTGGCCAGTTCCAGATCGGGCAGGTCGAGGAGGGATTCGTCGCTGCGCCCGCGCCGCTCGCGCACGCTGCGCCGGAAGCGCTCGAACTCCAGCGGGTCGAGGTGTTCCCAGCGAGCGTCGGCGACGATCTGCGCCGAAGGGTCGAACAGCCCGCGGTCGGCCTGCAGCGACTGCACGGCGTAGCCGTCCATGGGCACGCAGGCGGGCCTGCCGTCACCGCCCAGCGTGCGACGAAGAAAGACGCCTTCGCTGGTGGCCACTGGCTGGCGTTGCGCCGGCACTTCAATGACGAGCACCGCTTGGCCCTCGACCGTCGCGCTTTCGACCTGCACGCTGATCGAGGGACGGGTGCGATTGGCGATCAAGGCGGCGACTCTTGCCGGATCCGTCGTCGCGCCATGCCGGGGCCGCGCGCCGGTGATGCGGCCGTCGTCTTCCACGCCGATGAGCAGCCACGCGGGCTCGGTCGCAGCCCTGTTCGCGAGGCACACGATGCCCTCGACGAGGTCGCGATCGTTGAGCGCCGCGCGTTCTTCGCCCTTGAACTCGACGGCGAGCGTTTCGCCGGCAGCGATAAGTGCGTGCAGCGCCTCGGGCGTCATCGAGTCTCTTCCCAGAAGCCGAGTTCCTTGAGGTTGGCAGCAATCGCAGCATCGAGCTTCGCCGCCTCGGCCTGCTGCTCGCGCAACGTGGCGGCGAGCCGCTGCATCTTCTCCTGGAACAGCTCGCCGTCGTCCTCCTGCGCTTCGGCGCCCAAGTAACGGCCGGGCGTGAGCACATGGCCGTGCTTGCGCACCTCGTCCAGCGTCGCGCTCTTGCAGAAGCCGGGGATATCTTTGTAGTCGGGCGTTCCACCCCCATCCCGGCCTTCCCCCTGCAAGGGCGAAGGTGAGTGGGGGTGGCTGCGCCAGGCGTGGTAGGTGCCAGCGATGCGGGCGATGTCCTCGTCGGTCAGCTCGCGGTGCGTGCGGTCCACCATCCGGCCGAGCTTGCGTGCGTCGATGAAGAGCACGTGGCCGCGGCGGTCGCGGAACTTGCCGTTCCTGCGGTCGCGCGCAAGGAACCACAGGCACGCGGGGATCTGCGTCGAGTAGAAGAGCTGGCCCGGCAGCGCGACCATGCAGTCCACGAGGTCGGCCTCGACCAGGCTCTTGCGGATCTCGCCATCGCCCGACTGGTTCGAGGACATCGAGCCGTCCGCCAGGACGACGCCGGCGACGCCCGTGGGGGCCAGGTGGTGGGCGATGTGCTGGACCCAGGCGAAGTTCGCGTTGCCCGCGGGCGGCGCGCCGAACTGCCAGCGCGGGTCGTCGCGCAGGCGCTCGCC
>Ga0114939_10000882_pt1 | contig 24426 bp, 20 predicted proteins | sample AshMeaCrysSpring_FD_87196 | JGI IMG/M metagenome (GOLD analysis project Ga0114939, IMG submission 87196) | Groundwater microbial communities from Big Spring, Nevada to study Microbial Dark Matter (Phase II) - Ash Meadows Crystal Spring | ecosystem: Environmental > Aquatic > Deep subsurface >...
CGTCGAGCGTCGCGTTTGCCGCGCGATACGCCAGCAGCACGCGCCGGTCTTCCGATTCGTTCATCGCCACTCCTGCATCGCCGCCCGCAGCCGGGTCATCGCATACCTGAGGCGGCTCTTCGCCGTCTCGCGGCCGACGCCCGTCAGCTGCGCCACCTCCTCCACCGTCAGCCCGGCCTCGGCATGCAGCAGGAACGCCTCGCGCTGCGGTGCCGGCAACTGCTCGACCGCGGCCACGAACGCCGCGGCCTGCGCGCGCGACAGCGCCCGCACCTGGGGCTCGCAGTCGGGCGCGGCGGCGAGCCAGTCGGCCGGCGCCGCGCCGTCGTCCTCGTCGTTGGCGGCGTCGCGCTCGAGCGCCACCGTCTCGCGCTGCGCGCGCCAGTGATCGATCAGCCGGTTGCGGGCGATGCCGTACAGCCAGCTCGAAAAGCGCGCCCGCGGCTCGAACGCCGAGGCATGGCGGATCACCGCCAGCCAGATCTCCTGGTGCAGGTCCTGCGCCGCCGCGTCGTTACCGAGCGAGCGGCGCAGGAAGCGATACAGCGGCCGCTCGTGCCGGTCGTACAGCCGCGCGAATGCGCCGGCATCGCCCGCCGCGTAGTCGGCAAGCAGCGCCTCGTCGCCGGCCCGGTCGCCGTCGGACGCTTCGGGGCGCGCCTGCGCCGGGCGCTCGGAAGGCTCGTGCCGCACCGGCCCGATTATCGGCGGCGCGGCGAGGTGCGGCGGCACCGCGGTCACGGATTCAGTACCGCGGCGGATCGGGCACGAAGCCGAGCGCGCCGGGAAACGGTTCGGGGCGCCGCGCGGCCGGCGGGCTGAGGATGCCCATCGCGACCAGGTTGGCGCGGCTGTCGTAGCGGATCGCGATCACCTGGTCGGGGTTCGGTTGCGCGCGCTCGAAGCGCGTGAACTGCACTGGCGAGGTCTCGCTGCGGCCGTGCCCGGTGCCGAGCCGGTTCGTCGCCTTCGCGGCCGAGTCGGCACGGCCGCTTGCCTCGGCGGCCGCCGCCGGCGCTTCCGCGCGCGCGGCGGCGGCCGGCGCGACCTGCGAGACGACCGGCGCCGCCTCACGGAACAGCGCCACGCCGATTACGCCCACGTGCTCCGGCCGCCCGGTGCGCGCCGCGTACGACTCACCGAGCGCGGTGAACTCGAAGGCAGCGACGCGTTCGGTGCTCTTGCGCCAGCCGCGGATCTCGGCCCGTTCGCCGGGAGCCAGCACGTAGCCGGCCTGGTCCCACGCCGCCGTCTCGCCGCTGATCGCGTTGATGCCATCGACCGACAGCACGGCCAGCACCCGTCCCATGCTGCGGTTGTGCAGCGTGATCGCGTAACGGTTGCCGGGCGTCCCGGCGATCCAGCGCTCGCCGCGCGCTGCATGCACCGGCAGCAACTCGCCGGTGCTGCGGTCGGTGATCGTGACTTCGGCCAGCGGCGCATGGGCATGGGCAGCGCCAAAGCCCAGCGCGGCGGCGAACAGCAGGACTCGATGCAGCATCGTCGGGCCTCCTCGTGGCGAAACCGTTACCCGTATCAACGGCGCGACGGACCGAACGGGGTTAGCCTCCTGCGCCGCACGGGTTCCGGCTAATCCGATCGAACGAGCGGCCGGCCGCCGCGCGCGGTCATGCCTCTGTCTCCGAGGAGGCTTCAGGCCCGATGCCTCGCGGCTTGCCCGCGTTTGTTGCGCGGACACTGCGCTGCCGCGCGTAGCCACTCTTACACTTGCGTCGTGCAAAAGGCCGCGCTCGTCCTGTTTTCCGGAGGCCAGGATTCCGCCACCTGCCTGGCGTGGGCGCTGTCGCGCTACGAGAAGGTCGAGACGATCGGCTTCGACTATGCGCAGCGGCACGTGGTCGAACTCGACGCGCGGCTGGAGTTCCTGGCGGCGCTGCGCGAGCGCTTCCCGCAGTGGAGCGGGAAGCTCGGCGCCGACCATCGCGTCGACATGCGCGAACTCGGGCAGCTGTCCGATACGGCGCTGACGCGCGAGGCCGAGATCCGCATGACCGCCAAGGGACTGCCGAACACCTTCGTGCCCGGGCGCAACCTGCTGTTCTTCGTCTACTCGGCGGCGGTGGCCTACCGGCGCGACATTCCGGTGATGGTCGGCGGCATGTGCGAGACCGACTACTCCGGCTACCCGGACAGCCGCGACGAAACGCTCAAGGCGCTGCAGGTCGCGCTGACCCTCGGCATGGACCGCCCGGTGACGATCGAGACGCCACTGATGTGGCTCGACAAGGCCGCCACCTGGCAGCTGGCGCACGACCTCGGCGGCGAGACCCTGGTGCAGCTGATCCGCGAGGAGTCGCACAGCTGCTACCTCGGCGAGCGCAGCAAGCTGTTCGAGTGGGGCCGCGGCTGCGGCCTGTGCCCGGCCTGCGGCCTGCGCGCCGCCGGCTGGCAGGCGTGGCGGCAGTCGCGCGTGGCCACGACCTGAAGCCGGCCGCGCACGGCCGCCGGTCATGCGCTTCGAACACCTGGTCCAGATCAACGATCGGCTGCAGCCGCTGCTGACCGAGGTCACGCGGGCGCAGCTGTGGCGCGGCCTGGTGCGCCGCGCCGAGCGCCCGGTCGAGTTCGTGCTCGGACTGGCTGGCGCGACCATCGACGATCGCGTCGAGACGCCTGGGGAACTGGCGCTGACGCGCACGCTCGACTTCGGCAACTTCAAGGTGCGCGACCGTGTGCGGCTCACGAGCGGAACGGAGAGCGTCACCGACGTCGAGGCTGGCGCCGGCTACGCCGCCAGCCGGCTGACCATCCGCATCGAGGAGCTGGTGGCGGGCGACCTGTATCTGCGCTTCACCTACGAGACGCGCGACGACGCCGCAGCGTCCGCGATCGACACGCTGGCGCGGCAGCTGCGCGAGCAGGCCTACAAGAGCGCCGACATCGACACCGTCTGGCGCATTCGCGGCCTGGTCGAGCGCGGCGAATTGACCTGAGAACGCGCGCACCGAAGCTTCGGCCTGTGCTCGAATGAAGTACGCTCGCGCACCGGATCCCGGTGAGGCGCCGGCCGAGCCCACGAAGAGAACACCCATGCGCCCGAGGATGGAATTGGTCTGCCGCGCGACGGCCTGCGCCGGCCTCGCCATCGCCGCGCTGCTGCTTGGCGGCTGTGTGGTCTACGAGCCGGTGCCTGCCGGCTACAGCCGCCCGGCGAGCTTCGATCGCTCGTTCAACGCCGTCGCTGCGGCGATGCGCGAGCAGGGCGTGACGATCACGCAGGAAGATCGCGCCGCCGGCGTGGTGCGCGGCAGCCGCGGCGGCATCAATGTCGTCGGCAGCGTTCGTCCGCAGGCCGACGGCACCGTGCGCGTGCAGTTCGACACCACCGGCGCCACCGCCAGCGATCCGTCGCTGATCGACCGCATCACGCGCAGCTACAACGCCCAAATGGGTCGGTAGCCGGAGCCCGGACGAAAGCGCCCCGGTCGCGGGGCGCTTCGTGGCCGGCGGCGGCGCTCAGCCGGCCGGCCGTGCGGCCGCCTTCTCGAGGATCTTGCGGATGTCGAGCGGATCGTCGCTGCGCAGCACGCGCGCGGCCAGCTTGGCCGACGTCCTGGTCGACAGCGTGAACAGCCGCTCCTTGACCGACAGGATCTGCGACGGGTGCATCGAGAACTGGCGCAGGCCCATGCCGAGCAGCAGCTCGGCGAGGTCGATCTCGCCGGCCATCTCGCCGCACACCGCCACCGGCGTGCGCGCCCGGTTTCCGGTGCGGATCGTGCGCGCCACCAGGTGCAGCACCGCCGGGTGCAGGTGGTCGTACAGGTGGGCCACGCTCGAGTCCGCCCGGTCGATCGCCAGCGTGTACTGGATCAGGTCGTTGGTGCCGAGCGACAGGAACTTCAGCCGCTTGACGAACGCCGGCAGCGACAGCGCCGCCGCCGGCACCTCGATCATGCCGCCGACGGGCGCGCGAGCGTCGAACCTGTGCTTGCTCTCCTTCAGCTGCTCGCGCGCGCGGGCGACGAACGACAGCGCTTGCTCGACCTCGTGCACGTGCGCCAGCATGGGCACCAGGATGCGTACCGTGCCCACGGCCGAGGCGCGCAGGATCGCCCGCAGCTGGGTCAGGAACAGTTCCGGATAGGCGAGGCAGTAGCGGATCGCGCGCAGGCCGAGCGCCGGGTTCGACTCCACCGTCGGCGCGCCCGCGGCGATGCCGAGGCTGCGCCGAGCGCGGTCGGTGAGCACCTTGTCGGCGCCGATGTCCAGGGTGCGGATCACCACCGGCTTGCCCTTCATCGCGCGCGCCACCCTGGCGTAGGCCTCGTACTGCTCGTCCTCGTCGGGCAGCTGGTCGCGGTTCATGAACAGGAACTCGGTGCGGAACAGGCCGATGCCGTCGGCGCCGGCTTCCAGCGCCTCGCGCGCGTCCTCGGGCAGCTCGATGTTGGCCATCAGGTCGACGGCGATGCCGTCCCGGGTGCGCGCCAGCCTGCCCTTGAGCTTGCGCAGCGCGATCCGGCTTTCGACCTGCGCGCGCAGCCGCTGCCGGAACTGCGACAGCGCCTCCGGCGCCGGCGCCGTGTGCACGCGGCCGGCCTCGGCGTCGAGCACGACCAGGTCGCCTTCGACGACCGCCTCGCGCGCGTTGGTCACGCCCAGCACCGCCGGCAGGCCGAGGCTGCGCGCCATGATCGCGGTGTGCGAGGTGCGGCCGCCGAGCTCGGTGACGAAACCGGCGACGTCGATCTCGGCCCGCTGCTTCAGGTGCAGCATGTCGGTCGGTGCCAGGTCGCGGGCGATCAGGATCAGCCGCTCGCCGTCGGCCGGCTTGGCCGGCAGCGCCACCGTCGCGTTGCGGCCGGACACCAGCGCCTTCATCACCCGTTCCACGACCTGGCGCACGTCTTCCGAGCGGCTGCGGAAGTACTCGTCGTCGATCGCCTCGAACTGCTTGCACACCTCCTCCAGCTGCAGCGTCAGCGCCCACTCGGCGTTGATCAGCCGGTTGCGCACGAGGTCGCGCGGCTCGTCGCACAGCAGCGGATCGTCGAGGATCATCCGGTGCAGGTCGAGGAAGGCGCGCACCTCGCCCGGCGCATCGGGCGCGACGTGTGTGGCCAGCTCGTCGATCTCGGCCCGCACCAGCGAGAAGGCGTTGTTCAGCCGCGCCACCTCGTGCAGCACGTCCTTGCGCTCGACCGCGTAGTGCCGCGTCTCCAGTTCCAGCGGCGCCAGCAGGTGGGCGCGGCCGATGGCGATGCTCGGGCTCGAGCCCGAGGCCACGCCGACGCCGATCAGTTCGCCGCCCATCGCCCTGCGTCCATCGTGCCGTTGTCCGCGCCGCGCCTCATTCTTCGCCGAAGCCTTCCGCAATCAGCTCGCCGATCGCCTGCACCGCGGCCTCGGCGTCGTCGCCCTCCGCCTCCACCGTCAACGCAGCGCCCTGGCCGGCGGCCAGCATCATCACGCCCATGATCGACTTGGCGTTCACGCGCCGCCCGCTGCGCGAGAGGTGGACTTCGGCCCTGAAGCGCGACGCCGTCTGCGTCAGCTGGGCCGAGGGCCGTGCGTGCAGGCCGAGCTTGTTGCGGATGGTGAATTCACGAGAGACCATCGTCCGCCGGCTTCCCGCCTCCGTCCTGCGCGACCTGGACCACGCCCTGCAAGCCGCCGGCCAGCGCCTTGTCCACCGTCTGCGCCAGCGTGCCGTCGCGATAGCACAGCGCGCGCAGCAGCATCGGCAGGTTGACGCCGGCGATCACCGCCACCCGGCCAGCCTCGGCCAGCTTCGCGGCGGCGTTGCCCGGCGAAGCGCCAAAGGCGTCGGTCAGCACCAGCACGCCGCTGCCGCTGTCGATCTCGGCGACCAGCCCGCGCGCCTGCGCGACGTTGGCCGGCGTGTCCGAGTCCGGCTGCACGTCGAACACGCGCAGCTGCCCGCCGGCCCGCTCCGGCGCGCAGGCGTAGACATGCGCCGCGGCGGCGGCCAGCGCGGCGGCCAGCGGGGCGTGGGCGATGATGAGGATGCCGACCACGGTCAGACGTCGAGAGCGCACGCATCTCTTCGCGATGCACGTGCGCGCCCGACGGAAACCCGAGTTGGCGCGCGCCCGTTGGGCGAAGCCGGAACATGCGCTTGCCCCTGCGTGCAAGCGCCCCGGCGAAGCCGGCGCGGCCTGCAAGCCGCGCAGTGGGACGGCCGGGCGGGCGGGCGCGCGTCAACGGCCACGAGGCCGACGCCGCGCGTCGCCGGCTGCGGCGCGGTGGACCTCATCGACTGACCGCCTTCTCCAGCGTGTCGATGAACATGCCGGCGACGTCGAAGCCGGACTGGGCCTGGATCTCGACGAAGCAGGTGGGGCTGGTGACGTTGACCTCCGTCAGGTAGTCGCCGATCACGTCGAGACCGACCAGCAGCAGGCCGCGGGCCGCCAGCGTGGGGCCGAGCGCCTCGGCGATGGCGCGGTCGGCGTCCGACAGCGGCTGCGCCCGGCCGGTGCCACCGGCGGCGAGGTTGCCGCGCGTCTCGCCGGGTTTCGGCACTCGCGCCAGCGCGTACGGCACCGGCTGCCCGCCGATCAGCAGCACGCGCTTGTCGCCGTTGCGGATCTCCGGGATGTAGCGCTGCGCCATCACCGTGCGCGCGCCCTCGTGGGTGACCGCCTCCAGGATCGCGTTCAGGTTCAGCTCGTGCTCCTGCAGCACGAAGATGCCGCTGCCGCCCATGCCGTCGAGCGGCTTGACCACGACCCGGCCCTGGTCGCGGTGGAACCGCCGCAGCGCCTCGATCTCGCGCGTGACCAGCGTCGGCGCGGTGAATTCGGCGAACTCGGTGATGGCGAACTTCTCGTTGTGGTCGCGCAGCGCGCGCGGGTCGTTGAACACGGCGGCGCCGTCGCGGCTCGCCGCCGACAGCAGGTGCGTCGCGTACAGGTATTCGGTGTCGAACGGCGGGTCCTTGCGCATCAGCACGGCGTCGAAGCCGGCCAGCGCGCGCGCGCCGGCGTCGAGCTCGACATACCACGGCGCACCCTTCTCGCCCGCCGGCAGCAGCTGCAGCCGCTGCGCGCGCGCGCTGACGCGGCCCTCGCGCCACTGCAGCTCCGAAGGCGTGCAGGCCCAGATGTCGTGGCTGCGCGCGGCGGCGGCGCGCATCATCGCCACCGTCGAGTCCTTGTACGACTTCAGCAGCGGCAGCGGATCGACAATGAACAGCAGCGACAGGCCTTGCGACATTGCAGCGTCCTGTCAGCAGGCCGGCTCGACGGCGCGGGATTCGAACTCGGGAGCTTCGGCGGGCACCGCGACCTCGCTGGACGGGCCGGCGCGGCCCGAAGGATCGATGGCCGCGGATTCTAGAACCTCTCCCGAAAGCGCCGTGGACGGCGGCGTCCGGCCGCGACCGGCCACCGCCGGCCGGTCGATGCGCCGACCCGCAGAAAAAAATCGGGCGCCCGCCGGTTCGGGCGCCCGCAATCGCCTGGGCCCCGGCGCCAAGGCGGCGCCGGCAGGCGAGACAGGGAGACACAACCGTTGCCGCGCGCGCCGCGTACCGGCGGAGCCGGTGTGGCGGCGCGCGCCGGCGCTTCAGTACTTGTAGGCCGACTCGCCGTGGTAGGTGGTGTCGAGGCCCTCGCGCTCCTCGTCCTCGGCCACGCGCAGCCCGGTCACCATCCTGACGATCATCAGCGCCGCCAACGACACCACCGCCGACAGCACGATCGCCGTCAGCACGCCCTGGAACTGGATCCAGACCTGGGCGCCGATGCCGGGGAAGTCGGCCGCCTCGCCGCACTTGTTGGTGACGTAGTTGCAGATGCCGGTGCCGCCCATCGAAGGCGAGGCGAACACGCCGGTCAGCAGGGCGCCGAGCATGCCGCCGATCCCGTGCACGCCGAAGACGTCGAGCGCGTCGTCGGCGCCGAGCATCTTCTTCAGCCCGGTGACGCCCCAGAAGCAGACCACGCCGGAGGCGAGCCCGATGATCAGCGCGCCGCCGACGCCGACGAAGCCGCAGGCCGGCGTGATCGCCACCAGCCCGGCGACCGCGCCCGAGGCCGCGCCGAGCATCGACGGCTTGCCCTTCATCATCCACTCGGCAAACATCCAGGACAGCACCGCCGCCGCGGTGGCGAACAGCGTGTTGACGAAGGCCAGCGCGGCGGTGCCGTTGGCCTCCAGGTTGGAGCCGGCGTTGAAGCCGAACCAGCCCACCCACAGCAGCGCCGCGCCGACCATCGTCAGGGTCAGGCTGTGCGGCGCCATCGCCTCGCGGCCGTAGCCGATCCGCCTGCCGAGCACATAGGCGGCGACCAGGCCGGCGACGCCGGCATTCACGTGCACCACCGTGCCGCCGGCGAAGTCGAGCGCGCCCTTGGCCCACAGCCAGCCGGCCGCGGCAGTGACCGCCTCCAGCGTCTTCTCGTCCTTGATCGCATCCGGCCCGTCCCAGTACCAGACCATGTGCGCCATCGGCAGGTAGCTGAAGGTGAACCACAGGGCCATGAACAGCAGCACGGCGGAGAACTTCATCCGCTCGGCGTAGGCGCCGACGATCAGGCCGCAGGTGATCGCGGCGAAGGTGCACTGGAACGCGGCGAACAGCAGTTCCGGGATGTAGACCTCCTTGCTGAAGGTGGCCGCCGCCGACTCGGCGTTCACGCCGGCGAGCAGCATCTTCGACAGCCCGCCGATGAACGGATTGCCGCCAGTGAAGGCGAGCGAGTAGCCGTAGACGACCCACAGCACGGTGATCAGCGCGAAGACGACGAACACCTGCATCAGCACCGACAGCATGTTCTTCGACCGCACCAGGCCGCCGTAGAACAGCGCCAGGCCCGGGATCGTCATCAGGATGACGAGCACCGTGGCCGTGTACATGAACGCCGTGTCGGCCTTGGCGATCGGCGGCGGCTTCGGCGCCTCGTCCTTGCCCTCTTCCTTCTTCTCCGCCGCCGGCGCCGGGGCCGCGGCGGGCGCGGCGGCGGCGTCCTTCTTCGCCTCGGCCGCAGCGGCCGCCGCGGCAGTGGCCGTCGCCTCCGGCTTCATGCCGTCGCCGTGCGAGGCGCCGGCGCCCTGGGCCAGGGCGCCGCCGTGCGCCAGTGCGATGGCACCTGCAGCGAGGAACGTGATCAGCAGTTTCTTCATGTCGTCCTCGCGTTCTCAGAGGGCTGCGTTGCCGGTCTCGCCGGTGCGGATGCGCACGACCTGCTGCAGGTCGTAGACAAAGATCTTGCCGTCGCCGATCTTGCCGGTGCGCGCCGAGGACTGGATCGCCTCGATCGCGCGCTCGACGATGTCGTCGGCGACCGCGGCCTCGACTTTCACCTTGGGCAGGAAGTCGACGACGTACTCGGCGCCGCGATACAGCTCCGTGTGGCCCTTCTGGCGCCCGAAGCCCTTGACCTCGGTGACGGTGACGCCCTGCACGCCGACGGCGGACAGCGCCTCGCGCACTTCGTCGAGCTTGAACGGCTTGATGATGGCGGTGATCAGTTTCATGGTCGCGTCCCTGCGCTTCAGAACGTCTTGGCGACGGAGGCCAGGAAGCTGCTCTTGCCGGCGCCGCGCGGCGGGTTCTCGGCGGTGGCGAAGAAGTCCTTCTCGCTGGTGCCGACCCAGAAGGCGCCGAGCACCCAGCCCGATCCGGCCACGTCCCAGGTGCCGCCGAGCTTGTAGTCCCACACCGCGTCGTCCTTCGAACCGAGGGCCTTGTAGTTCTTGACCTTCTGGTAGCCGGCGTGGGCGACGATGCCGAAGCCGCCGCCCAGATCGAAGGTGCCGGTCAGGTCGACGTACTGCGAACCCTTGGTGTCGACGCCCGGCGCCTCGAGGCCGAAGAAGTTGGTGAACGAGTAGAAGTACTTCGCCGACACCGGGCCCCACGAGCCGCCGATGTATGCCTCGAAGTTCTTCGGCTCGAAGCTCGGGACGTACTCGCCGCTGCCCGGGTAGTAGTAGTAGATGACGCCGAGATCGAGGCCGAAGCCCTCGATCGTGGTTTTCCAGCCGCCGTAGAAGTCCATCTCGATCGGCGCGCCGTTGTACAGCGTCGAGGAGACGTTCGAGTTCCAGTTGCCGAGGTACAAGCCCGACTTGTGCGCGAAGTCGACGCCGCCCTGGATCGTCGGCTGGTAGTCGGTCTGCGTGAAGCCGCGGAAGCGGTAATCGCTGCCGATGCCGAGGTTGCCCGTCAGCGTGTAGTCGGGCTGCGGCGCGGCGGCCTGCGCGTGCGCGGCCAGGGGAAGCACGGCTGCGGTACCCAGCAGCGCGGAGATAGCGAGCTTTTTCATGACGCGGTCCTTTTCAGGTCGGAATCGAAGGGCACTGGCGAAGCACCGATTGACTCAGTGCAACACGCGTGCCACCCCGCGTTGGCCCGGCGCTGCACGTGTTCGCAGCGCCGCCTGCACGGCCGTGGTGCGCGCGCGGCCTCGCACCGAGGCGCACGCACCGCCGTTGTGCACATCGGCGTGCGCAGGGCCGCGGATAAAATGCCGCCGCAGCGCCGGCGTGATCGCCGGCCGACCGCCCCGAGGCCACCGCGATGGACAAGACCGCCTTCCTGGACGACCTGCAGCAGCGCCTGGCGTCGTTGATCTCGGGCACCCCGGCGGCCGACCTGCAGCGCAACCTCAAGGCGATGCTGGCGCAGCAGTTCGCCGGACTCGATCTCGTCACGCGCGAGGAGTTCGACGCGCAGGTCCGCGTGCTGGCGCGCACGCGCGAGAAGCTCGAAGCGCTCGAGCAGCGCCTGGCGAAGATCGGCGAGGCGCCGTAGCACCGCGCCGCCGCCGCGGTCGATGGCGCCCGGGCCGGTACCATCGCGCCATGCTTGACGGCCTGGCCCGGGCGGTTCGCAGGTTCCTCGGCATCCTGCCGCTCGCCATCGTCGCTTCGGCGGCGCTGGCGCAGGAGCCCGCCCGCCCCGCGGTGGCGCTGCACTACGGCGCCAAGCCGCCGATCGACGAGTTGCAGGCGTTCGACCTGGTGGTGCTCGACCCCGACCACGTCGCCGACGCGGCGGCGCTGCCGCGCCGGCACACGGCCTGGTACGCCTATGTCAGCGTGGTGGAGATGCAACCGTCGCGCGCCGCGTTCCGCGAGCTGCCGCCGGCGTGGCTGCGCGGCCGCAATGCCGACTGGGGCAGCGCGCTGGTCGACCAGACCGCCGCCGGGTGGAGCGAGTTCTTCGTCACGCGCGTGATCGCGCCGCTGTGGAGCCGCGGATTCCGCGGCTTTTTTCTGGACACGCTCGATGCTTACCACCGCTTCGCGCTGACGCCGCAGGAAAGGGCGGCGCAGGAGGACGCACTGGTGGCGCTGGTCAACACGCTGCACGAGCGCTTCCCGGGCATCGCGCTCGTCGCCAACCGCGGCTTCGAGATCCTGCCGCGCCTGAAGGGCAAGGTGTCGATGGTGGCCGCCGAGTCGCTCTACCTGCGCTACGAGGCCGGGGCCAGGCGCTATTCGGAGGTGCCGGCGGCCGACCGCGACTGGCTGCTGGCGCAGCTGCGCCGGGTGCAGGCCGAACACGCGATACCGGTGCTGGTGATCGACTACGCGCCGCCGGCGCAGCGGGCCGCGGCGCGCGAGGCGGCGGCCCGCATCCGCGCCGACGGCTTCATCGCCTGGGTCACCAACGGCGCGATCGACATGCTGGGCGTGGGCGACGTCGAGGTCGAGCCGCGCCGCGTCGCGCTCGTCACCGACCGCCCGCCCGGGGCCGACTTCCAGCAGGCCACCGCGGTGCGCTACCTGTCGCTGCCGCTGCACTACCTCGGCTACACGATCGACGTGTTCGACATCGCCGAGCGCAGGCTGCCGCCGACGCTCGCCGACGGCCGCTACGCCGCCGTGCTCACCTGGTTCTCGCAGCCGATCGAGGGGCTGAACCCGCAGTTTGCCGGCTGGCTCGCCGCGCAGCTGGACGCCGGCGTCCGCCTGGTGATGATGCACAACCCGGGCATCGAACTGGACTCCGCGCTCGGCCGCCGGCTCGGCTTCACCACGACCCGCCCGCCGGGCGGCGAGCTGAAGGTGCGCGTGCGCGAACCGATGGTCGGCTTCGAGGCCGCGCCGCCGCTGCTGGCCCGCGACGTGCTGCCGCTGCGTTCGGCCGCGGCCACGCCGCTGCTGCAGTTCACGGCCGCCGACGGCGCGACCCTCGATGCGATCGGCCACACGCCCTGGGGCGGCTTCGCGCTGGCGCCCTACACGGTCTCGCCCGGCGCGCTGGAACTGGGGCCGCGCTGGATCGTCGACCCGATCGCTTTCCTGCACCGCGCCCTGGGCAGCCCGGCGCACCCGGTGCCGGACGTGTCGACCGAAGGCGGGCGCCGGCTGCTGGTCACGCACATCGACGGCGACGGCTTTCCGTCGCGGGCGGAGATGCCGGGCACGCCGTTCGCCGGCGAGGCGCTGCTGCGCGAGATCCTCGTCCGCTACCCGATCCCGCACACGATGTCGGTGATCCAGGGCGAGATCGCCGCCAACGGCATGTACCCCAGCCTGGCGCCGGCGCTGGAGGACATCGCCCGCCGGATCTTCGCGCTGCCGCACGTGGAGATCGCCAGTCATTCGTTCTCGCATCCGTTCTACTGGCGCGCGGTGTCGGCGGCGGCGCGCAGGGATCCGGCCGCCGTCCGCTACGAGAAGCTCCTCAACCTGCGCATTCCCGGATATAGCTTCGACCTCGCCGCCGAGATCGCCGGCTCGGCCGCCTACATCGACCGCACGCTGGCCCCGGCCGGCAAGAAGACGCGCGTGTTCCTCTGGACCGGCGACACGGTGCCGACCGCCGAGGCGGTGCAGGCGGCCGACCGCGCCGGGCTGCTGAACATGAACGGCGGCGAGACGCTGGCCACGCGCACCGAACCGACGATGACCTCGATGTCCGGCCTCGGGCTGCGCCGCGGCGACACGCTGCAGGTCTTCGCGCCGAACCAGAACGAGAACGTCTACACCGGCAACTGGACCGGGCCGTTCTACGGCTACCAGCGCGCGATCGAAACCTTCGAGCTGACCGGCGCGCCGCGCCGGCTGAAGCCGATCAACATCTATTACCACACCTACTCGGCCAGCAAGCAGGCTTCGCTCGCCGCCCTGCACCGCGTCTACGGCTGGGCGCTGGCGCAGCCGGTGGTGCCCGTGTACGGATCGGACTACATCCGCAAGGTGCGCGACTTCCACGCGCTGGCCATCGCCCGCGACTGGCGCGCCGAGGCGACCACCTGGCGCGTCCGTGGCGAAGGCGAGGTGCGCACGCTGCGCCTCGGCGGCGCGCAGCCGATCGACCTCGCGCGCAGCCGCCAGGTCGGCGGCGTCGTCGACGGCCCCGACGGCCGCTTCGTGCACCTGGCCGACGCCGCCGCCGAACTGCGCCTGGCCACGGCAGCGGCGCCGGTGCACGTGCGCGAGGCGAGCGGCTGGCTGCGCCAGTTCAGCCGCCGCGCCGACGGCATCGCCTTTTCGCTGCACGCCTACACGCAACCCGGCTTCACGCTCGCCGCGGCGGCGGGCTGCCGGGTCCGCGTCGATGGCCGCGACCTCGCGGCCACCGGCGGCGATGCCGCCCATCCGCGGTACGAGCTCGCCCGTGTCGAGACCAGCACTACCGAATCGGTTTTCCGCGTGGACGTCGCCTGCCGCTGACGACCGTCAGCGGCTGATGCCCCCGTGGCTGGCGCTCGCGCTCGGCCTGATCACGGCCGCCGCGCTGGCGCTGACCTTCCGCTACGAGGGCATGGAGCGGCGCGTGCTGCGCGAGTCGCCCAATCCCGGCGCGCTGCAGATCGCCTACCTGAACGCGTGGCTGACCGCGCACCCGGACGACCATGGCCTGCGCCTGCTGCTCGCGCGCGGCCTGACCCAGCACGGCGACTTCGACGGGGCGCGGATTCACCTGCGCCTGCTCGAGGCGAAGGCCGCGGCGGTGGACATCGGCCTCGCCGAGCGCATCGCGCTGCAGGGTCTCGACAGCGAGACCGCGGCGCTGTACGCGCTGGCGGCCGACGATCCGCGGCGCGCGGAGCTACTGGCCGCGCTGCGGAGCCGGCTGCGGCTCGTCGCGCAGCGGCCGTGGGGCGCGTCGATGGAAGACGAACTCCTCGAGCGCGCCGTGGCCATCGGCGCCGGCGACGTCGCCACGACGCTTTACGGCCGCGCGCTCGAGCGCGGCCACCGCCAGAGCGCCTCCTGGTGGCAGCAGGCGGCCGAGCAGATGCTCGGTCTGCGCGAAGTGCCGCTGGCGGTCGCGCTGTTCCTGCGCGCGCGCGCGGCCAGCCCCACGCTCGAGGGCCAGCGCCGCCAGTTCATCGCCGCGCTGCAGGCGCTGCGCGCCGACAATCGCCTCGACGAGGCGCTGCAGCTTGCCGAGCGCGAGCTCGGCGCGCTCGCCGCCGACACCGCCACGCTCGAATACCTGACGCGGCTGGCGCTCGCCGCCGGCCGCCCCGACGTGGCCCAGCGCTATGCGCTGCAGATGCTCAAGCTGTCGCTGCTGCACGAGGCGCTGCGCGCCTGGCGCGAGCGGTTCGCCACGCCGCCGCCGGCCGAGTGGGTGGCGGCGCTCGAGGCGCTGCCGCCGTCGCTCGTGCGCACGCAGGCCGAGCCGGCGGCCGACCCGCGCGCGCCTGCGCTCGCCTTCGACGAGGAGCGCTACCGCCTGAGCTACGACGTCTTCCTCGCCAACGGCAACCTGCGCGATGCGCTGATCGTCGCCCGCGCGGCGGTGCGCGCCGTGCCGCGCAGCCTGCCGTGGCGGCAGCGGCTGGCGCAGGTCGCCGACTGGTCGGGCGAGCAGCCGCTGGCGCTCGAGCAGTGGCACGCGATCGCCGTGCAGACCGGAGACGCGGCGGCCTGGAAGCAGGTCGAACTGCGCGCGCCGGCGGTGTACGACTTCGCGCGCTGGCGCGATGCGGTCGAGCGCCGGCTGCGCCGCGCGCCGGATGACCTCGAACTGATCGAGCGGGTGGCCGAACTGCACGAGCGGATGGGCGAGCCGGAAAGGGCGCTGGCGGTATTGCAGCAGCATGCGCAGGGGCCGCACCGGCGGACACTGCTGCGCGAGATCGCCGACCTCGCCGAGCGGACGGGCGATGCCGGCATGCGGCGCGCGGCACTGACGACACTCACGCGCGAGTACGGGCCGGACACGGGCATCGCCGCCGCGCTGGCCACCTATGCGCTGGCGAGCGGCAACCTGCCGGCAGCGCTGGCCCTGATGCGCGAGGCGCGCGGCATCGCGTGGCCGGACGAGATCGAGTACTGGAGCGCCTATGCCGAGCTGGCGCGGGCCAGCGGCGAGCCGGCCGAAGCGCTGCGCGCGCTGCAGGTGCTGATCGACAGCGGCGCGGTGAACGTGAACGTGCTGCTCGACGCCGCGCAGCTCGCCGAGGACGACGACCCGGCCTACGCGGCGCAGCTGACCGAGCGCGCCTACGCGCTGGACGGCACGCCGCTGCAGGCGGCCCGCGTGCTGGCGCTGTACGACCGCGCCGGCCGCTACGACGCCGCGCTCGCCTTCGTCGAGGGGTTGCGGCCCGCCCAGCTCGAGGTCCTCGAGCGCGACGCCGGCTTCCTGCAGCAGCGCGCGCTGCTGTGGCTGGCCACCGACGCGGCCGGCAAGGCTGTCGCCGACACCCGGCGCGCGCTGGCGCTGCAGCCCGGCAACAACGTGCTGCGCGGCCTGCTGCTGTGGGCGCTGGTGGTCCAGCGCGACGCGCTCACGCTGCGCGCCGAACTGCGGGCGCTGAGCGCCGGGGCGGCGCGCGCCTCCGACCTGTGGGGTCCGGTCGGCGCGGCCTGGCTGGCGCTGAACGAGCCGGCGCTGGCCCTGCCCTACCTGACCGCGCAGGCCCGCGACAGCCGCGACTACCTGTGGGTGCTGACGCTGGCCGACGCGACCGAGCTTGCCGGCGACAGCGAGCGTGCCTGGAAGCTGCGCAACGCGGCCTGGCGCGTGATCCGTGCGCAGGCCCTTCCCGCCGACGCTCCGGTGGCGGAACGCCGGCAGCGCGCGGCGCGACTGGCCTCGCTGGCGCCGATCTTCGAGCCGGGCGACCCGGCCGAGCGGCGCATCGCCGCGCTGAAGGGCGCCGCGCCGGGCCGCGCCGAGCCGCTGGCGCGCGAGGCGCTGCTGGCCGCCTCGATCAGCACCGAGCGCAGCGAACTGGCGCTGGCCTGGCTGCTGGCGCAGTACCGCAGCGCGCTGGCGCGGCCGGCGTGGGCCGAGCTGACGCTGGCGCTGGCCACGCACGATGGGGCGTGGATCGGCCGCCTGCTCGACGACGTGCCCGACTGGCTGCCGCTGTACGACCGCGTCGAGGCGGCGCAGCGCGCCGGCCGCATCGCGCTGGCGCAGAGCTTCGCCTTCGACGGGCTGGCCGCGCAGCCCGCCAACGACGAGATCCATCACCGGCTGCGCAACGCCACCACGCCGCGGCCCGATTTCGTCGGCGCGGTGGCGCAGCGGTTCGACCAAACGCCGCTGCGCGAGACGAGCGCCGGCCTCGACGCCGCCGAGCGCCTGGCGCCATCGCTGCAGCTGTTCGGCGGCGTGCGCCGCTTCGACCGCGCCAGCACCGACGACAGCAGGCTGCTGTCGCCGGTGCCGGGCGAGAACCGCGCCACGCTCGGCGCCGCGCTGCGGCTGGACAACGGCGGCCAGTTGCGCGCGACCTTCATTCACTCCGACGGCATGGGCACGCGCAACACGCTGCAGGTCGACGGCGAGGCGGAAATCGCGCGCCGGCTGTGGCTGACCGCCGGCGCGGCGCGATCGGCGCCGTCGACGGACTCGACGGCCCTGCGCATCGGCGGCGAGCGCGACGCGCTGTGGGCCGGCGTGCTGGCGCGGATCGGCACGCGCGAGTACGTCAGCGCGGCCGCGGAGGCCAGCCGCTACCGGAGCACCGACGGCGCCGGTCTCGGCAGCGGCCGCGTCCTTCGCCTCGAAGCCGGGCACGACCTGCGGCTCGAATACCCGGACCTGCATCTGCGCGCGCAGCTGTCCGACACCGATGTGTCGGCGCGGGACGGCACGAACGCGCAACTGTCGTCGCTGCTGCCGCCGGCGGCGCGGCCGCTGGCCGACAACGCCACCTTCCTGCCGGCCGCCGGCACGCGCGTCGGGCTGCAGGTCAGCGCCGGCGACACCGCGCGCGAGCCCTACACGCGCGGCTGGCGCCCGTTCGGCATGCTCGGCGTCAGCTACGAGGCCACGCGCGCCGTCGGCGACCGCCCGGCGCCGGCCAGCGGCATGGGCTTCGACTGGCTGCTCGGCGCCGCCGGCAGCGTCTTCGGCACCGATCAGCTGGCCATCGGGCTGGAAGGCGGCACGCGGCGCGGCCCGGCCGCCAGCCCCTACACGCAGGCGACGATCCGCTACCAGTGGCTGCATTGACGCGGCCACGGCGCGGCCCTCGCGGCGGATGCAGAGCGAACGCCGATCGGCGATGATTCGCCATCCGTAGCCGAGCAGGTTCGCCAAGAAGACTGCCGCCACAGGGGAGCCCCGGATGTCGATCCAAGCCATGCGGGCGCTGGCCGCCGCGATGCTCGCGCTTGCCGCGCTGCTGGGCGCGGCCTGCAGCACCGTCGATGTGGCGCCGCGCGCCAGCTTCGAGCCGGCCGCGCGCTGGGCCGTGCTGCCGTTCGTCAACCACACCGAGACGCCGCAGGCGGGCAGCCGCGCCGCCTCGATCGTCGAGGCCGTGCTGCGCACGCGCGGCTACAACGATCTCGTACAGGCGCCGATGCCGTCGGTGGAAACGCTGTTCGAGGCGCCCGATGCGCAGGGCCGCGACAAGGCGCTTGCCTGGGCGCGCGGTGCCGGGGTGCGCTACGCGATGACCGGCACCGTCTCCGAGTGGCGCTACAAGGTCGGCGTCGACGGCGAACCCGCCGTGGGCCTGACGCTGTCGGTGATCGACCTCGCCACCGGCGCCGTCGTCTGGTCGGCCGGCGGCGGCCGCAGCGGCTGGAGCCGCGAGGCGCTGTCGGCGGTGGCACAGAAACTGGCGCGCGATCTCACGGCACCGCTGGCGCGCTGATCGCGGATGCGTCTTTCGGCACCGGCGCGCCAACCGCAGTCGGCGGCGGATCGTGCGGCCCGGCGGTGGCTGCCGCGGGTCCTGACGCTGTGGCGGCCGCAGCCGGACTGGCGCCTGGCCGCGGCCGAGAGCATCGGGCTGATGGTCGCGGCGCTGCTGCTGTCGATCTGGATCCGGCCCACCGACCCGTTCTGGACCGGCGTCGGCTTCCCGTGGCTGTGGCTCGTCTCCACCCTGATCGCCCTGCGCTACGGCACGCTGCTCGGCGTGGTCGTGCTGGGGGTGGCGCTGGCCGCCTGGCTGGGCCTGGACGCGGCCCGCATGCTGGCCACCGAGTTTCCGCGCGTCAGCTTCCTCGGCGCGCTGCTGCTGGTGCTGATCGCCGGCGAGTTCTCCGACGTCTGGACGGCGCGGCTGAACCAGGCGCAGGCGATCAACGCCTACATCGACGAGCGGCTGCAGGTGCTGACGCACAACCACTTCCTGCTGTCGGTGTCGCACGAGCGGCTCGAGCAGGAGCTGATCTCGCGGCCTTATACGCTGCGCGAGACACTGGCCACGCTGCGCGGCCTGATGCTGGCGCCGCCGGCGCGCGACCAGGCCGTCGCCCAGGCCGATGCGGCGCTGCCAGCGGCGCCGTGGGTGCTGGGGCTGCTGGTGCAGCAGTGCCAGCTCGAGTCGGCGGCGCTGTTCGCGATCGCCGAGGAGCGGCTGGTCACCGAGCCGGCGGCCAGCGCCGGCGCCTTCGAGGCGCTGGACTCCGCCGACCCGATGCTCACCAGCGCGCTGGAGACCGGCCAGCTGACGCACCTGTTGTCCGAGCTCGACCTCGACATCGGCTTCGGCGACCGCTCGGGCGCGCCGAGCCGCTACCAGGTCTGCGCGCCGCTGATCTCCTCGGGCGGCCGCGTGCTCGGCGTGCTGGTCGTGCAGCGGATGGCCTTCATCGGCCTGAACCTCGAGACGCTGCAGCTGCTGACCGTCGTGCTCGCCTACTACGCCGACGGCGTGGACCGCGCGATCAACGCCCGCCCGGTGCTGGAAGCGTTCCCGCAGTGCCCGCCGGAGTTCGCCGCCGAGTGGGCGCAGCTGGCGCGCATCGGCACGCTGGCGGACCTGAACTCCTCGATCGTCGCCTTCAGCACCCGCACCGACAACCGCGAGGGCGTCGACACGCTGGCGCGCATCGAGCGTCTGCGCCGCTCGCTCGACCTCGGCTGGGAGTCCACGCGCGGCGCGCGGCGCGTGCTGCTGGTGATGCTGCCGCTGACCGACGAGGTGGGCCTGCGCGGTTACCTCGACCGCGTCAACACGCTGCTCGCCGAGCAGCTCGGCCGCGACCTCGAGGCGCTCGGCGTTGCCGTCTTTACCGCCGCCGTCGACCGCAAGCCGGCGCGCGAGCAGCTGGCCGGGCTGCTGGAGCGCGTCGATGCTTAAGTTCTGGCTGGCCGCGATCGGCTTCGAGGCGACCGCGCTGGCGTTGCTGTGGGCCAGCGGCCCGGGGGTGCTCGCCGCCTTCCTCGCCGCGCATGCGGCCGCCAGCGCCTTCGGCTCGGCCGCGGTGGCGATGATGTTCCCGGCCTCGCTGCGGCAGCCGCGCCACCTGCTGTGGCTGCTGCTGTTCGGGCTGAACTTCTTCATCCCGCTGCTCGGCATGTTCGCCAGCCTGATGGGCGCGGTGGCCGGCACGCTGTTCCCGCGCCTGTTCAGGCGCGACCATTTCCGCCGCGTCGCCTCGCCCGAGTACACGCCGGACCGCGAGTACGACCTGTCGCGGATGCGCGGCGGCGCCGCCCGCGCCCGGTTGCGCGACATGAACCTCGATCCGGGCCAGCGCGTCGCCGCGCTGATGGCGATCGCCTCGGCGGCCACGCCGGCCACCGGCCCGCTGCTGCGCGAGATGCTGGCCGATCCGGTCGACGACCTGCGCCTGCTCGCCTACGGCCTGCTCGACCGGCGCGAGAAAGCCATCAGCGAGCGGCTGATCCGCGAGCGTTCGGCGCTGACCGACCTCACCGATCCGATCGAGCAGCGCGCCGCGGCAGGCCGCGTCGCGCAGCTGTTCTGGGAACTCGTTTACCAGGATCTCGTGCAGGGCGACATGGCCAGCTACGCCCTCGACCAGGCGCGCCGCCATGCGCTGCTCGCGGTCGAGGGCGGCCGCGGCGGCGCGGCCTCGGCGTCGGCCTGGCTGCTGCTGGCGCGCATCGGCCTGCGCACGCGGCAGATCGAGGGCGTCGAGCAGGCGCTGGCCACCGCGCAGTCGCTCGGCCTGCCCGGCCGGACCGTGGTGCCGTACCTGGCCGAGCTGCGCTTCCTGCAGGGCCGATATCGCGAGATCCCGGCGCTGATGTACGACCTGCCGAAGCAGCAGTCTTCGGGCACGCTGGCCGGCGTGCAGCAGTACTGGGCCGCGTGATGGCGGCGCCCGGGCCATGAACGCGCCCGCGCCGCCGGCCACCGGGCGCAGCGCCGATCGCGTCCGCGAGGCCGCCGCGGTCGACGTGCTGCTGCTGCTCGAAGGCACCTACCCGTACATCAGCGGCGGCGTGTCGAGCTGGGTGCACCAGATCGTGCGCGGCTTTCCGCAGACCTCGTTCGGCGCCGTGTTCCTCGGCAGCCGTCGTTCCGACTACGGCGAGCCGCGCTACCAGATGCCGGAGAACTTCGTGCACCTGGAGTGCCATTACCTGCACGACGCCGCGCACGACGACCTGCAGCCGGCGTCCATCGACGGCGATTCAGCCACCTTCGAGGCGGTGCGCGCGATGCACGAGGCCTATCGCCAAGGCCGCGGCGCCGACCGCATGCTGGCGCCGCTGCTGCCGAGCCTCGCCGACGGCGGGCGGCTCGACAGCCGCACTTTCCTGCACAGCCGGCGGGCCTGGGAGTTCGTCACCCGGATGTACCGCGAGCGCTGCACCGACCCGTCGTTCGTCGACTACTTCTGGACGGTGCGCATCATGCATTCGCCGATCTGGAAGCTGGCCCGCATCGCCCGCGCGGCGCCGAAGGCACGCGTGCTGCACACGGTGTCCACCGGCTACGCCGGCTTCCTCGGCGTGCTGCTGCGCCACCAGCAGGGCCGGCCGCTGATCATCTCCGAGCACGGCATCTACACCAAGGAACGCAAGATCGATCTGTTCCAGGCCACCTGGGTGCGCGACAACCGCGGCGTGTTCGAGCACAGCTCCGGCGAGATCGCCTACTTCAAGGGGCTGTGGGTGCGCTTCTTCGAGGCGCTCGGCCGCAGCGCCTACGACGCCGCGCGGCACATCGTCTCGCTGTACGAGGCCAACCGGCAGCGGCAGATCGCCGACGGGGCCGACGCCGCGCGCACGCGCTCGATCCCCAACGGCATCGATCTGGCGCGCTTCGCGCCGCTGCGCGAGAAGCGCGTCTTCGATGCCGACGGCAGCCCGGCCGCGGTCGCCTGCCTGATCGGCCGCGTGGTGCCGATCAAGGACGTCAAGACCTTCGTGCGGGCGATGCGCAGCGTGGTCACGCGGCTGCCGCACGCGCAGGGCTGGGTGGCCGGGCCCGAGGACGAGGACAAGGAATACGCGCACGAGTGCCGGCTGATCGTCGAGTCGCTCGGGCTGCAGGACTCGGTGAAGTTCCTCGGCTTCCAGCAGATGACCGAGCTCTTGCCGAAGGTCGGCGTGGTGGTGCTCAGTTCCATTTCCGAGGCGCTGCCGCTGGTGATCCTCGAGGGCTATGCGGCCGGCATCCCGTGCGTCAGCACCGACGTCGGCTCGTGCCGGCAGCTGATCGAAGGCGGCGTGGAGGCCGACCGCGCGCTCGGTGCCTCGGGCGCGGTGGTGCGCATCGCCGACCCGCAGGCGCTCGGCAACGCGGTGGCCGACCTGCTCGCGGACCCGCAGCGCTGGCACGCCGCCGCCAACGCCGGCATCGCGCGGGTCGAGCAGTTCTACACGGCGCAGATGATGTTCGACCAGTACCGCGAGCTGTACGACGACGCGATGGCCCAGCCCGACGAGCCGCAGCGGCAGGCGCAGGAGGAGACGGCCTGATGCCGCACCGCGCTGGGCTCGCAGGCCACAGGCGCCAAGGCCGCAGCGACGAAGCGTCGGCGTGCGCCGCTGCGTCGTTCTTTTCACTGGGCCGGGCGCCGGGCCGCCCCAAGCCCGGCCCACCAATTCCGCTCGCCCGAGTGCACGTGCCCGGCGAAGCCGCGCGTACACGAGGGCGACCAGCGACATGGCCGGCATAGGCTTCGAACTGCGCCGCATCCTGCAGCGGGGCACGCTGGCCAGCCTGCTCGGCGCCTACGGCTACGCCGGCATCATCGGCTCCGGGCCGTGGGTGCTGTCGATCCTCGGCATCCTCGCCGTCGGCCTGATGACCGCCTCGGTGGTGATCCCGGCGTTCGCGGTCACCCAGTTCCAGGTCTCGGTCACGTATCTCATCGCCGGCAGCCTGATCGTCACCGGGCCGCTGCAGCTGTCGTTCACCCGCTTCGTCGCCGACCGGCTGTTCGAGAAGCGCAGCGACCTGGTGCTGCCCAACTTCCACGCCACGCTGCTGACGGTGACCTGGCTCTCCGGCGCGCTCGCCATGGGCGCGGTGATCTTCCTGTTCCGGGGCGAAAGCCCGCTGTACCGGCTGCTGATGATGGCCGGCTTCGTGCTGCTGTCGAACATCTGGATCGCCACCATCCTGCTGTCCGGGCTGAAGCAGCACAAGTCGATCGTGCTGCTCTATGGCGTCGGCTACGGCATCTCGCTGCTGGCCGCGCTCGCCCTGGCGCGCTTCAACCTGGTGGGACTGGTCGGCGGCTTCGTGCTCGGCCAGGCGGTGCTGCTGGCCGGCATGCTCGGCCTGATCGTGCGCGAGTTCCCGACCGCGCGCTTCATGTCGTTCGAGTTCTTCCGCCGCGACCAGCACTTCAAGTCGCTGATGTGGGTGGGGCTCCTTTACAACCTCGGCATCTGGCTGGACAAGCTGATGTTCTGGTACTTCCCGCCGACCAGCCAGGCGGTGATCGGGCCGCTGCGCGCCTCGCTGATCTACGACCTGCCGATCTTCCTCGCCTACCTGTCGATCATCCCCGGCATGGCGGTGTTCCTGCTGCGCCTGGAGACCGACTTCGTCGACTACTACGACGCGTTCTTCGACGCCGTGCGCTCGGGCGGCTCGCTGCGGCTGATCGAGCGCTACCGCAACGGCATGGTCGAGACGGCGAGAATGGGCATCTTCGAGATCGTCAAGATCCAGGCCATCGCCGCGCTGCTGGTGATCATCTCCGGCGGCACGCTGCTCGCCTGGCTCGACATCTCGCCGCTGTACGAGCCGCTGCTGCACGTGATGGTGATCGGCGCCGGGCTGCAGGTGGTGCTGCTCGGCATCCTGAACGTGTTCTTCTACCTCGACCGCCGCCGCATCGCGCTGTGGCTGACCGGCGCCTTCGCGGCGCTGAACGTGCTGTTCACCGCGGCCACCCTGCAGCTCGGGCCCCTGTGGTACGGCTACGGCTACGCGGCGGCGCTGCTCGTGGTCTGCGTCGGCGGCCTGATCGCGCTCGACCGGGTCTTCGAGCAGCTCGAGTACGAGACCTTCATGCTCCAGCGCAACGCGTAGTCGGCGTCGCGGTCAGCCGGTTGCCGCGCCGTCCGCCTGCTGGCGGCGGCTGGCGCGGCGCCGCGCCACGGCGCGGATCTTGGCCGCGGTGGCAAAGTCCAGCGGCGCCAGGTGCGCCTCGATGCCGGCGCGGTCGAGCACGCGGATGCCCAGCGCGGCGAGCGCCTCGCCCACTTCGGGCGCGACGCTGCCTTCGGTGGCGATCAGCACCCGCGGCTGGTCGATCGAGCGGGCGCGCTCCAGCAGCGCGCGTGCGTCCGCCTCGGTCACCGGCCCGGCGAGCGGCACGAACGCATACGAGCGCAGCGGATCGGTCTTGTGCCGCAGCACCAGTTCGATCGGGGCGGCGTTGCGCGAGGCCGGCACCACGCGGTAGCCGCGCGCCTCGTAGAAGATCTGCACCAGGTCGCGCACCGGCACCGGCTCGCGCGCCTTGGCCTCCTGCGCCGCCGCCTTGCGCGCCACGACCTCGGCGCTGGGCACTGTCGGCAGGTCTTCCGCCGCGGTCGCGACGATGCCTTCGGCGATCGACTCCGCCCGCGCTGCCGGCGCGGCCGGTCCAGGCGGCGGCGACCTGACCAGCGCGATCAGCTCCGCTTCGAGCCCGGCGGCGCGCAGCACGGCGTCGGCGCTGGTCGCCTTGCCTGCCGCATCGGCGCCGCGGCCGAAGATCCGCTCGACGTCGATGGTCTCTCCGCCGTTGCCATGCTTCGCGCGCCGCGCGGCGAACAGCGCCTCGAGCACCTGGGCTTCGCGGCTCTCGGTCTCGCGCCGCAGCCGCGCCGCCCGCCTGATCACCCACCAG
>Ga0114939_10000883_pt1 | contig 24417 bp, 10 predicted proteins | sample AshMeaCrysSpring_FD_87196 | JGI IMG/M metagenome (GOLD analysis project Ga0114939, IMG submission 87196) | Groundwater microbial communities from Big Spring, Nevada to study Microbial Dark Matter (Phase II) - Ash Meadows Crystal Spring | ecosystem: Environmental > Aquatic > Deep subsurface >...
ACAGCGGACACGGCAGGCCGGCACGCGCCAAGCCTAGCGGGCGCACGCCGTTCTTCACCTGCCAGGCGAAGGCCGAGATCTGAGCGCTGGGTCCCGCAGCGTCGTTGCGCGCCGCGGCCGCAGGCTCCATCAGGTACAGCGCCTGCGCCGGCCGTCCCGTCGCATGCGCGGCGCGGGCCAGCCGATCCAAAGCCCCTTCGGCGGCCTGGCAGTCTGCGTCGATGATGACCACCACCTCGGGCGCACCGGTGGCCGCGAGGTGGCGTACCCCGGCATCCAGTGCATAGCCCTTGCCGCGGCGCGTGGCGTCGCGCCGTGCCAGCACGTCGGCGCCAGCTGCGCGGGCGAGTTCAGCCGTGTCGTCGACGCAGTTGTCGGCAACGACGAGCAGGCGATCGGCGGGTGCAAGTTGCCGGCGCAGCTCGGTCACGGTCGCGGCAATGCCCAGTGCTTCGTTGTGGGCCGGCACCAGCACGGCCAGTGCGGGGCGACGTGCGCCCGGGGGCACGGCGTCGCGCAGCGTCCCCGGCCAGCAGGCCAGCGCCACCTCGAAGGCGAACACCAGCGCCGGCACCATCAGCAGCGCTGCGCCGCCCAGCAGCATCATGTCGAGTACGTTCATGCCGCCTGTCCTTCGGCCGACGGCGACAGCGCGTCTCGCAGCAGCGCCTCGAGCTTGTCCACCTCGGTATCCACGTCGTGGCGCTCCAGCACGCGTTCGCGGCCCTGGTCGCCCATGGTCCGCACGCGTTCGATGGGCGCGTCCAGGCAGTGGCGAATGGCCTGCGCCAGCGCCGACACCGACCCGGGCGCAAACAGCCAGCCTTCCTGCTCGTCGCGCACCAGCTCGGGAATGCCCGTGATCCACGGCGCGATTACCGGCCGCCGCAGCGCCAGCGATTCCATCAGCACCACCGGCAGCCCCTCGACCAGGCTGGCCAGCACCGACGCGCGCGCGGCCAGCAGCTCCTCACGCACACGGGCCCCGTCGATCCAGCCGGTGATGCTCACGCGGTCGGCCACGTCTTCGCGGGCGATCACCTCTTCGACCTGGGCGCGCAATTCGCCGTCGCCGGCCAGCACCAGGTGCACCGGCACGCCGTCGCGCTTGAGCTGCCCGATGGCCTGCACCAACAGCCACGGCGCTTTCTCGACACACAACCGCCCGATGCTGACCAGCCGCGGTGCGTCAGGGGCCAACGGCCAATTGCCGGCGAGGAAGGCTTGGTCGAGTCCGCAACGCACCACCTGCAGCTTGTCCACGTCGGCGCCATCGGCCCAGCGCATCAACTGTGCGCGACCATGGCTGCTGATGGCGGCGACGAACGCTGCGCCGGCGATCTTCTCGCGCAGTTTGAGCTGGCGTGGCTGGTCCCATTCCTCGGAGCCGTGGATCGTGAGGCTGTAGGTCGGTCCTCCCAGCGCCCTGGCAAGCAGCACGACTTCGGCCGAGTTGGTGCCGAAGTGCGCATGGATGTGGGCCACCCCGTCGCGTTCGGCCCACTGCACCAGAAGGGCCGCCTCGCACAGGGATACCGCATGCAGAGCCAGCGACCGGTTGCTGCCGCGAGCCAGGCGCCATGTCAGCTTCAGCCCAGCCCACGCCTGACGCGGATGGGTCACGGCGCGGCGCATGAACGCGCCCAGGGATGCGGTCACGCCATTGCGCAACAGAAAGGCCGTCAGGCCGCGTTCGCGCTCGTCGGCCGCATCGACCAATGGCGCGTCCCAGCCCCGCAGGGCGTAGCGCCGCACCGCCATGCCGCGCCGCTCGAGCGCGAGAATCTCGCGCCGGATGAAGCTGTGGCTGACCTTGGGATACTGGTTGACGAAATACCCTAGACGGCGCACCCGAGCAACGGTCGGTGTAAGCGGCGATGCAGGGTCATGCCGCAGCGTGGTCGTCGACGGGTCAGGCGCGCTCACGGATCGGCAGCGTAGGGAGTTCGTCCGACCGCGCCGCGCGCAGGCGATACAAGCGCGGGCGGGTACCGCCAGGTTGGCTGAGCAGGCTGCCATGCACGCTGGCACACAGAACGCCCATCAGGAAGAACCAGTACCAGTTGGCCACCAGGTAGCGGTGCATGTTGTCGGAATACGAGCCGAGCATGTAGCCCGCCGCCAGCGCACCCAGGATGGCCGCCGGCGTGCGGTGAGCGCGCGGCGCCGTGACTGCCACTGCTAGCAGGCCGAGGAAGACCAGCGCATACGCGCCGGCCGTGAACGCACCGCCCTCGAACGCCAGTTGAACATAGACGTTGTGCGCATCGAAGCCGCGCACCGACTCGAACGGAAAGAACACGGTCGACAAGCGGTTGAACGTATCCAGACCCCAGCCGGTGGCCCAGCGTTCCTGGATCCACGGCCATGCCGAATCCCACAGCGCCTGGCGCCACTGAAACGAATCGATCGCGTCCGTGGCGCGCTGGCCGGCACCGAAAAGGTCCAGCATCCGATCACGGACCGCCGGAATGAACGGAAGAGCCAGGGCGGACATGGCCACGAACTTGAGCGCGCGGCGGTCGACGAACGCCGCGTAAGCCACGAACAGCAATGCGGCAGCGGCCCAGGCACTGCGTGTGCGCGTGGCGAGCAGCATGGCCAGCTGCAGCAGCAGGTAGCCCCACCCCACCGTGCGCAGGGCCAGCGGCCAGCGCCGCGCGTTCATGCGCAGCAGCAGCAGCAGCGTCGCCAGCACAGTGACGATGTAGAAGGCATAGATGTTCGGATGCGCATAGGCCCCCATCACGCGCAGCCCTTCGCCGCCAAGGTCGATCTCGCCGGCCCAGTCCGGGTTCTCGAGCGCCTGCTCCTGCGCAGCCTCGTACCGTACGCCGCCTCCGGCCAGATCCCACAGCCCGGCCAACGTGGGTACCAGCGAGGCCAGTGCCAGCACGATCAGCCAACGCCGCACGTCGGCACGCGTGCGCATCACCAGCGACGGCAGCATGAACATCACGAAGCACGACAGATAGGTCAGCAGTAGGCGCACGGCCTGCGGACGATCCTCGCTGGCCCAGGCCGCAAGCGCGAGCAGTCCGACAAAGGGCAGCCACACGGCGACGTGGATGTTGGCGAACCGGCGCGGCGCTGCCAGCACCGCCAAGGCGCCCAGCACCAGCACCAGCGCATTAACGATGGCGCCCGGGCCCAGGCCGCCGCCGGACATGGCGGCGAACACCGGGTCGAGCGGTGCGCGAACCAGCAACAGCAAGGCGAGCAGCCAGGTGCGCTGAGTCAACAGCAGCCAGCCTCCCAGTCCTGCCACTGGCAAGGCGGCCATGAGGGCCAGCGATGGGTCCATGCGACGGGCCAGCGTCAGCGCGGTGGTCACCGACAGCACGATCACCAGCAAGGCCGCCAGCACCCAAATCCCGGGCTGACGATGCCAGGCCAACACGGCGGGGGCCTCGGTGGATCCGCCTGCGGCGCCGCGATTGAGCCAGGTGACCATCGTCGACGGGATCGCCTCAACCGGCCAGAGGCGCCTTGGTGCGCTCGCGGGCAGCGGCGATGTCGCCGAAGGGCGCCACGGTGGCGCTATCGAGGAGGTATTCGGCGCAGTGGTAGCGCAAGATGCGTCGCACGGTGGGTGATGCTGCGTGAATCGTCAGACCGAGGCCTTGCGTGCCCAGGTGACCGCGCAGCAGCATCAGCAGGCCGACGACGGCCGAATCGATGTAGGTCGCCATCGCCAGGTCCACTGACACTGGCACGCCGCACTGGGCTGCGCGGCGTAGCCCGTCGCGCAGCCCCTGGCTGGTCGAGTCGGTCCAGGCACCCTCCAGTTGCAAGACCACGCGAACTCCCGGCTCGGTGTGGGTGCGCAGTGTCGGCGCGGGGCCATCGCCCAACAGCCGGTCCCGATGGCGCATGAGGAACCACCGGTAAGGAACCAGTCGTGTCGCCACAAGGCGCACGAGCCGGACGCCGTCGCGGCTGTAGCGCCGCCACAGCGCCGGCTCCTGGGTCATTCGCCATAGCCACTCAAGGCCGAGCACTTGGAATCCGCGAGGTGCCCGCCTGACGGTGCCGGCTTCATAGTTGACCACGGCACCCAAGTGACTGATCACAGACGGCGTCAGCGCGCCGGCCACGGCCTCGATCCATTCATGGCCCTTGATCGCGCCGAGCGAGATCACCAGGAAGTCGGCGCCTGACGCATTGATCTGCGCCAGGATCTCGTCGCGGCCGAGATGATCCACCGGGCCGTAGCCGGGCGACAGGCTGCCTACGACTTCGACGCCTTGCGCCTTCGCATTGACCTTGAGCTGGGCCAGCCGCGCCACGCCGTCCGGTCCGCCAAAGATGAAGACCTTGACGGGTGGCAGCGACCGATCACCGTCCTGCAGCGCGACGAACAAGTCGGCGCCGGTGACCCGTTCGGGCAAGGGAATGCCCACCAGGCGCGCCAGCCACAGAAGCACCATGCCGTCGAGCGTCGACAACCCGGCGCGCAGCATCGATTCGCGGAAGGCCGGATTCTCCAGCGCCGCGACGACGAAGTTCGTGTTGGGCGTCACCAGCACCAGGCGCGTGCGCCGAGCCACCGATGCACGGACGGCGTCGCAGGCGCCTGCGAGATCGACGGCATCGAAAGGCAGCCCCAACAGGCCATGGATGGCGCGGTTGAAATCGGGAACTGGTCGGGGCAACATCAAACGTTCGGCTGCGGCGCGCTGGGACGGGTCAGACCGCGGGCACGCAGGCGCTTGCTGCTGCGGCCACACTCATGAATCGCGGAAAAGCTCACGAGGGCGCCGATCTCCAGCCGCTCTGATGTCCTGCGCGAGCGTACAGGCAGCCGGGAAATCGGCGCGATACAGCATGCTGCGAGAGTCGCGTGGACGCCGCAATCCCGCGCACAGGTGCGATGGACGGTGAGTTGGCATTCTGGCGGCGGATGCCATCCATTCTGCGTCAGGACCGTGAAGAGATCACGAACCAACGGGACCGATGAAGGAGGCAACTCGCACTGGCAGGGCGCGGTCATGGGACTACGGGCCCCGAAGAGGAAGGCATGGCGCAACGTGAAACCTGACCGCTGAAGCGGGCACGGATCCCTAGATCGTGGGTTGCCACTTTCCATCGGCGCGGTATCTTCTGCAGCCTGGACGCTGAGGGCGACATCTGGCCTCAGGGGCCGCACTCAGATGCATCGATGCGATGGTGCAAGGCGCCAGCCCCGCCCAGTCCAAGCCAGTCCATGTTGACGCTCCCAATGTCGTTCCCGCCCGATTCCCCCCGATCCGCCGAGTCGGGGTTGCGCCAGCTTTGGCCACCTTCCGAGTCGGCGGGGTCTTCGGTGGATGGTGTGCGTGTGCGCGTGGTAGGTGGCGTGCCGGACGGGGTCGACGCCGCCGTCGAGCGCGCTGCCTCGGCTCACCAAATGCCGGTCGATACGATCTGGCTCGGTGCGTGCCTTCTGACGTGGGCACGCTGGAGCGGCCAGTCCCCGGTGCACTGGCGCGAAGGCGCGTCGGGAGCCGCCCCCGTCTTGAGCGCCGACGTCGATGACGACGAGTCGACACAGGACTGGCTTCGTCGCCTGGATCGAACGCGCATGGCCGCCGTTATGCAGACAGGTTCGAGGCCGGAGCCCGAGGATGTGCTGGTCTGGGCGGCGTCGCCGCGGGATGCCGAGCGGCTGAGCGCCGACGTCGTCGCAGCGGCGCGGATGCCTGGCGCGGGCGTGATCTTGTGGCTGACCGAAGGCCAGTTCGATCAGCGGGTGCTGCAGTCCTGGCTCGACGACGTGAACCGCACGGCAGCGGCGATGGCGCAGGGGATGCAGACGCCGGTAGGCGAGCACCGCATCGCAGCCTGCGGTGAAGCGCGGTCGCAGGTGCAGGCCCCCGCTGCGCGCTGGTCCCATGACGGCCCGCTAACAGTCACGGCCTGCTTCGACCTGCAGGTCACCGCCCGTGGCGACGACGCGGCCGTGATCGACGGCGATCTGACCCTGAGCTACCGCGAGCTCGATCGCCGAGCGACTCGATGGGCCGTGCGGCTGCGCGAGGCGGGCGTGGTTCGCGGCGACATCGTCGCGCTGGTGATGGAGCGCGGCGCGACCGCCATCGTCGCGCAGCTGGCGATCCTTCGCGCCCAGGCAGCGTACCTGCCGCTGGACCCCGACTTTCCGTCCGAGCGGATCACCTTCATGCTGGCCGATGCGCGTGCCCGCTGCGTTGTGGTCGACGCAGGCAGCGCGGCCGCCGGATTGCCGCCCGATCTCCCGGTGCTGAGGCTTGGTGTGGATGACGTTGACAGGGCAGGCGAAGAACCATCGGCCCGGGCCGATGGCGCAGCGCTCGCAGTCGCGGAGCCAATCGGGTGCGGCGATGCCGACGCCTACGTGATGTACACCTCCGGCTCGACCGGTCAGCCCAAGGGCGTGATCGTGCCGCAGGAGGCCATCGTGCGCCTGGTCAAGGGCGCGCAGTACATGACGCTCGACGCGTCGGTGCGCATGCTGCACGCCGCGCCGCTGGGATTCGATGCCGCGACGCTCGAGATCTGGGGGCCGCTGCTCAACGGCGGTTGCTGCGTCGTGCACGCCGAGAAGGTGCCCACCGGCGCCGCGCTGGCTCGTACGATCGCCGCGCATGGCGTGACGACCGCCTGGCTGACCGCGGCGCTTTTCAATGCTGTCGTCGACGATGATCCACGCCATCTGCGCGGGCTGCGTGAACTGCTCACCGGCGGCGAGGCCCTGTCCGTGGCGCACGTCGCCAAGGCCCTGGCGGCCCTGCCCGATACCCAGCTCATCAACGGCTACGGTCCGACCGAGTGCACAACGTTTGCAGCCACGCACCGCATCACCGCTGCCGACCTTTCGCGGCGCTCGATCCCGATCGGAAACGCCATCACCGCGACGCAATTGTGGGTGCTCAACGCCCGCGGCGAGCCGGTGCCTCGCGGCGCGATCGGCGAGCTGTTCATCGGCGGGCGTGGCGTGGCGCGGGGGTACCTGAGCCGCCCCGAACTGACGGCCGAGAAATTCGTGCCCGACCCGTTCGGCGCACCGGGAGGGCGCCTGTACCGCACGGGCGACCGTGTGCGCTGGTTGCCGGGCGGCGTGCTCGACTTCATCGGCCGCAACGACGGCCAGGTCAAGCTGCGGGGACGGCGCATCGAGCTGGGCGAGATCGAGGCGACCCTGCAGGCCCAACCCGGCGTGCGCGCCGCGGTGGCCGTCGTGCATGACGACGAGCGTCGCGGCGCCGAATTGGTGGCCTACGTTGTCGCAGACGCGGATGCACGCTTGCAGCCACCTGCCCTGCGCGACGCACTGGCCCGGCGCCTGCCGGAGTTCATGGTGCCCCTGCACTATGTCTTCCTCGACGCGCTGCCGCGCACGCCCAATGGCAAGCTCGACCGGCGCGCCCTGCCCAAGCCTGCCCGCGCGCGCCCCGACAGCCTGGCGCACCCCTTCGTCGCTCCGCAGCCGGGCGCCGAAGCGCGCGTGGCCGAACTGTTCGCGAGCCTGCTCGACGTCGACAGGGTCGGCGCGCTCGACGCGTTCTTCGACCTGGGCGGCAACTCGCTGCTGGTCGTGCGCGCGGTCGCTCAGCTGCGCCAGCAGGGCTTCGAGCCGGTGACGGTGGCCAGCCTGTACCAGGCGCCCACGCCGCGGGCGCTGGCCGCGCTTCTCGACGCCCGGGCGCCCGCGGCGCTGGCCGAGCGGCGACGCACCCGCACCGAACTCGGCCCAGAGCCGGTCGCGGTGGTGGGCATGGCCGTGCGCCTGCCCGGTGCGGCGACCGTGGAAGCCTTCTGGGACCTGCTGCGCGAGGGGCGCGAGGGCATCCGCTTCTTCTTGCCAGAGGAGCTCGACGCGTCGATCCCGCGCGAGCTGCGCGACGATCCGGCTTACGTGCGTGCCCGCGGCGTCATCGACCAGGTCGAGGACTTCGACGCCGAATTCTTCGGCATCGCCGCGCGCGAGGCCGAGCTGATGGATCCTCAGCACCGCATCTTTCTCGAGTTGTGCTGGGAATGCCTGGAACGCGCGGGCCACGTGCCCGAGCGCTACGCCGCACCCATCGGCGTGTTTGCCGGCATGTACAACGCCAGCTACTTCCAGAAGCACGTGCTGGCACACCCCGAGCGCATCGCGCGGCTGGGCGAGTTCCAGGTCATGCTGGCCAACGAGAAGGACTACATCACCACGCGCGCCGCGCACAAGCTCGATCTCACCGGACCGGCGGTGGCCGTGCATACCGCCTGCTCGACCTCGCTGGTCGCGGTGGCCCAGGCGTTCGAGGCGCTGCAGGCCGGCCAGTGCGGCATGGCGCTGGCGGGCGGCGTGTCCGTGACCTGCCCGCCGGCCAGCGGCTACCTGTACCAGGAGGGCTCGATGCTGTCGCCCGACGGGCATACCCGCACCTTCGATGCGGCCGCCCAGGGCACGGTCTTCTCCGACGGCGCCGCGGTAGTGCTGCTCAAGCGCCTGTCGGATGCCATCGCCGACGGCAACACCATCCACGCCGTGATCCGCGGCGTGGCCGTCAACAACGATGGTGCTCAGCGCGCAAGCTTTACCGCCCCCACCGTCGACGGCCAGTCGGCTGTCGTCGAGGCGGCGCTGCAGCGCGCCGGGGTGCCTGCACGCAGCATCGACTACATCGAGGCGCACGGCACCGCCACCCCGCTGGGCGATCCCGTGGAAGTGGCGGCGCTGCGCCAGGCGTTTGCCAGGCAGACGCAGGACGTCGGCTTCTGCGCGCTCGGCTCGGCCAAGAGCAACCTCGGCCACACCGTCATCGCTGCGGGTGCCACAGGTCTGATCAAGGTGGCGCTGTCGCTGGCGCACGAGCATCGGCCGGGCACGGTGCACTTCAGCACCCCGAACCCGAAGATCGGGCTGGAGGGCAGCCCGTTTCGCATCCAGGCCGACGGCGAGGCGTGGCCGCGCCGCAGCCAGCGGCCTCGGCGTGCCGGCGTCAGCAGCTTCGGCGTCGGGGGCACCAACGCCCACGCGGTGCTCGAGGAGGCGCCCCTGCCAGAGCCCAGTTCACCGCCCTCAGGGCCGCAGGTGCTGCGTCTGTCGGCCCGCACGCCCGCTGCCCTGGCCGCGGCCTGCCGTCAGCTCGCCGATCGTCTGCAGGCGCAGCCGCAACTCAACTTGGCCGACGTCGCCTTCACGCTCGACGAAGGTCGCCGCACGTGGGCCTGCCGCGCGGCCGTCGCAGGCAGCGATGCGGCGTCTGTGGCCGAGGCCCTGCGCTCCACGGCGGCCGGCGCGACTGCCGACAAGCGTGCGGCGCGCGTCGATGCGCGGCCGCGCGTCGTGTTCGTCTTCCCAGGTCAGGGCAGCCAGTACCCGCACATGGGGCAGGCGCTGGCGGCGGGCAATGGCGTGTTCCGCGCCGCCTATGAGGAAGCCCTGGCGGCGCTGCAAGTCCACACGGTTTCCGACCTGCGGGCCGCGCTCGCTGGTGACGATTCGCGTGCGCTGGAGCCCACCGCGGTGACGCAGCCGGCCACGTTCTGCGTCGAATACGCATTGGCGCGAACCTGGCAGCAGCTGGGCGTCGAACCCGATGTGCTGATCGGCCACAGCGTGGGCGAGTTCGCCGCCGCGGTGATTGCCGGGGTGATGTCGCTGTCCGATGCCGCACGTCTCGTAGCGCGGCGCGGCGCCATCATGCAGGCGCAGCCCGGCGGGTCGATGCTGTCGGTGCGCGCCGCGGCCGATGATGTTCGGCTGCGCCTGCCGGATGATCTGCAACTGGCCGCCGACAACGGCCCGCGCGCCTGCGTGGTGGCGGGCCCGACGCCGAGCATTGAAGCCTTCGCCGCCGATCTGGGCGCGGCCGGCCTGGCCTGCCAGGTGCTGCACACCTCGCACGCGTTCCACAGCGCGATGATGGATGCGGCGGTACCCGAGTTCGAGGCGCTGGTGCGCGGCGTGGCGCTATCGGCGCCGCAGCGGCGCATCGTCTCGACGCTGACCGGCACCTGGTTGCGAGACGGCGAGGCCACCGATCCCCGCTACTGGGCGCGCCACCTGCGCGAGACCGTGCGCTTTGCCCCGGCAGTGCGCACCGTACTGGCCGAAGGCGACACACCGCCGGCCGTGTTCGTCGAGGTCGGCCCACGCACCGCGCTGACCACCCTCGTACGCCAGCAACTCTCCGAGGCCGCGCCCGGCGTCGCACTGGCCTCGCTGAGCGACCATGGCGACGGTGAGGTCCTCGCGCTGGCGCGGGCAGCTGCTGCGCTGTGGGTGCACGGGCTGCCGGTGGTGAGCCTGAGTGCCTCGGGCAAGCGTCGACGCTTGGTGTTGCCGACCTATCCGTTCGAGCGCCGACGCCACTGGGTCGACGCATGGCGCGAGGCCGCAGGGCCGGCGGTCGACGCGGCCGCGCCAGTGTCTTCTACCGTCCTGGCGAGCGAGGCTACGGCCTTGCCCGCGATTCCCGCTTCTTCTTCCGGATCCGAACTGAACACCATGACCACCCCTCGTCCGCCCGCCGACCGTCGAGCCGCGCTCGTGCAGCGCCTGCGCAGCGTCTTCGAAGACGTCTCCGGCCTCGAACTGGCCGACGCCGACGCCGGCGCGAGCTTCGTCGAACTCGGCCTGGACTCGCTGACGCTGACGCAGGTGGCGCTGCAGCTGAAGAAGGAGTTCTCGTTGCCCATCACCTTCCGGCAGCTGATGGAGCAGTTGCGCAGCTTCGACGCATTGGGCGCGCACCTCGATGCACAACTGCCGGCCGAAGTGATGGCGAGCGCCGCATCGACGCCGGCTGCACCGTCAGCGCCCGTCTCGCCGTCAGCGGGCGTGGTGCCGGTGTTGGCGGCGCTGCCCGCCTTGGCGGTCCCTGCGGCCGGTGCGCCGTTCGTGCAGCAAGTCATCCAGCAGCAGATGGCGCTGATGGCGCAGCAGCTGGCGCTGCTGCAGGGGTTGCCCGCGGGTGCAGCGTCTGCCGCGAACGCCGTGACCGCTGCAGCGCAGACCGACAGCCCTGCGGGAACCGCGACATCCGCACCGCCGACCATCGCCCCGGCCCCTGCGGCCACCCCGGTGACGGCCTGCGTGGAACCAGCGAAGGCCGCTTCCATTGACGAAGAGGCGGCACTGGCGCACCGCACCTACGACGTGAAGAAGGCCTTCGGTGCCATTGCGCGCATCCACACCGGCGGGGCGGAGATCAGCGAACGCCAGCGCGCCCGGCTCGGGGCCTTCATGCAGCGCTACATCGACAAGACCCGCCGATCGAAGGATTACACCATTTCGCATCGCCCGCACATGGCCGATCCGCGCGTGGTCAACGGCTTTCGCCCGCTGCTCAAGGAGATCATCTACCAGATCGTCATCGAGCGCTCCAAGGGCGCGCGCATGTGGGACCTTGACGGCAACGAATACGTCGATGCGCTCAACGGCTTCGGCATGAGCCTGTTTGGCTGGCAGCCGGACTTCGTCGTCGAGGCGGTCAAGAAGCAGCTCGACAGCGGCTACGACATCGGACCTCAGCACCCGCTGGCCGGTGACGTGGCCGAGCTGGTGTGCGAACTCACTGGCTTCGACCGCGCCGCGTTGTGCAACACCGGCTCGGAGGCCGTGATGGGTTGCGTGCGCATCGCCCGCACGGTGACCGGCCGCAACCGCATCGTCATCTTCAGCGGCGCCTACCATGGCATCTTCGACGAGGTCATCGTGCGCGGCACGAAGAAGGGCAAGGCCGTGCCTGCCGCGCCGGGCATCCTCGCCAACACGGCCGAGAACGTCGTCGTGCTCGACTACGGCACGCCCGAGACGCTGCAGTGGATCAAGGCCAACGCGCACGACCTGGCGGCGGTGCTGGTCGAGCCGGTACAAAGCCGCCGGCCCGACTTCCAGCCCAAGGACTTCCTGCGCGAGCTGCGCACCGTCACCGAACAGTCGGGCGCGCTGCTGATCTTCGACGAGGTCGTCACGGGGTTTCGCAGCCATCCGGGCGGCATCCAGGCTCTGTTCGGCATTCGCGCCGACCTGTCGTCCTACGGCAAGGTGGTGGGCGGCGGCTTCCCGATCGGCGTCATCGCCGGCCAGCGCGCATACATGGACGCCCTCGACGGCGGGCACTGGGAGTACGGCGACGACTCGATCCCGACCGTCGGCGTCACCTACTTTGCGGGCACCTTCGTGCGCCATCCGCTCGCGCTCGTGGCAGCCAAGGCCGTGCTGGAGCATCTCAAGCGCGAGGGCCCCGAGCTGCAGGCCGCGCTGACGCGGCGCACGGCCGCCATGGTCGACGAGCTCAACGCCTGCTGCCGACAGGTGGGCGCGCCCATCGTGCTGAAGAGCTTTGCGTCGGTGTGGAAGGTGTTCTTCGAGGAGGAGCACCCGCTGCAGGACCTGCTGTTCGCCATGATGCGTAACCGCGGCGTGCACATCCTCGACAACTTCCCGTGCTTCATGACGACCGCACACACCGCGCAGGACATCGCGGTGATCAAGTCGGCCTTCAAGGAGGCGGTGGCCGAACTGCAGGAGTCCGACTTCATGCCTCGTCACCTGAGTGCGCAGGCGGCGGCGTTCGACGCCTCGCGCCCGCCCGTGCCGGGCGCCCGGCTGGGCCGTGACGCCGACGGCAACCCGGCCTGGTTCATCGCCAATCCGCAGGCTCCGGGCAAGTACATCAAGGTGGAAGCGTGATGAGCGATACGAATCCCGGTGACCCCCGGCTGACCGAGGTCGACTACGACCCCTTCGCCAGCCCCGAGCTGGCACGTGCCGTGCCCACCACCGAGGCGCAGCGCGAGCTGTGGCTCGCGGACCAGCTCGGACGCGAGGCTTCGTTGGCGTACAACGAGTCGGTGTCGCTGAATCTCGAAGGCGCACTGCAGGTTCAGGCCATGCAGGATGCCCTGCTGGCCCTGTCGGATCGCCACGAGGCTCTGCGCAGCACGCTGAGCGCCGACGGCGCCAGCCTGATGATCGCGCCGCGCGGCAACCTTCAGGCCGAATGGATCGACCTGGCAGACCGTGCCGCGGCCGACCGCGACACGGCGTTGGCCCGGCTGCGCGCGCAAGCCGTCGAGACGCCGTTCGACCTGGTCGCCGGTCCGCTGGTGCGTGCGCAGCTGGTGCGCAGCGCCCCCCAGCAGCACGAGCTGATCGTGACCGGACACCACATCGTCTGCGACGGATGGTCTTTCGGCGTGCTGGCTACCGAGTTGATGACCGTCTATGCGGCGCTGGCTGGTGGCGGCAGTGCCGCGCAGGCCCTGCCGTTTGCCGACAGCTTCGGCGACTATGCACTGGCCCAGGCCGATGCGGCGCACAGCGCAGCCTCGGCGGCCGACACCCGGTGGTGGCTGCAGGTGTACGACCGCTCGATACCGGTGCTTGATCTGCCCACCGACCGGCCGCGCCGCGCGGTGCGCAGCTTCGATTCCCGGCGCGAGGACCTTCGAATCGATACTCCCCTGGTCGACGCTGTGCGCCAAGCCGGTGCGCGCCACGGAGCCAGTCTGTTCGTGACGCTCCTGGCGGCCTGGGGGGCGCTGCTGGCGCGCCTGTCGGGTCAGGGCGACGTGGTCGTCGGCGTGCCGGCCGCCGGACAGGCGGCCGAGGGCCATCAAAGCCTGGTCGGGCATTGCGTGCAACTGCTGCCCATGCGGCTGGAGGTGGACGCCGAACAACCCTTCGCGACCCTGCTCGGCGCCGCGCGCAGCCACGTGCTCGACGCCTACGAGCATCAGGGCTGCACCTTCGGCAGCCTGCTCAAGCACTTGAAGATCGAGCGCGACGCCAGCCGCCTGCCGCTGGTGTCGGTGCTGTTCAACCTGGACCAGGCGGTTCGAAGCGAAGACCTGTCGAAGGCTGGCCTGCGCGTGCAATTGAACGGTAACCCGCGACACTTCGAGAACTTCGAGCTGTTTCTCAACGCCAGCCAGATCGATGGCGCCCTGCAGCTCGAATGCCAGTACAACACGGCATTGTTCGATGCGCAGACCGTGCGCCGCTGGCTGGTGCTGTACCGCGAGGCGCTTCAGCGCCTGACACGCGACGGTGGACAACGCGTGGCCGAAGTCTTTGCGCCCACCGCCGATGACCTGGCGCAGCTGACGCGCTTCAATGCCACCCACCTCGAGGTACCGCGCGAGTTGCGCGTGGAGCAGTGGATTGCGCGCCAGGCGGCGGCTACGCCCACGGCGATGGCGGTGGTGGCCGGCAAGAAGCATCTGAGCTACCGCCAGCTCGACGAGCGCGCCAACGCGCTGGCGATCACACTGCAGGACAGGGGCGTTCGCAGCGGCGAACTGGTGGGTCTGTACTGCGGCCGCAATGAACACATGGTCGTCGCGCTGCTCGGCATCCTGAAGGCCGGCTGCGGCTATGTACCGATGGACCCCGCCTTCCCGGCCGAGCGGCTCGACACGATGAGCCACGATGCCAGCACGCGCTTCATCGTCAGCGATGCATCGACGGGGGCACAGTGGCCTTTCCACCATGCCGAGCGGGTGCAGCTCGACGGGATGGGGGCTTCGTCGGCGGCGCCGCCGGCCGCCGGCAGCGCCGACGACACCGCCTACGTCATCTATACGTCCGGCTCCACCGGCAAGCCCAAGGGCGTGCGCGTGCCGCACCGCTGCGTCGTCAATCTGCTCGAGAGCGTGCGGCGCGAGCCCGGCATGACCGCGTCCCGGGTGGTCCTGTCGGTGACGACACTGAGCTTCGACATCGCGGTCTCCGAGGTCATCCTGCCGTTGGTGGTCGGCGCGCGCATCGTCGTGGCCGACCGCACCCAGGCCACCGACGGCGACCGCCTGCGCGAACTGATCGAGCGCGAGCAGGTCGACTTCATCGACGCCACGCCCTCGACGTGGCGACTGCTGCTGGCCGCGGGCTGGAGCGGCGGCTCGCACCTGAAGGCCATCTGCACCGGCGAGCCGCTGCCGCCCGACCTGGCGCGCGAGCTGTTGCCGCGCGTGGGCGAGTTGTGGAACGGCTATGGCCCGACCGAGACCACCGTGTGGTCCAGTTTCCACCGCGTGCAGCACGTCGACGGGCCGGTGCCCATCGGACGGCCGATCGCGAACACCCAGATCCACGTCGTCGACGCCCAGTTGCGACCCGTGCCAGTGGGCGTCGTCGGCGAGCTCTATATCGGCGGCGAGGGTGTGACACTGGGCTACCACGCCCGCCCGGAGCTGACCGACGAGCGTTTCGCTCCCGACCCGCATCGACCGGGACATCGTTGGTACAAGACCGGCGACCTCGGCCGCTGGCGCGCCGATGGCGTCCTCGAGTGCCTGGGCCGCAGCGACCACCAGGTCAAGGTGCGCGGCTATCGCATCGAGCTGGGCGAGATCGAGTCCACGCTGGCGCGCCATGACACGGTCGACCGTTGCGTGGTCGTGACGCGCGAGGACGAGCCCGGCGACGTGCGGCTGGTGGCCTACGTCGTGTCGCGTGGACCATCGATCGACGCCGAGGTGCTGCGCGACTTCCTGCGCCGCACGCTGCCCGAGTACATGATCCCGTCGCACGTGGTGGCGTTGCCGGCCATCCCCCTGCTGCCCAACGGCAAGATCGACCGCAAGGCGTTGCCGCGCCCGCAGGGCGCAAGCGCCACAGCCCGTGGCGAACGGGTGGCGCCGCGCTCGGTGCTCGAACAGCAGGTGCTCGCCGCGATGGAGCAGGTGCTCAACCTGCCCGGCCTGGGGGTGCGGGACGACTTCTTCGCCCTGGGGGGGCACTCGCTGCTGGCGGCCAAGTTGACGGCACGGCTGAACAAGGAGCTGGGCCTGGCGCTGCCGCTGCGCACGGTGTTCGAGCAGCCCACGGTCGAAGGACTGACCCGTGCCGTCGAAGCGGCCCGCGGCCAGCCCGCCGCACCGAGGCGCGCGATCACGCGCCACGCGGTCGCCGACGAGGCACCGCTGACGCTGATGCAGGAACGCATCCGCTTCATGGAGGAGATGCAGCCCGGGCGTGTCACCTACAACACGCCGTCGGCGCACCGCTTGCGCGGGCCGTTCGACCGCGCGGCCTTCGAGCGCGCGCTGGCGGCCATGTTCGCGCGCCAGCCCTCGCTGCGCACAGCCATCGTGCAGAGCCCGCAAGGTTGGGTGCAGCGCGTGGCCGAGTCGGTGGCCATCGAGCTGCCGTTCGAGGATCTCGGTGCCGTGCCCGAAGCGGCGCGCGAAGGCGAACTGCTGCGTCGTCTGCAGGACCTGGTCGACCGGCCGATGGACATTCACCGCGCGCCGCTGGTGCGCATGGCGCTGTTTCGCCTCGCGCCCGAGGAACACGTGTTCCTGTTCATGCCGCACCACATCGTGTGGGATGGATGGTCGTTCGACCTGCTGTACCAGGAAATGTCGGCGCTGCTGCCGGCGGCATTGGAGGGCCGCGAGGCGGCGCTGTCGCCGCTGCCCGTGACCTACACCGACTACGCGTGGTGGCATGCCCAGTGGATGCAGGGCGAGGAGTGCGCGCAACAGGTGCGTTTCTGGAAGCAACGCTATGTCGCGATCGAGCCGCCGCGCGCCCTGCCCACGGACCATGCCCGACGCGCCGGCATGACGGGTGCGGGCGCCGTGCAATGGGTGCACGTGGACAAGGCGCTGACGGAACGTCTGCGCGACGTCGCCCGCGAGGCCGGGGCTACGCTGAACATGCTGGTCATGGCGGTGTATGCGGCCATGATGAGCCAGGCGGTGGGCAGCCGCTCGCTGGTCATGGGCGTGCCCGTGCGTGGCCGCCTGCTGGCCGAGGTCGAGCCGGTGATGGGCTTCTTCAACAACCTCTTGCCGGCACACCTCGATGTTGACGCAGCGCAGCCGCTTTCCGCCTGGGTCGGTCGCGTGAAGGCCGAGCTGCTCGATGTGTTCGCGCACCAGGACGTGCCGTTCGAGCGGCTTGTCAGCGAGCCGGAGATCGCCCGCTACGCCCATCGCGCCGGCCTGTACCAGACACTGTTCTCGTTCCAGGACGCGCGCGAGCGCGAGCGCCGCTGGGGGCCGCTGGCCCATGCGTCGGTGCTGGTGATGCAAAAGGGGGCGACCGAGGATTTTGGTCTTTGGCTGATGGAGGTTCCCGGCGGGCTCGAAGGCGGCATCAACTACAACGCCGATCTGTTCGAAGCGAGAACGGCGCAGCTGTTCCGCGATCGCCTGATCGGCCTGCTCGAGCGCGTCGCCGCCGATCCTTCTGTCACGGTGCAGGCGCTGCTGGTCGAGCCGGGCGACGATGCCACGGCCTTCGCCGGATGGATCCGCGAGCGACATGCGACGGCTGCGCCGCCATCCCCTGCGACCGCGGCGGCGGCCATCGCCATGCCGCAGCCTGAGCAGCGCGCCGCCGGCGCAGCTGCGCAGGACGCCAGCGGCCAGGCCGTCATCGTCGTGAGATCGGCCAACTCATCCGCACCGACGGCAGGCGTCGCGCCCGCGGCGGCTCGTGACTCCCTGACGGCCACAGAGCAGGCCCTGGCGCAGATCTGGTCGGAGTTGCTGGGCTTGCCTGCCCATGAGATCACGGCGCGTGACAACTTCTTCGACCTGGGGGGCAATTCGCTGCTGGCGATGCAGGCTGCGCAGGCCATCGTCGAGCGCTTGGGCAAGCGCGTGCCGGCCAACGCCGTGGTGATGGACAGTCTGGCGCAGCTGGCACTGAGTGTGGACGCTGCCCAGGCTGCTGCGCCTGCCGTGGCGAGCGCGGCGACCGCGACGACCAGCGCCGGCGGACTGTTCAAGCGTCTGGGATCGGTGTTGAGGCGCTGAGCGCCCGCACCCGCGCCGGATGCCGCGCTTTCCCAGACGCGTCACCGTGCCGGGCATCGTGCCGTGGTGGGTGTGGGCGCTGCCGGCGGTGCTCGTGCTGAGCGCTGTTGCCGCGGCAGCGCTGTGGCGCCTGAAGCCCGACAGCCGCTGGCACGGCCAGGTGCTGGCGCTGTGGCATGGCGTGCGCGTCGACGCCGACGTGCCGATACGCATGCCCGACGGCACCGTGCTGCGAGCTGACGTGCTGCGCCCGCGCGGCGACGAGCGGCGGCCCACCGTCCTCATCCGCACGCCCTACATGAAGGAAGGCGAACGCTTCATGCGTGGGGACGCCCTGCGTTTCGCGCGTGAAGGCTATGCGGTGGTGGTGCAGGACTTGCGCGGGCGCTTTGCGTCTCAGGGTGAATTTGCGCCCTGGGCCCACGCCGATAGCGATGGCCGCGCGACCCTCGACTGGATCGTCACCCAACCCTGGTCCAACGGCCGCGTCGGCGGTTGGGGTACCTCGGCGCTGGGCGAGACCCAGCTCGTGCTGGCGAAGACACGCCACCCGGCCCTGCGGGCCCTCGCGCCCAACAGCGCCGGCGGTGCCCTGGGGTCGGCGCTCGGGCTTCATGGCTACTTCGGTGTGTTCGAGGGCGGAGTGCTCAATCTGGCGTCGGCGGCCGGCTGGTTTGCCACTTACGGCGCCAAGCGCCCCCCCTCGAAGATGCCGGACCCGCCGATCGACATCGCCGCCCTCCGTCACCTGCCGGTTCGCGACATCGTCGCGCGTCTCACCCCGAGGCCAACCGACTACGAGGCCTTCCTCGACACGCCGCTGGGCGATCCGCGCTGGGACGAACTGGCCTACCTGAACGACAACGACCGCTTCGATGTACCGGCCCTGCACCTAAACGGCTGGTTCGACCAGGGTGTTTCGCAGACGCTTGCCATCGCGCGCCTGATGGCCGAGCGCAGCGATTCGCCTCGCGGGCGCGACAACCAGTTCATCGTCATCGGACCGGGCACGCACAGCACGCTCGGGCGTGGCATACCGCTCGAGCAGGTCGGCGACCTGCCGACCCCCGGCGGGCAGATCGACCTGGCGCCGCTGGTGGTGCGCTGGTTCGACCACTGGCTGCGCGGGGAGGCCGCGCAGGCCTTCCAGGCGCCGAAGGTGCAGTTCTACGTGATGGGCGAAGGACGATGGGCGCAGTCCGACACCTGGCCTCCTCCTGGCGTCACGCGACAGCGCTGGTACCTGGACGGCGCCGGCCGTGCGCAGGGCCGCGATGGGGACGGGCGGCTGAGCCTCGAGCCCCCCGCCGGCGCTGCCGCGGTGGACCGATTTCGCTATGACCCGCTGGACCCGGTGCCCACGCGCGGCGGGGCTTTCTGCTGCACCGGCGATGCTCATGCGCGCGAGGGGCCGGTGGATCAGCACGACGTGGAGTCGCGGCCGGACGTGCTCGTCTACACCTCGCCACCCCTGACCAAGCCGATACGCCTGGCCGGACCGATCGTGGTGGAGCTGGTCGTCGCCACCTCGGCACGCGACACCGACTTCACGGCCAAGCTGGTCGACGTGGCCCCAGACGGCCGAGCCCTGAACATCCGCGACAGCGTGCTGCGGCTGCGCTACCGTGACGGCATCGTGCGCCCCCAGCCGGCCGAACCTGGCCGCAGGTATCGCATTCGCATTGCGCTGGGCGATATTGCCTGGACCGTCGGCCAGGGACATCGGTTGCGGCTGCAGGTCAGCAGCAGCAACTTCCCCAGACTCGAAAGAAGCCTCAACACGGGAGGGACGAATCACACCGAGAAGACCTCCATCAGTGCCGACAACGAGGTCTGGCACGGGCGGGATGTGATGTCGTTCGTGGAACTGCCCGTGTGGGGGGGCGGGCACTGAGCGCGCAGCAGCCACAATGCCGACTCTTTCACGCGCCTGAACAACAGAGTCACCACCTTGGTTCGCGATCCCACCCCATCGCTCTGGGAGCGGTTGCCTTTCGTGCGCGCCCGGCGCCGCCGAGAGTTCGACCGCTTGTTCGAGGGCTGGACGCCCGACCAGCCGTTGCCGCGAGGGCAGAACCTCTTCCGCGGGGTCTACGCGTCGTACGAAGCGGCTCAGAAGGCGCTGCCGTCCAACCGTCCCGAGGGGTACGACAACTCAGCCTCCTGCGAGCTGTACCTGACCATGCTGCGACTGGTGCCGCAGGATTACCCGGCGCTGTACTGGGTGCGCGATGCCTTGGATGCGGGACTGCGCAGCCTGGTTGACCTCGGGGGCAGCGTCGGCATCAAGTACCATGCCTTTCGCCATGCCGTGATCCTCCCCGACGACATGCGTTGGACCGTGGTCGACATGCCTGCGGTGGTCGAGCGAGGTCGGGCTTTTGCACTCGAGCGCGGGGCTGGTCCGCAGCTGGGTTTCGAGTCCGAACTCGGTCGCACCCAGGGGTGCGAGCTGTTGTTCGCCTCGGGCAGCGTGCAATACCTGCCGCGGACCCTGGGCACCACGTTGAGCTCGTGGACGATCAAGCCGCGGCGAATCGTCATCAACACCACGCCGCTGCATCCGACGCGCAGCTTCTATACCGTCAACGCGCTGGGAACGGCCTACTGCCCCTACCGCATCCAGTCGCACGCCGAGTTCGTCCGTGAGTTCACCGCGCTGGGCTACCGCATCCGCGATCACTGGGCCTGCGTCGGGCGCAGCGTGCACATCCCCTTCCACGACGACCATGACGTCGAGAGCTACTCCGGGTTCTGCTTCGACCTTGCCCGGTAATCCGCTGGTTGTCACGAAAGTGACCGTCACACGACAGGCTGATGGGGTGACGCAGCCCCTGCCGCCAGGTCTCGCGTCGGGACCGGCGCCATCGGTCGGGTTGGCGGCACTGGGGGCCGCGGCCAGCCGGCTTTCGATGCCGCCGGGCCTGCCCGGCGTCGTCGCGATCGATCTCGACGTCGTCGACGTGACCGGCCTGCAGCATCTTCTGGACCCGTCGGAGAAGGAGCAGGCGCAGCGCTTCCGGTTCGAGCGCGATGCCGCGCGCTATCGGGCCGCACACATCGCGCTGCGCCTGGTGCTGGCTGACGCGGTGGGCGGTGATCCGGCACACCTGGTCCTGGCGGTTGGCGCACATGGCAAACCGCAACTGGCAGCGACCGCCGTCACTGGGCGCGCGCCGCTGCCGGCAAACCTTCGCTTCAACCTCAGCCACAGCGGTGGGCGCGCCCTCGTCGCATGGTCGGACTGCTGCGAGGTCGGAGTCGACATCGAGTGCCTGCGCTCGCTGCCCGATCACGAGGCGCTGGCCGCGGCGCATTTCACCGACGAGGAGCGCCGCGAGTTGCGCGCGTTGCCGGCCGATCTGCGCGCGAGAGCGTTCTTCGTAGCGTGGACGCGCAAGGAGGCCGCGCTCAAGGCCGTGGGTATCGGCCTGCACGTGGAGCCACGGCGGGTGCATGTCGGCACTTCGGCCCTGGCCGGATGGTCGAAGGTGCCGCACCCCGACGAGGCTGACTCGGCGCGTACCGCGCGAGTGGCCCTTCAACCGCTGGACGTGGGCGCGCAGGCGGTGGCCCACGTGGCCTGGGTTGCTCCGCCGCCTCACCAGGGGATGACACACCGATGACGCCCCTGTATTTCGATGCCGCAGGGCGCCGGCTGTATGGCGTCCTGCATGGCGGTCTCTGCGATGTGGGTGTGCTGATGGTCGGCCCGCTCGGCCAGGAGGCCGTGCGCGTTCACCGCATGTTGCGTGTGCTTTCGGACCGCTTGTCGCGCCAGGGCTTGCCCGTGCTGCGATTCGACCCTTTCGGCAGCGGCGACTCCGAAGGCACGGATGAGGACTTGAACCTAGCCACCTGGACTCGCGACGTGGTCGCCGCCGATGCCCAGCTGCGCGAACGCGCGCGGTGCAGCGCCACCATCTGGCTGGGCATCCGCCTGGGTGCGACCGCAGCCCTGCTGGCTGCCGGCCGAAGCACCCCCCGTGCCCTGGTTTTGTGGGAGCCCGTGGTCGATGGCGAGGCGTACCTTCGATCGCTTGCGGCTGATCACGCCCAGGCCCTCAGGTACAGCTTCGGGCCATTGCGGCCGTGCGATGAGGCACCCCCGCCCCCCGCGCACCTCGGCGAGGCCCTGGGGTTCGGCATGAGCGACACGTTGTGCACCGAGCTGGTGCGGCTCGAACACGCGACGTTGCCGGCGCCGGCCAGGGCTTGCACGGTGATCGCGCCGGCGTCCCACGCGGCGGCGAGATGGATCGGTGCGCACACGGCCGCCAGCGGGGCGGCCGCCCGTTGCCGCTTCGTCTCGTTCGAACATCGGTTCGACTGGACCTCCGAGGAGGCGCTGAACACGGCGCTCGTGCCGGCCGATGCGGTTCGTCTTCTGGTGGGCGAAGTGGAGGCGAGTCGTTGAACGAATCGTTGGTGTCGTTCGGCTGCGAGCGCCACCTCACAGGCGTGTTGCTGCAGCCGGGTCAGCCGAGTTCCACGGTGGGGGTGCTGCTGTTCAACTCGGGCGTGATCCACCGCGTTGGTGCACATCGCCTGAACGTGAAATGGGCCCGAGCGCTGGGGGCCGACGGCCATCTCAGCCTGCGCTTCGACCTGAGCGGCCAAGGCGACAGCCTGATGCCGCAACGCCCGCTGCCACGGGCGCAGCAGGTGCAGGACGACTTGCGCCATGCCGTCGACGAGTTGGGGCGTGCTGGTGCCCGACGCGTGGTCATCATCGGGATCTGCTCGGCGGCCATGCACGGCCTGGCCGCGGCGCAGCGGGACGAGCGCATCGGCGGACTGCTGATGATCGATGGTCACGCCTACCCGACCTGGCGCACGCCTTGGTACTACCATTGGCGCCGTATCAGCGCACGCGGCGTGGCCGACAACTGGCGCGCGGCCTGGCGCAGTCTTGTCGCCGCGCGCCAGGTTCGTGCTGCGGAGCAGGCTGACGCGGGCGACGCCGATCCGGTCGCGCAGCCGACCCGCGAGGCGTTTGCCGAGTCCTTGCGCCTGCTGGCGCGGCGCGGCGTGTCGGTGCGGATGATCTATACCGCGACCTGGTCGCGCTTCTACAGTTATCCTGCGCAGTTCCAGGATGTCTTTGGCGCCGAGCCGTTTGCGCGACAGGTGGAGGTCCTGTTCGCCCCGCACGTCGATCACACATTGACGCCGCTGGCTGCACAGGCCGAGGTTACGGCGCTGGCGCGGGCGTGGCTGCGGGAGGTTGCGCTGCAGGCTTGAACGGACCTTGCAGCGCAGCGCAGTCGGCACAGTCCCCTCAGGTCTGGGCGCCCCGACGAGGGAAGGGTTTACGCGACGATGGCCCGACCTCCGTCATCGCAGACCCGTTGCCGCGCGTTGCCACGCGCACGGTGATGACATGATGTCGGGCACGTGCCGTGCCCGGTCGACCCGTTGCAGCCAGGGTACTGAGGAACTTCTGCTGCCAGGGCACGGTCTTTGCTATGACAGAAGTACTGTATTCGGTGCCCGGATCGCGCATTATTCGACCGATTGCCGCGTGGGCGGCATGCCAGCATCCGGAGAACTGACCCATACTGATCCCGAGTCGCCGTCGACACCGGAAAGCTCTGATGGAGCCCCGCTCCAACCCGCCAGCGCGAGAAGAAGGCGTGGGTGGACTTCATCAGAACTTCCCAGCGCGAGCGGACTCCCGCCTGCTCGTGCCCCTGCTTGAACTCAGGAGGTCGGCATGGACGTGATCAGCAGCTTCGCCCAGCGCTACGAGCGAACGCGCGAAGAGGAACTGTCCCTCGAGGACTACCTGGCCGAGTGCAAGCGCAACCCGCTGGCCTACGCCACCGCGGCCGAGCGGATGCTCAAGGCCATCGGTGACCCGCAGACGGTCGACACGCGCAACGACCCGCGGCTGTCGCGCATCTTCGCCAACAAGGTCATCAAGATCTACCCGGCCTTCGCCGAGTTCTACGGCATGGAGGATGCGATCGAGCAGGTCGTCTCCTACTTCCGGCACGCCGCACAAGGGCTGGAGGAGAAGAAGCAGATCCTGTACCTGCTCGGCCCCGTGGGCGGCGGCAAGAGCTCGATCGCCGAGCGGCTCAAGCAGCTGATGCAGGACGTACCGTTCTATGCGATCAAGGGCTCGCCGGTCAACGAGTCGCCGCTCGGGCTCTTCAGCGCCGACGAGGACGGCCCGATCCTGGAGAAGGAGTACGGCATCCCCCGCCGCTACCTCAACCGCATCATGAGCCCCTGGGCGGTGAAGCGGCTCGAGGAGTTTGGCGGCGACATCCGCCGTTTCAAGGTGGTGAAGCGCCACCCGTCGATCCTCAAGCAGATCGCGGTCAGCAAGACCGAGCCCGGCGACGAGAACAACCAGGACATCAGCTCGCTGGTGGGCAAGGTCGACATCCGCAAGCTCGAGACCTACGCGCAGGACGATCCCGACGCGTACAGCTACTCGGGCGGGCTGTGCCTGGCCAACCAGGGTCTGCTCGAGTTCGTCGAGATGTTCAAGGCGCCGATCAAGGTGCTGCACCCGCTGCTCACCGCCACGCAGGAGGGCAACTTCAAGGGCACCGAGGGCTTCGGGGCCATCCCGTTCGACGGCGTCATCCTCGCCCACAGCAACGAAAGCGAATGGAAGGCGTTTCGCAACAACAAGAACAACGAGGCCTTCCTCGACCGCATCTACATCGTCAAGGTGCC
>Ga0114939_10000887_pt1 | contig 24389 bp, 20 predicted proteins | sample AshMeaCrysSpring_FD_87196 | JGI IMG/M metagenome (GOLD analysis project Ga0114939, IMG submission 87196) | Groundwater microbial communities from Big Spring, Nevada to study Microbial Dark Matter (Phase II) - Ash Meadows Crystal Spring | ecosystem: Environmental > Aquatic > Deep subsurface >...
CCAGCGGCCAGCGCCGCCGTGCACGACGACGGCGAAGCGACCGCTGCCCACGATGCTATCGGCCGGTCGTTGCGCGTTCGGTGAGCCGACGCGTCGGGATCAGGCCGCCACGAGCTTTTCGTTGCGGCACTCGAGGAGGTGCCACATCCGCAGGGGCCGCACCTTCTCGTGGCGCTCGACCTTGAGCGGATGCCCTTCGAGCACGTGCTTGAGGGAGAGATCGGTGCGGAAGCCGATGTGCGTACAAAGCGGCGAGATCGCACGTTCAATCGCCGCGACGAGTGGGTTGCTGCTCGTCAGGTGATTGAGCATGACGATACGTCCCTCGGGCTTGCACACGCGGATCATCTCGCGGATGACCTGCTTGTACTCCGGCACCGCGGTAACGACGTAGGCGGCGACGACGACGTCGAAGCTCGAGTCCGGGAAACGCATCCGCCCCGCGTCCATCGCGTGCAGCTCGACGTTCTTGAGACCGAGCTCCTTCACGCGCAGCCGCGCCTTTTCGAGCATCGCCTCCGAAAGGTCGATGCCGACGATCTGGCAGTTGCGAGGGTAAAGCGGCAGCACCAGGCCGGTGCCGACGCCGACCTCGAGTATGCGTTGCCCCGGCTGGGTACGAAGGCTGCGGATGGCGCGCTCGCGCGAGTCCTGGAAGACCGGACCGTAGATGCGATCGTAGATGCGCGCCCAGCCGGCGTAGGCGCGCTCGACCTTCTTCTCGTCCAAATCGGGCTCCCTCTCTGTCGTTCCGCCGCGGCGCACGCGACGGGGCCGGCGCGATGGCCGGCGCGGTTCCGCTCAGCAATAAGTGCTCCTCGGCGCCGGCGACGTTCCCGTCTCCTTCACGCGGTGGCGCCGAACGCCCGGTGGCAGTGCCGCAGCCACTGCGCCGTGAGCTTCTCCTGCGTCGAATTCTGCCGCAGCCGCTCGTTCAGCGCCGGGAAGTCCACGCGGTCGAGCGGCTGGTCCTGGTTGAAGCAGGAGAACACGTAGGTCGTTTCGCCGGTCGTCGGATCGCAGTGCGGCTGCAGGCACTGCGCGCAGATCTCCTTCATCATGCACTGCATCGGCGAGTTGATCGAGCCGATGGCGAAGTGGTGCTCGGAAAGGTGCGGCCTCAGCACGTCGTGGCGCGCGCGCGCGACCGCCGCCATCATGCGGTCGGAGCCGATCGCGATGATCCGATCGGCCGACATCGTGTCGATGCGCGCCGTGCCCAGCCGGCCCTCGGCGTAGGCGCGCATCGCCTCGACGATGTTGCCGACGAAGGTGAGGTCCTGGGGCCGGGTCGGCATGAAGCCGGGCGCCTCGTCGCAGCACCAGACCACGACGTCGGCGGCGCGCTCGATCTCCTCGACCTTGTAGCGGTCGACGCGCTTCTTGTACCCGGCAAAGTAGAGGACCTGCGATCCCTTCTCGCGGAACGCCTGGCCGATCGAGAAGAGCACGGCGTTACCGAGCCCGCCGCCGGCGAGGATGACGGTCTCGCCTGCTTCGATCTCCGTCGGTGCGCCGGTCGGTCCCATGAGGACGACCGGCTCGCCGGGCTTGAGCATCGCGCAGAGGTCCGACGAGCCGCCCATCTCGAGCGTGATCGTGGAGACAAGCCCGCGTTCGCTGTCGACCCAGGCGCCGGTGAGCGCGAGCCCTTCCATCTGCAGCCGCGTGCCCGAGGCGACAGGGGCGAGCACCTCGAAGTTCTGCAGGCGGTAGAACTGCCCGGGACGGAAGTGGCGCGCCGCGAGCGGCGCCCGGATGATCACCTCGACGATGTTCGGCGTGAGCCGCTGCACCTCGTGGACCGTCGCGCGCAGCTCGCGGTCGAGCGTGCCGACGAACTCGGCGTCGGCGGCGGCGCTCGCAGGCGGCCGCTGCGCCAGCACCCGCGAGAGCACCGGGTAGCCCTGCTTGGCCGAGCCCATCGCCTTCACGACGTTGCCGAAAAAGGAGGGGTGCAGGTCGCCGAAGAACGAGACGAAGCGGCCGTCGGGCAGCCGCGTGAGCAGCACGTCGGCGCGGTCGGGCTTGGAGAGCGCGCGCTGCGGCGTCACCGGCGCGCCGGTCTCGTCGCAGGCGCGAAAATACTTGCCGTCGAGCGTGAAGTGGGTTGCGTCCTCGCGCGCGAGCACCGTGTTCGGGGACGTGCCCGCAGCGATGAAGATGGTGCGCGCGGGCAGCGTCTCCTCGCCTCCGGCCGACCATCTGCCGTCCTCGCCCGCCACCTGCCGGGTGAACGTGATCGAGGCCGCGTGCCTGTGCGCGTCGACGGCGATCGACTTCGGCGTCAGGCACTCGGCGAACACCACGCCTTCCTCGAGCGCCTTCTCGACCTCCTCGTGGTTCAGCGTGTAGGACGGGCTGTCGATCATGCGGCGTCGATAGGCGATCGTCGCGCCCCCCCAGGACTGCAGCAGCTCGAGGATGCGCGGCTCGCGCCCCTCGCGCTTCGCCGCCGCGCGCTCTTCACGGATCGCGCGCCCATGGGCAAGGAATTCGTCGGCGATCGACGTCTCCTCGGCATCCCAGGCGCCGCGCACCAGCGCCTCGCCCTTCTCGCGCGCGAGCGTCTCGAAGCGAGCGAGGAACTTCTCGACCTGCACGACGTAGTAGGCGAGCGATTCGGTGGCGGTGTCGATGGCCGTGAGGCCGCCGCCGATGACCACGACCGGCAGGCGCACCTGCATGTTCGCGATCGAGTCGCGCTTCGCGGCGCCGGTGAGCTGCAGCGCCATGAGGAAGTCGGAGGCGGTGCGCACGCCGCGCGCAAGCCCATTGGGAATGTCGAGGGTGGTCGGTTTGCCCGCCCCCATCGCGAGCGCCACGTGGTCGAAGCCGAGCGCGAGTGCGTCGTCGAGCGTGATGGTGCTGCCGAAGCGCACACCGCCGTAGAGCGCGAACTCCTCGCGGCGCTGGAGGAGCAGGCGGATCACCTTGAGGAAGTTCTTGTCCCAGCGCACCGTGATGCCGTACTCGGCGACGCCGCCGAACCCCGCCATGACCCGGTCATCGAGCGGCTCGTACAGCGAGCGCACGTCGTGCACCGGCGCGAACGGGACGCGGCTGCCGTCCAGCGCGACGCCGGAGAGTGCGGGATCGAGCGGCTCGATCTTGAGCCCGTCGATGCCGACGACCGCGTGGCCGTCGTTCATCAGGTGGTGCGCGAGCGTGAAGCCGGCCGGGCCCATGCCGGCGACGAGCACCCGGCGGCCGCTGCGCGGCGCAGGCAGCGGGCGGCGGATGTCGAGCGGATTCCAGCGCGTGAGCAGCGAATAGATCTCGAAGCCCCACGGCAGCTCGAGCACGTCCTTGAGCGTGCGCGTCTCCGCTTGCGGGATGTCGACCGGTTCCTGCTTCTGGTAGATGCAGGACTTCATGCAGTCGTTGCAGATCCGATGGCCGGTCGCCGCGCACATCGGGTTGTCGATAATGACCGTGGCGAGCGCGCCGATGGAGACGCCTTGCGACTTGAGCGTCTGGAACTCGGAGATCTTCTCTTCCAGCGGGCAGCCGGCGAGCGTCACGCCGAAGGGGCTCTTCTTGTAGACGATCGCGTCGGGCACCGCAGCGGAGGGCTTCTCGCGCAGGCCGTGCGAGCACGAGTCCTTGCCCTGGGTGTGGCACCAGATGCAGTAGTTCGTCTCGTCGAGCGCGCCGACGAGATCGGTGCCGGGATCGGTGAGCTTAAAGCCTTCGCGCTGCCGCAGCCGCGCCGCCGGCAGCCGGAAGCGCGCGACGCCGTTCGCCTCGGTGCGGTCCGCGTGGACGAGGTGCATCGGGTCGATCTTCGCCGGCTGCTTGAAGAGCACGCCCTCCGCGTGCTTGCGCCGCCCGGCTTGGGTGTGCAGCGCCCATGCCGCGTAACGCGTCGCTTCTTCGAGCGCCTCTGCGTTCGCCGCTTCGTCGGCCAACCATACCTGCACTTGGTTCGCGAACGTCAGCTCGTCGAAGGCGCCGCCCATGCGGCTCGCCAACGACGCGGCGAGGGCATCGCCGTCGAACGCCTCCGCTTCAGCCGGCTTGATCTTGGTGCCTGCACGCCGCTGCACCAACTGCCGCTTGACCGAATAGAGCGGGGCCAGCTCGTCGTGGCGCCGTGCGAGCGCGAGCACGGCGTCCGCGATGCCGAAGAGCTGGGCGACGAAGCGCTCGAGGTGCGGCGCGAGCGCGAGGATCAGCGCCGAGTCGGACTTGGCATCGATGGGGTGCGCGCGTGCCGCCCGGAGACGCCCGGCGAGGTCGGCGTCGGCAGCGCTCAGAAAGTCGAGGAAACGCGCGTCCAGACGCGCGAGTCCGGAGCGCCGGTACAGGTCGGCGAAGTCGAGCCCGAAGGCGAGTGCGAGTCGGGGTTGCGCGGCGGCCGGAAGGGGCGCGTTCACCGCTCGAGATACTGAAGCTTGTCGCGGACGTCCTTCCACTCCTCCGCGTCGGGAAGCGACCCCTTGGTGTCGGTGATGGGCTTCCACGACTTGGCGAGCTCCGCGTTCAGCGCCGTGAACGGCCGCTGGTCGGGCGGTACGTCCTCCTCGGCGTAGATGGCGTTCACGGGGCACTCGGGAATGCACACCGCGCAGTCGATACACTCGTCGGGATCGATGACGAGCATGTTCGGGCCTTCGCGGAAGCAGTCCACGGGGCACACGTCGACGCAGTCGGTGTACTTGCAGCGGATGCAGGATTCGGTGACGACGTGGGTCATTTTGTCGGAGCTGGGCCCGCAGGAGCCGGCCGGGGAACAGTCCGAGGGACCGGGGCCGGCGAGGAGGAGCGAGGGGTGCGAGAAGGTTTGCGAATGTTAGCGGAGGGACTGCGCCTTTTCAACTTCGCCGCACGGGAAAGTGCCTGCGGGTTATATGGTTATGAGCAGACTTGCATGCAGGCGCCCGCCCGCAGCAACCCTTGGCCTCGAGCCTTGATTTCAGGTCGGCCCGGCCCCAGATTGCGCCGCACGCGCCGGCTGGCGCATCTCATCCGGGAGGATCCTCACCATGACGAGCCGCAGGCAGACGCTGATCGTGGCCGCTCTCGCGTTCACGGCGGCGCTCCGCGCGCCGAGTGTGTTCGCCCAGCAGGGCCCCATCCGCCTGGGCGAGCTGAACAGCTACAAGACGTTCCCGGCGTTCCTCGAGCCGTACCGGAAGGGTCTGGAGCTCGCGGTGGAGGAGGTGAACGCGTCGGGCGGGGTGCTCGGGCGCCGCATCGAGGTGATCTCGCGCGAGGACGGCGGCACGCCCGGCGATGCCGTGCGGGTCGCGGAGGAGCTGGTGACGCGCGAGAACGTCGTCGCCCTGATGGGCACGTTCGCGTCCAACATCGGGCTCGCGGTGGCCGACTACGCCAAGCAGCGCAAGATCCTGTTCCTCGCAGCCGAGCCGCTCACGGACAAGATCGTGTGGGAGAACGGCAATCGCTATACCTTCCGCTTGCGGCCCTCCACCTACATGCAGACGGCGATGCTCGTGCCCGAGGCGGCGAAGCTCGGCAAGAAGCGCTGGGCGATCGTCTACCCCAACTACGAGTACGGCCAGTCGGCGACGCGGGCGTTCAAGGCGCTACTGAAGCAGGCGCAGCCGGACGTGGAGTTCGTCGCCGAGCAGGCGACGCCACTGGGCAAGATCGACGCCGGAGCGGTGGTGCAGGCGCTCGCCGACGCGAAGCCGGACGCGATCTTCTCGTCGCTCTTCGGTCCCGACCTGGCGAAGTTCGTCCGCGAAGGCAACACGCGCGGCGCGTTCAAGGACGTCGTTGTGTTCAACCTGCTCGGCGGCGAGCCCGAGTACCTCGACCCGCTCAAGGACGAGACGCCGGCCGGCTGGTACGTCACCGGCTACCCGTGGTCCTCGATCGCGACCGCCGACCACAAGCGTTTTCTCGAGGCCTACCAGAAGCGCTGGAACGACTACCCGCGCCTCGGCTCGGTGGTCGGTTACACGACCGTCATGAGCATGGTCGCGGCGCTGAAGAAGGCAGGCAGCATCGACAGCGAGAAGCTGGTGCAGGCGATGAAGGGCCTTCAGGTCGGAAGCCCGTTCGGGCCGATCACCTACCGCTCGATCGACCATCAGGCGACGATGGGAGCGTACGTGGGCCGGCTGGCGGTGCAGGACGGCAAGGGGGTGATGACCGGCTGGAGCTATGCCGACGGGGCGAAGTACCTGCCGAGCGACGAGGAAGTGAGCAAGCTGCGGCCGGCCGAGTAGCGGCGGTCGCGGCGATGGGCGGGGGGCGCCGTTTCGACCGGCGCGCATGGCGTCAGCGGTGGCGCGCACGGTGCGGCGATGGCGCATTCCGGCGCGACGCTAGCCGCGGTCGCGGCTGCGGGACCCCCATCCGCACCTTCCCCCTGAGAGGGGGAAGGCTTGCACAGCTCACCCTTTTCCGGCCGAGGGGGAGGCCCGTGCAGGACATCCTTTTCCGGCCGAGGCAAACGCCCGCGCACCGCATCCTCTTCGTGCCGAAGGAAAGGCGCCCGCAGCAGACCCTCGCCCGGCGAGGGGGAGGCCCAGGGTGGGTGGGCGGCGCTGCATCGCTCCGCGCCGCGAACGGGCGCTGCTGCGCGGGGAGCGGCGGTTGATCCAGCTCCTGAACGGCCTGGCAACGGCGTCCACGCTCTTCCTCATCGCCGTCGGGCTGTCGCTGATCTTCGGCGTCACCCGCATCGTCAACTTCGCCCACGGCTCGCTCTACATGCTCGGCCTCTACGTCGCCTACAGCGCGATCGGGACGCTCGGCGTGACTGCGGGGGGCTTCTGGGCCGGCGTCCTCCTCGCCGCGCTCGCCGTGGCGCTCGTGGGCGTCGTCATCGAGGTGCTGATCCTGCGACGCATCTACGCGGCGCCGGAGCTTTTCCAGCTGCTCGCCACCTTCGGCGTTGCACTGGTGGTGCGCGATGCGGCGCTCTGGATCTGGGGCGCGGAAGACCTTCTCGGCCCGCGCGCGCCGGGCTTGCGCGGTTCGGTCGAGATCCTCGGCAAGCCGTTCCCGCAATACGACCTGCTGTTGATCGCCGTGGGCCCGGCGGTGCTCGGTGCGCTGTGGCTGCTGATCAACAGAACGCGCTGGGGCGTGCTCGTGCGTGCGGCGACGCAGGACCGCGAGATGGCCGGTGCGCTCGGCGTGAACGAGCGGCGGCTCTTCACCAGCGTGTTCGCGCTCGGCGCTTTCCTCGCGGGCCTGGGCGGCGCGCTGCAGATCCCGCGCGAGCCCGCTTCGCTCGCGCTCGACCTGCAGGCGATCTCCGATGCCTTCGTCGTCGTGGTGGTCGGCGGGCTCGGCTCGATCTTCGGCGCGTTCCTCGCCGCCGCCATCATCGGCATCGTCAAGGCCGTCTGCATCGGCATCGGCACGCTGGACGTGTTCGGCGTGGAGGTGTCCCTGTCCAGGGCGACGCTCGTGGTCGAGTTCGTCGTCATGGCGGTGGTGCTCGTGCTGCGCCCCTGGGGCCTGCTCGGCAAACCGCTCGCGGCGCAGCGCACCGGGATCGCGCAGGTCGAGCCGCCGCTGCGGCCCGGCGGGCGGTCGGTGCTCGCGCTCGGGCTCGCCGCGCTGTCGCTTGCGGCCACGTTGCCGTTCGCCGGCTCCGGCTACGCCATGGTGCTCGCGATCGACATTCTCGTCTTCGCGCTGTTCGCCACCAGCCTGCACTTCCTCATGGGACCGGGCGGCATGACCTCGTTCGGACACGCCGCGTACTTCGGTCTCGGGGCCTACGGCGCGGCGCTGCTGCTGAAGAAGGCGAGTCTCCCCATGGAAGCATCGCTCGCGCTCGGTCCGCTCGCGGCCGTCGCGGGCGCGGCGCTCTTCGGCTGGTTCTGCGTGCGGCTTTCGGGCGTGTACCTCGCCATGCTCACGCTCGCTTTCGCGCAGATCGTCTGGTCGGTCGCGTTCCAGTGGGAGTCCTTCACCGGCGGCTCGAACGGGCTGATCGGCGTGTGGCCGGCCGAGTGGCTGGCGCCGCGGCCGGTCTTCTATGCGCTCACCGTCGCGGTGTGCGGGCTCGGGCTGCTCGCCCTTCGCCGCATCGTGTTCTCGCCCTTCGGCTATGCGCTGCGGGCCGGGCGCGATTCGCCGCTCCGTGCCGAGGCGATCGGCATCGACGTCGCGCGTGTGCAGTGGGGCGCATTCGTGGTCGCGGGTCTCTTCGCCGGCATCGCGGGTGCGCTGTACGCATTCTCGAAGGGCAGCATCTCTCCCGAGCTGATGTCGGTCCCGCGCTCGGTCGACGGGCTCGTCATGGTGCTGCTCGGAGGCGTGCAGACGCTCGCCGGCCCGGCCGTCGGCGCAGCCGCGTTCACCTGGCTGCAGGACACGATCGCGCGCGGCACCGATTACTGGCGCGCCATTCTCGGGCTCGCGATCATCGCCATCGTGCTCGCCTTCCCGCGCGGCATCGTCGGAACGATCGTGCATTGCGCGCGGATGCGCGAAGCGGGCGACGCATGACGACACTCGCGGTGGCCGGCCTCGCCAAGAGCTTCGGCGGCGTGCAGGCGGTGCGCGACGTCTCCTTCGCGCTGCGTTCGGGCGAGCTGCTCGCGCTCATCGGGCCCAACGGCGCGGGCAAGACCACCTGCTTCAACCTCGTGAACGGCCAGCTTCGCCCCGACCGCGGCAGCGTACGCTTCGACGGCCGCGAGCTCGTCGGCCTCGCGCCGCGGCAGATCTTCCGGCTCGGTGTCGGCCGCACTTTCCAGATCACCGCGACGTTCGCCTCGATGACCGTGCGCGAGAACGTGCAGGTCGCGCTCCTTTCGCACCATCGTCGCTTCGCGAACCTGTGGCGGCGGGCGGACCGGCTGCACCGCGACGAGGCGGACGCGCTGCTCGAGCGCGTCGGCCTCATCGAGCAGGCGGAGCGGGCGTGCGCGGTACTCGCCTATGGCGACCTCAAGCGCGTCGAGCTCGCGGTCGCGCTGGCCAACGCGCCCCGGCTGCTGCTCATGGACGAGCCGACGGCGGGCATGGCGCCGCGCGAGCGGATCGCCTTGATGGAGCTGACGGCGAGCATCGTGCGCGAGCAGCACATCGCCGTCCTCTTCACCGAGCACGACATGGACGTCGTCTTCGGGCAGGCCGACCGCGTCATCGTGCTCGATCGCGGCAGCGTCATTGCGGCCGGGGCGCCCGCCGAGGTGCGGGCGGACCCGACGGTGCAGTCGGTGTATCTCGGATCGCGCGCGCACGCCTGACCGGTCCCGTGACGGAAAACGCGCTCGAGCTCGACGGCATCCACGCCTACTACGGCCGGGCGCACATCCTCGACGGCGTGACGCTCGCCGTGCGTCGCGGCGAGGTTGCCGTGCTCCTCGGCCGCAACGGCGCCGGGAAGTCGACGACGCTCAAGAGCGCCATCGGGCTCATGCCGATCGCACGCGGCGCCGTCCGCTTCGCCGGCCGGCGGATCGACGGGCTCGCACCGTTTCGCATCGCTGCCCTGGGCCTGGGCTACGTGCCGGAGGAGCGGCGCATCTTCACCGACCTCACCGTCGCCGAAAACCTGGAGGTCGGCCGGCAGCGCGAACGCCGCGGCGCACCTGCGTGGACCGCGGAACGACTGTTCCGCCTCTTTCCGAACCTCGCCGAGCGGCGCGATGCGCGCGGCGGCGAGCTCTCGGGCGGCGAGCAGCAGATGCTCACGATCGCGCGCACGCTGATGGGTAACCCGACGTGCATCCTCCTCGACGAGCCCTCGGAGGGCCTGGCGCCGGTGATCGTCGACCAGATGGCCGCGAGGATCCGCGACCTGAAGGCCGAGGGCCTGTCGGTGCTGCTCTCCGAGCAGAACCTGCGTTTCGCCACCGGGGTCGCCGATCGCGCCTACATCATCGAGAAGGGCCGCATCCGCTTCGAGGGCACGATGGCGGAGCTCGAAGCGGACGAGACGGCGAGGGCGCAGTACCTGGCGATATAGAGCTGTGGTCGCCGCCCCGGGGGCAACGGTCGCGCAGTCATCGCCGCATGCCCGCGAGCGGGTGCCGGGCGCGACGGTCGCGCGACGCATCCGGGCCGTGGATCGCCAAGAGCGGGTGGCCGACCGCCGATCCCCTCGGGCATACTCCGCCGCTTCCGGCGCGGACCCGCGATTCCAACACCGCGCCCGACGGCAGGAGGAACACGAGATGCACATCAAGGGATCCACGTTCATCGTCACCGGGGGCGCCTCGGGCCTCGGCGAGGGCACGGCGCGGATGCTGGTCGAGAACGGCGCGAACGTCGTCCTCGCCGACCTTCAGGCGGACGCCGGCGAAGCGCTGGCGAAGTCGCTCGGTCCCACCGCGCGCTTCTCCAAGTGCGACGTGACGAGCGAAGCGGATGGCCAGGCGGCGATCGGCGCGGCGCTGAGCCAGTTCGGCGCCCTGCAGGGCCTGGTGAACTGTGCGGGGATCGCATGGGGCGAGAAGACCCTCGGCAAGGAAGCCCCGCACGCGCTCGCGAGCTTCACCAAGGTCGTTACGATCAACCTCATCGGCACCTTCAACATGATCCGCCTCGCCGCGGAACAGATGGCGAAGAACACCCCGACCGCCGAGGGCGAGCGCGGCGTCATCGTCAACACCGCCTCGGTGGCGGCGATGGACGGCCAGATCGGCCAGGTGGCCTATGCGGCCTCGAAGGGCGGCGTGGTCGCCATGACGCTGCCGATCGCACGCGATCTCGCACGCACCGGCATCCGCGTCGTCACGATCGCGCCCGGCATCTTCGAGACGCCCATGCTGAAAGGACTGCCGAAGGAGGTGCAGGAGTCGCTCGGCCAGCAGGTGCCGTTCCCGCCGCGTCTCGGGCGCGCTGCCGAATACGCGTCGCTCGCGAGGCAGATCATCGAGAACGTCATGTTGAACGGCGAGACGATTCGTCTCGACGGCGCGATCCGTCTCGCGCCGAAGTGAGCGGCGGCGCGGCGCGCCACGCCCCGTCAGCAGGGCGGCGAGAAGGGGCGCAGGTGCTCGCGGTAGCGCGCGATCCGCTCGACGTAGACGTCGGCGGCGCGGCGCAGTCCGTCGATCTCCTCGGGCTTGAGCTCGCGCACCACCTTGCCCGGCTGCCCGAGGATGAGGACGCCCTCGGGGAAGGTCTTGCGTTCGGGGATCAGCGTGTTCGCGCCCACCAGGGAGTTGCGGCCGATGACGGCGTGGTTGAGGACGACGCTGTTGATGCCGACGAGTGCGTTGTCGCCGATGGTGCAGCCGTGCAGCATCACCTTGTGGCCGACCGTGACGCTCGCGCCGAGCGTGAGCGGGATGCCCGGGTCCGCGTGCAGGACGGACCCGTCCTGAACGTTGGTGCGAGGGCCGATGGTGATCAAGTCGCTGTCGCCGCGCACGACCGTGTTGAACCAGACGCTCGCCTCGTCCTCGAGGATCACCGAGCCGATGATCGCCGCGGTGTCGGCGACGAAGCAGCGGCCGCGCAGGTCGGGCTTGCGCTCGCCGAGACAGTAGAGTGGCATCGTCGTTTCCCCGGGAACTCGCGCGGCAGGCCGCGCATCACGGCAGCGATGGTAGCAGCGCCGCGATGAAGCCGAGCCGGTCCACCTTCCTCGAGGTGCGCGGCCTGCGCTACCACTGTCGCGAGTGGGGCGATCCCGGCGCGCCGCTCGTCTTCATGACGCACGGCTGGATGGACGTGTCGGCGTCGTTCCAGTTCCTGGTCGACGCGCTGCGCGGCGACTGGCACGTCGTGGCGCCCGACTGGCGCGGCTACGGGCTCACCGAGTGGAGCGGGGCGGACGCGTACTGGTTTCCCGACTATCTGGGGGACCTCGAGGCCTTGCTCGACCACTACTCGCCGCAGCGGCCCACCAACCTGCTCGGCCACAGCATGGGCGGCAACATCGCGTGCCTCTACGCGGGCATCCGGCCTGGTCGCGTCGGGCGCCTCGTCAATCTCGAGGGATTTGGCCTCGCCGATGCGAATCCCGCCGATGCACCGCGGCGCTACCGGCGCTGGCTCGACTCGCTCGCGAGCACGCAGCGCTTTCGCGACCACGCCTCGGTGGCGGAGCTCGCCGAGCGCATGCGCGAGCGCAACCCGCGCCTGACGGCGCAGCGTGCGGCGTTCTTCGCCGAGCACTGGGGGCAGCTCGACCCCGACGGCCGCGTGCGGCTGCTGAGCGACCCCGCGCACAAGCGCATCAACCCGGTCGCCTACCGGCTGGAGGAAGCCAAGGCGTGCTGGCGTGCGATCACCGCGCCCGTGCTGTGGATCGACGGGGAGGAGTCGCCGACCCTCAAGGATCTGCGCATCCACGCCGAGGACTACGCGGACCGCAAGTGCTGCTTCGCGCAGCTCGTCGAGCACGTGATCCCCGAGGCGGGCCACATGGTCCACCACGACCAGCCCGAAGCGGTCGCAGCGCTCGTCGAGCCGTTCCTCGCACGGTGATCTCGCAGGTGATCACGGGCGCGCGCGACGCGCGGCAGCGTTGCCGACGCAGTGCCTGCCGCCGCACCGTGCGTGCCGCTCGCACACGCGTCGTGCTGCGAGGCCCCGCCATGGGCGCGTGATATCCTCGGCTCGATAGTGAACGTCGATCTTCACCTCCATTCCACCCGTTCCGACGGGAAGCTTTCGCCGACCGAACTGGTTCGCCGCGCCGCCGCCAACGGCGTCGAATGCCTCGCCCTGACGGACCACGACGAAGTGGGTGGCCTGGACGAGGCCGCCGCCGCGGCGCAGGCATCGGGCGTCGCCTTCGTGCCCGGCGTCGAAGTGTCGGCGACCTGGAACGAGACCACGGTTCATGTGGTCGGCCTCGGGCTCGATCGCCGGCACCCGGTTCTGCTCGACGGCCTCGCCGCCATCCGTCGCCAGCGTGCCACGCGTGCGGCGTCGATTGCCGCACAGTTCGAGGCCATCGGTATCCGCGGGAGCCTCGAAGGCGCCTACGCACACGCCGAGAACCCGGACCTGATCTCGCGTACGCACTTCGCGCGCTTCCTCGTCGAGGCCGGATGCGCGCGCGACACCGCAGCCGTGTTCCGCCATTACCTGACGCGCGGCAAGCCGGGTTACGTGCCGCACCGCTGGGCCGCGCTCCACGATGCCGTGGGCTGGATCCGCGCCGCGGGCGGCATCGCCGTCATTGCGCACCCCGGGCGCTACCGGCTCTCGAGCAGGGATGCCGAGCGACTGGTGGGTGAGTTCCGCGACGTCGGCGGCGGCGCGGTCGAGATCGCGACCGGCAGCCACGAGCCGGCGCAGGCAGCAGCCTATGCGCGGCTCGCCCGCACCTTCGGCCTCGCGGCCTCGCGCGGCTCCGATTTCCATGGCCTCGGCGAGGGGGCGGAACCCGGTCGTGCGCCGGCGCTCTCGCCTTCGCTGGAACCGGTGTGGAAGAGGCTCGACCTCGACGCTCGGGTGCGGGCAGCGACGAGCGGCGCATGAGCGCAACGCCGGGAAGCATGTCGCAGTACTTCGTCATCCATCCGCGCGATCCGCAGAGGCGACTCGTGCGGCAGACGGCGGACATCCTGCGCGCGGGCGGCGTGATCGCCTATCCCACCGACTCCTGCTATGCGCTCGGCTGCCAGATGGGCGACAAGGCGGCGATGGAGCGCATCCGCTGGATCCGCGACGTCGACGAGAACCACCACTTCACGCTCATGTGCCGCGACCTCACCGAGATCGGACACGTCGCGCGCGTCGACAACACGCGCTTCCGCCTGCTCAAGGCGGCGACGCCGGGGAGCTACACCTTCATCCTCGAGGCGTCGCGCGACCTGCCGCGGCGCATCCTGCACCCCAAGCGCAAGACCATCGGCATCCGCATCCCCGAGCACCCCGTGGCACAGGCGCTGCTCGCCGAGCTCGGCGAGCCGCTGCTCTCGACGACGCTGATCCTGCCCGGGGAGGACGAGCCGCTCGACGATCCGCAGGTGATCCGCGAGCGGCTGGAGAAGGTGGTCGAGCTCATCATCGACAGCGGGAGCTGCGGCACCGTTCCCACGACCATCGTCGACCTGACCCGAGACGCGCCGGAGATCATCCGCGAGGGGAAGGGGCCCGTTGGGCCGTTCCTGCACTGACGCTGCACCCCGACGCGCCGCGCGCCCGAGCCCCGAGTACGTTCGCGGCACGGCGGTGCAGGGCGCTCCGAGTCGCGGCCGCGTAGCGACGCTCTGTTACAATCGCAGGATTTAGCCGCTGGGTGTCCATGGATTCCCGGTTCATAGCCGACCTCGCGGTCGCTGCGCTGCCGATCATCTTCGCGATCACGCTGCACGAGGCCGCCCACGGCTACGTCGCCCGGCACTTCGGCGATCCGACGGCCTATGTTCTCGGCCGCGTCAGCCTCAACCCGATCCGCCACATCGACCCGATGGGCACGATCATCGTGCCTCTGGTGATCTTCGCGAGCTCGAAGATGCTCGCCGGCGGCGGGCTGATCTTCGGCTGGGCGAAACCGGTGCCGGTCAACTTCCATGCGCTCCGCAATCCCAAGCGCGACATGTTCTGGGTCGCGGCGGCGGGTCCGGCGGCGAACTTCCTCATGGCGCTCGCCTGGGGCGCGACCCTCAAGTTCTCGGAGTTCGCCGGGGTCTACTTCGACGGCTTCTTCCCGCGCATGGCGGAGATCGGCATCCAGGTGAACCTGGTGCTGATGGTGCTGAACCTGCTGCCCATCCTGCCCCTCGATGGCGGAAGGATCGCGGTGAGCCTGCTGCCGCACAAGCTCGCCTCGAGCTATTCGCGCCTCGAGCCTTACGGCTTCCCGATCCTGCTGGTGCTGCTCTTCACCAACGTGCTCGGCGTGATCCTGTACCCGATGGTCAACGCATCGGCCAGCCTCATCTCGGCGATCTTCCAACTCTGATGCTCGAAGAGCGCGTCGTCTCCGGCATGCGCCCGACGGGCGCGCTGCACCTCGGCCACTTCCACGGTGCACTCCGCAACTGGATCCGGTTGCAGAGCGAGTATCCGTCGTTCTTCTTCGTGGCTGACTGGCATGCGCTCACCACGCACTACGGCGAGCCGGAAGTGATCGAGTCGAGCGTCTGGGACATGGTGATCGACTGGCTCGCCGCCGGCGTCGATCCGGCGCAGGCGACGCTCTTCATCCAGTCGCGCGTTCCCGAGCACGCGGAGCTGCACCTCCTCCTCTCGATGGCGACGCCGCTCGGGTGGCTCGAGCGCGTCCCGACCTACAAGGACCAGCAGGAGAGGCTTTCCGACCGCGACCTCTCGACCTACGGCTTCCTCGGCTATCCGCTGCTGCAGGCCGCCGACATCCTCATGTATCGCGCCACCTACGTCCCGGTGGGCGAGGACCAGGTGCCGCACGTCGAGCTCACGCGCGAGGTCGCGCGGCGCTTCAACCACGTCTTCGGCCGCGAGCCCGGCTTCGAGGACAAGGTGAAGTCCGCGGCGAAGAAGATGGGCAGCCGCAAGGCGAAACTCTACTTCGAGCTGCGCACGCGCTACCAGGAGCAGGGCGACGAGGGCGCGCTCGAATCGGCCCGCGCGCTCGTCGAGGAGCAGCAGAACCTCGCCGCGGGCGACCGCGAGCGGCTCTTCGGCTATCTCGAAGGCGGTGGCCGCATCATCCTCGTCGAGCCCGACGCGCTGCTCACCGAAGCCTCGCGACTGCCCGGTCTCGACGGCCAGAAGATGTCGAAGTCCTACGGCAACGCCATCGGCCTGCGCGAGGACCCGGAGAGCGTCACGAAGAAGATCCGCACCATGCCCACCGACCCGGCGCGGGTGAAGCGCACCGACCCCGGGGATCCCGAGAAGTGCCCGGTGTGGCAGTTCCACCTGGTCTACTCCGACGAGCCGACGAAGAAGTGGGTGCAGGAGGGCTGCCGCAGTGCCGGGATCGGCTGCCTCGAGTGCAAGCAGCCGGTGGTCGAGGCCGTGCTGCGCGAGCTGGTGCCGATGCGCGAGCGCGCGCAGGTCTACCTCGACGACCCGACGCTGGTGCGCAACATCGTCGCCGACGGCTGCGACAAGGCGCGCGGCGTGGCGCGCGAGACGATGCGCGAGGTGCGCGAAGTCATGGGGCTCGACTACAAGTGACGCGGCCGGGCGCACGAGCGCACGCATGGTGACCCTGGAGCTCGTGCACGACGCCGACGCGAAGCCCACGCACGTGGCTAAGGTCCACGGCGAGCTGCTCGCGGAACTGCCGTCCGACCTCTATATCCCGCCCGACGCGCTCGAGATCCTGCTCGAGACCTTCGAGGGGCCGCTCGACCTGCTGCTCTACCTCGTGCGCAAGGCGAACGTCGACATCCTCGACATTCCGATGGCGGAGCTCACACGCCAGTACCTCACTTACGTCGAGGCGATGCGCGAGAAGAACCTCGAGCTCGCCGCGGAGTACCTGGTGATGGCCGCGATGCTCATGGAGATCAAGTCGCGGATGCTGCTGCCGCGGCCGAAAGCCGTGGGCCACGAGGAGGCCGAGGATCCGCGTGCGGAGCTGGTGCGGCGGCTGCTCGAGTACGAGCGCATGAAGCTCGGCGCCCAGAAGCTCGATGCGCTTCCGCACCGCGACCGCGATTTCCACGCCGTCGGCGTCTGGGTCGAGCAGACGATCGCCCACCGGCTGCCGCAAGTGCGGCCCGAGGATCTCGCCGCGGCGTGGCGCGAGCTGCTCAAGCAGGCGCGCATGCGCGAGCACCACAAGGTGACGCGCGACCAGCTGTCGGTACGCGAGCACATGACCCTCGTGCTTCGGCTCCTTCACGAGGGCGAGTACCGCGAGCTCCGCGAGCTCTTCGATCCCTGGAAGGGGGTGCCGGTGCTGGTCGTGACCTTCCTCGCGCTGCTCGAGCTCGCGCGCGAAGCGCTCGTCGAGATCACCCAGACCGAGCCCTACGCCCCGATCTACGTAAAGCGCGCGGCCACGCCCGTCGCGATGGAGAGCTGAGAACGATGCAGGACCAACCGACGCTGCTCAGCCCGGCCGAAGTGAAGGCCGTGCTCGAAACCGCGCTGCTCGCGGCGAGCGCGCCGCTCTCGATCCCCGAGCTGCGCCGGCTCTTCGACGACGATGTCGGCGCGGATACCGTGCGCCGTCTGCTCGACGAGCTGCGCGAGGCGTGGGCAGGCCGCGGCGTCGAGCTCGTCAATCTCGCCAGCGGCTGGCGCTTCCAGACGCGGCCCGAGTACCAGCGCTATCTCGAGCGGGTGAACCCGGAGAAGCCGCCGAAGTATTCGCGGGCGGTGATGGAGACGCTCGCCATCATCGCCTACCGCCAGCCGGTCACGCGCGGCGACATCGAGGACATTCGCGGCGTTGCGGTGTCGCCGAATGTCATCAAGTCGCTCGAAGCCCGCGGCTGGATCGACGTCGTCGGCCATCGTGACGCGCCCGGCCGGCCCGCCCTCTACGCGACCACGCGCGCCTTCCTCGACGACCTCGGCCTGCGTTCGCTCCAGGAGCTTCCCCCCCTTGAAGAAATCTCCCCCTCGCTCGACCTCGGCCTCGCGCCGCCCACCGCGGCGCAACCCGCAGGACCGCCCGCCGCCGAGGGCAGCAACGCCTTCCCGTTCCCCCGGAGCGAGGACTTCGTGGTCGAAGAGCGGCGCGCCGCGGCGGCCTGAGCGCTTTCGCGGCGCGCGCGACGCAAGCGCGGGCGACGACGCGCGCGGGGAGAAGCTGCAGAAGGTCCTCGCGCGCTCGGGCCTCGGCTCGCGGCGCGACCTCGAGACGCTGATCGCGGCCGGTCGGGTCGTGGTCAACGACGCACCCGCGAACATCGGGCAGCGCGTGGCTGCCGGCGATCGCGTCAAGGTCGACGGGCGCCTCGTGAACCTGCGCTACGACGACTCGTCGCCGCGCGTGCTGCTCTATCACAAGCCCGCGGGGGAGATCGTCAGCGCCGACGATCCGGAAGGGCGACCCAGCGTCTTCGCCAACCTGCCGCGGCTGCGCAACGCGCGCTGGCTCGCGGTCGGCCGCCTCGACTTCAACACCGAAGGCCTGCTGATCTTCACCACCTCGGGCGACCTGGCCGCGCGCCTGATGCATCCGCGTTACGAGCACGAGCGCGAATACTCGGTTCGTGTCGACGGCGAGCTGGCGCCGGCGGAAATCGAATCCCTGACATCGGGCATCCAGCTCGACGACGGCTTTGCGCGCTTCGACGCGCTCGCCGAGGCCGGCGGCGAGGGGCGCAACCGCTGGTACAAGGTGACCCTCCATGAGGGACGCTACCGCGAGGTGCGGCGGCTGTTCGAAGCCGTCGGCCACGGCGTCACGCGGCTCATCCGCACGCGTTTCGGTCCCTTGTCGCTGCCGCCGCGCCTCACGCGGGGGCGCTGGCTCGAGCTCGAGCCGAACGAAGTCGCCGTGCTGCTCGAGACCGTTGCGCAGGCGGAGACGGCCGGCACCTCCCGGGAGCCCGCGCTGCGCCCGCAAGCGAGCGCAGCGGACGATATCGCGACCGGCCCTCACGCAGGCGCGACAAGCGCTCGTTTCGGGGGGCGTCGTGAACCTGGGACGGAGCGCGGGCGCAAGCCGGGGACTGGCGCAGGCTGGGTGCCTCCGCGAAGGCGCGAGGGGCGCGACGGCCCGCAACGCTTGACCACGGCCGGGGCACGCTCGCCCGCGCCGGAGACGGGCGACGAGAAGGTAAGCCGCCACGGCGCGACGGCACCCGATGCGCGCGTGCAGCCTCGCCGAGCGCCGGGGCCGACGCGCTCGCGCGAGGCGCGGCCGGACGTGCCCGTCTCCCGGCCGCGCGGCGGTGGGGCAAGCGCGGAACCGAGGCCGGGTCGGCCAAGTGCCGGCACCTTCCGTCCGCGGGGCGGCGGCCCCCGCGACGAGCCGACGCCGTTGCGAACACGCGACCGGTTACCCGGACCTCCGCGTGGAGCCCGGGAGCAGCGCGGCGAGCGGCCCGCGTGGACCGAACGCGGGGCGGCGCGGAGCCGTGGTCCCGAGCGCGAGCAACGTAGTGGCGCCGACCGACGGGCGTTCGATCGTCGCGAGTCCGCCGCTCCCGCCCGGCGCCCGGGCCCGGGCGCGCGCGAAGACCGGCGCGGCGAGCAGTTCAAGGGGACGGGCCCGCGCTTCCGCGACGATCGCCCCCGTGCAACCGATCGTCCTCGCGAGCGCGACGACCGTGGCGCCGAGTCGACCGATCGACCGCGGTTCAAGCGCGAGGTGCAGCCCGGTGTGCAACCCCGAGCCCCGGGCGAGGGTCCGCGGTGGCAACAGCGACCCCAGGCCCGCGGCAGCACTGGGCCGGGCTTGCGACGCGAGGGCGGCGCGCGCGCCGAGAGCGGTGTCCGCCGCGCGGCCGGCTTCGAGCGCCAGGCCGGTTTCCGCCCGCGCACGGATCGCCCCTCGCGGCGGCCCGAAGCTCCGGCACGCGGATGGGGGCAGGGCGAGGACGTCGCCGGCGTGGTTCGCGGTGAACGGCAGACCCGGCGGCGCGACGAGCGCCATGCCGGCGACCGACCTGCTGCGACCGAGGGACGCGCGGCGCCGAGGCCGTCGCGCTCCGCGCGCGCGGGCGGTCCGGAAGAGAGCCGGGCACCGCGGCGGCCCGATGCGGCAAGCGATGCTCGGAAGGCCCCTCCCGTCGGCGGGTCGCAGCCCGAAGTCCCGGGCGCCGGCGAGGCCGTGCCGCCGCCACGCCGATCGGCCTCCGGTCGGCCGATCCTCGCCAAGCGCCCGGGCGGCGACGCCGCAGGGGCACGGCCGCCCTCCAGTCGACGCGCTCGCGCGCTGAACCGGCGCTGATCCCCAGCCGTCGGCTTCGCGCGGACGGCGAAGCGATTCGGACGCGCAAGCGGCGCCGGCCGCGGCCGCACCCCGGCCCCGAGCCGCGGCCCCGTTGTCTCCGACGGGCTACGCTGCTACACTTTCAAGGCTTTACACCGATGGGCCTCGCGCCCATTTTTTATTTGCGAAGCGAAGCTTGAGCGCACTGGAACGCATCGTCGAGGAGAGCCTGCACGGGCTCGGGTACGAGCTCGTCCATCTGGAGCGCGGGCCCCGCGGGCTCGTGCGCGTCTTCATGGACCGGCTCGAGGCCCCGACCGGCCGTGCCGGCCCGGCGATCGCCGAGGGTCGCATCACGGTCGACGACTGCGAGCGGGCGAGCAACCAGCTCTCCCGGGTTCTCACGGTGGAGGGGATCGCGTACGAGCGGCTGGAGATTTCCTCGCCGGGCCTCGACCGCGTGCTCAAGAAGCCGGCCGATTTCCGGCGCTTCGCCGGGCAGGAGGCGAGAGTGAGTCTGCGCGCGCCGCTCGACGGCCGGCGCCGCTTCGTGGGCGTGCTGCGCGGCGCCGACGACGAGCGGCTCGACCTGGAGGTCGAGGGCGCCGTGCGGTCGTTCCGCCTCGCGGACGTCGAGCGCGCGCGGCTGGTGCCGAAGATCTGAGAGTCGAGGAGCGAAGAACGATGAGTCGTGAGCTGTTGCTGCTGGTGGATGCGCTGGCGCGCGAGAAGAACGTGCAGAAGGACATCGTCTTCGGCGCGCTCGAGCTCGCGATCGGCTCGGCCACCAAGCGCAAGGCGAACGAGGAAATGGACGTGCGCGTGGCGATCGACCGCGAGACCGGCGAGTTCGAGTCGTTCCGCCGCTGGCAGATCGTCCCGGACGACGCCGTCGAGCTCCCCGAAAGCCAAATCCCGCTCTCCGAGGCCCTGAAGCTCGACCCGGAGGCCAAGGTCGAGGACTTCATCGAGGAGCCGCTGGAGCCGATCGAGTTCGGCCGCATCGGCGCGCAGGCGGCGAAGCAGGTGATCCTGCAGAAGATCCGCGACGCCGAGCGCGAGCAGATCCTGCAGGACTTCCTCGCGCGCAACGAGAAGCTCGTCACCGGCACCATCAAGCGCATCGAGCGCGGCAACGCGATCGTCGAGTCGGGCCGGGTCGAGGCGGTGCTGCCGCGCGACCAGATGATCCCGAAGGAGAACCTGCGCGTCGGCGACCGCGTGCGCGCCTATCTCCTCAAGATCGACCGCACCGTGCGCGGACCGCAGCTGGTGATCTCGCGCACCGCCCCCAACTTCATCATCGAGCTGTTCCGGCTGGAGGTGCCCGAGATCGAGGAGGGGCTGCTGGAGATCAAGTCGGCCGCCCGCGACCCGGGCGTGCGCGCGAAGATCGCGGTGCTGTCGCACGACAAGCGCGTCGATCCGATCGGCACCTGCGTTGGCATGCGCGGCTCGCGGGTCCAGGCAGTGACCCAGGAGCTCGCCGGCGAGCGCGTCGACATCATTCTCTGGTCGCCCGACCCGGCACAGTTCGTCGTCGGGGCGCTGGCGCCGGCCGAGGTGTCGTCGATCGTCGTCGACGAGGAGCGGCACTCCATGGACGTGGTGGTGGACGAGGAGAACCTCGCCATCGCCATCGGCCGCGCCGGGCAGAACGTGCGCCTCGCCTCCGAGCTCACCGGATGGCACATCAACCTCATGAGCGAGGAGGAGTCGCGCGAGAAGCAGGAGAAAGAGACGCAGTCGATTCGCGAGCTGTTCGTGGCGAAGCTCGACGTCGATGAGGAGCTCGCCGACCTTCTCATCCAGGAGGGCTTCTCGACGCTCGAGGAGATCGCCTACGTCCCGATCAACGAGATGATGGAGATCGAGGGCCTCGACGAGGTGACCGTCAACGAGCTGCGCTCGCGTGCGCGCGACGCGCTGATCGTGCAGGCGATCAAGAGCGAGGAGCAGGTCCAGAACGTCGACAAAGACCTGCTCGGGCTGGAGGGGATGGACAACGCGCTCGCCGCGAGGCTGGCCGAGGGCGGCGTGAAGACACGCGACGATCTCGCGGACCTCGCGGTCGACGAGCTCGTGGAGCTCGGCGGCATCGACGAGGAGCGGGCGAAGGCACTGATCATGAAGGCGCGCGAGCACTGGTTCGCGCAGGAGTAACGGTTCTTATGGCTAGCACGAGCGTTTCCCAGTTTGCCGGCGAGCTCAAGGTGCAACCCGCGGTGCTGCTCGAGCAGCTCAAGGCCGCGGGAGTTCACAAACGTGTCGCCGACGACCTGCTCACCGAGCAGGACAAGACGAAGCTGCTCGAGTATCTGCGGCGGCAGCACGGCTCCACCGAGCCGAAGCAGAAGATCACCCTGACGCGGCGTCAGACGAGCGAGATCAAGCGCGCCGATTCGACCGGCAAGGCGCGCACGATCCAGGTGGAGGTGCGCAAGAAGCGCGTGTTCGTCAAGCGCGAGGCCGGCGAGGGCGGTCCGGCGGTGATCGAGGCGCCTCCCGGCGCGATCGACACCGTCGAGGTCGAACAGCGCGAGGCCGAGAGCCGGCGCGACGCGGAGCTCGCGGCGCGGCAGGCTGCGGAGCTGGCGGAGAAGCAGGAGCGCGAGCGCAAGGCCGCCGAGCAGCGCGAGGCGGAGCAGCGCGAAGCCGAGCGGCGCGCCGCGGAGGCCCGGGCGAAGACGGGCCAGCCGGCGGCCGCGCCCAGCGACACCCGCCTGCACAAGCCGAAGACCGCGGGGGGCGAGGAGAAGAAGGCGAAGAAGCCCGAGCGCACCAGCACGTGGCGCGACGACGCCGACAAGCGGCGCACGATCAAGACCCGCGGCGACACGGCGGGCGGCGCGGCCGGCTGGCACCAGCCTAAGGTGTCGCGCCACGCGCGGCACGGCGACGGCGAGGGCCGCGCCTTCACGCCGCCGACCGAGCCGCAGGTGCGCGAGATCCACGTGCCGGAGACGATCACCGTCGCCGACCTGGCACACAAGATGTCGGTGAAGGCGGCAGAGGTCATCAAGGCCTTCATGAAGATGGGCCAGATGGTGACCATCAACCAGGCGCTGGACCAGGAGACGGCGATGATCGTCGTCGAGGAGCTCGGCCACAAGGCGGTCGCGGCGAAGCTCGACGATCCCGAGGCCTATCTCGAGGAAGTGCCGGTGGACACGGTCGTGCCGGAGGTGCTGCCGCGGCCCCCCGTCGTGACCGTGATGGGCCACGTCGACCACGGCAAGACCTCGCTTCTCGACTATATCCGCCGCACCAAGGTCGCCGCGGGCGAGGCGGGCGGGATCACGCAGCACATCGGCGCCTACCACGTCACGACCGACCGCGGCGTCATCACCTTCCTCGACACGCCGGGTCACGAGGCGTTCACCGCGATGCGTGCTCGCGGCGCCAAGGTGACCGACATCGTGGTGCTCGTGGTCGCCGCCGACGACGGCGTGATGCCGCAGACGATGGAGGCGATCTCGCACGCGAAGGCGGCGGGCGTGCCCCTCGTCGTCGCCATCAACAAGATCGACAAGCCCGAGGCGAACCCCGAGCGGGTGAAGCAGGAGCTGGTGGCGCAGTCCGTGGTGCCGGAGGAATACGGCGGCGAGTCGCCGTTCGTGCAGGTCTCGGCGCGTACCGGCGACGGCGTCGACGAGCTGCTGGAGAACATCCTCTTGCAGGCGGAGGTGCGGGAGCTCACGGCGCCGGTCGCCGCGCCGGCGAAGGGCATCGTCATCGAGTCGCGCCTCGACAAGGGTCGCGGCCCCGTCGCGACCGTGCTGGTGCAGTCCGGCACGCTCACCCGCGGCGACGTGGTGCTCGCGGGCGCGTCGTATGGGCGTGTGCGCGCGATGCTGGACGAGAACGGCAAGCCGATCCAGACCGCGGGGCCGTCGATCCCGGTCGAGATCCAGGGCCTCGCCGACGTGCCGAACGCGGGCGACGAGCTGGTGGTGCTCGGCGACGAGCGCCGCGCGCGCGAGATCGCACTTTTCCGTCAGGGCAAGTTCCGCGACGTCAAGCTCGCGAAGCAGCAGGCGGCGAAGCTCGAGAACGTCTTCGAGCAGATGGGCGAGGGCGAGGCCAAGACCCTCAACATCCTGCTCAAGGCGGACGTGCAGGGCTCGCAGGAGGCCCTCGTGCATGCGCTCACCCGGCTCTCCACCGACGAGGTGAAGGTGAGCGTGATCCACGCGGCGGTGGGTGGCATCACCGAGAGCGACGTGAATCTCGCGCTGGCGTCGAAGGCGGTCATCGTCGGCTTCAACACCCGCGCCGACGCCGCGGCGCGCAAGCTCGCCGAGACCTCCGGGGTCGACATCCGCTACTACAACATCATCTACGACGCGGTCGACGAGGTGAAGGCGGCGCTCTCCGGGATGCTCGCGCCGGAGAAGAAGGAGGCCGTCATCGGCCTCGTGGAGATCCGGCAGGTGTTCAAGATCTCGCGCGTCGGCACCGTGGCGGGCTGCTACGTGCTCGACGGACTCGTGAAGCGCGGTGCGAAGGTGCGCCTGCTGCGCGACAACGTCGTGGTCTACGACGGCGAGCTCGATTCGCTCAAGCGCTTCAAGGACGACGTGCGCGAGGTGAAGGCCGGCTTCGAGTGCGGCCTGTCGGTGAAGGGCTACCAGGACATCCAGGTGGGTGACCAGCTGGAAGTCTACGAAGTCCAGGAAGTCGCCCGCACCCTCTGACCCACGACGGGGCTGCG